>Ga0105239_10000210_pt1 | contig 86112 bp, 95 predicted proteins | sample KBSC44metaG_FD_92761 | JGI IMG/M metagenome (GOLD analysis project Ga0105239, IMG submission 92761) | Corn rhizosphere microbial communities from Kellogg Biological Station, Michigan, USA - KBS C4-4 metaG | ecosystem: Host-associated > Plants > Roots > Rhizosphere > Soil | place: Michigan, USA... | reverse complement strand
GTTCAGGCAGCGGCCCTCGGGCCGCTGCCTGACGCGCTACAGTTTGCCTTTTCTTCTTCATTGGCATATCCATGACTTTTACACCTCATGATATGCCCCGCCCACGAAATCACGGATAGGTCCCCGGGATGGGAGTTTTCTTTTCATCTCAATGGTGTCACGTCAGAACTAAAGATCGCGCTGGCGATTGCTCTGTCTAGTGCGGTCCTTGTGGATTTGAAGCTGCAGTACGTAGACGAGACTGCCTTGAGGATCGCTTTCGACTAACATTCCAGTCGAGAGTCCGATCCAGATCCTCTGGCTGGATCTAGCGACCGCTTCGAGAACATTCGAGTGGCTGTTCAGGGTCGGCAAGCGACGTTCACGGAAATCCACGAAGAACCAAAAAAGCGGCCCCGCTCTCTTTCGAGAATGGGGCCGACGTTCAGGGGTTCAGATGCAGGGCTTCGGATGCCCCGCCGGAAAGGTGTGAACTTGGCCATCCTTGCAGATGACCGCGTCCGTTCTCACGGGCTGCCGCTGTTCGGCGGCGACCTGCGCGACCACTGCGTAGCGGTACGCAGAGGCCGGCGGTTCGCCGCCACCATGCATCGCAATCAACAGCATCACCAGATTCGTCAAATCGTTCATCGAGCGCTCCTCCGTCGACGGATCAGGATGGGACGACGGCCGTAGCCGCCACCGTTACCCAGCGCCCGTTGACGAGCACGTCACGCAGACGCGAGCCGTTCAGCTCGTAGACATGCTCCGTACCCATGCGAATGGGCTTCGGACGGATCGAGACCGTCAGGCTTCGAACCAGCGCAGCCGATTTGGACTTCAGTTTCATTGCGTTCCTCGGAAAGAAAAAAAGGCGAGGAACGCCCCTGTGGGGAACGTTCCCCACCAGGGTTAAAAATGTGTGCTGCACTACCTCGCGAGTGCGGCCACGTCGATGACGGCGTCCGCCTCGGCAATCAGGTCTGGTGTTTGCGAGATGAAAAACTCCCGCGCATACCCCCCCTGACGCAGAACCTCGCGCTTCATCCGCATGAACTGCACCTTGCGATCAGGATCAAGCGGTCCATCCGACTCGTCGCTGAAGAGCGTCTCGTACGGCTGACCCGCGTTGCCCGCGATATACAGGGCGACGCCACGTGTCAGGCATTCGTTGATCCACACCTTCTGACCACCCGACATCACACCGACTGCCTTGCTGCTGTCGCTTTCGGCGTCGTGCACGAGGATTTCGAAGCCCTCGCGAGTTTCACCGTTGGCCAACGTGCGCTGCGTCTGGATCTCGACCGTGAACCGCGTGCCGTAGCACGCGAGCAGCAGGTCATTCACCGTCTGCGTCAATGCCGGGCCTGCGTCATCGATCGTCAAGGCGATCACGCCGTCGTTGCCCAGCCCTTTCGCGAGCAGCTTCCACTTTGCGATCTCGTCGGAGATGCGCTCTGCAAGCGCTTGCGTCGCCGAAAACCCGTCCAGCTCGCGCTCGAGGACGGCAATCGTCGCTTCGCGCGTCGCCTGGCTCCGGATCAATGCTTCGATCCGCGCATCCAGTCCCGTGCAAAGATCGCGACGGGCGACCAACTGACCATCGACGTCCGCAATCGCTTGCGTCACGTCGACCGCCGCCAGGCGCGACACCTCCGCTTCGACCTCACGCAACAGCCCGGTAAGGCGCGTCGACTCCGTCTCCCGACGGGCGGTCGCCTCGCTGCGCTCTACATCGAGCGATTCCAGTTCGGCATGGGCCTTCGTCAGCCCCACCTCGGCAGCGTCCAGCAAGGGCTTCCGGGCAGCAAGCTCGGTCGCACGCTGAAGCGCCTGACGTGCGGCCGAGACTTCAGCGTTCACACGCTGAAGCTCGGTACGCTTCACCGACAGCGTTGCGACAGACGGCGCAAGTTGGTCCAGCTCCGACTTGTGTTGTCGATAGCGCGTCCGAAGATCCTTCAGCGAGACGGCTTGAACGTCCACTTGATGCGCGGCACTCCTCGCTTGCGCGAGCAGCGGGCACGTCGCATGGATATCCAGCCCTGCGCACGGCACCAATCCGATCACCGACGATTGCTCGGTCAGATTCCGAATCAGGGCTGCCTTTGTCGTGCCCTCCGATTCCAACCCGGAGAGTGTCGACCCGACAGTCGCCGCGCGCAATCGCTTCGCATCAAGCTCGTCGATCGCCTGCTGTAGAGGCTGGACCAGTGCTTCGGCCTTTCCGAGACAAAGCTGGGCTTCGTCGCGGGCAGCCGCGGCACCGCGGATCAGCTCGGCTTGCCGAACGACAGCTGTGTGGCCGGCGATGGTCTCGCGCAGCGCCGCTGCGCGTTGCATGAAGCGCTTCTCTTCGGCATGCTTGTCTCGCTCCAACGTCTGAAGCGATACCTGCAGTTCACCGCGCCGCGCGCCGAGTTCACCCAAGCGCGCGGCCGTGCCAGAGTTCTCACCTTGCTTGGCAACGAGCACGGCGTGCTGTTGCGTCAGCGTGGCAATCTCCGCTTGGGCGGTCGTACGCTTGTCCCGTGCGGCGGCGATATCAGCTGCATCTGTCGCGATGGCCTTGCGCCCCTCTTCGACACGCTCACGCTTGCCAGAGAACGTGGTGAGATCCTGCTGCACCACAACGAGATGCCGGGCGAGTGCTTTCGCGACATCAACAGCCTTCGTCGACAACGCGCGTAGGTGATCGATCTTCAGCAGCTCCGCGAGGAGCCCCTTGATCTCGATCGCACCGTAGGACGCGAGCGGTCGACGGTTCTGCGCCGAGAACACGCTCGTGAAGAACGATTCAAGCGAGCCACAGATCGCGTCAACACATCTATCGTAGGTTTCGCTCTTACCATCCGACACCGTGCCGTCCGGCAGCGATACCGGCCGCCACTCCCCGTCCATCGAGCGATAGAACAGGAAATAGTCCGCCTTGCCCGTCTTGCCCGGCTTGCGGAACGCGAAGGTCGACCGATAGCGCCGGCCGTCGTGCCCCCATTCGAACTCCTTGCGCGCCTGCACGCCGCAGATGTGATCCCAGTACGAGAACGCATCAACGGACAGCTTCGACGCGCGCGAGGGCATGATCCGGTACGGATGCAGGTTGTCCATGATCGTCGTCTTGCCGGCGCCGTTCGGCCCCGTTAACGCGATCAACCCATTGGGCAACGACTCCATATCGAGTTCCACGCTGTTGCGCTTCATCCCGTCCCGGACGCCCGTGAACCCTTCAAGCAGCAGTCTCAGAGGTCGCATGACTGTATCTCCGAAAGCGAGATGGGCTGCGAATATTCATCGGGAAAGAAGAACGGGATTTCGTCGTATTCGACGGAGAGCGTCGGCTCAGGCCGGGAAGCCGGCTTGCTCAACGTGCCGGCAACCGCTGCCTCCACCATTCCACAGAGGCGACGGAACGCGTCCGACGTCTGCTTGAGCACCGAATCCCAATCGGAACAACCCGTGAGAATCTGCAGCTCGCGACCGGACCATTGACCCGAGTACCCCGAGTCGAACGACCACAGCAGGTTCTGCAGCTCGACGCCCGGCGTAACGACAATCTCAGCCTCGTCGGCTTCGACCACATGGGTCATCACAAACAGGCCATCGCGTTGCGCGATGACGGCGCCGCGCTGGACACCGAATGGTTGATGGAAAAGTGCCGCCGTGCATCCGCCGTGTTCGACGAGAAGCTTCTGCAGCGATTTCGCGTCGGTCGACGCTGTAAAGGTCTGGGCCCAACGGACACCAGCAGGGTAGAGACCAAACATGAGCACACTCCGGACTTGAGACGGAGTGCGCCCCTGACGGGGAACACGCCCCGTCAGGGTAGAAAGAAAATGGATGCAGCGATGCTGCCGTCGATGCGCCAATCGGCGCGGGGTGAACCTCGTTTCGATAGCCACGCGGGCTATCGGAACACGGCTAGTGTTCAAAAGTGACGGAGAACAACCCGTCGGTGAGCGGCATTACGCCGCGAACAGATCGTCGTTGAGCCAGGCCGGTTCACCGGCACTCGGTGGAGCATGCGAACTGTCCGTCGCCGATGTGTCCAGCGATAGCACCGATGCAACCTCCGGCAGGCCAGACTGAACACCTACAGGTCCGCCGGTTGCAGCGAGACGCGCCAGAATGGATTGAGCGATCGCTTCCGGCTCACCGATCTCGAGCAGCTGCAGCCGATCGACCAAGGGAACAGCATCGACGTCGGCCAGTTCACACCAGCGAGTCAGCTTTGCGTCGATCGTCGGCGCGGTGCTGATCCCTTCTGCCCGGCTGCGCATGACAGGAAGCACGCGCGGCTCGAGCTTCACGCCGGCGGCCGCCGAGAACATCGCTTCGATCGCCTTGCGGTCGACCAGTTGCTTATGCTCTTCGTCGATCTGCCAGCGAATGCGGACGAACTTCCCCACGGATGCTGCGGCGAGTGCCTCGAGCTCGATCGCGTCCGGCGGGCCGTCGAACGACACGGATACCATTTCGCGAGATGGTGTCGGAATCAGTACGGCTTGTGCATCGGATGCCGTCACGTCCCACGACAGGTAGCCCTTGTCGCCGAGCTCGCCGTAGTGGAAGCGCCCGATGGAGCCCGGGTACCCCACCAAGCGCCCTTCGCGCTCCCACGTCTGCTCCTTGTGGATATGCCCAAGCATGAACGCCGAGCATTCCGCCGAAAACAACGCGCCGAGGCTGAACTCATGATCGAACCCTGCCATCGTGACGCCGTGTTCGGTCTCGCACCCATTGACGGTCCCGTGGGACACGCCGACGGTCGGAACGCCAGCATCACGTGCCAAGGTGTTGACCCGGCCGGCCGCAGACAGAAAGCTGGCGAGCGAATCAGCGAGGTCGGTCGACGCTGCTAACGCGCCGACGCGCAACGCCAAATCGGCCTTGTTCATCGTCGGAAGGCACGTAAATATCGTGTTGGCACCACTGTCGATCGCATCGCGAAACTCTTTGTCGCTGAACACCGGGCCTTGTGAGAACCAGAACTCCCCATCGACAAGCGCCATCTGGCACGGACGGTCCGCGATTGCCACCGGATACCGCGCGCCCATCAGTGCGAAGTTGCTCAGCGTGCCCGGCGGTTCATGCGAGAACGTGCCCTGAAGCATGAGAACAGGCATCTCCCCGGCCAGCCGGTGCACTTGCTGCGCGAGCGCGTGGAGAGCCGGCGAATGTGCGTCCAGTCGATGATCGGTCGAATCGCCACTGATCACCGCAACGTCAGCTCGCTGCGAGATTGCGTCGCCCACCGCATATCTGAAACAACGGTCCGCCTCATCGAAGTTGACTGGTGAGTAATGCAGGTCAGAAAAGTGCGCGATCTTCATTTGCGCCTCCAAAATTAAAAAGGCCGCCTCACGGCAGCCGATAGATGATGACCGTCGACCAGGGGCGGACGCGGAAACTACGTTGAGAAGAGAACCTCACGAACCTTCATCAGCGTGTTACCGAGCAGATTCAGTCCCGGCCACTTTGTAGGGTCGGTGATTCGCGGGTCGAATTTCCCAATCCCCGCTCCCCATATGTCGTCGGACCGACTGGCTTCAACAAGAATCGTCGAGCCTGTTCCGCTAAGCACCCGTCCCTGGTCCGGGTTCTGCCTAAACTTCTCTCGGCATCCCACAAATACAATCGACTCGCGACACCTGAGCCAAATTTCCTCGTCGAAGCCAGACACATCCCGTCCAAGCTGCTTCTGCTTCTTCGGAAAAGGCGTCTCCAGAATCTTCGCGGCCACTTCATGGTCGTCGAACAGCATGGCCTTGGCGTACATCATGAACTGCTCAACGCAATTGAAATCCACTTCGTGGTAGGTGAAGCGGCTAGGGTGCCAATTGCTCAGGACGTCCTCGGCGCCGAAAAACGCCGTGAAGTTGCCGATCCGGCGCATGGTTATCTCCAAGATGGATAGTCAAGATATGGCCGCTTTCGCGGACGATTTCGATGCGTGAGACACGCGTTCGAAAGCACTTGAGCAAATCGCTTTGCTGAAGGACTCTCTGTTTCGCGACGTGTGGAAAAAGACACCGGCCCCGAAGGGCCGGCGAGATGGCTGTCATTTAGGCGTTGTGCAACGATTCGACCGCCGCACCGATTTCACGTTGAAGCGAAACCGGATCGTTCAGCGCCGTCGTCAGCCGCGCGACCATCTTGTCGACGTCAGCTGGTCGGTCGGTCCAGCCGCGGCCGAATCGAAAGTGACCGTAGACGCGAAACGCCTTGCGCTGGTCTTCCTCAACGAAGCGAAGGCGCTGCAGCAGGTCCTGCATGCGATGGCGCTTTTCTTCCATCGAATCGGGCGGGCCGTCACCGGCTTCAGCCTGATCAGCGCGCATGCCGGGGCTTTCGCCCTCTGACGGGTGAAGCTGAATCACCGCGCTGCCAGAATCGGGCAGTGTGGGTGGCCCGGCGACTTCGATCGCCGCCGGGGCGTCTTCGGCACCGTCAAGCAGTGCGCCGATGTCGATATCCGCATCGAGCACGGTCAGCATCTGCGGTTGACGCACCGCCTCGCCCGCCTCGTTGATCCGCGTGATGTCGAATTCCCGCTTCGAGATCCAGAACCGGGTGCCGGTCAGCTTGCCTCGAGCCAGTTGAACCGTCTTCATCGCCGCGTATGCTTTCTGCAGGACGTAGATCGAGTTTGTCGGGAGTTCAATCAAACCCAGTCCCTTGATATCTGGAATGGCGAAGATGAACTGGGCACCGAGGTTGCATTGGCGGCTTTGGTACTGCGGGCATTGCTCGGGGTTGCAAATGCCATCGGCGATCGCGTCATCCTGACGGAAAATCACATCGCGACCGCCGAAATGGCGCGCCGCCCGTTGCGCCCGCGGATCGCGCTCGACCTTCGCGTACGTCTTGCAGTACCGCAGGCCGTCCGGCCCGTACTGCGAGAAGTACTTGCGACCGCTCGCGCCCCACGCCGCCATCTCGTTCGGGATGTTTTGCATCCAGTCGTTGAAGGCGAACAGCACCGGGAAGCGATAGAGCCTGACGCCCTGCCCGCGATCCTCACCGTAGAGCCGCAGAATCTCGTCGGCCACGTCCGGGTTATTGAAGTCCGAGCGGCGGCAGGTGAAGTAATCGGTGTTGCGCGGCGCCAGCGCATGCTTGAGCCGACAACGGGATTCGATCGCCTTGCCGATCGTCTCGAACGAGTCGCCGGCAGCCACCATCTCCTCGTACAGCGCAACCGCATCCGGATTGCCCCGGGCGGCCGACGTCAGGACCTTGATGCCGGGCCGGATCTTCCCGATCACGGGCGGGCGCATTGTCCGCTCTTCGACGACGCTCCGTATGGGGCCGCCGACCATACTGACAACTGCATTCATGAAAGTTTCCTCGCGAGTTTGAAGATCGCCTGGGTGCGCAACGCGTCCGCCGATTGCTCGAGCGCGTTGGCAACCGCCTCTCCTCGGCGGTGAGCGATACTGGACAGAAAAATCCGGCGGTCGGAGTCGGTGAACATCGCGACTTGCGCTACCTCGCAACGCTCCCGCCAGGCGGGTGACGTCGTGTCGGTAGCCGACCTTTCCTCCGCGATCGTTTGGCTGATCACGTCGGCAATCCGGGAATTGAGACGATTGGGAAGCACAGGGACCTCCGGGATAGAAAAAACGACGAAAAAAAAGCGCGTTCCTCGGTGGAGGAACGCGCTTCGTGGATTCGGATAAATGACCCAAGCACCACGTCCCTTCCGGGGACGTGGTGCTCAGGGAGCCGGTCGGCTCATATAGAGGACGTTAGGTCGTCCTCGCACAGCATGGTCACGCTGCGCTACAGCCCATTTTCGGAAGTGCCATTCCGACGCAGGTTCACGGCTCAGTCGACTACAGTCGTTCTACCCAGACAGAGGCCTGGAGAGAGACACCCGTTGTCCGGGCTCGAACGACGTCGCGGCGCAAATGAATGCGGCCAGCAACGAGTTTCATGACTGAAATGGGGAGCGCGGGCGAGGCGCTCATCAGAAAGGAATTCCACACTGGTTGCCAACCAGTCGGAGCATGCCCATTGGCACGGCTTGTACAAAAGATGGACTTCGGCCAGCGAAGTCAAGGTCGATGCGTCAGGGACGCGAGAAGTAGAGTCAGTATCGCGATTATTTCGGCCCGTAATCCCCGAAAAGCTCACGAAAACAGCCACGCTTTTGCCGGTACGCGCCCCGAGCGGCTCGCTCAGAATTGTCAATGAGAGAGACCACCCGAAAAAATCATGTCTGCCGTTCTCGAACCACCGCACGAAGGGCGCGGGCAACCTGACACGCCCACGCAAAACGACACACCAACCGCCGACCCGGCGGTTCGCCTCGCCACGTCGACAGGATTGAAGCCGATCCAGCGCCTGACGAGCGACAGCCGCATCGACAAGATCGTGCCGGATTCCGACGCGGTCACCATCCTGCACTACAGTTCTGTCTTCGCCCGCACGTTCATTCGAAGCGACTACAACTTCTGCGCAGCCAAGATCTCGGTTGCCCGAGGCGGCAAGGTCCGGGCGCTCGAAACCGCGCTGAGAGACACCGCTGACTGGATGCGAAAAGCGACGGCTTGGGTCGAACGACACAACGCGCGCTCCCTGACGTTCCCGTACGAACAGATCGAACTGAAAGTGACGCGGCCGCTCGCCGGTCTGCTGGTGCGGTGCCTGACCCAGTACGACCGCCTGTTTACGGCGTCGATGGAGGCGCAGCTCGCCGAAAAGATCACGCCGCAGGACCGCGCCAACATCCTCAAAAACGCCGAGGGGCGGATTCTGCACGTCAGAACCGTGTGCATTCCGGATAACGACCGGTACGACGGCGACGGGACCGTTCGCGACTAACTCATCGATCCTGCAACTAGGCCGGACCTTGACATTGTCGTCCGGCGAATAAGCTCGTCCTGAGCCTGCCGCGCGTTCGCACGACGTTGCGAGGTCTCGATCAACCACGGAGCACATTTTGGACATTCGAGAGATCCAGGCGTTGCACGCCCAATACTCGTCGCAACCTGTCGTCATCGACATCAATAGCCATATGCGAGCGCTCCCGGCCCCCGACCGGCGTGAATCGCCACGAGCGCTGGTGTCCGCGCGACTCGTGTCGACTGGCAGGCGGATCGGCCGACCGGCTGCCATCGTCGTCGCTCTGGCGCTGGGCGCCGCCGTCGCAGGAGTGTGTACCGCGAAGCTCTGGCGCTCCCTTCATGCGCCGCAAGCCTCCGCACACATCGATCCGGCGACGTCGCAGCTCACTGGTACCAACGTCGGTGCGCCCTCGACACCGAACGGATCGAAGCCGCCGCTCACCAGCGCCGACTTCGACGAGCCGGCCGAGCGTGCCGCGGCCAGCCAGCGCCGGGTCGATGCCGACGCGTTCCGCGCGTCGGAGGCCCTCGGTTCGCCGGCACTTACGAAGCAATCAACGTCTGCCGCCCCGCGCGATCCGGCAAAGGCTGCTGCATCCCCGATTCGAGTGGCCCATGCCGCTGCCGGTCCAGCTGCTGGCCAACCACCCGTTCCACCCGCGCCGGCTCAGGCCGTCCCCGCAGCCGCAGCAGCGCCTGCTGCATCCGCGCCGACTGTCCAGCCAGCCGCGCAGCCGAGGGCCGTACCGCATCGGGCCCACCGCGCACCCGCTCGTCAGCGCCAGGACACGGCCGCCACCGAGGCGTCCGCTCCGGCGACACGGATCGAAGCGGCGAAGCCCGAGCACACCCCGAAATCCGGAACGCCTGCCAAGGCTGGCGACGTCCCCCTGTTCTAAAAGGTCTCCTATGAAAGCGCAACCGGTCAACGTGACGATCCTTGCTCCCGGTCTGGTCGTCGAGGGCACCATGATTCTCGACCACGGTTTGAGCGTCTTCGCCATCGCAAACGGCGACATCATCTCAACCGCCGGCCTGCTGCACATCGGCGCCGGCGGAATCGTGAAAGGTCAGGTGCAGGGCGAGCTCGTGCGAATCGACGGCACCGTTGAGGGTGACGTTCACGCGCGCGACACCCTCGAGATCAACGGCCGAGTGAACGGGAATGTGTTCTATTGCGGCACGATCCGACTCGGTCCGAACGCTGCGCTCAACGGGCAGCTCAAGCGTGTGCCGCGAGACCTCGTCATCGAGGCTGCGCCGACGGAGCGTGAAGCGGTACCGGAACGCCTCGAATCGACTGCGGCGGCTCAATGAAGAGCTCGCGTCAGCTCCGCCGCATCACGTCGTTCGCCGTTGCATGCGTGTGGTCGATCCCCGTTCTGATGTTTGCCGGCTACATCCTATGGAATCTCGTGCCGTTTTTCCAGGGCGACGAGAATTCGCGAATGGCCTACTATCTCCGAACTGCCTCATACTTTGCGATGCGTGCCATTTCTAGCATATGGACGCGAGAATGGAGCTTCCTTCCGATCCGATTCGATGATCTGAAGTTCGCCGAATGGGGAATTCTCTATATTTCCGGTCTCGTTACCGATCTGAGCCTCGCGTCCCTGGTACTCCAGATCGGAACTGTGATCGCGAATTGCCTCGAAATCTTCGCTTTCAAACTCACCTTTCGCGTGCGGCGCTCGCGGGTCCGCAAGAAGTGACGTCGATCTCGCCGACCACGGCCAATACGACGTCCAGCCGACCCGATAAACCAAATCCAATTACCAGAGAATCCTAAATGAAATCCTCGCTTTTCCTCGCACTTCTGCTTCTGGCGTGCGCCGTGGGGCTGGGTGTAACCGGTGTGATGATCAGCCAAAGTGACTCGCACTTGGCTTCGATTCTTCCTGCGCGCCTCTTTTATACCGGCGCTTGCATCGCATTTCTCGGTGCATTGGCCAGCGTTTTGGCGTCGGTATTTAGGGGCGACTGACGGTTCTCAATTCTGCCCGTATTCGGCCGCCTCACGCGGCCGATTTCTGTTCAATTCCGGACTCGATCACAAACCGCGACACCGCATTCTTCTTGATCGACGAAATGGTGAGACTGTCGCGAGCCCGCGTCATAGCGACGTAGAACAGGCGCCGCTCCTCGGATTCCGGGCTCTTATCGTCCGGCACCACACCCTCCTCCGATCGGCTGATCCAGACGTGGTCGTACTCCAGCCCCTTCGAGCTGTGCATCGTCGTCAGCACCAGGACGCCGTCGCCCGGCTTATTGTTGTCCCGCTTCAAAAACTCAATGCGCTCAGTAAAGGATCCGTTCAGGCGGCTCACCACGTCGTAGATGCACTGGATCGCCCGGATCGCGACGTCGCCCTTGGCATACGTCATCATCCACTCGTAGACTCCTTCTAGAGCGAGCGAATGAAACGACCGCTGGCAAAGCGCCTGCCACTCGCCCAGCCGCTTCATGAACGCCCGGTATGCAGTTGCCGTCTCCTCGCGCAGCCCGAGGCCGACCAGCTCCTGCTTTTGCAGCTGGACGAAAGCCGTGCCCATCCGTTTGTGCAACGCGCCGAGGTCGTAGGAACTCATGCCCATGTACCCCAAGACGGCGTCGATACCGTTCTGCTTGTGACCTTCAACAACCTGCAGCAGATTGCACATCAGCGCGGCCTGCGGCTTGTTGAGCACGGACCCGCCCGACGCCCGGTAGTACGGCACGCCGTGTGATCGACACACGGATTCGATCGGATCGAGGATCCGGTTGGTACGGGCGAGAATTGCGCAGCTCGCGCCGGCAGACAGTTTCGGTTGAAGCACTTCAACCGCGGCCACCGCGTCGCCATACTCGTCGTCGAACCGACGCGCCGCCACCACGCCGCCGGCGCCGCGCGCCGCATGGAGGACCTTCCGCATCCGGTCCATGTTGTTCTGGATCACTCGATCCGCGGCCGCCAGAATCTCCGCACGGCAGCGATAGTTGCTCCCGAGTACCACGCGTTGGGCCTCAAACGTGCTCGCGAAGCTCTCCATGCCCCGGAAACCCAGAGCGGCCCGGAATCCGTAAATGCTCTGGTCGTCGTCGCCGACCACCGTGACGTGTGTGCCAGCACGCGCGTGCAGCTCTACCCAACGGAACTGCAAGGGGTCTGTATCCTGAAACTCGTCGACGAGCAGGTCGGTGAACCGATAGGGTTTTATGTCCCCGCTCTGCATCCGCTCGACGGCGAGGCGCAACATATCCTGGAAGTCGATCTTGCCATTGCGTTCCAGCGCGTCCTGGTAGGCGGCGTAGAGCGTGGCCTCGGCCGAACCCTCATCGGCCCGGCCAAAGTTCGTCTTGATCCGCTCGACGATCGGCACAGCCTCCTCGACCTTCCAGTCGTATCCCAGCTCCGCGAGGACCCGTCCGAGCATTCCCAGACGATCCCCGTCCGAAGCAATGTCCGGCCGGCCGCGACCGGGCTGCTGAAGCTGTTTGTATGCGAGCGAGTGGAAGGTGCCGGCGATCAGGCGGCGCTTGGCATCGGGCGGCGCAAGCGCAAGGATACGCTCGCGCAGCTCGACGGCCGCGTCCTTGCTGAAGGTCACGGCACCCACCATCGCGGTCGGGTCCTGCAGCCGCCAGGCGGCCTTCGCGGCACTCATCTTGGTCTTGCCCGCCCCCGGGCAGGCGATCGCGAGGCAGTGGCGGCGCAGAAGTGCCACCTCGCGCTGTTGCGGATTCAACTCGTCGAGCATGGCACCGGCCTTCCTGATCAGTTACCGCGAACGGTGTTCATCAGTTTCAGGTGGGTCGTGTAGCCGCGCAGGCCGACCGGATGGAACTTGCGCAGGAAGCGCGCGGTTTCGTCGTCGACGTCGGACTGGTCCCGAATGCCGTTCCAGACGAGGAAGTCGAAGTGATCCATCACCTGGTCAAATTTCAGGATCACGGAAAGCAGGCGCATCGAGAACCGTGAGTATGCTTCGACCTCGATATCGAGCGAGGGCTTCGTCACGGTGGGCTCGAAGACGGTCTCGCCCCGCGCGCGCATCTCCGTTTCCGTCTTTTCCCGAAAGCCCTTTGCCACGTCGAGCTGCTCGTTCACGTACCCTTCGAGCTGGTCCAGCTGCTTCTCGAACCACGTGCTGACGATTCCCTGCTCGTTCGCGCCGTAGGTCGCGCGGCCGAAGCGCTGCATGTTGATCGTCATCCGGTTCAAATACGGCCACCATTGTTCGAAAAGCGGCTTCAGCCGCGTATGCTTCATCGTGACCCGAGCGGTCACGACAGCAGCGCCGGACAGCTGCTTGCTCATCAGTTCGCGGCCGATCTCGCGACGGCGCTGGACGATCCGCGCGCGCTGCTCAGGCGGCAGATCCCGGAACAGCGTCCGCGTGCGCGCGACTTCTTCCAGCTTGGTTACCGCTTCCTCGGCGCTGATCAGGCCTTCTCGCTGGAGAATACCGGCCGATCGCGCCATCTCGTCGAGTTCCCGCTCGACATCTCCATCGTCCGCGCCGTCCGTCGTCTGCCGGACATCGTTCACGGCCAGGCCGCCGATCGCTGCCTGCACACCGCTGCCCGGCAGTTCGCTTGCAACTGCATGGTCCGGCGCCACGTCCGCGGTATCGGTGCCGACGTGCGCTTCTTCGTTAATCGTGCTCATGTGGATCCTTTCTGGTTGACTAACCGCACGTGCGGCTTGCGTCTATTCTTGCGGGCCTATGCCGCGATACGCGCCGGAAACATGAACGATTTCGCGCGGCTTTCGCAGCGCCCTCCTCGCGCCAGACGAAAAAAAGCCCCCTCCGGGGGAGAGGGGGCAAGGCTGAAAGCTCTACGGGGAGTCGAGCTTTCCGAGGACCGTAGACCATGATTCATTGTGGCCCGGCTAGTCGCACCGAACCGGTGGAAACGTCGTCTGTTTCGATAGGCTTTTCTCGGCTCGGTAGACGAAGCGCCGCTCAACCGGTTGCGGGGCTAAAGGCAGAAAGCTATACGGAAAGCCGCAGCTTTCCGCGGTCATTGATACGACGCCGCCGCCGTCCAGAGCAGCACGCCCAGGCACGCGGCGATCGCGAGCCAATATGGTGCGAGGAGAGGAACCGGCGCGATCAGCACCGTGAAAGTAACGCCGAACACCAGCAAAATCCCGTGGCCGGCCAGGTGGAATGACAGCGGGCTGACGTAGCCGGCCGCCGCAGCCCTGACCTTGCGGCGCACCGTACCGTCGATGAACATTGCGATCCCGAACACCAGTACACCCAGCAGCCAGTACTTCATCACCATGAGCCGATAGACCATCCGGTATACAAGCCGCCAGAAATTGTGGACCCATCGGCTAGCAAAATTTGCCACCCCACCGTCCTCAATCTGAGATTCACCCGTCGATTCCATCGACGCCTGCACGAAGCCGGTCTGGATGAAGTAGTGCTTGAACGTTCGGTTCGTAGCCTCAATGGCGTCAGCTGACCGAACCTCGCCGAGGCTTCTCGCGACAGACCCGGCCTCTGCATCAGGAATCTCGAACAGGGACGGGTCGGATGCCGCAGGCATGAGTGCTACGGACAGCAGGGGCACGAAAAAGAACCACATCTTGATGTGCCCGACGAACCGGCTACCAGCCATAGAAGTCCCCGACGAGCGTGCCGACCAGGTAGATAGGCAACGCAATTAGACCCGACAGCCCTACGTAAAAATGGACAGGCCTCCGACCAATGAAGGTCGCTAGCGCATATGCCATCGCGTTCCTGCCGCGCCGAAATTCCTCCGGAGCCTGCGCCGTCGGCTCGTCTTGCGCCGCCGCGGTCGAGATCACCCGGCTAACGGTGTGGTCGTCAAGCCGCGTCAGCGTCCGAATCAGAAAATGTGTGAGCGACATCGTATTCCTCGAAGTAGAGTCTGAAGGTCTCACCGGTCAGCGCGCGAGCAGCCAGCTGGAACGCGGCCGATTTCTGGCTAATGTTCTCCGGACACCGCTCGTCCACCATCTCCGGTGCCAACTTGAAACGGGATTCGAACACCGTCACCGGCTCGAACATCGGTGACCAGACATGGCAGCGGTCGCCATCGCGCACGACAAAGCGCCGCGCATACAGCAGGTGTGCCGACCCGAACAGGCCTTGCATGAACGCGACATGCGGATCACCGGTCTTGCGCACGCGCTTGAATGCAGCAAGACCGTCGACGAACATCTCCTTGACGAGCGGCTCCGCCTTCCCGATGAAGTGCTCGCCAACGAACTCTGCGACTCGAGTACACACAAGCTCGAGCTCGGGCGCGAAGGTGAACACAGGGGTCAGGTGGGCGGAAAGTTTGTGCTCGCGAATGATTTTTTTGAATACGGCAGACATGCTTGGTTGTTTAGCCTGTAAGAATTGGAATACGTCCCTGGTACACCGCGCCGCCCGAGATCCGCATGAAGTACTGCAGGTTCGGAAGTGTTTGTATCAGACGCGTCGGAATCAACGGCACTGCCTCCAGCTGCTGCGACCGAGTCACCGAACCGGTGAACTCGCCGACGTGGCCTTCGCTGGCCTTGCTCGTGCTGCTCGAAACGATCAGGTTGCGAATCGCGGTATCCCCCACCTTCTTCGAGAACCACTCAGCGGTGTCGGTGTCTTCCAAGCGTAAGATGATCTGGTTGTTCAGGTTCCCCAAAACCTGCAGCATTTTGGCGGCATTCCCCAGCTTGGCTTCGAGGTCGGCACGCGTCTGGAACGCCACGAACGCCTTGAAGCCGGCGCCGCGGCCCTTGTTCAGGATCTGGATCACCTGCTCGTTGATCGCCTCCGCAATCTCGTCGATGATCAGCACGACCTCAGGCGGAGTGTCGTAGAAGTTGTAGATCGAACCACACACCGCCGACACGTCAGCCAGGATCATCGATGCGATGGCCTTCGCGACAATGCTGTTGGACAGCGAGTCGAGCCCGATGTGAAGGACCGCTTTCTGGCGGATGACCTTTTCGATCGTCCAGATCTCTCGTTCGTCGTCGAAGTCGTCGACCTTGGGCGCGAGCATCAGCCCGGTTTCCCCGGTCGCGAGCATTTGCAGCAGCGGCAGTGCCGACGCGATGATCCGCATGTAGTGCTCGCGGTCGTGCACATGCGTCGCAATCAGGCCGTCGATCGCTTCGTGGCCCCGATCGTTCGCACCGAACCGGGCTTGGTAGAGCGAGATCATCGCGTCGACGCGCGTCGATCCCGGCTTGTTCGCGATCTTGATCGTGTCGGCCGTGACCAGCTCATCCCAGTCGGTCAGTCCGCTTTCGATGAAGAAGCGCTTGAGTGCCTTCTCGAGGAGCGGATCGATCCCGAGCTGCGCGTACTTCAGGATCGAGCGCAAGTTCGGCTTGTCGCCGATGTACAGTTCGCCGTTCACCGATCGGCTAATGAACAGATACGCGAAATCCCGGAATGGCCCTTCCTCCATCAGCTGCGCGATGCGGCTCGGAATCTCGGAGGGCTGAGACCAGCTATCGAGAGGTTCGAGCCGGATCGACTCGGACGGCTTGGCCTGATTGAAATAAAGGAACTTCCGGCCGGTACGCTTCGCTTCGCGCTCGGCCCGGGCCTTCCACTCCTTGTCGTTCTTCGGATCGATGTCGATCAGCACGTCGCCGCAGTGGATGACCTGCGTCGAGATCACTTCGTACGTCCGCGTCTTGCCGGAGCCCGTCGTGCCGCCGACTGCCGTATGGCCGCCCATTGCCTTGTAGTGGAACGGCACGTGGCCTTTCGCCGGCTCCAGACCGTGTATCCACGAAGCGCCCTGCGGCGTCCGGTCCCGGATACTGTCCTTCGGCGCAAATAGGTTCTCGATCATTTCCTCGAACGCGCGCCCGGCCTTCGTCTTGGGCAACCACTTCGGCAGCCCGGGAATCTCGGTGGTCGGCATCCGCAGAATGTCATGGGCCATCTGACAGTGCTTTTGCGTCCATTCGAACCCGGTGCCGAGATACATCGCATTCACCTCGACCCGCATGCGGTTCTGGATCGCGAGCAACGTGGGCACGGCAAGCGTGGTCAGCCATTTCGTCGACAGTCCCATCCGAAACTTCAGCGCACGCCACACCTGCCCCGCCCGAAAGGCAAACAGCGTGAGCGCGAACAGAGTGAAGGCCCAGCCGTACGGCATGCCCGAAAGCGGCAAGGCGATGAGTGCAATCAGCCAACCGAATGCCCCGCGGACCTCGTAGATCGGCCGAAAGTGGTTGACGTAGCCCCTCATTCGGCACGCTCCTGGATCAGTTCTCCGATACGCGGCGCCAGCGTGACCTCCGCAGGTTCGTTGGCCAGAAGCAGGTTGCGTCGACGCATATGGTCGATCAGCGTGTCGCTCGCCACGCCATAACTGCCGATCGTGCGCTTTGCCACCACGAGCCCCTTTTCAGCCCACCGAACCTTGGCTTTTCCGCCCGCGACGTCCTGCTGCAGCGCCGCGAAGAAGTCGGAAATCATCCGCGGAGCGCCTTTCAGGATCTCTTCGAAGCGGTCCGCTGCGGGCGTAGCAGGCGCCGCCACCGGATCTCGTCGAATCTCTGCCGGATTGACTGGCGCTGCCAGCGGCGGAAGCTCGAGCGCCATCTGCCGCTCATCCACGCCCTTCGGTGCTACCTGAACTGCCGGCGCCGCCGCTGTGCGCAAATTCGCGCCGTCCGAGTCGGCCGCGAGCGGCAATGCCGGGCCGATCGGAGCACTACCTCCGGCAGCGGCGGCCGCCGCCGAGGGGTCCGCTGTCACATGCTCGGCCGGTGCCGGTGCCGGTGCCGGCGGAGGCGCAGGTGCGGCCGCCGGCGGCGCCGGCTCGACTTTCGGTTCTAGTTCGGCGGCGACATGGATCGCCGACGGGACCGCAAACGTCACGGGCTCAAACACCGCCCGTTGCGCCTTCCGGTCGAACTCTGCAGCCGTCGCGATGGCCTGCCGCACGACCTTGTGCGTTAGCGATTCCACACCGCCGATCGGGCTCTGCGTCGGATTGATCGCGCCAAAAATCTCGGCCTGTACCTCGGCATCAAGACCGGACAGCAATTCCGTGCCGACTAACGCATGCGCCAACATGCCCGTACGCATCCGTTCCACCGGTAGCGCCGTCGCCCTCCGCGCGACGCGATAGCTCGCGCCCGCGAGCCACGGCCCTACGGCGCCGTGGACAGACGGGTTCCAAATCTGGCAGTCCGACGCTCGCTCCACCCCGAAATGCCGGTATGGCTCGTCCAATCCCGAACAGATCGCGGCAAGAAACACCCCGAAGTTGTACTGCGGCTCGATACGCCGGCGGCGCTCCGACGTCAGATTCGTACCGAACTTCAGCCCGCCCGCGAGTCGCATCGCATAGAAGGCCGTTTCCACCGTCCAGCGGAATGCACCAGAAGGCTCGCGGTACAGATCCGGGCCGAACGGAACGGACGAGAACCACTCCGCGCAGCGCCGGATCAGCACTACCCACTTCCGATCGAACTCCGCGCGCGACGCCTCGTTCGCGCATTGCGCGATCAGCTCGATACGGCGCTCGTTGCGGATCACAAGCTCCGCCGGATCGACCGGTGCAAAAAGTCGGGCGTCGCTCATCAAACCATGCCCTTCGTCGCCAGCTTCGTCAGGCTCTTGAACGCCGCACCGCTTGCGTTGGCGCCGCCACCGAACATCGAGGCGAACTTCGGAATCTCGAAAGCGAGGATCAGCACGAAGATCGAAAGATCAAGCGTCAATGAGCCCGAGTACGGCGTCGTCAGCCCCTTCGAGATCGTGTTCCCGAATGTCGTCGCAAGCGTGGTGGTCATCAGCCGTTGGAGAATCGCGGCGACAACCATGTACATGCCCGCGCCGATCGTGAAATCGAGCCAGCTCTTGAACCATCCCCGCGTAAACTCCGACATGCCGAGCGCGAACGCGATCTTCCCCATCACGATTGCGACTGCCATCTGAATCGTGCCGAGCGAGATGTAGAACAGAAACACCAGCGACGCGACCATCAAAATGAACCACGCTGCCAGCAACGGAACGAGGTTGATGACCAAGGCGACGTAGTTCCACCAGTGCTCCGCCTTCAGTGCTTCGTTGATTGCGTCGAATATCGCTCCCGCCGACTTCACCATCGCCATCGGCAGAGATTGCGCGTCGGTGCCGGAGACCGCGATCGCCATGTCGTTGAACCACTTGTAGAACCCCGGTGCCCACGAAGCGTAGGCAAGATAGACGGACGCGAAGATCCCGAGAATGGCAAGGTCTTCGAACACACTTCCCCAGGCCGCGATCGGGTCCTTCGTTGCCGCGAAACGGAGAAAGGCCACGATAATGGTGATGACTGCAAGGCCTCCCGCCATCTTGTCCGAATCCTTGTCGAGCGACTTGCTGAGCGTCACCGCGAGATCGATGAGATCCTTCATCAGCTTTGTGATCTCTTCGATTGCGGCCATCGCGCCCTTCGCGACCTCGCCCACCACGTAGCTCGAACTCCAGCCGGTTGTCCCCAGCTGAGTCAGGGAATCCTGCAACTCGGCCCTTGCTACCGTCGGCAGCACGAGCACGGCGAGCAGCAGACCACAGACAAACCACGAACGCACCATCCCACGCTTCATTGCGTCGTGACCCCGTAGGCGGCTCGTTCAGCCTGTTGCTTGGAAATGAACTTCTCGGCGTCCGCGGCCTTTTCCTTGTCGTCTTCCGCCTGTTGCGCGTCCTTCTGGGCGTCCTTCTGGGCTTTCGCCGCGTTGAGCTGGAGGATGTCCGAGTTCTGGCTCGTCACGATGTCGAGGTAGTGCGTCGTGATCTCGGCCGTCGCCTGCTGCGTCGGTGACATAGACAGCTGCGATTGCAGTTCCTGTCGGCGTTGCGCCATCTCGGATGTGTGCTGCATGATGTTGGAGCCCATCTGAAACAGGTTCCGCGCGACCTTGTCGTTCTGCTGGAACAACGTGTTCATATCGGAGAACCACTGCGCGTTCGACTTGCCCGATCTGCTAATCAACCCCTGCACCTGCGTGACCCATTCACCGCCCTTCTGCAGGTCCCCGTAGAGCCCCTGCAGGGTTCCCACGAGACCCTTGACCTTGTTGATGTCACCCGCAATCTGGTCGTACGCTGCCTTCCACGCAGCCGGATTCAGGTTCTGGGCCTGCAGCAGATCATTCACCATCATCTGGTACTGATAGAGAATGTTGGTGTTCTGATAGATCTCGCCCTTGACCGCCTTGGCCGCCGTGATCACGTTCTGCGCAAAATTCGTCGGGTCGAACACCGTCAACTGAGCAGACGCGTGTTGCGTTACTAACATCGAGGCCGCGAAGCCCGCGGCGCGAAGAGTCGTCAGGAGTTTCATCGTTGGGCCTTTCAGTCGAGGATACGAAGTGCCGTACGGTCAGCGCACGGCGTCGTGGTTACGCCTTGTTGCGGCCTCGACAACGAGCGGGCCGATTCGCCCGGGCTCGCCGGCAAGCGAACGCGAACAGGCGTCGCGATGGCGATCCTGCCGATTTCGTCCGCAGTGAGGCCGAAGATGTTGCGGTACAGCGCGTGCCGGGTAGAGGTCGAAGTGATCTTCATCGTGTTCCTGTCAGTCGACGGTGGCCATTTCTTGCAGATAGTCCTCGCGCCAGGTCGGCAAGCCGGTTGCGAGATGCTTGTCGAGCGTGCGCTGTGCCGCACCGTCAGCGCGCAAGATCGCGAGTGCTTCTTTCGGAAACTTCGCCTGAAGCATCCGTGAGTGATCGGGCGTGACCCACAGGTAATCCCGGTTCGGGATCCCATCGCTGATCATGTCGATCTGGTCGTCGGTCAGCCCGAAAACATCGCGATAGAGACGCTTGTTGTTGCGCGCGTCGCGGTTCGGCAGGAAGAAGAAGTTTTGGATGTTCTCCTTCAAGATCTCGAAGTTCGGCACACGCTCGAGCTGGCTCAGCGATTGAGTCGCCATGACGAGCGTCCCGTTCAGCCCGCGAATCGTGACGGCCCACATCTCCAGGCGCGCATAGAAGCGCGGATACCGGAAGAAGAAGCCGCACTCCTCGACCTCGATGATCGTGACGCGCTTGCCATCCAGCCATTGCGAGATGCGGTAGAACGCGTAATCCATGAACAGCGCGGCCGCAACCGGATAGCTTTCGAACAGCTCGCCCATTTCGATCGCCAGGTCGTCGGACAGCGAGAACGCGTCTTCGACGTGATCGAAGAATCGCCCGTTCTTCTCGCCTTTCGTCCAAATCTGAAGGCGCTCGCGCAGTTCAATCGGCAACAGCGTAGCCAGGAACGAGAGCGTCCAAAACTCCGGGCCATAGCCTTGCGCGAGCGTCACAACCCGTTCGTAGATCGTCCGCTGCTGCTGAGGGGTGCATCGGAAATCCTCGCCATCGCCCTCGATTGCCATCTGGACCCAGTCCGACACGTAGGTGTAGTGCCGCGGGTCGACCAACAACGACAGCGGATTGACCTGCGTCGCGGCAGCGAATTTACCCGTTGCATCGACGAACTTGCCGTCGGCGAACACGGTGGGGATGCGTGTCGAGCGATTCTTGTCGAACTTGATTCGACGCGGGGCGAAGCGTCCGGTTTGCGAAACGAGAAAATTGAGAAAGATTGTTTTGCCGGCGCCGATCGGGCCCACGATCAGCGTATGCGATTTCCCGCTCGGATCGTGCAACGTGATGCGCTGCAACGTTCGGTGGCGGGTGGGAAGCAGCGTGAGCGGGCCGACCTTTCGCCCGAGCTGCTGGGTGAGCCATTGGTTAACGTCGCTGCCTTCCGCAACGCCGCGGACCGGCGCAATGTCCGAGACCACGGGTGTCTCAACGAACTGCAGTCGCTTTTGCTGATCCCATCGACCAGGCAGCGTCGAGGCCCACGCTGCCGGCAGGTTCCGCTTCTCGATCAACACCCCGAAACCAGCATTTCCGATGCGGCCGACAATCTCGCGTGCGTTGTCGTCGCACTCGTCGATCGTGTCCCCATAGACCACTACCGAGATGTTGACGAAGCCGTACTGTTGCCCGTCAGCGATCAGGCGAGCAAGCGCGGTTTCCGCTTCTTCGGCAAGGATCTCGCGCCCTCTCTCGTTCTCCATGCTTTCCTTCTTCTCGTCCTTCGAGAAAAAGCTCTTCAGGATCTTGACTGGGCTGAACGCTGCAACTTTGTAGAACTTGCGCATCTTCTCGATGTACGCCTGCGCTTTGCTTGTCGACAGGAATCGAAACATGACGCATACGTCAAACTCGGCGTCGACGTCGGCGAGGACGTCGAGCGCGGCCTCCTGGAACCCCATCCACTCTTTCACCGAGATGATCTTCGCGTACCGTGTCCCATAGGCGGATTCGAACATGATGTGCTCGGCGCCGTATGTCACGAAGCTTTCCGTCAGATGCGTATCGAGCATCGTCACGGGGTAGCGCACGCGACGCGGAGGAACCGACGGATTGGCGATCTGATGAAGGAATGCAAGCGCGTTCTGCAGCTGGAGCCGCTTCATCTTGAGGCGCGCTACACCGCCTTTGAACGCGTCCAGAATCCCTTCGAAGCGCTTGATATCCGACGAGATTCGCTCCATGTCGAACACGAATGCGCTGCGCGCAAACACCATATCCTTGATGGTCTCCAGCAACGCAACCGGGACCGATTTGCCACCCACGGTGATGTGATAGGCGATCTTCTCGAACAGCTTGTTGATCCCTGTCTCGGGCGTATATGCGAGCGCGAGCGAGTGCGTGTTGCGGAAGTACTTTCCGCTCCCTACGCTCCGTTGGTTGATCGCGTCAACGCGCTGATCCATCGCCGACGCGAACTGGCCGCCGATCTCGCCCCGGACACGTCGATGCGACATGCGCCACCACGCCGTGATTCGGTGATCAAAATTCTTGCAGGCGTGATCGAGGTTGTCACGCGCCGCCGAGATTTCGTCGGAGTTTGGGCTATCCGCGTCCACGCCTTCGAACGTGTACAGCGTTAGCAGCGACCCGTCCTTGTCCAGAATGACTTCGGGGGTAACCATCGTGGCCCACGGCGCGATCTCCTGAATCGCTCGACGTTTCGGGTTCGCACTCACAGAGGGAGCTCCTGATCAAATCCATACGGGCGCCGAAATCGGGCAGCGAAATCGGCGGTTGGCAACGGCTCGTGCACGTCGGGATACCGGTTGTAGACGACCAGCACTTCCTTCCACCACGGATCGCTCGAAGACAGCCAGCGCAGAACCCAGTGCACGACGACGCCGATGACCAGATAGAGCGGCGACATGCTGCTGTAGCAGAGCAGGGTCGTCAGTGTCCCGTTGGCAATCGCGAGGCCGCGATCGGCGCCCCCCATCTGGCGCGGCATCGAAAGCGACCGGCTGACTTTTTTCGGCTCACGCACAGGTGTAGTTGATCTTCAACTGGTTTTTAACGATCGGGATCGCACACGAAGCGACGCCCAAACCAACAACGATGGTCGAGAGGAACTTCCCGAAGTTGCTTTCAGAGTTCGAGATCATGACCGCGCCAACGATGATCAGTACGATGCCGATTCCGTACAGCCACGGGCCACTGACGTAAGCCTGAATCAAACAGATGAAGTTGGACGCGTTGCCCAGATCCCCGAGATCGACCGCCTTCGCGGCCGGCGCGGCAAACGTCAGGAGTAGTGCGGTAAGAGTCGAGAGCCGCTGGCCCCGTCCGAACAGATAGTGACTGGTATCCAAAACCTTTTTCCGGACCAGCGAACAGAACGTTTGAATGTGCTTCTTCATCGATAAACCCCGTGTGGTTAGAAAACGCGTTCGAGGACATAGTCCCCGTCTTTGAACCCTTTGATCGCCAGCACCTCCGACACGTGACGGAGCTCGCCCGTGCGTCGAAGATGGATGACGTAGTGGAAGCATTCGGCGATTGCCTTGCGCATGTCGGCGAGCTCCCAGCGGCTGCCGGGCGGGATACCCAACATCGCGAGGCTCTCAAGGCGGGTCAGTCCTCCGCGCGCATCATTCGAGTGAATCGAACCCATTCCGCCGTCGTGGCCGGTGCTCAGCGCCTGGATGAAGTCATACGCTTCGCCGCCGCGCACTTCACCGACGATGATTCGGTCGGGGCGGAACCGCAGGCACAGCGCCACTAGGATCTGCGTCGTCACGCCCTTGTCAGGGTTCGACAGCAATCGGACTCGGTTCGGAAGGTCGACCTTCAACTCCATCGTGTCCTCGATCGTGATGACCCGCTCCTCGCGAGGAATAAGCCCATTCAGCGCGTTCAGGAACGTCGACTTGCCGGTTGAGGTACCGCCGGCGACGAGTACGTTGGCGCGCTGTTGGACCATCGCGGTGAACGCCTCGGCGAGCGCTTCGTCCGCGACGCCGGGTGGGAAGATCGGTCGATCGACATTTCGCTTTGCGTGGACCAGGGAGAACGCGCCCATCCTCGCGTAATCATTGATCGACAGATTGGTCTCGCGGTGCCGACGGATCGCGAGCGCGTCGCCGTCGATCGCCGTGGGCTTCATGACCGTCGCGATCCGGAGGTTCTTGTGGCCGCCGTTGATAATCCCCTGGGCCGTACCGGCCTGCGCCGACTTCTCAACCGAGGCCGCGAGCGAGTGGATGGCACCCGTCAGTGTCATCGGGTTGAACTCGATGTCGAGCCGGCGCATCACGCCCCGCTCCTCAACCCAGATGTTGTTCGCCGAATTGATCATGACCTCGGCGACGGTCGGGGAATCGAGGTACGGCTTGATGAGCTTCAGCGACTCGAAGAACAGCTGTACAGCGTTCTCTTCGAGTCGCGCGACCTTCAGCAAGGGATTTTCGGCAATTTCAGACATGCAGCTATTGTTCAAGCTGGCACATCCGCAAATCGCCCGAAAGAAAGGCTAAATCGAACAGCTTTCGCGTGTCCGAGAAAGCACGCGCCGACGCGTTCCGTGCGTCGCACGACGCGCAACCGGTTGAAGGGGCAAACCCGAAATGCTCCAGAAAAACGTATAGCTTTCTCCCATCTTGAACGCTCGGACTCGTGGCACACGGTCGCGCGGGCGAAAAAAAAGCCCGGTCACAAGGACCGGGCGTATTACAGGAAATTGCTTCCGACATGCTGCCGCTCAGCACACGACTTCGATCGTCTCGCCGAACGGCGCGCGGCGAGCGCGCTTGATCGGCGTCGTCGACGCCCAAAGGACCGGGTATGCCGGCTCCTTGGACGGGAAGGTACCTTCCATGTCGGTCAGGTACACGAGGAACACGGGTTCGATCTCGTCGCACTCGAGCCGTCGGAACGGATCGACGAACGACGTGCCGCCGCCGCCCTTCAGCGGCGCCAGCTCGACCGGTTCCCCTCGCTCGAACACCTGCACCTGCGTCACGCGCACGTCGCAGTCCATCACGATCAACCGCCGCGGACGTACCGCGTCGGCAACCGACAGGATCTCGGCCGTGAACTGCGCCTGCGTCTCGTCCCAAACCGAGCCGCTGGCGTCGCGGACGAACACGGCGTCACCTACGACCGGCTCGCCCAACGACGGCAAGTACATCCCGAAGTGCAGGTAACGCCGGTTCGGCTGCGCCCACGTATAGTCGGTCGGCGCCGCATCCTGCGCGAAGCGATGCAGGAGCGAACGCCAGTCGACCACCGCGGCTACGGCCTGCTCGACGGCGGCTTGTAGCGCGCCGCCGAGCTTGCCGCATGCCTGCGCAGCCTTCGCAGCCTGAAGCACGGCCACTTTCCACTCGGCTTCCTTGGCTGCCTTGTCGGGCCCGGCATACTGCCGAACTTCCCCGCAAGACGGCGCAGGTTCGGTCGCCGGGTCCTCCGCCGTGCTGGCCGGCTGAGAACCCGGCGAGCCAGACGAATTGGCAGGCTGGCTTCCCGGCTGGGTTCCGGGTGGCTGCTTGCCGCCCGGTTTCTTCGCGGCCTGGCGCTTCTCGTGCTGGCGAATGCCGTAGACCTCTTCGGCCGACATCCCCTTGAAGCGGGGGTCTATCAACGCGCCAGGCGGGAGCTGCATCCCTGCAGCAACCACCATCGCGTTGACGACATAGTCGCACGCCTCGTTCCAGCCTTCCGGATCACGATGACCTTGGCGCCAGCAGTGTCCCTTTGCGACGTGCCATACCTCATGCGCGAGAACGCCTCGAACCTCCAGGTCGTTCAGGTCTTTGGCATAGTCCGGGTTGTAGCCCAGCGACTCGCCGTCCGTCCAGAACGTCTTGCAGCTCGGGTCCTCACGGACTTTGAGCCGCAGCGCCAGCGCTCCGATGAACGGGTGGTCTAGCACCAGTGCCGTGCGTTGCTTCGAAATGCGCGAGTCCATCGCGACCTCACGCAGCAGCGAGGAACGACAGGACCGGCGCAGACTGATCGGTGATCTGATCGGTCATCGGCGCGGCCGGCGCGCCGCCCATGAAGGCAGACATTAGGTCTTCGATCTCAGTCGCTTTCGCAGCCACTTGCGAGCGAAGCACCCTCGATTCTTTCAGCTCGGCTCCATCGTGCGCGGCCAGGTGTACCTTGGCCTGCTCGAGGATGTGCTTCAGCTTCGGATCGTCGGTGAAGTTCAGCTTCGGCAGCAGCTCGCACAACTCGCGAACATGGTTCGCGACGTCGAGACGGACGTTGGTCGACGCGTACAGTCGGTTGCCCATCGTCGACACGGCCTCGTACAGACGACCTACCAGATCCCGGTTCGCTGTCTGGATTGACGCGAGCGCGTGCTGATCGATTTCCGTACGCAGACCGGCCAGCACGTCATTCGGCAAGTCGACGCCGAACTGACTGGCGTCCGGAAACGGCAGAACGGAAAGCTTGACGCCGAACTTGCCCTTCAGCTCGGCGAGCGACGGATAGTCGGCCTCGTTGTACAGCGTGCCCATCTCGTCGCGCGCGCGGTCCTTCAGGTTGAGATAGTCGGTCAGGAAAATCGACACCGCGAGATCGAACTCGTCCTTCATGGCACGCATGCGATCCGCCACCTCCATGTAGACCATGGTCGGCAGCAGACGCACCCCCAGCTGGTCGTACTTCAGCGTGCGGCCGTAATAGTACGAGCGAATCCGGCCGCCGATCGAGAGGACTTCCGCATAGCTCGGGGCATGTTCGGGCAGCAGGCGCTTGTTGAAACGACCGATGCCGCGAGCCTTGTGATTCTTCTCGACTTCTTCGGTGACTTTCCCGTCGTAGCGACGGGCGACCCACGTGGAAATCGCGGTAGACGACAGCATGACCTTGGACTGCAGATCGGTGATGTTCATGGATAGCTCCAGATAGATAGAGAATTACGAGACGAAAAAAAGCCACGGGCCGAAATCGGCCGTGGCATCAGGGAAAGGCACAACAGGAAATGGTGGCGGTCAGCTGCCGGAGATGATCTTGCCGATCTCCCCACCCATTGCGCGGATAAACGCGTGGTGATTTTGCAGCTCAGGCTTACGCGCGGTTGCGTCACGTACCAGGAGCGCCGTGAACTCGCGGTGCCCTTCGCCGACGAGACGGTCCGCATATCGCATGACACGTTCGAAATTGCCATCGCTCGCCTTATGCGCGAGCGCCGCGGTGAGCGCGTACAGAATGCTCGGCTCTTCGGGGATCGCTCCCAGGTCTGGATTCAGGAGAATCCCGTCAACCGAGGGGAGCGCCCGATAGATCGCGAGGAAACTGGTCAGCTCGGCGCCGGCGCCCTCACCGACCGTCGCATTGATCGCGTCGGGCAGCAAATCTTCCGGCACGGCCGCCATCGTCTTGGCGAGAAAGCCCCATTTCCGCGGGCTTGCCGATGCAACGATGTCGCGGCTGGTGCGCGCCTTCCAGAGCAGGTCCGGTCTGAAGCGAAGGAACGCGATCAGCTCAGGCGGAACATTCTGACGAACGGCCCAGGCCGTCCAGTCGTCGATCGTAGCTTCGAGCTCGACGACAGCAGCGAAGCGCGAGATCAGAGGATCGAGAATCCCGTTGACGCCAGCGTTGTCACTGCGCCGATTGGTCGCGGCGACAAACGTTACGCAATCCGGCAGCACGTGCTCACCGATCCTGCGGGCAAGCAGCAGCTGCATCTTCGCGGCCTGCACGGCCGCCGAAGCCTGACCGAGGTCATCGAAAAACCAGACCAGCGGACGCGTTGCCGACAGCGCGCGCTCGAGATCCCCAAACGGCAGAAAACGAGCATGCAAACCGTCGGCTGCCGGGAACGGCAGCCCCTTCGAGTCCGTCGGATCTTCCACAACCGGGTGGCTGATGAGGAGGTCGTGCTCGGCCGCCTTGGCGGCAGCCTCGACGATGTCAGATTTCCCGATACCCGGCCGGCCGGAGACCAGCACCGGAAGGCGTTTCGGGATATAGGCGGCAAGCAGCTTGGTAAGACGTGCTGGAGAGAGTTTCATGGGGGTTCCTGAGATGAAAGAGCCCCACGGAAATCGCGCCCAGCAAGGACGTGACCCTGCGGGGCGATTTGAGAAGCCGCGATGCGGCGTGTCGATGCGTCCGGAGACGCTGTTTGAAGCTTAGGCGTGCGCGCCCGCGAGCGCGGCGACCTGCTTGTCCGTCAACGACGAGCGCGGCACGCATGTCTCACGGGTCACAATCATCACGCCGTAGACGTCCGCGAGCACGCGGGCCTCGGGGCAAAGTACGAGCCGTTCGTCGGGGCCGATCGGCGCCGGCGAGCGATTGCGCCACACGTTGATCGCCACCTCGATCTCAGCGATCGAGACGGCGTCCGGTGGGAGGCAAGTTGATACGTCAGGTTGGTTCATGGGTGACCTCGAAAGTGTCGCCCCGTGAACAACGCCCTGCGGGACGTGATCCCCTGGGGCAGGAAAAGGCCGCTTTGCGGCGGATTCGATGCGTCGATGACGCGGTGATTAAAGCCAGTGTAGGAGGGCCGCCGCCACGCGCCGGCCGGAAAGGTCGGGAAAAGCAAGCGGCTTTAAATCCGCCACACCGCGAATGGTCGAAAAAAAACCGGCGCACGAGGCGCCGGTTGTTCGAAATTGGCTGAAGTTCCAGCCCTCATGTCCCAAGCAGATCGCATTGGATATTCAACATCGGAAGGACCTCGGCACGGATCTCAGCTTCCCTCTCGCGCATCCTGCGCGTTCGCTCTTCGCCTACTCCGTTGTGCTTCTCGACCACGTAGACGAAGTACAACGGTTTCGCCGGTCCCGGCCACACTCGCCATTCAGCCATGATGCGCGCGCGCACCCCCGGATCGCACGCAAAATACGACGCGCGCCCCTTGCGCCATACGCTTGCGTCGTGGTCGCGCATTCGCTGCTCGCCCTTCCGGGCTCTGGCGATCCGCAGCGCCTTCTCCGCTTCGACGTCCGTTTCGGGCGCCGGCGCGAGCTGGTCTGCGAACAGCGGGCAGTCGCGCTCGAGCTTCCGAGCGACACGCTTGTGCCGATTGAGAAACGCTTGCTCCTTTCGAGGCGTCCAGATGTAGGCCTCGTAACGCACCGTTCGATCGAATCGCATGTTCTGCTCCTCGATCAAGCCGCGAGCGGCGTCAGTCGAGAACGCGCATAGTCCAGCGTGCCGTTCTTCGCGTGGAGCGTTCGCCCCTCGGTAGAACCCGGCTTTGCCAATGCGTAGCGCGTCGCCGCACCATGGCGAAAGCTGCGGATCTCGGAATACCCGTCAGCGATCGCACGATCTACATGCTCGACGCCCGTGATGACGACGCTGCCGTGTGTGCGGTACCGGGCGCGGCCGGCCTGTTCCTTCGCGTCGTTGGCGGCCTCTTCGGCGAGCCGTTGCGCCTTGGTGGCATCCTGCTTTGCCTCCCATTCGGCTTGTGCCGCCTCACTGAAGCCGCAGAACGCGAAGATCGCGCGCCGCCGGCGGGACGAATTCAACCCACGCAACGACAGCCCAAACTGCTCGCGCAGTACCTGCTTGCTCTGGTCGTTCCAGCCATGCGCGCGATCCAAAACCTTCAGCAGGGTGGCGACGTCGCGGGCTTCGACGGCGGCCGCAAACTGGTTCGGCCGTTCGAACGTCCCACGTCCCCGATTCAGCTTGGCCATATCAGTCTGCAGGTCGTACTGGCGCTGAGAGACCCGCCCCTTCTGCCGATCGGACTCCAGGTCTTCCAGCGTCTTCTTCAGGACGGCGTCACCAATCAGGTCACGCAAGCGCTCGGCGACGGGAGACATCGCTATACCAACATCCACCGGGCGGTGGTATTGCTCCGGAAGGTCCAGCTTGTCCACAAGGCCAGCGGCGAACAGCCGGTCGTCGACGTCGACGTACGTGCTGTCAGCCGGAGCGGACTGCAACGCCGCGACGACCTTCGCGCCGAGCTCCGCGTCGATCGCCCGCTTCTCGTGACGGAAGATCGCCACCGCGGACTGCATGACGTTGTACGGGAGCGAGTTACGGAGAGCGGAAACCTCCAGAAGGACGGGGAACCACTGCAGGTCGAATTGGAAGTGCTTTGTATCCCCACGATAGTCCGCCAACACCGAGTCAGGAATCGGCTGATCCTGAAACAGAGCATAGGCAATGTGGAGCTCGTGCCGGCCGTTGACCCCGCCCGACAGCGAGAGTCGCGGTCCTTGCGATGAATAGCCGAAGAGGCTGACGGCGACCTGATCGCAAACATCCGGTAGGTGAAAGTGACCGCCAGCGGCTCGCGCAGCGTCGACCTCGGCTTCCAGCTGCGGACCGGAGAGCATCCACGCAGGCTTCTTCGCCAGCTCGAACACGAACTGGAAAATCTCCCAGCGCTTGCGAGTAAGCTGCCACGGCTGCGACTGCGTCCCGCCCTTGGTGAACCAGCGGTCACGAAGCTCAGCAAAGAGCGAGGTGAAGATCGAGTGGGCGGTGCCCGGCTGGCGGAGCGTCAAAATCCCGTTGTAGCGCAGGATCGGAAGCGCGGTACAACCGCGCGTCAACGAGATTTCCGTCGTTTCGTACGCGGACAGCGATGCGTCGTGGAAAAACACGTGGAACACGTGCGCGAGGGTGTCAACGTGGATCGCGTCGTTGGGAGTATGGATCGTGTACATCAGTGGTTGTCCTTGCAAAAGGGGCAACCACCCCATCCGGGCGGTTGCCCCGGATTGGGAGAAAGAAAAGTGATGCGTCAGTCGATGTCGAGCACGTTAGAAACCACCGCTGCGACGGCCCAGGCATGGGAGCGCGTCAGGGTCTTCATGCGAATGAGCGGTTGGGTACGCCAGTGGCCAACCCCGAGTTCTGCATCGCGCCAAATAGTGTCGGTATGCACGATCCACCCTTCCACCGTACCGCGCTGAATCGACACGGAACTACGCCGCTGATGCTCAGCGTCGACCGGCCACTTGGACCACGGCTTTCGTCCAAAAACGGCCTCGTTCGCATACCTCGATTGGTTGGCAACGATCACCCATTCAGGCTCGAGGCCGGCAGCTTGTAACGCCTGCTCGAGGTAACGAGCGACCTCTTCCACTGTCTTGCCGGCGAATTTATGCCCCTCCAGCGGCCGCAATACCGGCTGCTCCAGAACTTCAAACATGGAAACCCCAAAAAGAAAAAGGGCCACACCGAAAGGTGTAGCCCTTAATAGGAAGTCGGCCGCCCAGTGGGTCGGCCGTCAGTTCGATTTAATGCGTGTGGTGACGCAGAGAACGACGTTGGTCGCGCTCCGCCTTGCGACCGCGTTCGCATGCGACGATGCCGTAGCCGCAGAACACCAGCGTCAGAAGCAGTGCAACAGGACCGAAGTACATATTCATTCTCCGTTCATGGAATCCATGCCTACGATGTAGGTTATCACACCGATCACGACCAGAGCAGCGACGTTCATCGCGGTCCAGATCGAGAACTCCGAGATGGCGTGAACGTAGCCGACTAAGCCGACGATCGACGAGACCGTCAGCGTGTGGCAGAACCGCCCGAACTGCTGCCGCTGGTCCTTCGACCAGGACGCGCGAACAAGCCGCGTACCCAAGCGGGACCGCGACGAGGCCGCCGGCGGCACCACCGAGACGACAGCAAAGCTGTCGCCCGTCGATTGAATGAGCGTGGCCTCATTCCCGTCCCAGGATGCGGTGATCGCCGGCGGCGACTCGCTGTCCTGCACTACCGCCAGGACGGCGCGGACGCGGGCCGAGACATAGACCATGCCCAGATCCGCGTCATAGGACCCGCGATCGATGATCGTCACCCCCGAAGGGTACTCAATGCAGACGTCGACGAATTGCATCAAGCCCCCTATCGCCGGTCGCTATCGAGACCGTCCACGAGCCGCAGGCCGCCAAGCAATGCCTGGTAGCCCTCGTCCGTGTCGAGCTGCGCGAGCGGCACGACGTTGTCGCCGCCACCCGACAGGTCGCGGTGACCCCGCCGCGTGCGGAACGACACCGCAACTTGTTGACGCGAGGATGAATCCGCAACTTCGAGCATCATCCGGCTGGTGCGCAACGTGACGCGGCAGCCGCGGCCGGCCTTCGCCGGCTCAGCCACCACCTCGTGCTCGCCCGCGCGCAACCGAAGATCGCGCGCGACACGGTGGAGCATTCGCGTCGCGTGGTGGGTCAACGCAGCATCGGACGCGACGCCACCCGCGCGCCGGTCCGCATAAAGGACTTTCGGTACCTTGAACATCTTGCCCTCGGAATGAAAAAAGCGAGGCCCCGGACGGGAACCTCGCTATGCAGGAAGAAGCCGGCGGCTGCCGGCGATTGAGCGGCTCAGCGCGTGATGCGCATGCCGGAAGAACTGCTGACGAGCATCACGCGATCGCCGGGGGCGAAGCGTTGCTCGTCGGATTGAACGACCACCAACGTCCGACCGGACCCCGTGCGTACGACGACCTCGAGGCCAGCGTGACGCGCAAGCGATTCCGACAAACGCTGCGAAACGTAGGCGGCACCGGCACCGGCGAGCGCGCCGGCGATGTACCGGCCGTTGCCGCCACCGATCGTGCGGGAGCCGAGAAATGCGCTAACACCCGCGCTCAGCAGCGACGCCAGGCCGGAACGGTCCGACTCGTTGGTGATCGTGATGCCACGCACGCTGACGACGGTGGCCGCCTCGATTTCTCCCGCGCGCTGAACGTCATAGCGCTGGTAGACGTCGGGAGACCCGAAGTCGTACGAAGCGCACGCGGTCAGGGACGCTAGAAGCAGGACAGAGATGAGAAGCTTGAACATGACGATTGCCTCAAAAAAAGAGGGCAATCGCCCGTCAGGGAGGTTGCCCTGACAGGGGAGCCGACACGTTGTCGGTGAGAGAAATGCGCAAGGGCGAAGCCGATGCGGCTGGGTCGATGCGCAGAAGCGCGAGAAACAGGTTCAGTGTAGGACTGCGCGCCGGCGTCGCGCGCCGGAATCATCGAGAAAACCGGCCCGCTTTCCTCTGGACGAAAAAAAAGCGCCCGCCGATTGCTCGGGAGGCGCTGGTTGAAGTTGTGTTGGCAATCTACCACGGGATATCCGGGTCGATCGGATCCACGCCCTTGCGAGGCCTCGACTTCTTCGGCTTTGGTGCGTCATACCCAAAGCGCGCCCAAGCCGCCGGATCGATCGGCACCGGATTCGTTCTTCCTGTTGCCAGATTCACGAACACGGCCGAGTACGACAGCGTTCCTGTCCGGTAGAGCGTCCAGAGCAAATTGAACGCCTGCAGCGAGATCGCCTGGTTGATGACCAACGACTGCTTACGCAGCGCATCGGCCATCGAACACGACGGCGTCTCGTCGTCCTTGTCGTTCCGGGCGTTCAGCAGATCCGGAAATAGATCACCCACGTGGGGCAACCTATCGTGCCGAGCCTTGCCGAGTTCGCCGAGAATGACCTGGCCACGATCCGTCTCGTTGCCGCAGTCGAGGTAGTAATGACAGCTCCCCTGCTTCGCGGCCCTCATAATGGCGTGCCGCGCGCGGCGCGAGTCGACGCAACCCACCACGATATCGGCCACGATACGCACCGATGAATCGACACGCCGCGGTTCCGCAACCCAGTTGGTCCCCATCAGGTTGTTGAGCCGATTCACAAGCAGCAGCGCCTTGTAATGTCCGACGTCATTGGGATAGAACCCCTGCCGCCCGACATTCGTCTCGCTGACCGTGTCGTCGTCGTACACCGTGCATTCGATCCCGCCGGGGTGGCCGAGCTCGATCATGGCGTGATGCAGCCGAGCGAGACTCGGTAGAAATGCGCTCCCGGTCCCACCGGCGCCGACCACTACGACGCGCCAAGACCGCCGGACCATGCCGACCGGAATACTATGAGTGATCGCCTCGCTCATCACATCACCTCCATCGTCAATGCGGCCGCCCACGACTCAGGCGCGCGTTCGAACTTCTCAAAGATCCCCTTCGCGCAAAGCCGCAGCGCTATGGACGGCGTACGATCGCAATGGCCCAGCACGAGCGCAAACTTCACGTCATGCTGGTCATCCTTGTTGTCCGTGCGCGAGAAGAACGCCGGGCCCGCGCCATGCGAATGGCAATCCACCACCATCCATTCGCCGTCTGCTAGCCGCGGCCGCTCATAGACCAGATGCGCCGGCCCGTGCGACAGCGAAGGCAACGCAACGATGCGGAACGCAAAGGTCACGCTGTTCCAGACGATCCACGCTCCGACCTCGTTTGGCAACGCCGCACGAGCCATCGCATGAAACTCCGCGACGAGCGCGGCCGGAATCTGCCCGCACAAGAGCGCCGTCGTCTCGTCGACGGTCCCGTACGGGACAGCTGTCGAGACTGCGTACTGTGCGATGCGACGCACCACGCGCACCCAGGGACGCAGGACTTCGAGATAGACGCCGTCCGAAGCGATAAGCAGACGCTCACCCGAACGCGTCATCGGGACAACGGCCTCCCGCGACGGAACCATCACCGACGGGAACGACTGCTGGAGAACGGTATCAAGCGGATTCATGCGTCCCTCCCGACTTGGCCGTTCACCAGCTGCTCGAGCGTCCGTTTCATCGGCACCAGCGCGTCGAGCGGAAACCTCTCGCCGAACTTGCCGTCCAGCATGTCGCGCCAGAACGCGTACTCGCCGTCCTTGTACTCGATCCGTTTGCCGCCGGCGTTCGGATGCGTGAAGGCCGAATTGAAAAAACTAGCTTCCCACCCATCGATTGACGCCACATCCACTCGTTTCGGAACCTGGGCACTGCCGATGCAGATCCGGCCCATGTCCCATGTGTTGAAGTACGGCGGTTCGAACAGCGGCGTCTCGCGAACGGGGCGACCGGTGCATGCCACCGCGAACACGCGGAAGCCCTGATTCGAGGCCTGGAACACCAGCCCCGGATGCGGCACCACGGCGCTTCGCTTACCCAGGTTCTCGCATTCGAAGAACACCCGGCGCATCGCTGGCGCACACCACCACGTGACTGCATCAGGCGAGACGCCGAGCACTGTCGGGGGCAAAAACTCCGCCCGCGGTGCGACGTGCTCCGCAAGCTGCTGTAGCGTTTGAACAAGTACCTTCCGGTCAAGCGGCCGACCGGCGCCAATAATGGGCCGACCGCTTTGGCGGTCAGCGATGACAGCGTGGGCTGTCGCAAAATGCGCGCCGTCCTTGCCCGTATAGAGCAGCAACGCTTGTGACAACGCGACATCAGAACCGGTTCGACCGGCCGCGATACCAGACATAACAATCTCCTTTAAGTGGGATGACTCACCAGCGCTAGAAGGCGGTCAAGGTGAGTGAGAATGCGAAACGCCAGTGCCAGGTCGGTGTACTGGCGGCGGATAGCCTTCGGAGTCGACGCCAGACGGGAAAATCCGCTGTAAGTGGTCGCATCGCCGGATTGGCTTTCATTGTCGAAATGACAATCGAGAAGGTCGCCGACAAACTGGTTGTCCTCGACGATCACCGAGCAAAGCGCGTAAACCGGATTTGCGGTGTAGCTCACATGAAACAGATCCCGCGTTCGGCTACGGCGCATCAGCGCGCGGAGCTTCAGCACCTCGGTGCAGACACGCCGAGGCATGCCCCTGCTGCGAGCGCGAAGCCGAAGCAGGTCCGGGTCCGTCAAGGTGCGTCGCTCACGCCATTTGCCGCCGCTAAACGCACACGGATCAGCGTCGTCCGGACAAAGCTGTGGCCGCACGACCGACGGCAGATACGCAGTGCGCGTTTCAGTGTCGTCGTGGAAACGCTCCTTCAGCATTTCGTCCGCGTCTTCGTCGGAAGTGTCCGGATCGCTGTCCCAGTACCAGCACGAAAATTCGTACATGAACCAGTCTGGCAGGCGGATAAACATTGTCCGAGCCGATGCGCGATACAACGCGGACATCACCGTCCGGAATAGCAACGGGTGGGCCGACCGCAGTGTCTCGATCGCCCCTTCAAGCGAGTACACCCACTCGTCTTCAAGGCCGAACCCGAAGAACAGCGGCGTCGAGTCGTCATCGTTGTTCCCGTTACCGAGGCCATCGAGAACATCACGAACCGCAAGCGCGTCGAACAGATGTGGCGTGAATCGGAGCCGGGAAAGCCGCCCATACTGGCGTTGCGTCCACGCATGAAATGCCTGCTGAAACGCGTCGCCGGCGTCGGCCGGATCATGAACGTCACCTGCGCGCAACGGCCCGTACTGGAAATGCTTCAGGACCAGATCCGAGAGGTGCACGTCTTCACGCCACTTCAACCGCACTGCCCCTGGCACCTCGGTCGAGAACGACGGAAGCGTCAGAAGATCAGCGGCAGGTCGACGTCCGGCAGCGGCAGCGCGTGTCGGTTGCCAGGTCGCGGCCTCGCCAACTGCGATGATTGGATCAGGGAGTGCAGGATCGAAGAACATTTACGCATTTCCTCGTCATATAAAAAAACCGGCCTTTCGGCCGGTTCCTGTTGGTTGAAGCCGCCATCCGGACTGGACAGGGCTTTGAGCAGATCGGGCTTACGCATGGGTGCCCTTGGCGCCCGCTGCGCGGACGAATTTGTAGTGCGCCACCTCGCCCTTCATTTCCGGGCCGTCGACCGCAGCGGTCGTCAGCTCAGGATATTGAGCGGTGTACAGGTCACGAACCTGATCCGGCGAGAACGCCGGGCCGGGATCCATGAGCGCCATACCGTTGTAGGTGAACTCGCGTACCAATGCCGCAATGCTGATGGACATGATTCACCTCACAGAAGCAACGCGGAAAGATCGGTGCCAGCCGCCTTCTGGTCCGCGGCTGCGAGCGACGGCGTCGAGGAAGCCGATGTTGCAGCGGCAGCCTCGCCATCTCCGTTGTCGTCGGCGTCCTCCGCCGTGGCCGCTTGCGCGGCCGCCGGCGTCGACGATTTCGACAGTGCCTTCTGCGCCTTCTTCACCTGCGTCTGCTGCTGCGCTTCGAGAATGGCATTGGTCGCCTGCACCTGTTGGCCAAGCGACTGGTGCGCGACCGAAAAGCTCCCTATGGCCGCCACGAAGCCCTCGTCGAGCTCAGCGGCCGTCGCCTTGAGGATCAGCGGTTGCCGGAGCGCGGCATCCTTACCACCTGACGGGATCACGACCACGGAAATGCGATCGCCGTCCATCGTCAACGTCAAAACGAGTTTCTCCGCCGAACGAATCAGCGGTTCCAGGGCTTGAAACATATGAATCTCCAGAAAAAATAAGCGCCGCTCTAGGCGGCGCAAGATATCGATGCGGCCCGGCCAACGGCCTGCCACTTTTCAGAACTTCAGGACCTTCAGGAGCTTGCCTTCGTAGGTGAACCCTTCGACGGCAAGCAGCGCGGTGATTACGTCGGCCTTCGACTTCGAGAACACCTTCTTGAAGCTGTCGCCCATCGCCACGCGCAACCCCAGTTCGTCGGCGATCACCATCATCTCGGCTTTGGTGACGAGCTCCAGAAACTCCTTGTCGAGTTTCCAATGCCGAGTCAGGTCGAGGTTGTGGTGCTTGCAGAGCTGGCGGAGGTAGGTCACGTCGAGACCTTCGATCGCCGCGACGAGCATGCCGGTCATCAGCGTGGCCCGCTGCTCGTCGTTTGCGGCGGCACTCAGTAAGAGCGCCTTACCGAAATCGCCCGCTGACGCCTTCTCGTCGGTCACCTTCTCGAATACCGAGCGGAAAGTTTCCTCCTTGATCTGCCGCGCGTAACCGGCGAGAACGATCGCGATCAGGTACTGCCGGGCCAGGCCGGCATCCTTCGCGACCTCGCGACGCAACGCCTTTCGCCAGAGCGCCTCTCGGTATTGCTTCACCCGGTCCGATTCGGCGACCACGGTTACGGCCGTCTGCGCGCCGGCATCGGAACTCGATGCAGACTTGCCCGCGGCTTTACCCGAAACGCTGGCACCCTTGGTGTCAGGGATCGCGGCTTTCGCCGCTGCCTTTTCAGCCGTGATCCGATCGGCAACCTTCCGCATATTGCAGACGGTATCGAAGCACTGTCCGCGAAAGGTCTTGCCGAGCGAATCGGGCAGCCCACTTACGGCGACACCGAAGTTCTGGCAGCCGTGGCAAGCCTTCGCCTGCGCCTCGCCCACCCCATTCGGCCCTTCGACCGCGAGCTGGACGCGCGTGTGGTTGTCGCCGGCCCGCACGATCCGCACGATCGGAAACTCGTCCCGCAAGCCGTCAGCAATCGCCTCGAGCTGCTTGTCCGTCTTTCCGTTGTAGCACTGGCGATTCGTGCAGTTGCCCGTCGCGATGGACTCACCGAACATCTCCGATTGCATCGCAGAGTTGTGCGGGCACCCAGCGCAGTCGGCTTTGTCGAAGATCGCAGCCGCCAGCGAGCACGCAGCGCTCTCGACGAGCTTTCGAACCTCGGCGACCGACTTCTTCTCGGAAACAATCACCGGAAGCACCCGGTCCTGATTCTCCTTGGACAGCGCAGCGAGCAGCTCCGCGTGACCAAGAAGGATCTGGCGTGTGTTCAGGGCGATGAGGACATCGTTACTGCAGTTCAGCAGCGCGAGGCGGCTGTTGAGGGTGGCAAGGCTCCAGCCGATACGCCTTGCGGCTTCTTCGCGATCCCCCTGACACCGGCCGAGGAGGCGCGCCGCCTCGACAGCTTCGTCGCCCGGAGACATGTCGTCACGTTGGATGTTTTCGGTGAAGGCAATTTCTTCCGCCTCATCCTCATCAACGTCTTTGAGGTTGATCGGCATGTCATAGTCTTCGCCACGAGTTTCGAGCGCTGCTTTGTAGCGGCGGCCGCCGGCGATCAGTTCAACGAAGCCATCATCGAGCGGACGGACGATGACCGGTGTATCGACACCGCGAACCGAGATCGACGCCTTCATTTCCGCCATTTTGGCGTCGTCGAAGTACGTGCGAGGGTTTCGGCCCAGCTTGATACGGCCGAGCTTGATAGTAGGTTGCTGAAGGAGTGCTTCTTGCATGTCAGGTTCTCCGGAGAGGGAACCTGCCCCCGATCGGGAGTGGTTCCCGATGGGGTTGGAAAGGAATGCCGGCGACGCCGGCTGAGTCGATGCGTCAGAGACGCGGTAGATGAGGAAAAGATACCGCGTGAATTTCCAGCCCCTAGCCAGAAAGCCCGAAAGAACTACCTAGCTTTTGCCGGACGCGTATTGGAATGCCACGGTCAGATGATGAAAAAAAGGCCCGATCAAACGATCGGGCCTGGGCAGAAAAGAATGTCGCGCTACCGCACGCTCTAGAAGAGGGCCAGCTGATCGACGGTCTCGAAGATGCTTCCCTTCGACTGCTCGACCGCCTCGTCAAAAAGATCGCAGAGGGCGTCGTCGTGACCCACGGTGGGATCCCTCTGCACCGCAACGAGCGGCTCTACGCCAACGTCGCTGTCGCACACCACTTCGCCGACGGGAGCCAGCTCTGCGGCTGTGCCCGCGGCGATCACGCTCCGTTCCAGCGCCAACACTTCACGCATGGTGTCCACCTGTCTGCGTTGGCGGAGCTTCGACCGCCAACCACCGAGAATGTGCGCCGGGGTGTACCACATACCCCACACCTCCATGGTGAGCGCGTTCCCGTGCACGATAATCGCGGGGACGTGCATCATCGACAACTGAAGGTACGTCATATGCACGCAGCGTGCGTCGATGTCGATGCAGGTTGCATGCAAAGTCTGCTGGTAGTTTTGGCCGACCGAAAGCAATGCGTCTGCCGTCGCGATCACCATGCCACCCGCACCACATGCAGGCTCTTGCATGCGCATGAAGCCATCCTGCTCAATGGCATCGCTCCGACTGCCGATCGTGATGCCTGCCATCAGGCGCGAGACTTGGTACGGCGTGAAGAACTGGCCAGCCCGGTCGTTGCCGATGTCCAGCATCATGTACGTCTCGCCGAGCACGTCCGTCAAGTTTCCCGGACAGGGCAATGCGCCCGGCGGAAGGTCTTCGTCGACGCCAAGTCGATGCTCGAACGAGAGCGTCAGCTCCGCGAACATCCGAGCAAACAGTTGAACTTCGTCAGGCTTGTACTTTCCGACGATCTCCAGGTACCGCTTTTCGCGCGGATCAAATTGCGCTTTGTCGACGCTGTTGCTCATTGCGATCGCGGCCATCTCGACGAAGTCGGCGAACACCGTGTTCGTCTGGTGCGAGTAGCCAAACTGCTTCATCAGCTTCACAAGCTCGGCCTGATGCGGATCGGCTTCGCGTGCGAACTTTCTTTCCGCGCTCTTCCGGCTCATGCGACAACCTCGAGCGGACGGATGGTGGTTACGGACATGGTGCTCTCCAGATTGGCGACGGGAGAGCACGCCCTACGGGAGTGGTCCCGTAGGGGTAAAGAAGAACGGCCGCGCGCGGCCATTGGTCGATGCGTCGGAGACGCGATAGGTGGAAGAGATAGTAAAGCGCAGGGCGGAACCCGCCGCCTCGAAATGCGACCCGGTTCGGGCACGCTTTCGCGCCGACGGCAACGAGCCGAGATACCCACATTTGCGCCGCACAAGCTTGTGGATAAGTCATTCACCGCTAAGACCGGCGGCGCTCGCGCGCGATGCTCAATTTTTGAGCACCGACCGATTCACGCAACCGGTTGAGTGGGGTTTCGGAGAAAGCCCCGGAGAACTGCCCCGCTTTCGCCTGTACCGCGGTCGCGCATTGGTCGCATCGTTAAGGTGATGCACCTCGCACTCCTGTCCTGCCGACCAGCCACCTGTCCGTTCGGTCGGTTGCTGCGCCACTGCATTCGAGAAGTTGGCATAGCCGGGGGCGCCCACTTCAGTCCGCCCAACCCTGCAATGTTCCGAACATGGACCTGATCGTTCCGAGTTTGCTGATGATTGTCACGCTGGTCACTGTCCTGGCCAGGCTTAGCCACGATAGCCAGGTGATCGTCGGATGCGCAATGGCGGCTCTCTTCGTCGTTTCCTGCGTGACTTCGGCTCTGCGGCGTCAGCTTGATCGGTGGCGGAATCAGCGCGAAGCCAATGAGCAGATCGTTATGGAGCAGCGGTTCCCGTTCTGCCATGTGACGCGGCTGTCGAGTGGCGAGTGGTTCCTCACGGAGAAGGAAACCGGGCGCGAATACAAGCGGCCGCCAATGACGAAAACGCAAGCAAATGCAAACGACGAGGGAGCCCGATGAGCCGCGTCACGTTTGCAGGTGTCGCTGTCCCGCTTGAGAACGTTCAGGAGAACCCCGCCGCTTTCGTCCGGCAGCTCGAGCGCGCAAAGATCAACCCCGGATACGCGCAGTGCCAATGCCGAGGCGCGGCCGCGTCGCTGCGCCTCCAGATCCGCCGATACGGCAGCCTGTTCCATCTCGCGGGGTGGCCGGATGAGGGACCGTTGCACGACCGCCTGTCCTGTTCGTTCCACAAGGACCCGACCGAAAGCGGGACCGACACTGGCAAGAACTTGCCGGGGATAGTTGCCACAGCGGCCGGCATGCGGGCGAAACTCGCCGTCGCCCTCACTCAACGGACGGTTGGCGCCGCATCCAAGGGCGCCCGGCAAGCTGGCGCACCGACAACCTCACGCCGCGCGGCCCCACTCCTCGGCTTCCTGCAGGCTCTCTGGCATGTCGCCGGCCTCAATCGCTGGTCTGGCGCAGAGCGGGCGCGGAACTGGGGCGTCTGCAATGCGCGTGTCCTCGCCGAGCTCAGTGACGCCGTGATCAACGGCGAACCTGCCGAGCGGGTTCTGCACGTCATGCGTCGTTTCCGGGAGGACGATCGAGTTGCGATCAACGCCGAATTCGACACGTTCCTCGGCCGAGTCGGCCAGCGAGATGGAACGAACCATCGCGGCCTAGTCATTGGCGAGATATTGGAGATGGGTAAGACCCCTTACGGCCGATCAATCACCTTGCGCCAGAGCGCGAAGCGCTACTACTGCAGCAACGATTTGATCGCGCTCGCCGAGAAGCGATACGCGCACGCGCTACGCGCGCTTGGCGACCGTGCCGCCCGGGTCGTAGCCATCCTCGTGATCGAACGCACGGCCAAGGGTCATCACGTGGTGGTCGATCTTGCCGCGATGCTTTGTTCCTCCAGCTACATCAGCTGCGACTCGATCCATGAGGTTGCGATGGCGAATCGGCTCGTCACCGAAGGCCGCAGCTTCGACAAGCCGATCCGTCTCGAAGCTGGAGCCGAAATGTTGCCGGACTTCGTCCTCACCGACACGGCAGCGCCAACTCACGTCGAGGTCTACGGGATGAACGGTATGGCAGCTTACGAAGCTCGCAAAGTTGAAAAGCAGCGGCTTCGCCTCGCGAGCGGTATTCAAGCCGTCGAATGGAATATCGACGCGACGGATCTGGCGGCTGTACGCCTTCCGCCCGTCGCGCACTGACCGCTCGACCCTTGACTTCCCGCGCCACGCCGCATGATGAAGGCATCTCCTCAACCAGGACGTTTCCCATGCACGGCAAGGCACTCTTCCTCCGACGCGCAATCTCGCGCACCGATCAATGGGGCCCCCGATTCCCCAACCTGTCCATGGCAAGCCGCGAGGCGGGCTCCATCTCCGGCGGCCGCCAGATCGCGATTGCTGCAACCGACGCCGATGGCATGAGATGCGCCGTTTTCACCAGCTTCGGTGCGATCCTCGATTTCCGGGCGTCATGGTCCGAGCTCGAACGCGCGGCCACCTGGTGGCACTACGCGCGCGCTTGGCATTTCTGGTTCGTCGATACAGATCAATCTGCGCGCAGGGTATTTCCTACCGGTTCCAGTCCCGCTATCGTGACATCGTCAGGGGAAGCCACGGACGCTGGAATTTCTACTAGCTCACTCCTGACCCTTATTCAAGCTGCCGAGCGACGCGCGTCTCGCGGTTAATTCACCGCGACTAATAATTAATCGGAAGGAATATTCGCGCTTTTCTCGGTATTGCGAGCCTGCAAAACCAGCAATAATGCCGGCGACGAGAAACTTACAACCTTCCGACAAATGATCGAACAGCTCTATCCATGTGAGCACTGCGGCGGCCGGCCGACCGTCGGCCGATCCCAGCGACTCGTCGACGGCGACGAAAATCGCCTATTCGACTTCAGCCAGTTCGGCCGGTTCGGTGGCCCACCGCGTATTGGCGACGTCCTCCCCCGCCCGCCCGAAGCGCCGAAGACCGAACAGCTGGTGAACATCTACTGCACGGGTTGCGGTATGTCGACGCAGTGGGAAACGGTCGGCGACGACGAGGCTGCCGCAAAAGACCGGTGCGCAGAAACATGGAATCGACGCTTGAGTCGCCCAGCCGCTTCCAAAGATGACCTACACGGCTTGATTGAGCGCGAGCTCGGCGCATGCGATGCGCAGCTAGTGCTCGACATCCTGTCCCGCGTCGACGGAGACTGGGCCGAGATCGGTCCGATCTTCAAAATGCTCGCGCAGCGCATCGTCGACGCAACGGTCGTCACGTTCGACACCTGGCCGATAGCGCCCGTGCTCGAGGACGCCAGCCGTTACCGAAAGCTGGTGCAGTTGGCCAAGTGGATCGAGGTCGACGGCGAGGACTATATCCAGTTCCCGAAGATTCATTCGCCGAACGAGCACCGCGATTTTCTGTTCGAGGACCGGATCGCGACTGCGGTCGACGCAATGCCGGATCGCGATCGTTGGTAGATGAGTAAAAAAAAGCCGGCTTGCGCCGGCTAAACAGCGGTTCTAGCAAAATCCGAGGGCCTGCGCCAGAACCTGAGAGACAAGGCTATGTTACCGAGCCCCTCTCCCGTCCAGCAGCCGTTACACCGGTAATTTGTCACCTCATTTTCCGGCCGCGCACGCCAACCGCCAGCTCGACCGACCAGCCCTTCCCGCTTTCCAACCACCAGTTGCAATCCACCGCAATTAGCGATCGGTATTCAGTCGCTTTGGAGCCCCGGAGCGTATTGCCCGGGCGGGAAAATGATCGCGGCAACAATCTACATTCGCCTGCGGCGCCCCGACTTCACTCGATACAGTAGGCGCGGGCGCCAATCGCGATGCACCTCCCTTGACTTCGCCTGCAGGACGCTACGCTAAAACTGTTGCCCTCGACACGTTCAGATGACGGGTCGAGCACACGAGCCCACTTTCAGCGGAGCCCACCTCATGAACGACTTGTACGAGAAACGCCTGGAACCGATTGCTGGCCAAAGCATGGAGCGGCGCGACGACGCGCGTCGGCAGCCCGTGCGACAGCACGCCAATCTCGAGGGGCTCCGCCGAGCGCTGCTTGCTCCCCGCGCGATCGTGCGTGACGAGAACGGATGGCTTACGCATCCGGCATTCCCCGCATGCGATGAAAGCGTCCGTGCGGATCTATTCCTCGCCGCCTTTGGCATCGAATCAGCTTTCGTCTCGATGGAAAGCGAAGTCGACAGTGACGCCTATGAACGCCATCTGGAATCGGGCGACTTCAACTGCAGGTGGTGGACCCCGACAACGCCGGCCGGCGAGGGTTGGCAGCTTCTCAAGATCTACGACACCGAGGAAGGCCCATATGCTCTGTTCGCACGGGAAAAGCAGCACGTGACGACCCAAGCTCGGTTCGGCGGCGATGCTCGCCAGGCTACGGGAAGATCGCTTCAGATCGACATGGACCGGCCCCCTCGTGCACCAGACGGCGACTTATCAGAGGCAGCAGGAGGCCACGTCCCCGCCGCCGTTATCGCGGCGCTCGATCGGATGCGCACGCCACTCCACGAGTCGCGTCTTGATGGCGCGACGGCAGAGGCGGACGCCCACTCGATGAAGGTGATTCGAGAATACGTACTCGGGGGTCGTGCGGTCGCGTCTGCCGCGGATGGCACGGCCGCCCTCGATCCGATGCGCGACCCGCGCGTCACGAAGATGGCGACGTTCATGTTTCGGATGATTTCCGCAATGCGTCGCTCGAGCGAATGGAAGGGCCTCGCCACCGAGGCACTTTCGTACCTAACCGAAATCGGCGTCAACAAGACGTACCGAATTGCTACTCGAGCCGCGCGCGCAGCTGTAGACGCCGATGCGCCGCCCGGTTCCGCTGCCGGCACCGACCGGGCGGCCGACGGAGTGTCCAATGCAGATCAATCCTGACGCACGCCCGGGCCCCTCGGCCACATGGCACGCGACGCGCGCGCGCATCCTCGCGAGGGCCGGCAATCGCTGCGAGCAGTGCCAAGTAGCGAGCGGCGATGACATCGTGCGCGGCATCGACAAGGATGCCGGCACGTTCCAACGCCTCGCGGGCGACGGCGAGGTCTTCGCGGCCGACGACGGCCGGCTGCTCGGCTACTGCAAGGCATCGGAGTACCGCGGTTGTAAGTGGACCAGGATCGCTCTCTCCGTCGTGCGCCTCGACCGCGCGCATAAGGACGCCTCCGACGACAACTTGCAGGCGCTCTGCCAGCGTTGCCGCCTTGAGCACGACGCCGAACATCGTCGGGTCAAGGCCGCAGCAACGCGCCGGGCGCGCAAAGCCATCGGCGATCTGTTCGACCTGGAAACGACAGGTGGGAATGAATGACCGCTACAAAAAGAAAACACGTGGAAGGCGTACTGACCACGCCGAGACTGGACGCCGCACGGAAACCTCAGCAAGGCGCCGCGGCGAACGAACGTCAACGGGACCGGGAGATTTTCATTGTCCTGGCGACCACGATGTACGAAGGTAGCGATCCGGTCCGCTCGTTTGCCAGCAGAGAGGCCGCCGACAGCTTCGCACAACGGTGTCGCGACCATGAAGCCATGCGCATCAACTCACCGGGATTGGATGCGCCTGAGCACGAATGGGACAGTTGGTCCGAGAAGAACCGAATGTGGGAGCTGACGCATCCAGCTGCACCGTTTTCCGGCCGGGAGAGCTACGACGTGATGCCCATCACGTTCGACCCATCCTGAGTCACAACGGACGCGGTCGGCTGCCAACTCGTCCTGACAACGCGGACAGCCTCTTCCGCAACAACGCAATGAGATCTCGCCGTGCCGGTCACTGACGACCCGGAGGCGACGCAAGCAACCGATACAGCGCCTGCCTCGAAATGCCCAGTGCCGCCGCGGCGTGGCTCTTGTTGCCGCCAGCGGTTGCGAGCGCAGTCATCGTCTCGTCGATCGACGGCAGTGCCTTCTTCAGTGCCGTCTGCCGTGCGAACGTCGACAGGTATGCATTCGCCTTCGACGGACGGCTGTGGCCAGCGGCCTCGACCACCCGGCGCTTCGCGTCCTCGTGCAAGGCGAGATCGGGGCGCGCCGATGAACCCTTGATTGGCGCCGGCACCTCGGCCACCTGCTCATAGAGCGTCTGCAGATACTCGTGACGCAGCCCGTGGCTCGTTACGCCGATTCCGCTTTTCGTCACGCCATGCTTGGCCAGGACGTAGTAGTACCAGTCGCGCCACTGCTTCAATGTCCGGCCGGCAGGAATCGTCGATCCCGTAACCCCGTTGCTCAGGCGAGCTGCTTCCTCAAGGATCTCGATCTTCCGCTCGATCGGGACCTCCCGCGGCCGGCCGCCCTTCGTTCCCCGCGTAACGTCGAGTGTGCGCGGGTCGCGCACAGCTTCGACCGGGCGGAGCATAAAGCTCTCTTCGACGCGCAAGCCGAACGCGGCCTGCAGCTTCAGTTGCACCGCGGTGTACGGGCACGTCCTTGAGATCTCCGCAATCTTCGCGGCCGCGTCTACACCATTCGCGGTCCATGACTTGTCCTCGGTCGCCACGTAGCTGCGCTCGAGGCCCGCAGCACTTCGATCGACGTAATCGCCGAGTGTGCCAATGAGATTCGCCTTGCCCATCCACTGCGCGAGTGCCCGCAGATACGTGAGCTTGTTCTCGATCGTGCCGCCCGACCGCTTGTCCGTTACCCAGCGGTCGACGAGGTATTCGACGTGCTTGGACTTGAGCGACCAAGGGGTCTGCACCGCAAACCCACCTTCGCGCAGTTCAACGAATGCCTTGCAAATCGCCGTCACCCGGTATTCCTGCGTCTTTATCGACAACGCACGCTTGCTGATCCGCGTCGTGCTGTGGATTTCCGCGACGTGCTGATCGAAGAGCACCAGCAACGCATCACGCAGCTCAGGCGACAGTCGATAGCGGCCCACAACAGCCCGAACGTTGAGGATCGCAGCCATACACTTACTCCTTGCGGCCGGTGCCGCATGCACCTGGCGGAAATCCGATCCGCCCAATTCCATCAAACGATCTTGTTGAGGCTGCTGAAACCTTCAGCGTCGCCCCCAGATCTCCCGCTCCACGAACGCCTCGCGACCCGCGCTGCAACGACTGCCGCCGTCTATTCGCAAACCATCGTACGACGCGCCTACCCGTCGTCGAGTCGGGCAGAACGCGCTCCGCATGGCCCGACGTCCGGTTGCCGTGCGCCCCCTTGCGGGAGTCAGCTTCCGCCGTACGCGTTGAACCATAGACGTTCACCTTTCCTGCATGACGCCCCTACCTGACGCCTCGCTGGATTCACTGCTTCCGTCGCGCTGCCGCGCCGACGGCTTCGCCGGATTCCGCCGGCGCGGCCTTGCTACTTCCTGTCCTTTAGCGATTCCATCCGATCAGCCCGCTGCATGGGAAGAGCATGCAATCCGACTGTCCATCCTGCTGCCATGACCGACGCAGTCCGCGCTCCGCGCAAACCGTCGCCGACCATTTCGCGCCCGCCTCTCGGACGCGCTGCGCGGATTGACTCCGCCCAGATCAGCTTCGTGGCTACCCTGCCAGCCTGACGCTCGCGCGTCTCGGCGTCGACGAACCTCGCGGTCGCCGGCGCCGGGCTATGTGCCGGGTAATTCCTGTTGCGCATTTTGGTTACGGCTGCGCCTACCGTTCGTTCTTCCAATCAGGGAATCGCGACACCGGTCTTTCCGGTTCGCAAGACTTCCCCCGCCCCCAAGCACGTTCATGTCGGCCGCGGTGTATCGGGCTTCCTGAACGCACCCAGCTCCTTGGCTGAAAGGGCGTGAGCAGACGCAATCGGGGCCGCGTGAACTGTCCGTTGTCCGGTGTCCACATGTCCTCATTGCGTGCCATTGCGGCAAGCCGCCGCCGATCGTATGGATATCGCACTGTCCAGGGGTCCTCAAGGTGGACCACTGTGTACTTGATTTGCTTCAGAAAAAGGCCGCGTCAATGTGCGGCCCGGTCATTTCACTGCGTTGGAGGCCCAGAACGGGCCGGAAGGGAGGTGTGAGCGCCTGGCGCTCGGGGTCGATGCGTCGATGACGCGGTAGGTGATGCCCAGAATAGGCCGTTTTGTCACGCTCGACCGCGCGAAAGCTGGCGGGAAGTGCGCCGCTTTCCAAAACTTGACTTCACGAACCGCTCGATAGACTGAATCACGCAATCTCGGACTATATCCGGGAGATTCAAGGGCTCGCCACTGCAATCTCCCACTTTATGTCCGACTTCGAAATCGACCCGCACTCGATGTCCGACTTTATCTAGGACTTTCGAGTTGCGGCCGTGCCGAAGTCCTGCTCCAGGTTCGACGTTACACCTGCCATCTCACACTATCGACCAAAGGAGTCGCCCTTGAAAACTGCTGTCTTTGCTATCGACGTCGGTTACGGCAACACGAAGTCCGCGTACCGCGCCGCGAACAACAACGTCGCCACCGGCATGTTCCCCTCCCTCGCGCCGCTCGCAGCCAGCCGCTCGATCGCCGGTTACGGCGACAGTGTCCTGACCGCCCGCAAAGTGGCCACCATCGTGATCGATCAGGTCGAGTACGAGGTTGGCCCCGACGTTTCGCTGACGGCCGCGTATGGCAACACCGGCCGGGCCCTGGCCGACGACTACATCCTCACGAACAACTACGCCGCGCTGCTCTTCGGTGCGATCCACTTTGCGGGCGTGACGCATATCGAGCGCCTGGTCCTCGGCCTCCCGGTTCACAACCTGAAGAAGTACGCGAACGAGTTGATGGACCGGTTCACCGGCACGCTGGATTTCGGCGCCGGGCGTGTGACGATCGACAAGGTGATGGTGATTCCGCAACCGCTCGGCTCGCTCGTCCTCGCGTCCAGCAATCGGAAAGGCGGGTTTGGCCGCGACGTTGAACATCTCGTGGTCGACGTCGGCTACTTCACGACCGACTGGGTGCACGCGACCGGCTTCGCGATGGACGAAAGGCGCAGCGGCGGCATGCCCGGCGGCGCATCGCAGATCTACCAGCGCATCGCGCAGCTGATCGCACGCGACCAAGGTGACGCGGTTGAGGACATCGAGCGGATCGACAAAGCGCTTCGCGAGCAGACGCCATTCTTCTTCTACGGGAACGAAATCGACCTTGGGCCCTATCTCGAGCAGGCGCACCCTTTGATCTCCGGCGTCGTGAAGGAAATCCAGAACAACGTCGGCAGGCTGGCGAACGTCCGGTCCATCATCCTTTCCGGTGGGGGAGCAGCGTTGTTCGCGGCCATCCTCCGGCGCGCGTTCCCACGCGTCGTCATCGAGGTCATCGACGCGCCGTGCCTCGCGAACGTACGAGGCTTCCTGCTTGTCGGGGAATCCAGTCTCGCGCGCGAGCGACGCTAAGGAGCCGGCATGAGCGACAAGATCGAGATGACCATTACGATCAACGAGCTCGTGTCGCCGCTGCTGTTCGGGCGGCTGAGCTCGTGTCCGTCGGCCCGCCGGAGGGCCGCCGTACTCAAGGCGTTGGCGGAATCGGCGTTGCGTCAGGAATTGACCGGCCAAGCCGTCGCCGCGCCCGCGACGACAGCACCGTTGGCGACGCCCACGCCGCGACAACATGCGGCGGCACGCGCGGTTAGCACGGTCGACCAAGAAGAATTTCAGGTGCTCAGCGTGGGCGACGGAAGCCACGATCAGACCAGCTTCGATGACGCTCTCCACGACCAGCTTGGGGCATGGATGTGATTTGCGGCCGGCCAGACGGATCCCGGCTTGCTTTTCGGGCAAACCTGAGAAAATAGCAGTACGAGGTCGGTGTTCATGACGCGCTTTGCGTCCTGCACCGGAAAAGGAGAAGAAGATGCTGGAACTGATCGAGTGGATTCGCAACGGGGAACTGATTCACAAGCTCGCGTCGCCGTACTTCTGGCTGGCGATGGCCGCGGCCGCGATTGCCGCGGAATACTGCGTCGAGGCATGGCACGCCCACATGGCCAAGGCCGAGGACGAGCAATGAACGCGATCACCGGCACCCTATCCGCCATGGCGCGCGGGTTCCGTGCCCTTCCGTTCGTCCTGCGCCGCCTTCTTATCGTCTTGGGATATTCACTGGTCTTCGCCGCCGGTGCGTTTATGCACAACCGAGGCGCTGGCGACCTCGCCGCGCTGTTTCTCCTCGTTGGTGCGATAGGAACTTTTTGGGCCAGCGGGATCTTGCGCATCTTCAAGTTCATCCTCGGGTTCGCTCTCCTTTTCTCGCGCGACTGAGCAAAAAAAAAAGCGGCTTCCCGAAGGAAGCCGCTTGTCGCCAAATTTAGTGCTCTCTGCTCTTCGCCTTTTCCTCGAGCCAAGCCATACAGAAGTCGACCGCCGGTCGGAAGGCTTCATCCCGCAGGACGTACCGATCATCACCTTGCAGCAGCCGATCGATCACATCGAAGCGAGGACCTTCGAAGAGGTCCGCCGCGCCCTCGACAGCCGCCTTGGGCGGCACCTCCACTACTTCAAACTCATCCAGCAGAAGTCGAAACGAGCCCATCATCCACCTCGTGATGTAGCCCGGCACGATACGACCCGGAGGGGACGTATCCCCACCGGGTAAGAAAAGAGAGTGCCGGCTACTGCCGGCGCCAAAGTCACATTGCCGAGTACATTCCACTACTGCGGATCCGCGTCAGGTTCCGTTTCCGCGTTTCCTCCCGCGCCAGTTGCCTGGCGCGCACAACTTCGCGCTGTTGCACACGCCGTTGGTACTGCAACTTCCACACGTCGCAGAAATCCACGCCCTCGACCACCGACTTCACGATCGAAACGCGCTTGCCGTGTGCGCGGATGCGTTCGGCAAGAATCTGCGCGTGGTGCTCGCCCGGTCGGAAACCCCGCCGGAGGTCAACCTTGTCGTGATCCGCATAGATGATCACGTGGTCGTAATCGTCCCAGTTGATGTCGGCATGCTCGAGGCCGCCGCAGTTCAGCAGGCAACGGACCTCGATGCGGTTCTCATATCGGGCGACGACCGCAAAGCCGGTTTCTGCGCCTTCGACGAGAGCAAGCGTGCGTGACCGCGTTGTGTTGAGCAGCACCGACGAGCCGAAACTGCCGGCCGGCGCGCTCATCTCCAGCTTCGCTCGCGACTTCCCCTTCTTCGTGAGAAAGGGAGCCTTCTCGCCATCGAGCGTCAGGTAGGTGCGATGGACGCGTCGCGGTTTCCCAGCTTGCGATCGCGCACGCTGCAGCATTACCGGAAACGCCCCCTGCTTCTTGCCGAAGGCGTCGATGTACTCCATGCCGGGATGGCAACGCACGTCCCGACCGATCCACTCGGGCTGTAACCCGGGAATCCTGTTGGACAGGTATCTCCAGACAGGAGAATCGACAGTCACCGACACGGCCCCATCCCACGCGGCCTGCATCTCGCGACACTTCTGCTCGTCGCTTTTCTCAGGCCGGACCGGGACAGGTTTCACCTTGAGCACCACCTCGGGGGGAATCCCACCGTTGTAGTTGCCGGTCTCGAGCTCGTAGTAGATCTCGCGATACGGCTTGCCAGTGACCTCGTGGATCAGCTGTACCCCCGTTCCACCCTTCAGGCAGCGCGCGCAATGCCAGCCACCATTGGGATCTTTCTCCGCTGGATAGATTCGGAACGTTTCTTCCCCTTCGCAAAGCGGACACGTCCACCAACGCCCTTTCCCACTCAGAAACCGGGTGTCGATGTAGTGCGGAAAAATGTTCGACCAGTTCAGGTTCGCCAGAACCAGTTTCTCGCGCATGATTCGTCCTCCATTCGCCCGACGGCGGAAACGCGTGCCGCCATCACTCGGATGGTCAGCACAGATGGATCACCAAAACTTTCGGCCGCAGTGGGCTCCAACGTCGCGTCGAATCGACGCAACACGAAGAGCCCCGTGCGGGACGAAAGGCAAAAGCACTTCACGTTCACGGATTTCTCCAGTTGGACTGCGGGTTTTTCGATGCCTGAGACAGGCGCAGAAACGCTTGCTCAACGAAGCCGCACGAGAGTGCGTCAGCTTGGTTCAGCAACGTCAGAGGGAAAGGGAAATGCGGGGGGAAGAAGGACTGCATGCGAAGTGCCCGAAGGCACGTCGCACGCGAAAGGTGAGAAAAAACGGGAGACTAAAATCAGATGGTGAGCTTTTCCGGGATCAGACCGCGGCCCACGCTTTACGCGGGTACCACGATTCGAACGGAATGTCGTCGTCCATCTCGTCGAAACCGCCACCGCCACCATACGACTGCGTTTGCGCCGGCGGCGCCGACTGCTGTGGTGGCGCCGAGTTGCGCGCGCCAGATTGGCTGGGCTCCGGCCGCGACGCCGGTGCAGCGGCCTGTCGGCGGGCGCCCTGCTCGAAGCCGCCATCGCCACCGTGACCACCGCCCTCGCCACGGCCACCGCTGTTGCGGCCACCGAGCATCTGCATCTGGTCAGCGACGATCTCGGTGGAGTAACGATCCTGCCCGTCCTGGCCTTGCCATTTGCGGGTACGGATGCGGCCTTCGACGTAGATCGAGCTGCCCTTCTTCAGGTACTCGCTCGCGATCTCTGCCAGCCGGCCGAAAAACGAAATGCGATGCCACTCGGTCATTTCCTTGAAATCGCCGCTCGCCTTGTCCTTATAGCGATCGGTCGTCGCGACGCGCACATTGGCAACTGCGTCGCCACTGGGCAAATAGCGAACTTCCGGATCGGCACCGAGGTTGCCGACGATAATGACTTTGTTAACAGATGCCATCTAGAACTCCTTCATTTGGTGATGGACCACAGCCACTTGTCCCACATGACTTGCTGGCCGTTCTTGAGAATGGGTTCGCCGTCTTCCTTGCGGAAAGCCGGCACCTTGATCTTGCGAAGGCGCTTCACCGTGACGACGTCGCCGACGCGGCAACCACACTCGTTGATCGCTTCTTTCAGACCTTCGCCCTGCAGCGTTCGCTCCCCGTCCCGCGTATCGAGACGAAGCGCGAAGGAACGGTAGGTGCGCGATTGTTTGCCGGGTCGACGATCGGGAAAGGTTTCCTCGCCCCAACCAGTGATCCGGCCTTCAACCACGGAGGAACGCGACGACGCATCAGTGCCACCCCTCGGACTCGACACCCGACTGGATTGCCGTGTTGCCGACGGACTGGATTCATCGTCGTCACGGGCCGATGCCGATCGGGACTCATCCACCGGCTGCGCCGGGCGTTGGTCCGCGGCCGCAGAGGTCGAGGTCGTGCCCCAGGCGGGCGACGCCGGCACGCTTTCGCGACGGATCGCGGTCGCGATCGCATCCTTCAACGGAACCGGATACTCGTGCACCACCGCCCAATGTGGCGCGAGCGCCGGCAGGATCTTCGTGCCGAACATCGTGTCGCCAGGTGCATCGTCGAAGGCAGGCACAAATTCGACCACGCAGTCGCCTTCGTCGACGAACAGATGGGCGATCCCGTCGATCGTTACGAACGTCTCGTTGGACGCGCCAGTGCCCACCGTGCGTTCAGCTTGTCGGGACGGCGGCGGCGGCGGCGTTACCGTCGAGGCTCGGGGGCCGCCTGGAAACGCCTGCGCAAGCATGCGAGTGAAGAACATTGCTACGCCACCCATTGCGCCTCCAGGGACAGTTGACCGCTGCACCAACGGTTGAGTCGATTGAAGTCGTAGTTGAGCAGCGGAATGTCGCGGATCGCGTCCTGCATTGCACGCGGACGCACCCGGCCAAGCGCGCAGACAACCCGGTACGGAATTGCGCCCGTCCAAAGCTCCATGATCCAGCCCAGCGTCGCGTAATAGTCGACCTTGTCGACTGCGCGGTTACAGAGCCGGTGATGCAGCATTTCGGCGCAATCGATCAGCGCCTCGGGGACGTTGTCGCTATGCCTGCTGTCGAGGGCGAAGAAGACTACGGCCTCGGCCAGCTTCTCCCGTACGTGCGGTTCCCAGAGAGCGGGGTCCGGCAGCGGATCGGGTTTAGGGGGGGTGATGAGAATCGGCGATGCACTGCCGAACATGTCGAGCTGCCAACCAGCCACATGCGGTTCCATGAGCGTGCTCCGGATAACGACCGGGCACCTCATTCCCCTTACCGGGAACGTGGTTCCCGGTGGGAGATGGAGGTGACCGTGCGAATTGCTTCGCACGGCCGGACTGGGGCGACTTACTTCGTGCCCGTCTTCAGTGAGTGGGCGCCGGTCGAGTTGGACCGAGCCTTCATGGGGATGACGACAGCCGACTTCGCATACTGACGTTGCGGGGTCGGGGCGACCTGCACGTCGGAACGTGCGGGTGCAGCTTGGCCGCGCTTCGCCTGTTGCGGAGCGGTGTCGACCTCGTGGCCATCGGTGCTGTCGCGCTCGGGCGACCGCGGCTCTTTCTTCGCGCTGCTCTTGAAGTGGCTAACTGCTGCGACCACCACGAATACCGCAACGACGATCGACTGCGTAGCGATATAGAGCGCCAAACACAGAGCGAGGAACTTCCCGGGCGATTTGAACGCGCCGATGAACATGGACTTCAACATGCTTCTCTCCAGAGAAAATTGACCAAGGGGATGTCCGGACAACGCCCGGTGGTTTCGATGCTCGGGACGAGCAAGGAAATCGGCGCGAAGCGCTTTCGTCCGCGACCACGTGGTCAGCGCACGAAATAGCTCAGGGCCGATTGCAAGGAAGGTGCGGGCGTGCCGCGAGACGGCAGAGCCAGCTGGCTCAGGAAGGTCGATGCGTCAAAAACGCGAGATAGAAGTAGGGTAAGCCGCGTCGATGCAGGGACAGCGCCGAATGCTCGCCAATCGCGTACAGCTTTGGACGCGCTGTCCCAACGCAACCGGTTGTGGGGCTAAACCGAGAATGCTCCAGAAAAACGTATAGCTTTCTCCGGAACTTGACTTCGAAAAATACGAGACAAACTGGACGCGTCACTTCAACAAACGAGGCGCATCCACATGCTCTGGACAATCATCCTTCTCTGCGGTGCGTGGGTACTTTACAAGCAATACGCGAAATCCCACCCGCGTCACCCTTCTACCCCACCGTTGACGCGGAGCCAGGCGTCGGGCGACGCCGGTGAGGCACGCGTGTACGCCGAGCTGCGCCGCATCCTGGCTCAGCTATGCGGCAACGACTTTTACGTGCACCCGACCGCGCTGCTGTTGCTGCACGCACCAGGTACCGAGTTCCCCACTGCCGAGGTTGATCATCTCGTCGTCACGCCGTTCGGCATCTTCGTGATCGAGACGAAGAACTGGACCGGCACGATCCTGCCCGGCCGGATCGCCGATCAGGTGGTTTGCCACCTCCCGGGCGGCAGGCTGGAGGAGCGCCGCTCGCCGATCAGCCAGAACCGGGCAAAGGTCGCCTTCCTGCGCGGCACGCTGCCGGCGACGTGGAACGTGCAGGGGCTCGGTGTCTTTTCCCACGACGCCTGCACCTTATCCGCCGACCTGCCGCTTGCCTTGGTCACCCTGCGCGATCTTGGCTACTGGTTGCGGACCCAGCGAGATCGCCACATGAAATCGGGGAATCCGAACATCAACGTCTCGGCTGCATGGGACGTCGTGCGGCGCCTGAGCGTCGAGGACCCGACCGGATCAGCGCTATTGGCCCACCGCCATAAAGTTGCCGGGAATTCATCCGTAAACATATGATCACCGGTTTACATTTTCTAACAATCTGTAACTTCTCGTTTCAGATTGCCAACGCGCGTCGTTTCCGCGAAAGACGCATTGTTTCGTGCAGCTTTCCGCCATTGACGCTGAAAAGCGCCGCGTAAGCTGGTGCACACCCCAAAGTCTCGCTTGCGTCCGACAGGCATGCCCTGATCGGACCAGCAGCCCAACCCGTGCCAGGGAAGGCCACTTAAATTGGAGAGGATTTTGTCCAAGAAACCGAACAAGAAACCCGAAGAGGATGAGAGCTTCAATCCGACTGTTCCCGACCATCCGACGTCGGAGGCCGACGAACTCGACCTGCCCGCCACCTTCGCGCACGTTCCCGACAAGCTCGAGCTGAGTACAACCGCACGTGAGATGTTCGGCGACCTGCCCGAGAACCTGATTCGGATCATCATCCACGAGACCGAAGAGGTCGCCCACTCCACCCGTAAGATTCTGCAGGAACATATGCGGATCGGCGGCAACTTCGCGCACATCCATGCGTCTGTAATCGGGCACTACGTCAGCACGCAGGGCGACACCCGGAAGGTCCGAAACATGGCCGCCGAACTCGTCTACTCGTTCCTCACGAAGCTGTTCCGAAAATCGAAGTCCTCGGTCAGCCTGTACATCCGGTGCTACAACAAATTCTCGAACAACATCGGCGCGGTCGAAATGCTGACGATCAGCGACATGTCGTTGCTGGTCCACAACAACATCAGCGACGAGATTGTTGAGAAGGTGATCGATGCGAAGCGTGAGGACCCCACCCTCACCAAGAGCGAAGTCACCGCACTTATCGCTTCCATGAAGGAGCAGATCGCCGGGAAGGACAACAGCATCGAAGAGGCGACCTCGCAGCTGACCGCAACGGTTGGGCGGCTGGACGACGCTCAACGGGAAATCGATCGTCTGTCGGCAGAACTGGCTAACGTCCGGCAAGAACAGGCACGCGAAAAAACCAAGGCGCAGGAGGCTCAGGTTTCGCTGGCCTCGACCGGCAAGCAGGTGAGCACACTGCAGCACACGATCGCGGGCAAGGAGCGTGAGGTTGAGCAGCTCACCGCAGAAATCGCCAAGCTCAAAGCGAACCCGCTCAAGGTAGACGTCGAGGTGCCGACCGTCCCGTCTTCCTACGCGACCCTCGAAGAAGCCGTAGCAGCAAAGCTCGCCGAGCACACGGCCATTAAGGACCAGCTCGCAGAAGCGCAGGCCCAGCTGTCGGAGCTCGAGGCACGCGTACAGACGCACCGTGCGGCGATCGAAGCGGGCGAGGTTCTCGAGAAGAAAATCCGCAGCCTGATCGACACTTTCAGCTCATTCGTTCACGAGTATCACAGCGCGCAGCTGCTCGCCACTGCGGACGGCAATCCCGGCCGCTTCAAACCGCTGTTTCAGGCATTCGGCGACCTGATCGGCAAGTTCCATGGCGAGGTGATGGCGGCCGCTCGTGCCTGATTCGGATGGGCCACGCAGTATTGCTGTGTAGTTGAAGAGAGACAGAAAAATGGAAAAGAAGAACTCGCGAGAGACCTATCGGTCGATTGAACGACTGTACGTACCCAACTGGTTGGCCGATCGCATCCGCGAGACCAATTTCGACCTTGTCGACCAGATGAGATGGCTGTTGGAAATGGATGGCGCCTTCAACGAAATCTTGGCCGTCGAGCGCAAAGAGATCGAACACGTCAAACATAACGAGGCGTCGTTGCGGAACCTCCTTCGCGCGCCGTTCCTGATGGTCGCCCCGACACTTGAGTCCGTTGAGGACTGGCGCTGCTTCGTCGACGACACGCCGACGACCGTCGCTGTCGACCAGTTGATTCGCAAGCTGCCCCCGCTGGATGCGCTCGCGAAACTCTCTGTCGAGCACCACAACCGAGTTTTCCTCGACTTGGTCACGAGCGTCATTCACATCAGCGTGCTTGCGGCTCCGCTTCTCGGCATCACAACCGAGGTTGCCGCCTATCTCGTTTCGGTGCCCACCTACAAACTGAGAATCGCGCTCGGCAAGATGAACGGCCTGCCGCTCTTCCGTTGGCGCTTCAATTCGCCGACGTTCTGGTATCAGTTCACGGCCAGCAACCTGACCGACGAGATGGTGGCGCACCAGATCATGGCGACCTCCCCGATCCGGATGAACAGCGCACCGGGCAAGGCCGGCTGGAGCGAGTTGCGCCTGCCCCGCGACAAGAACGAGACCTACGCGAGCGCGCTGATGGCATACGGCTGCCGCGCATCCACGGCAGCCAGCCTGTTCCGCTTGAATCAGAACGCGATGCGGCAGCGGTTTTTCGAGATGCACGGCACCAGCTCGCCGTGCGGAAACACGCCGAACTCGCTCTCCTGGTTCGTCGAGACGCCGACCAACCGTCTGCACGGCACGATCTTCACCTGGCTGTATCGCGCGGCGCTGGCGGCCGGCGCGAACGCACCACAAGCCCTGATCGCCACCAACGACGTCTATCAGCAGATCTTCGGTGGCCAGCACGCGATTTCGGTCGACCGTGGCTGCAACCTGACGCGGGCAATGGCTGCGGACAACCGACTTACGATCGCGCCGTGCCGGTCCTGCCGGACGGAATACCTCGTGAGCAACAACGAGACGAAGATCGAGATGCACCATAGCTTCGACTGTCCGGCATGCACGGGGCAGCTTGGCATGAAGCGCCGTGGGAATAAATCGAGGGCACGCCATGACGCACAGTAACGATCGTTCGCGGGATGCCCTTCCCGACCTGCCTGCCAGCCTGATCGTGATCAACGCGGATCACCGCCCGCAGTTCGCGTGGTACGACATCGAGACCGAGCAGTACTACTCCGAAGCCGATGGTAAGGTCATCGTCGACATCCGGGCGGCTATGCCGTGGGCAGCGCTCTACGTCCACTAGACCGGCCATGGACGATCTCGCCTACCTCGTTGCCGAGAGCAACGCCGCTTGGCTTGACGGCCGCGGCGACGGCCGATTCGAGCGATACGAGCGGTTCTACCAATCCGAGCGTGAGAAGCTGGCCGAGACGTTCGAGCTCGAACAGGTCAACGAGGCATACCCGGAGTGGGTCGGGAGCCAGCCGCCGCGGATGCTCGGAATGCTCGCCAGGCCCTGCTTCGGCAAGGTATTGGCGGCGCTCACGTGCCTGTACGTCGGTGCGCAGGTCGTTCCCGCCGTGTCTTCGGCAATGCCCTACAAATCGACGGTGCTGCTCGGCGCCGTTTTCGTGGGGTTGCGGGTCTTCCACCGGAAGCGCCGGAAATGATCACCAAACCTTGATTCCCGCCCGATGGCGAGATTTTTTTGCCCGATCACCATTAAGTCTGACGAAATCTATCCGTAATTTAGAATTGGCGTTTTTTGGCTCGCCCAAGCCATTTCAAAAAACTAGGCCGTCGGCCGCGCGAACTTGACTTCGCCGCCGCGTCGGTAGGATGGATTCAAGGGTTCGCAGGGTGCGCTCCCGACAACAATACGAGGACCAGAAATGAAGAAGATCACGACCATCAGCCTTTCGGCGCTGGCCGCAACAACCGTTCTTGCGCTTGCAGCCTGCGGCGGCGGCGGTGGTGATAGCGGCAGCACGAACACCGGATCGAATGGCAACAATCCGTCCAACCCCGGCACACCCTCGACGACGGTCCCGGGCACGGTCGACAGCCCTCAGTACGCGGCCGGCAGCGCGCAGCTTGCGGCGCTGAATCTCCTGAACCAGTACCGCACCCAGTGTGGCTTCCCTGCGCTCAAGCAGAACACCGTGCTTGACCAAGCCTCTCAGGCGCATGCTCAGTATATGGGGCTGAATAACGGTGTCACCGACTCGGAGGTGAGCGGCAATCAAGGGTTCACCGGTGCCACCTATGCTGACCGCGCAACGCACTTCGGTTTCCCGTCCAGTGCGATCGGTGCAGGCGTCTCGGGCGGCTTTGCGGTCACGTCCAATGGATTCTCGCAAAGTATTGCGGGCACGGGCTTCGTGAATTCGCTGGTCGCGGGCGTATATCACCTGAGCGCCGTGATGTATCCGACAGAATTGGCTGGATTCGGCGAATATGAAACCCAATCCGTGGTTCAGGGAACAAACGTCACGACCGCGTGGCAGTCTATCTCCCTCCGGAACACGTCGACTGTTCAGCTCGCCTCGTCGCCGCTGACGTTTCCGTGCCAGGGCGTAGCTGGTGTTCCGTATGCCTCGCGCGGCGAGACGCCGACACCTCCCAACGTGAGCGGTATGTGGGGAACGCCGATTACTGTCGTTGGCAACATCACCGACACCGTTTCGCTTTCGACCGCCACGCTTACCAGCGGATCGGACCAAATTGCACTTCAGGTTCTGAACGCGTCGACCGATCCGAACAAACTCATTCAGCAGAACACGGCGGTTGCGTACTCGACGTCGCCGTTGTCGCCAAGCACCCAGTACTCTGCAACGCTCACTGGCACGGTCAACGGCCAACCGTTTAGCCGGAACTTCACCTTCACCACCGGAAGCTCCGCTGGCTAACTCCGGCACAAACAAAAAAAGAGGACCATCGGTCCTCTTTTTTTTACCCTTGGCCTAGTGGTTGCATTGGCCGTTGGGCGCGCCGGTCGGATTGATCCAGAAGTTATCGACGCTCCCCGTCGACCGATTCACATAGCAGAACGCTTCCCAGGTGTTGCTCTGGTGGCATGCGAGCTGATACAAGTACCACGGCCCGGTCAATGCGCCATAGTAGGCCACATACTTATCCGAGGTGAAGCGACCACCATATGGGTAGTTTGGGTTCTTGCCGGGGATCGTGCTCCAGTCCCTCCAAGTCCTGCTGACTTGGAACGGGGCGTCCTGCGTTATTTGCCCGTCTTGGCTATAGAAATTCGTCTTATCTGCATCGCTCATCCTATATCCGTTCACAACGGCCGTACAGACCTGGTTTGGATCAATGACCGGAGCTGGGGGCAGCGGTGCCGCACACGTCGGTGCACCCCATGACTGTCCGTTCCATGTTGGTGGCGAGAGCATGTCAAACCCGGCTGGGCAAGATGGAGGAGGTTGAAAGCTGCATTGCGGCTCCGACCATCTCGATCCTTGCCATACCGACGCAGCCACGGTTGTCCAACCCGCGCTGGATTGGCACTGGGGTTGCGGAATTGCCCCATTACGCATCGGAGCCGCGCACGTCGAATCCTGATAGCCAGGTGTACAGGGGATCGGCGCACATGCCTGCCGCATTCCGAGATACGCACCGGCCTTGTCGTAGAACGGATACGACCGAAGACTGAACCCCGACTGGCACGAACCGTCTGCAAATGCGCTGCTCGTCCCAATCGACAGCAGCACGGCCAAGCACCATTTTTTCCAACTTTTCACTTGCCTCTCCCTCAGTACGAGCAATACGTTTCAACGACAGCCGTGCCGCCGATCCCGTTGCCGTTCCCGTCTGTAATAAACACTGTCCAAGGGCCGCTGCCCGAGGCTGAAACATTCACGGTCGCCGTCGGATTCACATAGAAGCTCACCGGGCTGAAAACGATCTGCGGTGTCCCTCCGGTTGCACAATTCGGAGCCGGGACCCCCCAGCCGTTCTGCACCATGAAGTAGCCATGTCGAAGCGCGGGCCCACCGATCGGCAACCAGGCGTGGTCCTGACAGGACAACACCTGTCCACGCCCGTCGCTGTTTTGTGCTATCGCGCCGTTCTCTGGGCACCACGCACGTGGCGTTGCGATCGCGCCTGGCGTGATTGATTGCGTCACATGCAGTTGCCCGTTGACTGTGCCGTCCCCTGTCGAAATCGGTGCCGGTGCCGTACCAGCGGCGTTCTGCACGAGCAGCGTCCCGGGAGTCCGGACTGCGTTGCTGACCGCTGCGTTCGAAGCGGCCAGCGTCGGCGCCGCGATCGTCCCCGTCGCGTCGACGTTGCGGACGTTGTGAAGATCAACGCCGTTGACATCCTGGCTCCCGGTCCACTTCAGAGCTCCGTCACGCCGGATGAACACCGCGTTTCCGTCCGACGACGGTCCATTCGTCGCCATCACGATGGCCGCAGGCGCGCCGGGTACCGGATTGTTGGCTGTCCACTTCCCGCCCAGGCCATGCACCACTGCGGAGTTTTGCGTCGTGGAGAATCCAAAGCCCGTGCCTGCCGCCTGTGCGACCGCTCCCGCGCCGGCAACATCGGGCTGACCGAGCCTGGTCACCGGCTGCGACGAGTAGAAGACGTAGCTCACCTGGCACGACGTCGATCCAGTCGAACAGCCATCCGGCCCGACGCTCATCTGAATCATGTAGCTGCCGCCCCAGAACGGGCCCGCCGCATAGTTCGCCTTCAGATACCCAGCGGCGCGCAGTTCCGCGAACGTTGGTGGCGTGACGGCCGTCGTCTTACCGCCGACCATCTGCCCTACCAGCGCGCCGTAGTTATCGGTTACCCACTTCGACAACGCAGCGTTGATGACCGCCTGGTTCTCCCCTTCGACGCTCAGCAAGTCGTGCCGGCGCTTCTCGACGTCGCGCTGGATGCCCTGCAACGTCATCAGCGCAGCGGCAACGAGCACGATCACGACTTCAATGATGCTGAGCATCGTCGGTCCTCAATTGTCTTTCGTCGCGTACATGACGATGCTCGCCGTGTCGCCAGAAGAGGCGCACGCCGTGGCAGCCGTGCTCGAATTGAACGTGGTGCCCGGCCCGGAAATCGTCGTGTTGTTCACCTTGACCTGCGTATAAGCAGCCGCAACAGAATCGGCCGACAACGCACAGACGGATGCCGGAATCGGATAGGTCACGGCGATTGCGTCGTTCGTCGCCGTCACGGTCGCCGGCGCCGCGGTAACGGCACCGCCGAAGAGGCCGGTCAGCGCACCAGATACTCTGTTCAATCGACGGCCTGCCGTGTCGAAAGCCCGGTTCATCGCGAGCGACAGCATCGTGACACTCGAGAAGTCGATTTCTCCGGCCGTTGCCTCTTGAATCCCACTGCGGAAGTATTGCGCCTCACTCTTGAACTGATACGCATGAATCCGATCCATGATGTACCCGCGCCCCATGTAGATCCCCAATACGATCAGCGCCATGGCCGCCATCACGCCGGCCGCTTCAACCAGCGACAGCTCACCCTTCTGTTTGCGACGACTTTTGCCGATGTATGGACGCTTCACCACGAGAGGCTTGTCGGTCTTGTTCAATTGTTGGCTCCTAGAATTTTTGGTTAAGAGAGGTAGAGGCCCCGTCGAATCCGACGGCCGCCGTTGCGAAGTACGACCCCAGGCCGAATACAAGGAACGCCAGCACCGCTGTGGCGAGCAGCACGTAGTGCGTGACCTTCGCGTTGCGCCGAACCGCCTCGACAACACGATCCAGAGAGCCTTGCCCGAGACTCTTGACTGACTCGACGAACTGATCGCGACCTGCCGCGTCCGTCAAAATGTCGATCGTCATCTCCGAGAAAATGCCGGTATCCAACGCCTGCATCGGCTTATCAGGCGTGGCAGTCAGCCGCGAACTCATTTGCCCGATGTGCCAGCGCATCCACGGATCGGCGGATTTCACAAGCTTGTCCAACGCGGCACGCAGCGTTAGGCCCGAGTCGAATAGACCGGCGAGCGAGACGATCAACAACGCCGCGCGCAGATCGCGCCGATTGCGCCACATCAGTGGCAGCGCATCGACCTGGTTTCGGAGCTTCCCGGTCCAACGCTTCAGCGTTTGGAAGTAGCCAAGAACCAATCCCGCGACAACCGAACTCGTGAGCCACCAGTAGTCGGCACAGAACGTGTCGAACGCATAGACGAACTTGCCGAACGCCGACCATTTCTCAAGCGGCTTCACGTCCAGCATCGCCGGCAGGATCTCCGAGCCAAACAACACGCAGAACGCATACAGATAGACGATCAGGAAAGCCGGGTACGCGATCTGCATTGATGTCGTCATCGACAACACGCCCTTTGCGTGTGCTGCCATCTCGGCAAGCTCGAGGCCGCGGATTGCTGCATCGTCGCGAGGGGATTCGCTGGCGAGCTGAAGCAACACAAACTCATCGTTCGGGATGAACGGCTTCACCGCGGTCGCGAAATCGTCACCCCCGCGCATGCGTTGGGCGATTTTCTGGAACGCCAACCACGACAGGTTCTTCCGCTTCCGATGACGTTCCGCCAGCGTGTCCAACCGCTCAAGCAACGTCTCGCTGTTACGCAGGCCCTTCTTCGCGATATCGAGGCGTGTTTCTCGATAGAACATCTCGCGCATCGCCCTGAACCGCCACGCTGAGACGCGCAGGCGCTCCTTCGGCGAAAGCATCCGGAAGAGCGCATAGACGAATGACTTGATCACGACGGGCTCCCCCCGTTCGCATCGGGAAACAGCCGGTACGTATCGAACGCGCACATCGATTCGTCGATGAACCGAGGATCGATCAAACCTTGCGATGCCTTGTACAGCGCGTGCTCGTAGACCGACTTACCCGTCATGTCTGCGTTCGCGAAATCCGTCTTTCGGCTCGTCCGCCAAACCTCTTCTGCGCCACTCCAGTCGCGGGTGGCGACGCGCGCGAGGAACTCCGGCGTCGGACGATACAGTTCCATCGCCAATGTCTGACCTTTGATGCCGGCGGCCACCTTGCCATCGCGGGTGAACAAGCCCGGGCGGCGGCAATGCTCGCAGCCCTCCTCGTCCCGGCACGCCATGGTCGAGGTGTCGAGCCCGAACTTCTGCTCGAGGCTCGCGATTTGCGCCGGCGAAAGCACGTCACGCGCAGGCCGCTTGCAGTGCGGGCAGAGCTTCGGAATCAGCTTTTGGTTGCCGATCGCGTTCAGGAAACTCCCCGATGCCACTTCGTCCATAGGCAACTTCAACCGACCGCCGACCAGACGCATCACCGCACCGAGAATGCTGTTGCCGTGCAACGTGGCGCGAACCGGATGCCCGGTTAGCGAGAGTTCAGCAACCAGGCCTGCCAGCACCGAGTCGCGCACTTCCCCGATCGTCAGATCGTCGGGGTCCATCCGCATCAGCGTGCGAATCACCTCGACGATCTTCCGGTTCGCGTCTTCGTCGGTTTCACCGGGACGCCGTTGGATCGAGATATCGGAGAGCCACGGCGCCGGCACTTCAGACGGTTCGTTTACCGCGAATTGTTTGATGCGATCGCGGTTGGGCACCATGTACGACATCGCGCGCAGCAGTGTGGTTTTCGCTGAACCCGTCTCGCCTGTCAGGAATGTCGCTCCGCCCGTTACCTTCCCGAGGCTGTCAAGGATCTCTAACTGGCTCGCCTCCAACCCCATCTCATGCGGCAGCAGCACCTTCGCTTTCTTGAAGTTGCCGTCCAGCAGCCGGAGCGCGACATCGAATCCGCCAACGAGCGGCGTGCTCTGCCAACGGATATTGACGATATTGGTATTCACAACGAGCGGGATCATCGCCGACTGCGGTGCCGTCGGCTGGAACGTCTCGCCAGAGTTCGTGTTTCGCTGAACCAGATCCTGATAGGACGCCGACAGCGCTCGCCGTACCAGCGCCTTCGGCATCTTGCGGTACGAGTACAGCTCACCGTCGACGCGCAAGCGCAGCTCGACGTTCTCCGCGAAGTCGCGGTATTCCCAATGAATGTCGCCCGCTTCATAAGCCGTCGCAGCGTCGACCACGTCGCGGAACGCACCGATCGCACGCGAGGCCTCAGGCACGAAATTGGATGCGCGCTGCTTCTCCTTGCCGTAAAGCGCAGCGATCACGTTTTCGTCGCCGACCATTTCCTCATGGACGGAAATGTCCGCGCGTGCGAGGTCCTTCAGATAGGTCGCGTAGAGCTGGCTCTCGTGGAACCGCGGTGTGGCCACAACGATGGAGATACCGGCCTGCAGCTCGACCGCGATGAACTCCCGGCGTGCCAACTCCGTCACCGTGAGCGCCGCGTGCTCATCGCGCTGGCACAAGACGCGCTTGAAGCTGAGCGACTCGGCGTGGACGAGGCGCGGTCGGCCGCTCTCAATGGCGACCTCCGGCGTCTCAGCGACATCCGTCCCGATCCGTCTTACGGTCGGCGGAACGTCGTAGCCCGATGTCGACTGCGAAGCCCCATCGGCGTTCGGTTCGGCATTCGTTTGCGCAGGCTCGGTCGGCTCGGTTGTCCATGCACGCTCCCGGAGCGGCTCGGCCGGCTGATCGGCGCGCGCGATGATTTCGGGTGCCGGCTCGAGCGGGATATCCCCGCCTACGTCCGCCAGTGGACCCGCCGCGCCGAATTCGGGCACCCGCTCAGTGTCATTCCGTACTTGTTGCACAGGCGGAGCAACCACGTCTGCCTCTAGCTTCGCGGGCCATTCCCGATCGCTTCCCTCGCCAATGATCGCGACGTCCTCGGCTTCTTCCTGCGCGCGACGCAGCATCATGCCCATCGTCATCGGCTGACCACCCTGGCTCGCTTGCCGCGGATTCACCGGCTTGCTCACCGACTTGAAGCGCGGCTCGCGAACGCCATTCGGTTCGTCCGACACCGCGGCGTCCCCAACGTCGGCCGGCTCACGCCCAACGATCGGCATCGACGACGGCGAGCTATCGGTAAAGCCCGCCTTGAACGCCTTTAGCCGGCCGAGCAACCCGCGCTTCTCGGGTTCCTGCGGCTCCATTTCCGCGAAGAAGCTCATTGCGCACCTCCGAGCGGGATACCGGGCAGCGGCGCGCCAGCGGGCAATGGCGAGCCGAGATCCACGAGCGAGCGAATAGCCGTCGTCGCCGGCGACTGAATCGGCGCGGCGCCGCGAATCGGCTCCTTCCACGTGCGCTTTCCCTCTGCCACCGTTACTGCATATCCGTCGACGCTCTTGACGCTCCAACCGTTGAGCAGCGTAGCGCCGACGCGGGCCGGATAGATCGCGTCGCGATAGGAATACAGGACGTGCCCCCCGGCTTCATCGTTGAATGCTCCGAGGAAGGAAACCGGCTCCGCACGAGCGCGCGGCATACGAATCGGCTTCTCGACCGGCTTCGGCGGCGTCTCGGCCGCGACGCCGCTCGCTGCGATGCCCGGCTGCGGCTGCGACATCGCGCCGGGCGGCAACATACTGGACCCGCTCGCGCCCCCGCCTAGGCTACGAATCACGCTCGCGCGGGCCAGTTGATCGATATCGTCAATCGAGAGCTTGGTACCAACTGGATCGGCGTGCGCGGACACGGCGATACCGACGCCCGCCGCGATGAGTGCGTGCTTAATCAAAAACATAGAATTTGCCCTTCGCGGTGAAGTGGATGCCGTACGGCGAGTCGCCCGTTTCCTTGTCGGCTGTTGGTGCTGCGGCTTCATTGAGGCGCAGCTCGACCTTCAGGGATTCGAGCGCCATGTTGGGCGGCAGCTTGGCGAGCAGAGGCGACTGCCAGCGGAACCCTTCGATCGTCCAGTCGCCCTGCTTGAGCAGGTGCCCGACGTGCACCCGCTCGCCAGCGCCCGGCGTGGCGATAAGGGGACGCGCCTCGCCAAGGCTGACCGTGTAGCCGTAGGCACGAAGCTCGAAGGGCTGGACCGACATGCGCTGTGGAGGCGTCTGCAGCAAGTCAATGAAGGTCTGTTCGGCGGGCCAGCTCTTCGATTCGCTCTCCATCAGAGAAGCAGCTTTCGGAACGGCGGGCCCGCGCGAGACCAACGTGCGGCCGTCACGTGCGAAACTCAGCGGGCGCATATCGGGTGTCGCGGCCTGATCGAACGCGGCGAAAGTGCCTCCGTTCCGGCGAAACGTCATCGTGCAGAATCCCGACGATAGACAATTCGCCTCCTGAAACAGCCACCCCTTTCTCACCGACTCCTTTCCACCGACGGCAGCAAGCAACGCCGGCGCGAGCTCGGACGCTCGCGGTTGCATACGTGCGAACACGTCGCGAACAGCAACGGCGTACTGTTCCGCGAACGTCGGTGCCCGCGGAGGGGGCGGCGGCGGCGACAACATGTCCGCGATCTTGGGCACGCCGAAGAAGGCACCCACGACAATGGCGACCACCGGAATGGCGGTCGGCAACGAGATGGGCGGCCGGCGGAGGAGGCCGACCTTCCGGTTCCCGAGGAGCTCGCTCGCTTGGAACGGCTCGTCGACGTCACCGATGCGGTCGCCCGTACCAAGCGTCGCGAGCGCAAGATTGCTCTTCAGGCACTCCTGCTCGATCTCGAGACGACGCGACTGCGCCATCTCCGGCGTCAGCACCTCATCGCTACGGACCGCGCCGCGCACCACGAACACCATGTAGACGCGCAAACCGTCCTGCAAGAGCACAAGTGCGGCGACCCGACTCTTGATCCGTTCGTGCAACGCGACGCGCGCCGCACCCGAATACAGGCGCGCGCCTTTGAATTCCGACATGTCCGGCTCGGCGAACCCGCCGATCAGATCGGTACCGACCTTGAACTCGACGAAATGGGTCGCATTGAACGCGTCGATATAGCGCCGACGCTCGGCACTTCCGCCCTTCGCCGGGTAGGCCCGCCAGTCGATGCCGAACACCAAGCGCGCGCGCTTGTCGGTCGGCAGAGGTTCCGTGATGTGCATCATGGCCATCACATCGACGGAACGACCGTCGCCTTCAGCATGATCACCTGGAACGTCTTCGCCTTGTTCCAGCTCCCGGTGAGGCCGGCAATGCCGGTATTCGTCGTGCTGTCAGCCTGATCCGTGATCGCGCCGTACAACACGACTGTCTGGCCGTCCGACAGTGCGATCGTCTGGTCGTCCTTCGTGCCGACCGTATGCGCAAGCTGGATTTGTTGCTGCGTCTGCCCCGAGCCAGCCCCTGCGCTCGTGAACGGACCGTTCAGCTTCGAGCTGTCTGCCCAGTATGCGAGCACGATCTGGTTATGATCGTTGACGGCGGGCAGCACGTTCACGAAGTCACCGGTCGTGATGGTGCCCGGCGTCAGCCCCGGCACACCGCCGGACGTGGCCGTCAGCGAGCCCGACGACGGTGTCGTCGATCGCAGGTAGTCATCGCTCTTGAACGACGCGATCGAGACCGGTAACCCGTTGAGGGTCATCTTGGTCATCGTGTTGTCCTGCACCGTCCGGCCGTACTGGTTCAGCGCGTTCACAACCGCGTTCGTGCCGGAGAACGGCGCGTCCGGGCGCAGCACCGACACGCCGACCGCGCCACCGCCCGTCGCGAGCGACGTCGGCGACGTGAAGCTGATCGCGTAACGCGCGAGGCCGGCATTCATCGCGTTGAACACGACGTCGGCATTCATGCCGGCCTGGCTGCCCTTGTTCAGTGCGATCTGGAGCGTGCGGACCGTAATCGCCACCTGGCGCGTCGAGATCGCGTTTTCGTGCTTGAGAAGCTTGCCGATGTTGTCCGCGGCTTCCTTGGTGTCGTACACCATCACCAGCCGGCTTTGCGGGTTCACGCTCACGCGACCCATCGGCGATTTCAGCTTGTCGATTTCCGCCGTGATTGCCGCAATTTGATCGAAATCCCCTTCGCGGCCGGTCGACGTCTGGGCGGAGAACGAACCGGTGTTGCCGCCCGACCCCCCACCACCGCCGCTGCCCGACTGGTTGCCGGTCGACGTGTCCATCCCCTTGCTCATCGTCGACTTGATCGACACCTTGCCCGGGATCGCTGCGATCTGGTACATGCGGGTGACGAACCGGTTCACGTTGATCGAGCTACCGTCAAACGACCAGTCGAGCCCAAGGTCGGTCGTCATGTTCCGCATGTACATGCCGGTCTTGCCGGAGAACGCCTGCCGGTAGACCGGCTCTTCGGTTCGCGCGGCGTTGTTCTGCCCCTTCGAATCCGTTTGGCCCGGCACCAGGGAATCGCGCGGCACGAACACGTCCGGGCTCAGGTGCACCGGATAGCCCGTCGCCGTCGAAATGAGTGTGGCGATCTGCCGAATGCCGAGGTTCGCGGGCAGCGTTACCGTCTTGTCGCGGAACACGGCGGGCAGCGTCGCTTCGTATGCGAGCGGCACCAGTCGATCGCCCAGGAACGCGGTAGGCACGTCCTCAACGAGTGCCATCGGCGTCGGCCCCTTGCCGAGCGCGTCGGAGATCGTGCGGTGCGCAGCATCGTAGCTGTCGTTGACGTCCTGCTGCGTCACGGCGCAGCCCGCGGCCATCAGCGCGGCCGCGATCGCGACGGCGGATTTCAAAAGGTGAACACGCATGGTTCTCAATCCTGGCAATTGCCCGCGCGTGCGATCACGCGGATGACGTTGTTTGTGTGGCGGCAGGCGCGTGTCGGCGTGCGCATGTGGTTCGTCGCCTTCATCACCTGCTGCAGCACGGACGTGAAATCGCCGGTGAAGGACGCGTTGAATTCCAGCGGGAGGTCGTCGTCAATCTTCCAGGCGAGCTGCCAGCCCTGCTGCTGCAGCCAGCGATCGAGCGCGTCGCGCAGATTCACGTCCGCCGGCGTCACCGAGAACGTCAGCGTGCCGCTCGCGGCCGGCGCACCCGCGCCCGGCAACACGACAGCAGCGACGTCGGTAGACGGGGCCGCTGTCATACTCGTCGGCGCGGACACCGGCGCGGGAAGCAGCTGCGACTGCTTCGGATTCTCTGCAGCAGCCGGCGGCGTCTTCGGCGCAGAGGCAAGCACCTGCCAGCCGTCCGCGTCGACGGATTTCGCGGCGGAATCGGTCGCAGCGTGTGCCGCGATATGCAACACGGCCAGCCCCGCCGCGACGAGCGCGCGCATCCGCGCCTGATTCGAATGTGTCTTCTGCATGGTTACCGGCCCTGTTGCATAAAGCGGCGATAGATCGCGCTGGCGTAGACGAGCTGCTTGGATGGCGTGACCGCGTTGTAGGCGCCGACCGCCTTCCAGTTCGGTCCGAAGCGGCGGACGTTCGACGCGAGGATCCACGCACCGACGTAGGCACTGACGCAGCCGTTGAAGAGATGCTCACGACGGATGCCGTAGCGCGCCAGCGTGGGTAGCCAGGAGGTGTTGATCTGCATGAGGCCAATGTCCTCGCTCCCGTTCGTGTTCCTGTTCACGGCGTTCGGGCGCATACCGGACTCGTGCTGCGCGATCACACGCAGCAGCCGCGGATTGACGCGATGGAAGGCCGCGGCGTCGTCAAGGCAATCTGCACGACTCGGAAGAGCAATGAATGCCAGCACAACGGCGACGATAGGTACGATGCGCATCACGACGTCGGCCCTCCGCTCGCCCGCAGGGTGGTGTCCGGCACTTCGCGGTAGACCACTTCCTTGCGGCGCTTGACGCGGATCGTGTTTCCGTCGGCCGTCACCGTGAAGAGGTCGGAGGTGCCCTCAAACATGAAGTAGCGCCCCTTCTGTTCGCCGATACCCAGATTCCGGGCGTCCGTGACGCCGGCCCGGACAACGGACTCAGCGAACTTGAAGTACGTCCGGCCCTCCCGATCGAACACCGCTTCAAGCTTTGCGGCGTTCGGCTCGTCGAAGTCGTAGACGGTCTTCGCATCGCGCGTAACCTCGACGTGGTTCGTCTCGTCCGCAACCACGAACCGCTCCGCACGGTCGATCGTCAGCACATTCTTCGAGTCGTCCCAGCTCGTACGCAGCGGCTTCCCGTCAGGCGTCTTGAACGTAACGGTTTTGGCGGGTTTCGACGTGAAGCGAATCTGCATGTGCGTGTCGTCGCTGTCCCGAATTGCCTGCGCGCCGAACCGTTCAGCCAGGCGCGATACCGCTGGCGCTTCAGCCGTGACCTGCGCAACGACCCGGTTCAAGCCGGCCTCTTCGGCATCGCGGCTCGACGACGCGTAGTTCAACGCAGCCGATTTCGGCGCGTCTCGATGCAGGCGCACGTGGCGCGCAGCGAAATCGACATCCGCGTACAGCCCGGTTTGCGTCATCAAACGGTCGAGCGCCTGCATCCAGTTTTCGCCGTCGCGCGTGCCGAACTGCTCGGGCGTCGTCAGGTCGACATCCTTCTGGGCCGATCCAGTCCAGCCTTGCGGGACGAGCGCCTTGACGAACCCGGCGACCGTCATCGACGCGCGAAGCGCGCGGACCGGTTCGAGAGCGGAACGCGTGCCGATCATCACCAGGCGGTTGGTGAAACCGTCGAAGCCGGCCGGTTGATCGTCTTTCATGCCCGCCAGCGCACCGGTGCCGCCAATGAACGTGTTTGCCTTCTTCCAGCGCGCCGTGGCTGAATGGGCGCCGACCTTGTACGTGATCGATGACGGCGTGCCCTCGACAACCACGTACGGGCCTTCGGTGTGGCCGCCGTCGGCGACGATGACCTGGCCGGCACGCGGCTGGATGTAGGTCTTTTCGCCATCGTTGAAGATGAGCGCCGGCCGTTCGGAAATACCGCCGAGGATGTCGTAGTCGAAGTCGAAAGGATCGGTGTTTGCCGCCGACGCGGCCGCGCACACAATCGCCGACGCGGCGCACGCCAGAAACTTGATCGTGTGCTTCACAGGCCTGCCTCGATCATGGAAAGGTGTTGGGCGAACCGTGCGAGGTATGCGCGCCCGGGATTGGGGTTCGCGCTGTGGTAGTACGCGACAGCCTTCGCAACCGAGTCGGTGCGTGCGAAGTTCTCAGTCAGGATCGCCTCGGCGACCGCGACGTTTGTGGAGGGTGCGAGCGCGTCCCACGCCGACGCAAAGCGTTTGCCGTGGTAGCACCAGTTCACCTGCATCAGACCAACGTCGAAATCGCAGCGATCGCGCGCGAGCAACGACTCGATCGCCTTATAGGCTTCCTCGCGCGACGTGAAGAAATAGCCCTGGCCAGCGACGTTGAGCGTCCAGGGCCACGCACGACCGCGGTAGTTCGATTCGTTCAGTGCGATGCCGGCGAGAATCTTCGGATCGACATTGGTGTGCAGCAACTCGAACGGAACGATCGCGCGCGAGCACGCCCATCCGCCCCGGCGCTCGGCAAGCGCCGCCTGCGCACCATCATCCAGCACGGGCGGCTGTAGCCAGCCACGGTCGATGAACAGATCGTCCAGTGCAACGTCGCGGCCATCGATCGATACCGTGATGCCCGCTTCGCGGGAGCTGCGCACGGTCTGGCCGATCAGCGGCGACGCCCATTCAATGAAAGCGTCGAGGCCGCAGTAATAGACGGGCTTGCCCGGCAACATCGCGACACGGCGCGTCGGCCCGTCTTGAATGACGACGCTTACCGGGCTGATTACCTGCGCAATCACGGCCGACTGTGCATAGCCGCTTGCCAGCGCCATCACCCCCGCGAAAGCCGTACGCTTGATCATCGCGGCCCCCGGTACGGTTCGAGGACCATGTCTCGATTGATCTTCATCATGAAGTGCCGTTCGCCCGGCTTCGATTTGATGGTCGGCGGGATGTTTTTGTAGCGGTCGAGCACCGACTGCGCCGTTTGCGCGGCAATCTGCCCGCCCGTGCTACCAACTTGGGTGACACCAAGCGGGCCGGTCGTCGTGCTCTGGTCGCTAGTGCTGAAACCGCGCACCAAAACGGCGGTCAGGAATGAGGTCGAGTAGATCTTCCAGAAGTGGTTGTTCACGTCCCCACTGAAGCCGGCCGTGCCGTCGCCGTCCGCGCCTTGTGCGCCATAAAGCGGCACGTGCTTGCCGTTCGGCAGGCGCATTTCCGCACCGGCGACGAGGATCGACTCCTGACCCGGCTGAATGTCCGAGCTGTAGGGTGCAACGATCGTGGTGCCCCAGGGAATCACCAGGCAACGGCCATCGCCGTTGTTCGCGTACACGTCGGTCTCGACCGTCAGCGACGCGGTGCCGGGGCGATCCGAGTTGAGCGCCTCGTTCGAGAGAACGGGAATCTTCGCTGGCGGCGACAGCGTGCAGCCGTGCGACTGCCCGACAAAGCCCGTTCGCGCGAAATCCTTGTCGCCTTCGCTCAGCTGCGCAACGTCATGCATGAACGCGTTGTCGCGTTGCTGCGTCGTCATGGGTCCAGCTGCCTGCCCGCCGCGCGAAACCAATGCAGCCTGCGCCGTCGCTTCCTTCATCGCAGCGTCCTGAGCCGCTGCCTGCTGGAGCAGCATCTGTTGTGGCGAAATGATGCCGTTCGGCAGTTGCGGCTGCTGTGGCTGCCCTTCCTTGACTTTAACGCCCGCGCGGAAGATCGGAGAGACGTAGATACTGTCCTGGTCGTTCGCAGCCTTCAGCTCTGCTGTATTCGCGCTCGGCAAGACGGCGTCGGCGGAGAGTGTCGGCTTCTTCGCGTTCGCGGCTGCAGCCGCACTGGCCGCAGCAGCCGCTTCCGCCGCGCGGCGCCGGGCTTCCGCCTGCTGCTCTTCGATGATCTTGTCGACATCGCCCTTGTTTGCATTGCTCTTGTCTACCGCTTCGGCCGCTCGTTCGCGTTTGGCCTTCAGCGCTTCGGCTTCGGCCTTGTTCGCTTCGAGCGTCTGCGTGTAGAAACCCAGTGCACCGATAGCGAGGGCTGCTATCGAGCCAACGGCAACTATGACGTTGCGCGGCACCTTGCCCTTGAACAAGGCTTTCTCTTCCGGGCTGGTCGGATCGGTCTGTTTTGCCATACCGTCCTCAGAACCCGAACAGACCGCGACGGCCGCGTGTGATCGTCACTTCCTCGCCCGGCCGCGTGAGCTTTACCTCGTCGGCCAGGCGCTGGATGACGATGTACGGCCCGCGGCGGATAAAGTTCGGGCTGACGATGTCGCCACCGTCCTTGATGGTCGGCACGGCAAACGGCGTGCGCGGCGGCATCCGGATCCAGATGAACGTGCCATCGTCGAAAACCGTCTCGGGTTTCAGCGAACTGGTGCCGGAGACGGTGTACTCGAAGTTCAGTTTGTCAGGCGACACGCCAATCGGCCCAGAATCAGTCTGGGAGCCGTGGTCGGCGTCCTGGTCGTCGCCAGTCGCGTTGCCACGTGCGCGTACCTTCGCCATCAGCGAGTTCGGGTAGCTGAACCGCACGTTCTGATAGAACAGGCCGCCCAATGGTGACGAGACAAGCGTCAGCTCGTACTCACGCTTGTTCGTGCTCAGGTGCATCGTATTGACGAGACCCGGCTTGGTCGGCTTCACATAGACGTGATTGGCGCCATCGGTATCGATGATCCACTGCACCGAGTCGCCCATCGCCGGCTCGCTGATCAGGGTCTCGCCTCGCTCCAGCTCGATCGTTGTGCCCTTCAGCGGCGCGGTCATGATCCGGAAGATCTTGTCGCGGCTGTACGAAAACACGGCCATGCGCGCGTCGCCAGGCATCGTGATCGGGTCGGCGCCGGAGTTGTACGGGTTCACCGGGCTCATCGCGTCACCGATGATGCTGCCGACGTCGAAGTTCGGGATCGGGGCGATCGGATTCGCGGCGTTCTTCGCAGCAAACGCATTGGCCGACGCTGCGATCAACGCGAGCGCGCCCCAGCTCAGAAGGGAACGTGTTCGTTTCATGCGCCGGTTTTCTGGAGGGTGAAGAACGGGTAATAGAGGCCGTACGGATTCGTGCCCAACACGTCTTCCGCGGTTGGGGGGATGATCTGATAACGGATCGTCAACGCGAAGCGGATGTCGGCAGGCTTGTCCGCGGGGGATTGCCGCGTCGAGGTCGTGAACTCGACGACGGCAGTCGAGTCATCGAGCAGTGAGACGTTCGTGACCTTCGGCTCGCGCACGAGCTTCGGGTTGGTGGTGATCTGGTCGAACGGCTTGTCGTCGCTGATCCATGCCGCGAACTGGTTCTTCGCGTTACCGACCATCTTGGCCTTGACCGCGTTGATGTTTTTCGCGAGGCGGGAGGTGCGAATGTCATCGGTAAGGACGGGCTCGATCGTGAACCAGTGTTCGACGTCCTCTCTGATTGCAGTGCGCTTCGCCTGATCGTCGGGGTTGTATGCGGCCAGTTGCTTGACCAGCGGATTACCACCGGCGTCCGATGAAACGCCATACGCTCTTACGACGGACGGCGGCGGCTGGCGTGTGTACACAGCACCGCCGGCAATGATCGCGAGGATGAAGCAGAAGGTCTTCCAGTGATTGGCTTCGACGCGCAGACGCGTCCCCTGATCGAAGACGATCTTTTCGGGATCGTCGTTCGAGTAATGGCCGGGCGCCGGAGAAAGGGCGACCTGCTTCTTATTACGGGGAAAGAGTCGGGGGAATCGCATCGCGGAGTTCCAATTGGGACGGATCAATTGGAACAGCCGAGACCACAACGGCACGCGGGAAAAGACCCGTCATTTCAGGGACCTTTTCGCGACGCCAGGAAACGCTGGCAATCGGCGCCACTGCGCGCAACCGGTTGCGGGGTCTACGGTAAAAAGCCCTATGAAAATCGCGAGCTTTTGGGTCTTGCGTTTACTACTACATCGATAGAATCAGTGCACCGTCGTTGCACGCGTTGCACACCGCACTATAGTGGTGACGAGACGGCGGTCATTCGCAAATCATTGTTTTCGCAGCGTTCTTGACCCTGTCCTCGCTCGAGGGATCCTGGGCCTCCCCTCAACCGGTTGAGGGGCATTTTTCAGAAACAACAACAATCGACGATCAACGATCGTCCATTCCTATGACCTGTTCCAATTCGTGTAATAGTTCGGCCGCTGAGAAAACAGGCATCCCGAGAGATCGCTCAGCCGCGATCGCGCGACATGAGGATCTTCGCGGGACTGGCTCTCCCCCCGTTGTGCTTGGCAAGTTCTATCGGGAGCAGTTGGATCGGCGGCTTTGGCCGAGTCAAGCAACGCTCGCCGCGGACTTCAACGTGTCGAAGGGCACTGTCACACGGTCTATCCAAGCGTCTTTGCTTCCGCCCGAAGTAATCGCCTCTTTCGGCGGGCCCGGTCAAGTCTCGTACCGGACAGCAGAAATCGCTACGAAATTGATCCGGGAAGTTGGTAAGGATCTTGTTACGCGAAGGGCTCTAACCGTGCCCGCCAACATTGCTCCATCGAAAGTGATATCGATACTGTCTACCGGCGTGGTCCAAGCCGAAGACAGTGTCGAACTTCGATTGTCGCTCGGTCCGAACGGCAGGCATCTCAGAATCGATGCGCCTCAAATCGACCTCGTGGTTCCTCATCTTCCCCTGCTGCAAGACCTGCTGAACGCTCTCCTTCCATCGGTCCTTCCGCGCAGACGCTGACGGCTTTTTTGGCGAGCGGGTGACAGATTCCGACCTCAAAGGAGTCGCCACACGATGGGTGACATTATCCGACCTAGTGCTTTCGGCAGACTACCAGAACGAAATCAGTCGCCCCAGCTCAATGGTGACGTTTTCCGACCCAAGGTCCGTTGAGGGGTGACATTTTCCGACCCGCGGCTACAGTCTCCAAAGGTGACGTTTTCCGACCTGCTGACTTACCGCGGACAGTGACACATTCCGACCTTCTGACTCCACGGCACAAAAGTGACGTTTTCCGACCCGGTGCCCTATTCGAAATAGGTGACACGATCCGACCTCAGCGCGGACCTGACGGTGACAAATTCCGACCCGTTGGTGTTTTGAGAAGTGACATATTTCGACCTGATGCTGAAGCTTTCCTCCTTTTTCGTACGCAGGCATTCGCGGCAACAGTGACGTTTTCCGACCCAAGCCCTCGCCCGTTCTATGACTTTTTCCGACCCGCCGCGATGGTTTCTCCTACGCTGAACCGCCGCGGTCACAGGACTGGCCGTCATAGCTTGCGGCAAAGGTGACGTTTTCCGACCCAGCGATTCGACCCATCATTGAAACAGGGGCCTGCTCAGTCAAAGGTGAGTGAGTACTTAGTACCTCTCGGCCGGTGAGGTCGGAAAGCGTCACCTTTTGCGCCGGCAAACCCGCTTTTGCGTCCATCCGGTAGTGTATTGGAGGCCCTGCAGGCGCATTGAGGTCGGAAAATGTCACTTTTCAGCCTTGCGGCGTATGCTGGAGGTGGGCGTGGGGGTGGGTTTTGTTGTGTCGAAGCAACTTTCCAACGGTGGTCTTTGTAAGACAGTTTGTAGAACCGTTTGTAAAACCTTTTGTAAACGCTGTTCCCCGTCCCGCACAGGCTTGTCAGTTAAGGGTTTGCGGGGTTTCACAGTCGAGAAACTGTGACGTTTACCGACCTGGAGGTGACGCAATCCGACCCTAAGCAGACACAAAGCGGGCCGGCGGTGACAAATTTCGACCGTTATCCACAACGGTGACTTGCACCATGAGCATGTCACCTTATAATTGTGACACTTCCCGCTGAAGGTCACCTTTGTGAACAAAAAGGCAAAAAACCAGCCCGAGCCCCCTCAGGTCGAGATCGTTGAGCTCGAGCCTCTCCAGATCGAGCCCATGGACGAACCGCCACTCGATGGTGATGGCCGAGTACGGGGCACTGTTGCCATGAGCCGAGCGTTGGTCAATGCCCAACAAGGTCTTACCCTTAACGAGAAGCGAGTCATGATGGCGGCGCTGCGATGCATAGACAGCAAGAAGTCACCGTACTTGCATGGTAAGGGTAACGGCTACGTGAGTGTTCGTGTTCGAGCCGACGAGTTTGCCGCCCTTGCAGCACTTGCTCCGCGGTCCGGCGAGAAGCAGGCGACCGCTGCGTATGAGGGCCTGAAGGAAGGCTGCGCGAGTCTTCAAAAGCGCCAATTGACGTATATGGATGGCCCGAGGAAGGTGGTACTGAATTGGGTGTGGAAGGCGGTTTACCACGAACGAGAAGGATGGGCAGAAGTTTCCTTCTCTCCGGATTTAACGCCTCATATCTTCATGTTGCAACGACGTTTCGTCTCGTATCAACTTGAGTTTGCCCGAGGGCTACAGTCACTTTACTCGTGGCGGCTCCTCGAGTTGTTGATGCGAGAGCGGGATCGGGGTCGGCTTCTGATCACGTTGGAAGATTTCCGGCACGTGCTTGAAATTCCGGCGACGTACCGCTTTGCCGACATCAAGCGTCGGGTGATTGAAACGGCTGTGAACGAGTTGAACGCAAAGGCAGATCTCGTAATTTCCTGGACACCGGTGAAGCTCGGCCGCGCTGTGAATTCTCTCGATTTCCAGTTTATCCAGAATCCGCAAAGCCGCCTGGCGCTGGACGGCGAGTTGCCCTTTGAAGAATCAAGTGCAGCGGCAACTGCCGGAAGCTGAAGCGCGACGGTCCCACAGTAGTTCCGTCGCGCTACATTTCTTGCAGTACGGTACTGGATGAATGCCGCCCAAGCTGTGTTGCTTAACTGGCAGACATACCTGCGTATCGCACATCCCTACTTCAGTTGATGGCCGTCTTCGGCAAGGAGCTTTTTGAAGGCCGCAACATATGCCTCGGCTTTTTCGGCCGATCCTAGAGCGAGGTCCAGACGGACCTTCCCGTCGCCCCATTCCTTGATCGCACCAATCTCGGCCCCGTCAAGAGTTGACACCTTGTACTGTCGCGAAAGGGACTTACGGGGGGCCCGGCCATTCTCGAGACTTTCGCGTATAGCCTTCACCTTCTGAAACGGCAATTCCTCGTCACGAATGCGCTCGGCAAATGCCAAGGTGCGCTTCTCGTCCGATGCCTTGAAGAATAGGGTGAGCTCGTAGCTAGTTGATAGGCCGAATTGTTTGGGATGCGAACCGATCACGTCCAGGACGGCCTGCGGCAGATCCAGAAGCGCGAGAATTTTGCTGACCTTTGATTTGCCCTCCTCCACCAAGACCGCCAGCTCGTCATTCGACTTTGCATGACCCTGATCGAGAAGCTTCTTGTACCCGAGCGCGACGTCCAAAATGGTTTCCTGCTCGCGCTCGTTGTTTGCGGCTCGTGCAAGGCGGTAGAAATCTATCGGGTCCAGGCCTTCGAGAAGCTTCACATCCAACGTCTCGGAGCGATTCCGGAGCGCGCCAAGCTTTCGGAACTGGCCGTCGATCAAGATTGCGCGATCCGGAAAGTCGGGGTGGCGTCCGGCGAGTACAGGGACGAGCTGGCCATCTCGGGCCATGGAGGCTGCGCGCGCGGCGATGAGCTCTTCTTTGTAGATCGTGCGACTGTTGAGCGGGTTATCGTCGATATGGCTTATTGGCATTGTTATGTACCGCGCCTGCACCCGCCCTGCTTGTTCCAGGCTTGCCAAATACGCTTCTGCAGCCGATCTTGTCGGGGCAGCGACATTCTCGTTGGGCTGATCTAAGAGGCTGCTTCGGCCGCTCAATGCTTCATCCACGCGGTCGAACCTCGAAGGTGTCGCCGTCTCTCGCATGGTCTGATCGCGCTTTACTCCGGCATTAAGCGCCGCAGAGAAGTCTTTCTTGCTCATGCTCGCACCTCGAGAACTTCGAGAATTTCGTCGACAAGATCATTCAGTTCTTTGTGGGCAGCCTTGGCCGAGCGGAGTTGAAGGACAGTGGCGCCAGATACCTCTGCTTCCTTGTACGCTGTGCGGAAGCCCAGCTTTGTTTTCAGCATGGGAAGCTCATCGTCTCCAGCTGCGGCTTCAAAGATCTGCTTCACGATCGTGACGTTCTGGTTCATGTTCGCGAATGAACGAAGCTTGAGATCCGGGTTGCGGATCTGGGCCTCCATCCCGAGTTTTTTTGCCTCTTGAACCGCCCAGAGATTGCCGCCCGACGCTGCGATGGGAATCAGTCCCAGATCGGAAATAAGGAGGGCAACAGAGGGCGCAGCCGATTTAATGGCGGGCGGGCAGTCAATGACAATGAAATCATAGTCGTTCACGTATTTTGCAATCTCCCGATCCGGCCGAGGACTTAGCGCCAGGTTCGAAATTGCCGCTGGGTACGGTCGATCATCTGGGGCTGCGCCGACTGAGAGTGTCGCGGTGCCCTGCTCGTCCAAGTCAACGAGCATGGTCCGGTAGCCTCGCATACCGAAGGCGCCTGCGATATTCGTCGAGGTCGTTGTTTTCCCCGACCCTCCTTTCTGGTTGAAGACGGCAATAATTTTCGCTGCCATGTGTTCTCCTTATGCACTTGATGCTCGGGCGGGAGCAGTTTCTACGTAGAAACTGCGCGCCAAGCGGCTGCAGGGGATATTAGGATGCCACCCGAAAAACATCAAGAAAAGCGACACACTTTTGAGAAATTCATTTGGGCAGGGACGACAATTCAACCGGAAGGTGTAGCGTGGCGTGCATCCCCCGAGTAGTTTCTACGTAGAAACTTGGGGCATGGCCAGCACCACCTTTGACGGCCTAGCGGTGCAGCGGAGGGGGCGTGGATCGAACGCAAACGGACATTGCCAGTATGTGGCACGACCGCCTGAATCGTGCGTAGTTTTTCGCCTTCCGGGCTAGCGCCCCGGCGGGCAGTTTCTACGTAGAAACTCCGGTCGCGTACTGGGGCGCTGAGGCAACTTTTTGCGGTCGGTGCCCTCTGCGAGGAGCATCAGAGATCCGTTTTTCGAATGTCCATGAAACGTTCGGTGTCTATGTTCAAACTAAGTCGGCCGAGCTATTGCAGACATCCAATCGATTTTCAACGCTCAGCATGCTGAGCGTGAGGCCGCATACTCGCAGATCGAGTTTCTACGTTGAAACTGCGGTCGATTTCGTCGGTGGTGCCGGGGAATTCTTCTCTTATGCTCGGGGGGCGGTCAGTTTCTACGTGGAAACTGAACAGGCCAAACAGTTACAGACACCAGTTCAACCGACAAAGCTCGCTTGCTGAGCATGACACTGAATGCTGGGCGATGCAGTTTCTACGTTGAAACTGCGACCTGCTCGCGCGAGGGTGGCAATCACGCATCGCCTCGCCAGCGGAAAGGATTGTGAGCATCGAGTGATACCTTGTCGTTTTGCGGATTGTGGGCATCCAAAGCCGCAATTTTTTCGCCTTATATACTGAATTTCCGCTACGCATCCGCAGATGGCCGCAGTGCACTGTCGGTCGCAATGTGCCAGATTATCTGGGAGATTGTTGGCCTGTAAGGACGGAAGTCGTAGATCAGCTGGTAGTTCGATAACTTCCACGGAGCCAACTCCGACTTAATCTCGGAGAAGTTGAAGGTAGGTCGTCATCGCCATTGTTGATGGTGTTTCGTCGGACACCATCAGACTGGCGGTCACAACCGCAATGTTGGCGTCGCAGATACTTCTGATTTTGGGCGATTCGCCATCCACCGACTTTGATGGGCCCGAGGCGCGCTAAGCTGCAACTAACCTAAGGAAGGTCTCGGCCTCTCGGTATTGGCGGCCAAGCTCGGCAGTCGCGTAGATCGATGTGGTGTCGAGCGAATCGTGACCGGCAAAATTCCGCGCGCTCTCGAGACTCATTCCGTTGGCCAGCGCATGCGACACGAAGGTGTGGCGCAGCCAGTGCGGGCTGGCGGCGCTGAAAGTCCGCGCGTGCGGTGAGTCCTCGCGCTGCGCGGCGGCAGTCGCCGCCGCAAAAAACTGTTTGATCGCCTTATAGAGCTGCACCGGATGGATCGGCCCGGTTTGCCGGGCACGCGCCGCGAGCTCGGCCGCCGGATCGGTGTTGCTCGCTTTCGCCGCGCGTCGGATCCTGCCGACCTCGGCGTTCGACAGCAGTGCCGGGATCAGCGGGGTGGCGGCCGGGCAGGCGAGGGGATCGCGTGGCAGGCCGCGCGATTCCAGATAGTCGCCCATCAAGTCCAGCACCGCCGGCACCAGCGGCACGAAGCGTTCTTTCGCGCGCTTGCCGACCACGCGCAGCAATCGGATCGTCCCCAGCTCGGGTCCAGCGTAGCGCTCCTGCACGTCGTCCGTGAAAGCACCGCATAACTCGGCCCGCCGCAGCCCCGTGCTGTACGCGAAGCCCAGCACAAAGCGCATGCGCGTCGCGGCGGCCGTGTCCGGCATCGCGTCGAGGACACGCATCGCGAAGCGCCAGGCGTCGGCGGTCAGGCCGCGCTCGATCCGCAGGCGCGACTTTGCGGCTACCCGCCGCTCGTTGCCGGCGGCATCGTGCGTCGAGCCGGTGAACACGCGCACCTTCGCGAACGCATTGTGGTCGAGGTACTGGGCGTCGACGAGCTCGCCGAAGAACTTCTTCAGCGCGGACAGCGCGTCCTGCCGGCTCTTGACCGACAGCGGCCCGCGAAACGGCCGCCAGCCGAGGTCGCCGCGATGCGCCGTGCCCGTCATGACCCATTGGCCGGCCGGCTGCGGATCGATCAGGAAACCGTTTATGTAGTCGCGCGCGTCGTCCGTGTCGAGGCTCGACAGCGCCTTGCGCTTCACGAAGATCGCCCACAGCAGCAGCCGTTCGGCCTCGGTGCGGTAGCGCTGGCGCGTGTGCGGGTTCTCGTAGTCCGCCAGCCAGAAGTCGATCGCCTCGCGGTCGTTGTTGGCGCGGGTGTTGTTCTTGACCAGATTGCGGTGCGCGCCGTGCGAGCCGTCCAGCTCGGGCGGCAGCAAGAAGCGCTCGAGCGGGACGATCGCCGTGACCGGACCGGCCGCGGCCAACAGCGGACCAGGCTGCGTGCGCTCGGACGGGTGGGTTTGCACGCCGGCGGCCAGCTGCAGGCCTGCGACGTCCCCATAGTGTGCGAGCCACGCGGTGATGCGGCGGGCGCCGATCTCGCCCAGACGCGGCACGCGTCGGTACCAGCGGTAGCCGACCGCGTTGATCGTCTCGACCAGCTTGCCGATCGTGGTGAGGCCGACGTCGGCCAGGCGCAGCGCGACGGCGGTATCGAACCAGCCGAGCACGTGGTGCTCGGGGCTTGGATCCTCGACCATCAGGCGCGCGAGCGCGTCGAGCGCCGCCATCTGCCGGGCGCGAAGCCGGGCGTTGCGCTGCTGGCGGCGCAGGGTCGCGCCGGCGTCGGGGTCTGCACCGGCATGCCGGGCCGCGAACAGATCGAGCAGCTCCTTCTCGGTATAGAAGCCGTCCGGATCGTGCTCGGCCGCGAAGTCCTCCAGGGACGGCGCGGCGCGCGCCGGGGCGTCGGCCGCCGGCGTCGCCGCGAGCGCGGCTGGCCGAATCGCGAGGAGGCGCGCGGTCGCGAAGTCCTGGCGCTTCCTTGCCGCGGCGACGAACGACGTCACGAGCCAGCTGCGCGTGGCGGCCGCCTTGCGGGCGTCGCGGCCGAACTCGAGGTACTGGTCGGCCAGCTCGGCGAGATCCAGCCCTTCCAGATAGCCGCGGAAGAAGGCGAGGTGCTGCAGGCCGATCCGGCGCTCGACGGCCGCGTCGCGGCGAGCTTGGCGTGAGCGCGCCTTGCGGCGGGCGGCCGGCGTGGTCGCGCGGCGCGGCGCGGCCGGCAGCTCGCGAAACTCGACATCGAGCACGTCAGGATCGTCGGCAATCGGCATGGGCGTGGTCAGGGGCTACGGAAATCGTGTTGTTCGATACAGTGCCGCGCGCCGGCCGCGCGCGTCGACGCGGCGCGACCGCGGTGAGGATGGCGTGACGGCGCCGCCCCGATCGTCGCTAACCGGCCGCCGGGCCTTGCGGGGCAAGGGGGCAGCGTAGCGACGCGCAGAAGCGGGGCGTTTCGGCCAATAAACTGAAGGGTAACATAGTAAGGACTATGTTACCCTTTATTTCGGGACACTAAACCCTGACGCCTGGAACAAGCGCTCACACAACTAAAGATGTGTCTACGGCCGTGCGACCGCCGGTCGCCGGCATGGGAAGCGGGATACGTGGTCCGAACCGATGCCATAATCCGCGCGCCTCGGCCGGGCAGGCTGGCCGGGGCAACAGTCCGGCCGCGTAATTCCGGTAGCCGAACCAGGCGGCCAGCGCGAGTGACCCCAGCTACACCACGCCGATCACGACGGCCGTCCCTCGGTCGACGGGGCGTTCGACGGCCAGCCCAGCCGCGGTGTGATGTGCGGCCATGATCCCAGGAGGCACGAGGTTGATCGCGGCCAGGATGCGGAGCGGCACCAGGATCGCGCTGTCGAGCAGTCCGGTCACCGGGATAAAAGTAGGGGATGAACTCAACCAGCGAAGGGCCAAACGAAGGCCACCGTGGTCATGGCATGGATCCGCGTTTGTGAAGCCGACTCGCCGCGTTAGATCTTCGAACTGGATGAGCAAAAACGTGGTGCCCGGTGCAACTGCGAATGCGCAGTTGTGGCACGCGGCTCGACGCGGCCAACGCAGCACGGAACACTTTTCAGCTACGCCCGCATTTCCGGCAACCCGAAGGCACCCCGAGGCATTCCTGCGTGGAGGCGACGGCCTGGACGGCGCTGCTCCACGAGACGGAAATCCTTCTTCCAGGCCGATGTTGCAACGCCCGAGTGACCAGACTCAGTTGGGGGTTTCTACACACCGGGCACACAAATTTTCCTTGCATTCCTCTGCGGTGTGTATAGACTACACACTGGGTCAAGGGAAAAAGGGGTGTGTATGGCGACGGCTTTGGCGAAGGATATGGTGCGGCGTTATGGATTCGAGAACAGTGATACGGCGGCTTGAGCAGGATGGGTGGGTGCAGAAGCGGGTGAAGGGTAGTCATCATCACTTCAGGCACCCGAGCAAGCCAGGCACGGTAACGGTGCCGCATCCAGAGAAAGACCTCACGATTGCGACGCTGAAAAGCATCGAGAGGCAATCTGGTTTAACACTCACCGGGCAGTAAGGTCGGTGGCTATAACGGACCCCGAGGGCCGCAACGGGTCAGCGGGTTCCAAACAAGGAGTTGGATGTGAGATTTTTCGTCGCTGTCGACAAGCAAGAGGGCACCGATTATGGCGTTGTCGTGCCGGATTTTCCGGGCTGCAACTCATGGGGCACGACGCTCGAACAAGCGCTCGAAAACACGCAAGAGGCTATCGAGGGATGGGTTGAAACTTCCGTCGAGGCGGGGGACGAAGTTCGCTTCGAGCCCACGTCGTTTGAGGAACTTCGCGACAACCCAGACTATGCTGGCTCATTTTGGGCTGTCGTAGACATTGATCCTTCGAAATTTGATATGAAGCCAGAGCGTGTGAATATAAGTTTGCCGCGCTTCGTGCTTACACAGATTGACGCCTTCGCGGAGGCCCACAAGGAAACGCGTAGCGGCTTTCTTGTTCGTGCGGCACTAGAAGCCATTCGGCACGAGCAGACAGCCGTCTGATCGAAATGCCCCGCCGGAGCGGGGCATGGGGCGTCCCTGCTTGGCCTACTTGGGTTCGATCTGATAGCCGGGACGTAATGCCGTCGAGATCGACTCATTCGATTGCACGCCGAACCCTGCCGTACTATAGGCAGCGAACTCCTATGCCGCGACTAACATCAGTGGGGGGATTCGGTGGCGTATCGGAACGGTACGGCCGCAGTGGCCACTGCCAACGCAGCGGGAGCGCCGCTGGACTTCCTCTGGACCCGGCACCTCGGGAGAGCGCCCGAAATGTTGGGTGGAGCAGCCCCCTGAAACGCCGGACACAGTCACCCACTTACAATAACGGGTAGGCATAAGACTGTGTTTTTGACTAACACCAGGCAGGAAGTGATGGAAGTGTTGACGGGCCCGGAGCGCCG
>Ga0105239_10000209_pt1 | contig 86145 bp, 80 predicted proteins | sample KBSC44metaG_FD_92761 | JGI IMG/M metagenome (GOLD analysis project Ga0105239, IMG submission 92761) | Corn rhizosphere microbial communities from Kellogg Biological Station, Michigan, USA - KBS C4-4 metaG | ecosystem: Host-associated > Plants > Roots > Rhizosphere > Soil | place: Michigan, USA... | reverse complement strand
CTTCTTCGTACGCTGTACATGAATCATTGGTCTTCCAACCAATCACATATATACCATTCTGCATAGCCTGTCTGCCCACGTAAATATGAATTGCCATCGATCGAAATGGACATGAATCCAAGAGATTTCGAGCCTAGTTTAGGCCACGAGGTTTCATCGCTGAACACGAGTCCGAGATTTGCTAAAAACCAAAAGCACAATCGGCTTATTGGTACATAAAGTACTGAAACTCATCGTGTAATCACCCAGAAGCTACGAACGACTTGTAGTTCGTTTATTTCTCTCCCATCCCAAATCTAGCCCTTTAGAAAAGTCTAGATAGCATAGGGGCAGCTGGAATCCCAGAACAGAGGAAGAATAAACCAAGGGAGTAATGCACAAACATGTCCATTCACTTACCTCACAGTCGATCCAAACAAGAGGATCAATCGACCTCGTCAATGCCATGGTCGCTTTTGCTCTTGAAAATGAACAACTAAATCCCCTCTTCTGAAGGTTGAGGGCTCTTGCCGCACCCAGCTCCTGTAAAGGAAACCCGAAGGTGTCGGTCTTTTCAACAATGCGAAGTCGAAGGGCACCAGGTAGCGTTGAGAAGAGATAATGTTGATGGACAACGGTGTTGAGTTGTGGAGAAAACAAATTTGAGGCAGTGATTGTGAGCCAAATTCCCAATGTGTCGAACGGGACAGAACATCAATTATCCACGCGCTGAAAAACTTCCTCCACAGCAGCAGTAGCAGGAGTATATTGCTGATCGTATCGGTTTTTCCTAGTAGGGTTGGACGAGCATCGCCCTCATCAACACCCCCAGCAGCAAAAGTAAAACACGGGGCAATGGATATGTTGGCAGCGATCGTTCTCTGCTTTTTCCGGGAATCTCAACGCGACCAATCCTTTACTCGTAGGCCAAGGATCTGCGTCTCGCGTTTCCCTAGCTCGGCTCAGACGTCATCCACTCACACAACGAAATTGCAAAGCTTTCGTCTTCAATTTCGAATCTCCAGGGAACATCAGAGGTAATTCACATCTTGAAGTAGAACGAGAAATTGAGACTTAAATCCCTAGGCCCAGCAAATAGGAATGAGGGGTACTTTCGAATCGAAATGAGTGATGAGAAGTCATGGGACAATCCACTTGTGGTCGATGACGATACCAGCGGAAAAGGGGAGAAGACACAGCCATCATCGTCGTCGAGTGCCAGCCAATCGGACGGCGTGTGGCCCTTCCCTTAGTGACGACTTTTGGTGATGATCTGCCGAGGGCCTGGAACCTCAGCAAACACAGGGTACGCCTAAATATTTGGCTTCAGTATTAGTCTAGCATTGTATCGAGTAGCAGTGCGAGATAATGACATCAAAAGTTATGGGCATGAACTTATATAAACTGATACCGGGAGGATTTTAGGTCTGCTTCTTCTGAATCAATCAATCGACTCTCTTCTAGGTACGCTCCAGGGACCCCGGAGTGCAGTCAATCCCATGCATAGATAGATTGCTTCCCTTTCGATCTCCTTAGGGAAGGAATTTTGTTAAGTAGTGGTACAATGACCAACCAAGAACACGAAGCAGATTGTCCCAGCCGCTAGGCAGAAGAAGAATAGACTATTTGCCAACCTGTTTAACAACAATTCAACCTTTGCACCAAGTCATGTATGCCTCTCGTTCCCTGATCCTATCATGCTTGATGCAAGGTGAACACTCCTTCCCATGCCCCTGTTTTGGCAAAGCCTGTCTCGTTTCATACCCTCTTGCTCAACAAATAAAAATCTTTGTAATATTTAGATACGTCTCGCGGGCGAGTAGAAAGTACCTTTTGATGAATGGTGCCCGTGGCCTTCGTTGCATGGAAGTTGATTGCTCCGGAGATTGAATTGAACATGCGTGTTGTAAAGTCTTTCTGATGTAGTGCTGGAGGTCATTCTAGCTCGAAAGGGATCCAATTCACTTAGAAGACCCGATTTCGAATGTCTTACAGCCACAGATTGTCCAGGATTGGGTCACTAGCCACTAGGCAGGAACCCCGTCCCATAAGCTCTGATCATAGTTCGTCGTCATCTTGAACGGGTTCCTTCACCAATGCACCACCAAACTGGAGCCCGGATGGATTTGTCGTGGTTGATGACGATTGTGGCTGTCCCGAACCAAGAACTTCGCCGATTGTACTGGACGATGTTGATGGACCAGTCCCTAACCGTCGCTTGATATCGTCGTCGAATTCCGCAACAGAGGCCCGCTGTCGCTTCATCGGACTGCCAACCAGAAAGCTCTCCTCTTCCTGTTTAGTGTCCAAACTCGTTCCAAGGGCTGATGAATTAAATCCAGACGGAGAAGTCCCCAGTTCGTCTCCGATTTTGGGCGTCGAAGCGGCGGAAGGGCTTCCAGACTTTGATGTCTTACGTGCCTCAGACACACCATTGCTATTCAGCGGTTCGGCTGAATGTTGCCGTTTGAGCTGATGATATCTTAGCCCGTGCCGGAATTTCAACGGCGATGGGTCTCTTACCTTCATTTTGCGGATCCCCTCGGCCACTTGGCCTGTACGTTCAGCATCTTCTGGAGACAACATGCCAGACTCCTTTTTGATGTCAGCATCGTTGATGTCTTCCATCTTGCCAATAATTCCAGGATCTTCGTCACTCTCACTTTCCATTTCGTCGTCACTACTACGCTTACTCTTCCGTGTCTGTCGTGCGTCCACATCGCGGAACTTCGAAAATCCAGCACCACCCTCTTTCTTGAGAGGGCCAAGTTTTGGAATATCTGCGACTATACTGCGTCTTTTGGTGGTGGCAGCAGCTTTATCTGGCTTGGCACCTGGGAGAATGCCCATTTTTTGAAGCTGGCGCTCTCCACGATACAGAAATGTGAAGACTGCATATGGTTTGTCTGTTGGATCGATCCCCGTGACGGTTTGAGTGGAGATGGTTTTTGGGTCCAGCGTCTTTGGTTTTGCGAAACTAGTGGTATGGTCAACATCAGCGCGACCTGTTCCATCCCCGTTCTTAGTAGCCCCTTCTTTGCCATCCGAATCCTCATCGTCATCATGTGCATCAAATTGAGGAGAATACTCTCCCCGCTTGATTTCACCAGATGCTAACACCCGGAAAAGCGCGACTTTAATCTGGCCCGCGGTTTCTGGAATGGGGTCGTCGTCATCATCATCAGAGGATCCAGTGTCGCTCAGAGAATCCTCTTGATCAGATACATCTTGGAGCTCACCATCTTCGCCATATCTCATCATGCTTTTTCTCCTCCGGGTTGCATTTGAACCGCCATTTGTCTCATCGTCACTAACGACCACATCCTTCCTCTTTCGTCTTCGCTTCTCCAATTTCTGTCGTCGTCTTTCAATGGTAGCGGCTGCATCCTTGCCATCAAGGTCCAGGCCATTCAACCACCGCTCAAGGCCAACTTCACGAAATAAGAATTCTCGCTCCGCAAGCCCACCGCCCTCTTTCTCGGGAACACTCACCCACCGAGAATTGACCCAGGTTTCTTCACCCTTTCTTAGTAGAGTGGCTACTTCCTCTTTGGCCCTGCCATCGAAGTAGATATATGCAGCAATAGTCTCATTGGGAGAGGTTGTCAAAGGGACATAGGGACCGATTGTGCCTGGAGATTTGACAACATCACTTGTGTGACCTGGAAGTGGTCCAACAAGCTTAGGTTTTGGATTCGGTCGTTCGGGTGTGCTTTTGGGTGTGGAATATGGCACCTCTTGGTTAGGGGTGAGTAGAGTTATGGAGATGGCAAATGTAGATTGTTCAGGCTTGCCAGTGACAGAGTCAGCAGGTATACGCGCAGGAGGGACAGGAATGTAGGTGCTGATTCGAGACAGGCGAGATGTTTTCTGGACTGAGTGTTCTGGTAAAGGCCCGTTCGGGGTGTGTATGCTCACAGCAAGCCCCTTGAAGCAAGGCATTGTGAAGAGGGCCGAAAGAATTGAACCGGGGTAGATGAGTCTTAGATCTCCGCTGTCTGCACAGGGCAGATGCGGCGGAGAGGGAAATCCGGGAGGAGATCCAGCGGAGTAACTTGACGTTGGTTGAAAGAGATTCCTCCTCTTGCTAGTCTTCAGCGGGTCTATCCTGAATGCATCCAAACAAAGTGAGAGTAAAATTCGGGTGAAATGAAGTCGGGGTTGTTAGGAAGGGTTGGCTACTCCGCAGGTCGGGCGGAGACGGTGAGCTGTCCGGGTAACTTGTTGCGCAGGACTAGGGAATGGGGTACCAGGAATAAAGCAATGTATGTGGAGCGAGGAGTGGATGCCGTACAAGTGTCGTAGAGAATGCGAATCGCATAGGCGAAGTCGACAGATGGCGCACAATTGAGAATTCGTGGGTTGTGCTGGGACGGGTACAGAAACCAAACCACGAGGCAGACGCAAGACACAGAGACATTGGCAAGCCTCAGGCAAGTGCAGCTGCCAAGCGATGTTGATATGAGCTAGGCCGTTTTCAGACAAGCTCCTATAAGGCTGCAGCTAACTGTTTTCTGCTTGACACGGAAGCCTCAAGGCTGAGTCTGGGGAAACTCATCCTTGTTCGAGCACAGACCACTGGCACTTCGAGGGCATATCAGCAGATGCATATTTGAGAGCTACATAGAGAGTCATCTCACCCTCTCAGCACCCCTCTACCTGTACCATGATGAGAGGATACACACTACACCCAAGGGAGAATATTTGTGGGAAGAGCCTCCCAGCACATTCCCGGCCAACACTATACTTTAATGTATTGTGAGGAGACTGGAGGTTGCCTTTCTGATCCCTTGCTGGTGCTGTGAAAAATGATGTTTGCTAGGCCTGCCGGTGTTGATGTGTTGTGTCCTACGTGGCGTGCCTTGTCCCATTTCACATAAAATATCGACGACAACAGCGCAAAGACAGCACCAGATATTTGTGGCCGTACTATGCCACAAGGCTGGATTCTACCTCACACTGTCTGCTATTGGAGGAGCAATGGTTCTTTTAGCTCCAAATGCACGATCGAGACTAAGCGGTTGCTCGCGGTTTCTAGAGCCACAAGGCTGTGGTTTATGCGCTGCTCGGACACATGCGCAGACCATAGCTCTCAGAGATTGTGGCTTCAGCCCAATCATGACGCCAAATTCAAGAGGTTCGTGCACATGAAATCGGTCATGGACCAAGGGGTCATATACTGATCACCCCGGCAGCCGCGAGATTGGCGACACTGGATGATTGTGTCGTTTACCAAGTACAGCCATGATTATCTCAGCTCTTCCAGCTGTATTTGTGCAAGAAACATTGGCCCCCAGCTTGTCCTTGTGCCTTCCTAGGCAGGTAGATAGGAACTATGCGGAAGTAGGTATTCGCGAAGAGCAGCAAGTGTGGTGTGAGCTGTTTTGTTGCATGGGCCCTAGGCAATACCAGAGGAAAACCCGGATTAATTTCTGTTGAGGTTTCTCCGTTCCAGCCAATGGGCATGTGTGTTCTCGCCGGGAAGTGAGACCTTGGGGAGGAGCTTTGGAAAATAAAGTGGCAATGACGTTGTTGTTGGGTCGTTCCTGCCCCAGTGGCAATCAATCATTTTGACACCTGCACCTGCCACGCCAACACCGACGCAGCTGCCCCGCGGTCAATGCTATACTTCTCGCCCTTTAATTGAGGGGAATCTTCTCACCAGTGGAATTTTTCCCTTTAGCTAGGAACATTCCTTGCAATAAAAGCTTCAAATCAGCCCTTGACCTGAAGGCTCTTTCTCTCTTCCACTTGAGTCCATCCCACCTTGTCCAAAGATCAACCAATTTACACCCTTGGACTACCACATAACCACCATGGCCAAAGAAGTTCAATTCAAGTCTTTCGCTGACCAGAAGTATGTCTAAATAGCTTGCTTGACCTTATTTCAATGTACTAATCCAACATGCATAGACCAGGCACATCCGGTCTGCGCAAGAAGGTCACTGTCTTCCAACAGGATCACTATAGCGAATCCTTTATCACCTCCATTCTCCTTTCTATTCCTGAAGGTGTTCAAGGTTCGTTCCTTGTAATTGGTGGTGATGGCAGATACTGGAACCCAGAGGTTGTCCAGCTGATTGCAAAGATCGGTGCTGCATATGGTGTCAAGAAACTGCTCATCGGTCAACACGGTATTCTGAGTACACCTGCTGCTAGTCATGTCATTCGAATTCGGAAGGCAACTGGCGGTATCCTCCTCACCGCAAGTCACAACCCAGGCGGTAAGTTCTGTCTGCCCACATCATTTCCAGCGAGGCACGACTAATCATGAAAACTAGGTCCCAAAGCCGACTTTGGTATGAAGTACAACCTGTCCAACGGTGCTCCCGCTCCAGAATCTGTGACCAACAAGATCTTTGAAAAATCGAAGACCCTTACTTCCTACAAAATTGCAGACATTCCAGAAGTGGACATTCACACAGTCGGCATAAAGAATTATGGAGAGCTGGAGGTCGAGATTATTGATTCTGTTGCCGACTATGTCACTATGCTGAAAGACATCTTCGACTTCGATCTGATCCGCTCTTTCTTCAAATCTCAACCAGATTTCAAGGTTCTTTTTGACGGATTATCTGGTGTCACGGGCCCATACGGTAAGGCCATCTTCCAAGGTGAGCTCGGATTGTCAGAGACGAGCACGCAGAACTGTGAGCCAAGCCCAGACTTCAACGGTGGCCACCCTGATCCCAACCTTACCTATGCTCATTCCTTGGTTGAACGAGTCGACAGAGAAGGTATCCATTTCGGTGCAGCCTCGGACGGAGATGGTGATCGAAACATGATCTATGGCAAGAATGCATTTGTTTCGCCTGGGGATTCGCTGGCCATTATTGCGCACTATGCCAAGCAATATATTCCATACTTCCAAAAGCAGGGAGTGTATGGTCTTGCGCGATCATTCCCCACCTCAGCCGCATTGGACCTTGTTGCTAAGAAACAAGGCTTGAACTGTTACGTCGTTCCCACTGGATGGAAATTCTTCTGCTCTCTATTCGACACAGACAAGATGTCAATCTGTGGTGAGGAATCATTTGGTACAGGCTCCAACCATATCCGAGAGAAGGATGGACTGTGGGCTGTGACCGCCTGGCTCAACATTATCGCTGGCGTCGGCAGAGATACCGGCAAGTTCCCATCGATTGCCGAGATTCAGAAGCAATTCTGGAACGAATATGGGCGCGTGTACTTCACTCGATATGACTATGAGGACGTCAGCAGTGAGGGAGCTGCCGAGATGGTTAAGTCTCTCAAGGAGAAGATCGCCGATAAGAACACTGTGGGATCTGAGCTTAAGGGCCACAAGATCACTGAAGCTGACGACTTCTCGTATACCGATCTCGATGGATCGGTGTCGAAGAACCAAGGCATTTATTTCATCTTTGACGACGGAACCCGCATCGTTGTACGCCTGTCTGGAACGGGAAGCAGTGGAGCTACAATCCGACTCTATGTTGAGAAACTAGAGGAAGACAAGAGCAAGCTTGGTGACGACACGCAGAGCTATCTACAAGGACCTGTCAGCCTAGCGGCGGAATTGCTGCAGCTGCAGAAGTTTATCGGCAGAACCGAGCCTGATGTTAAGACTTAAGCGGGGCAACTTTGATGGAGGATGTTTGATAGCAGCGATATTGAGCGAATGAAGACAATGCAAGAAGCAAGTCCAGTGAACCTGAGTACCCAAATGGGCAATGAAAATGAAATAATTATTATGATGCTAGTCCTGATGGAATTGGAATCGCATCGTCGACAGATGGTCCAAGTTAAAGCTGAAGAGCCTCCCAAGCTGACGAAGCCTGTCCAGCATCAAACATGGTTCACGACTCGGGAACTTCAGCAATCGGCAATCGGGCCAAGGCCGAATAATCATAGCGGCGTCGATCATGGAGATGGTCGAATTCTCGCATTTTGCTTGTTTAGGTTGAGGCGTCATCAGTCATCAGGGCGGCACGCATTGCCCTTGAGCCCGTTGGGGTTGAATGATGAAATGCTGCTGTTCAAGGGTGTGACAAACTTGTGATGCTCGAGATAACGATGTTACGCTGTACCACCCAAATGTGCAGGTGGCTGGGATTGATCAACCTACTAGGTACGCACTAGGCGACCTTCGGTGATAAGCAGAAGCACGAGTAGAGCCATCCGGATTTAAAGTGAAGTCTTCTTAGATTCGTGCATCATGTAACACCGGAACAAGGCCAGGAGAGACAAGGGGGATATTTCGGAGCAAAGTTGTGACACAGCCTCGCGCTGGGGTACGAAGTCCAGGATTGTCCAGTGAAGCTTCGGGATTCTGGTCAGTGGGGGTAGTACGAGGAGTGGGACAAGATACTGCGTCACTCTATATACCTAAATCTACTCCGGAGATGAGATCTTCACAGTTGTCGGCAGGCAGCCGTACTTTCCTCTCTTTTGTCCTTCCCAAACACAGGGATCCAGTAAGAACGGAGCAGCACATGGTGGAGATTGCCGAGCCTTGGCATCAGATTAGGCTTGGCATCAGATAGACATCCGCCACGGCGGGCGGAGCCTTTCGCCCTGTTTGTACCTGCTGTTTGTTCCCTCCTTCAGAGTCCTTCCCACTCATCCCCTTTCTCCTAGCTTGGGTACCAACCCTTTTCTTCCTCTTCACATCTTTGGCTATGTTTTTTGGCTGCTGAATCATACTGAACCCTGATCCCGGACTTGAAGCTATCAATTTGGTGAGGAATCCGCAGTTCCATACTTCCCCTTGACATACGTACCTCTCCCTATCCGAGTTCAACAAGGTGAACCGCCATCCTTTGAAGCTTGACGCAGCCTCCCTTCTTGGCATCTCTGTTTCCTTGCATCTGGGTAACGACACCTTCTTGGTCCGGGTGGGAGCCGCTGCTTTTGGGCTGCCCAGGTTCGTTTGCTAGGTTTCGGAAGAAAACCTAACGAGTCCCCCGTCTTCATTACGGACCTTGTCGTGACGAGGCATACTTGTATGATACGCTTTCTGGTGTTATAGTATCAGGCTATGCGCATGCCCAAAGGATTGGCTTTGAATGCACGGAGTACCATTAATCTTCCTCTCTCTCCTCTTATTTGATGTCACACAGTTGGGGTGAGTTTCGTGGGTGGGAGTTGTGGATCATGTATCAACTCTGCCCATCTTATCTCAGCACTTCACTTTGCCGCCGAGGTTCATGGAGAGGATGCCCCATGCTTCTTACTCATCTTCCCCAACTGCCTTTTGATCTACGGACTGGAATGAGGCGGAGCACGGACGATGTCGTTAAATACTAGTATGTGGGTGTATCTCTGCTGTCTCTGGCCATTCATTCTATTTCACAGTTTCACCAGTGCTCCTGTTGCTTTCCGTACAGACACATTCCATATACCTGTCGTTGGCCGAAGTGGTGGATGTGGTTGTCACACTGGACTTACTAGGTGATCACTTCGTTCTGGTTCCTTCCCTCACGCCATTTCTCCCCATCCCACCATGTCCACGTATGATTTATCCTTCGCTGAGAGGGGTGAGACCGGTGGTCCGCTCCATCGCATTTACTCATCTCTCACTCTCACCAATTCCACCTTTCCCACCCCTCGGATATCTCGAGAATCAAGCATAGAACGAAGAAAAAGATCCAGATCTAGGTCAACAATGACAGTGAGAACGAATCGATTGGAAGCATTATCAATCAGGATGAGGACGATGAGGACTCAGAGATACCTGTACGATGACCTTGACTCCTCTTATAGTAAGTCAGCTGCCTATCCACGCTTCAGGCTAGTACGAGTACTAATAAGATCATACAGTGAGCCTCGTCGTCATTCTATGCTTCTTCATCTCCGGGTTGATTGATAGCGTGGCTTTCAACTCATGGAACTGCTTCGTTCAGATGCAGACAGGTTAGCCAGTCTCAACATCTCACAATCCTATCATCCCTCCCTGCTTTCACATTTCCTTTTTCAACTAACATCTTGATTCGACTTCGACCAGGCAACACCGTCTTTGCCGCCTTGGGCATTGGAGGCCAACCGCAAGCAAGCCATGACCAACAGTACTACAAATCCCTGACCTCTATCGCGGCCTTCTGCTTGGGAACAATCTTCTTCAGCGCCCTCCACCGCTTCCCAACCGGCCTCTCCGAACAACCCACATCCCGACGCCGCCTCATCTTCCTAGCCTCGTTCCTGGTCCAAACAATCTTCGTCACCATCGCCGCCGTGCTAGTAACCGAATCCTTGGTCTCCAACCTCCCTTTCGAAACTGGCACCTTCTCGTCCGGCAGCGCTAAGAACCCCACAAAAAGACCCAACTTCCTCGACCTCTTCCCCGTCGCCATCCTCGCCTTCCAAGCCGCAGGGCAGGTCACCCTCTCCCGACTTCTGTCCATGCTCGACCTCCCCACCATCGTGCTCAGTACATTGTACCACGACTTTACTGCGGACCTATACTCGCTGCGCGCGTCCTGGCAGAACAGAACTAGCGTGCAAAATTTCTTCCTGGGGCCCCAAAGACGTCAGGCTACGCGGTTCGCATCGATCATTTCGCTGTTCATTGGTGGCATTATTGGTGGTGAGACGTATAAGTCCCGCGCGGGCATGGCCGGCGCTCTATGGATGGCAGCATTCTTGAAGCTGGCCGTTACGATTGCCTGGCTTTTCTGGCGCACCCAGAAGAGCGCTGGCCTTGATGACGATGATGGTGGTGAGGAGGATAGCGAGCGGCGTGAGCAGTATGACCATGGTGAGGGCTCACCCCTGCCACCGACGCTGCCGCTGCCGCGTTGAGGCTTGCTTCTCCCTGATTACCATTTATCGATCAGATTGCACCGATGCTGGGCTCGCTCGCTCGCATATCGGTAATGGTATCATACACTATCATCCCATTAACTAGGGAGGGGTCAATCCACCTCACCCTCCATCTCCTCTCCACACGGATGCATTAGCTAAACCATGTGAACTAAAAGTCCACATACCACTCTCCTCACATACCATGTAACACCGCGACTTCTCTCACCTTACGGGGGTTAACATAACGGCAACAACGAAGCTCTACGACAAACAGAACACGACATGGCACGACACGCCACAGGATTTTCCAGCCACGAAGAAACCGTACTATGTGATGGTATTGATGGGATGGGATGGGAAACCTCAGCGCATACGATCGGTGAACTGGGGGGTATAGATATAGACGCGAGAGAACTAGAACTGGGATCAGAAATGTGTTTGACATGACATGAGATACATGGCGTTGTGTAGGAGCTAGGAGTAGTTAGTTTTCTTCAAGCTTAAGCACAAGCTCGAGCCGCAGCCAGGCGACAAGAGCAAGTCTTTCCAGGTAAATACTAGCAGCATTACAGCGGGAGATCGTGGCCTCCGTGGGTGACCATGAGTCTCTCTACACGATGCAGAGGGGTCCTCAACGCAGGCTTCAGTCACACGAAGAATACATGCACTATGCATACCATTCGCGTTCTCGGAGACGGGCATCCTGGGTCTTGGTTTCGCCACCCTCGATGGCGAAATAAACCCTCGGGAAACGTTGCACACAATGGAAATTCAAATGGTGTTTCAATAGACGGATATCTGTGTTCTGGTAGGTTAGAGGTGAGGCTTCATTAGAAATGAGGAATGCTGCGGGGTGGAGTCGTTCAAGTTCCATTAGTGTGATAGACTGGGGGTGGATGTGTGCAGGGCATCCGGCACCTGGCGCGCTCGAACCTAACTTAGGTGCGTAGGGATGTATGTAATTGGTACGGAAACGCGAGATGGAAACCATGGTATGCATGATCTGAGAGTGGGTGAGTGTGTGCAGGGATTTCATATGTGCTTGGTGTTCGAATATATATGTACCCTTTTCAGGATGCTCCTAATGATGCTCCTAGACGGTTCGGCACCTTCCATCGCTGTGAATGGTCAATAATATCAGAGCCAGATAATTTCATATCCGCCACCGGGCTCATATGCTCTGATCTTATCAGCATCTCAAAGGGTAAGTGATCAGTGTTGCGGTTCATTCCGTTCATTGAAGCCCCAACCGCCTTCAACATCGTCTTGCCTTTGACTGTCAAACCCCAGTATACTTATCTCCTATTTCAATCGACTCAAGACACCACCATTCATTCTTCAGGTTATGCTCAAAACACACTCCTGCTACCGGTTCCCTTCTTTCCATCCGGGCTCTTGAACAACTTGCCAGCCTTCCACACATGCGTCACATTCTCCGGGTCCTTGAAAAGATCCATATTGTCCAGCGGATTCTCGGTCAACGCGATTAGATCAGCATCATATCCCACCTCGATGCGTCCGCTCTTGGGTGCCATGCCTAGCTCACCAAGCACTTCTGGTGCATTGGCGGTCGCCGCCTCAATTGCTTGCAGGGGCGTCATGCCACCGTCGGAAACGGCATAGCTCAGCTCGCCCCCGCTGTTTCCCAGCGCAAGCGGGTGTGTCGTCGGTGCAGATATACCTAGGTCGGTTCCCAATGCGATCTTTAATCCGGAGGAGACTGCGAGTTGGTACGCCGCTTTGTGGTACTTGGCTGTCTCGACCATCTTACGATAGGACTCGGGTGACATCAGTTCTGGGTGGTCAATGCCGAGCTTCACGATCGTGCGTGTCGGGACGTAGATTACGTCGTTTTTCTTGAATTCATCGACGCATTCAGAATCCATGTAAGTACCGTGCTCAATAGTCTTGACCCCTGCGCGGAGAGCCGCCAGGATTCCGTTCTTACCGTGGCAATGGGCGGCGACAACGCGGCCTGCACGGTTTGCCTCGTCGACAATCACTTTAAGCTCGACGTCAGAAAACTGCTGGCGAAGTGGGTCATCGGCAATACTGAGGACACCTCCCGAAGCGAACACCTTGATGCACGAGGCGCCGCGCCGAATGAGTAGGCGGACGGCACGGCGGCACTCGTCTTCACCATCAGCTAAAAGTAACGGCCCACAAGCAGGATTGAAGCCATTGGCTTGTGTGTCGCGGACGCCAAGGCATGAGGCGACGAAGCCTGATGGCATGTCGAAGACATCCCCATGTCCGGATGTCTGGGAGATAGCTGCCCCAGCAGAGTAGATGTTGGGTCCCACCAGGGTGCCTTCGTCGACAACTTTGGAGATCTCGATCGCGTAACCCCCTAGGTCTCGCACAGAAGTAAAGCCGCTCATAAGGATATCGTGCACATTGCGCGCAATCCTTGCGCCGGCAAGTGCTGGCGGACTGGTGGTGAGTAGCTCTGAAAAGTTGAATGAGGTCGCTCCCAGAAGATGAGTGTGACAATCCCAGAGCCCTGGGAGGATGACCGGGACATTGGTGGTTGGGAGGGATTTGGAGATAGCCTCAGGAAGTGACTTTGTCGATTGGATTGATTGGATTTTTCCGGATTGAATGATTATCGACATATTTTTGGAAGGGGCCCCTCGCCCGGGAATCAGCAAGGAGGTGTTTATGAGATGTGCTGTGTGCCCTGCCGGGAGCTCGTTGTGCAACGAGAGTAGTGACGGTAACTGAGAAACTCCATCTTGTGGGGTGGGTGTGCTGGAACCAGGATGGCCATCAGCGGTGGTGATGGACGCCGTATCGGCAGGATCTTGAGATGCCAAAGAACTTGTGTTCCTGGTGATGGCGACCTTACGACGAGTCATCTTTCTGCCTCTCAGTATTAAAAGTAATTCGAACTGATACGGTGATGGTTTGTTGGTAGGTGCACGTTGTCAAACTAACCGTTGGTTCTTTGGGGTTTTCGGGTTTCGGAGATTTTATTATTGAGCCAACCCGTAAGCACTTATTTAGATCAAAGGACAAAGTTATTATATCGGATTGCTGCCAGGACAAGCAATGAGAAGCAGAAGCAGTAAAGATTCTGATAACTTTTGAGGAAATCGAGGGACAATATCCGTCTTTTTGTTGGTCCTGTCTACCGATAGCGGCGAAATACAAGAGTGACTAAACAAACGCACTTCAGAGTGGTTGAAACAATGATTGCTGTGGAGCAAATGTACAAGATACGCTCGCCTATATCAGATCCAGTAGAGTTGATGGTAGTGCACGCCTTCTCAGAATCCGAATGAAGTCTCCGCAGAATGAAGACTCTTGTAGGTGATGGAGAGAGGAGGGTAGAAGTTGTTGATGGTGAAAAAGGTGGGGCATATCACCGTATTAGGAAGGAGGATGGCTGGCGGTGAAGTGGATGATTCGCTGCTACCAAACGTCATAATTGAGGGGATGGGGAGTTCTTTTCCAGACAAAGACTATTTCCTTAGTCAGCAAGAACATCTGAGGTACCCACCGTACCTAAGATACCTCAGGTAGGTAGTTAGTTATCTAGGAACTCATACAAAAGCCAGCTCACTAAGCTGGAATCTGAGAACAGGAGAATGGCGGTTTATTACTTGAAGCTCTGTTTAACTTTGTCCTCTATCACAATCAAGATCGTGAAAACTGTGTAATAGTTGGCCCTGAGACTTATTAATGGTTTATGAACTTAAGAGACACTTGGTTGATATCGTTGAGGCTTTTTTACCTTACCATTCGAGGTCACTTACCCAGGTTCGATAGACAAATTACTGGAATGACATCTGCATTCTGGATCAACGCTGAGCGAGAAGCCGAAACTGTTGTGTAAGACCCAAACAGTACGAGGGAGACAGAGCTGAAATCGAGAACGAAAATTTCTCTTTGCAGTGTGTCGTAGAGGTTATGTGCGGCCAAAGTCCGTATTATACCGTCCGGCTATTGGCTCTTACATATTGGAAAGATCCGCTGACAAGCAAAGCGCGTGGCTGACTGCAATGATGAAGGCGAATATTGGTCTCTGGAGAGTACATGTAGCCTCGACAACAGACTCTACTGGGTCGAGATCGAAGTAGCTCAATTTGAGTAGAAACAGACAAACCTGAGCCGCCGTGAATGGGTCTTGGGTGAATTGAAGTGGACCACGTGATTCGACTGGTGCATATCGATCTTTCAGACATGCGAGATTGCGTTGAGAGGTAAGACGCTCACCATACCACTCGACTGATAACACCAACGGTCGCCATGGACATGGTTGGTTTGAAATCATGTTTGGAGCTTTGATAAGTTCAAAGATCACAGGGGCAAAGACGATGAGGATGGTGGAAACAATTCGCAGCTCATAGAGTAGGCTCTGCGCTCCCTGAGCCCGAAACACGAGGAGGACAACCCCCATTTCACTTGACGACGTCCTATCCCACTGGAATGCCGAGACATACCTTTCAAAAGCAGTATATGCCAAGTTATATGTCGCTGAGGCTCTCATGATTTTCTGGCACGAGGATTGTGTCAACAAGTAAACAAGAGGACTGACATGCCTCGGTGTTATGGCTGCGGTGCATGAAACCAGTGACAAGCTTGGTTGTCTGTGCTTCAAGTCAGGAGCTTAAGCACCAAGTAGCTTGAGTGACTCATCTGTGGAGAACTGAATAATCCCAACGGAAGAGTATTGTGTCAATGCGAGCTCCAAGATGAGACTCCCGTTCTCGATCGTGAAGCACGCCTGCTGGGTGGAACTGGAATATTTGTTGCACCACCAAAGGTAATTCTTAGGCACGACTTGAACAAATAAATCGGACGGCAGTTGTAACCGATTCCAATGAACATGATTTGGGATTCCATCCTTGGCGATGTTGCAGAAACCATGCATTCCAGCGGTCGGTCATCTGGAAAGCGCCAGTGATCTGAGTACGGAGTACTCGTATGAGATACATGTACAACCGCCGATTATCGAGTGCACGGTCTCGTCTCACAACAGTGGAACACATCTGTGCGCGATTGGTAAGATAGGAACAGTTTCACGGAAAGTTCCAGAGCTACAAATAGTCACCGAGTAGTGAAGCCAAACGTGTAGCGTCTCAGACTCTGTTGGCTGGTCAGATACCTACCTGGGTAAGGTTGGGTCACTTCGAACTTAGGCAATGTTGACAAGTGGATTACACGTGACGAACTGATAAAATCTGACACGTGATTTGAGTCGATTCAAACAGTGCAGGCGTGGTGAGACATGATCAGTAGCAGACGTTCTCCGGGAAGGTTCCGCAGTCCCCTCGACTCTTCCTGCTGTTATTAAATGTTCGGTAAGACGAGTTAGGATGGACTAGGGAGGACTATCGACCCTACAGCGGATCGTACATGACCCTGCACCAACATCACTTGATTGACGTGTTCCGATCGCTTGAGAAAACCACCTCGGTGGCACCATTAGCAAGAAACGCACTCTTGTCCGGCAGGGATTTGTTGATTTTCCTCATACTCGTATGCAAAACAACATACCACCTAATCGTAGGACCGCCTCTTGACGTCGTTCCGACTTCGTCCTTGCATAACTCAAACCAGCAAGGGTTTGCATCGGGAGCAATGTGGTCCAGATCTATTCCAAACCAAGGAATGCTTCGCCTACTCGTACAGTGTATTTTGCCACCTGCCCCCCCCCGATGTTGAGAGTCGAGAGTGTCCAATGACGAGGCTTCAATCTTTTTTCTCCGATTCAGACCCTTGGTCTCTGACAGAGGCTTTGAGTTTGTCTGTGTGCAAGAATTAACATGCTTGGTGGCTTCAACATCGGCAATTGTTGACATGGAGTCCTCAAAACGGCCAGCACTGGGATGGATCTTCGATGCCGGTCGATCGAGAGCTCGGACGGCAGATGTTATCTACCAGGTACAGTCCCCATCATGCTTATCACCCAATGATCATGATGATCTTTCTCTAGGTAGCGAAGGCCAAGGGATACCAAGGGGTTTGTCGCAGGTGATAGTCGCAGAATATACTTCAGGCTCGACTTCCCCTTAGAGTGAAGATGCATGATCAAAAACGTTGAGGGCGTTGTTGTAAGCGTAGCGCTCACGAAGATCCCGCGATCCCGCGAACGATAGCCACGGTTAGAGAATAGTCAATAATTGGAGTTCCCTTGAGGCAATAGCCAATGCTCTGCGAGCCTCATTCCAAAAAATTTCATGAGCTCAGGAGATATTGACGTAATGACCAACAGAACAACGGCTGGAGCAGAAGCTGATGGTTGACTTACGTATTGGCATTTTGGAAGGCACTAATTCGATACGGCGGAGTAGTTACCTCCCAAGTACTAAGTGGCTTTTATAGGTGTGAAACTACTATAGAGCAGGCAGTCCCAAAGCGCATATATCACGTGATCTAACTAACCTTTTGCCCTCTAATCTTTATCTACTCGACGGACAATAATATTGTCCTCGTCTGAATATGGGCAAAAGGCTTGGCGAAAGGTTGGGCATCAGTTACACAAAAAATTTGCTTGCCGATCTCAGAGGCTGGATTCGCCTACACTTCATCAACTCGGTTAGTGAGCTCGTGATTACCACTCTGCATTCTCCTCCTCGTACTGTACGGAATACGGAGTACTACCGCTCGCATCACCAGCAAGATGGCATTCGGCTCCTTGAATGCAGGCTCTGGTGTCACTCGCAAATTGGCAGTGTGCTGCCCAGCGTGGACCTTAACGCCCCTCTTGATCTCGCCACCTTGACTCTGAGTCGTCAGGCAACATGGCCTAAGAGTTTTGTTGGCAGGGGCGAGGCAGGTCGGCACACTGGGGCGGTCCACTCGCAAGAGAGGCGTCCTCGCCTCCTACCTGCCGCTCTCCGATGTATTCTCCTACGTAATCTTGTGTCACTCACACTGTGGGTGACTGTGTCTTGCCCGACCCGATTTTTCCTGAAGCGGTTGTGTCACTGGTGCAAAAATCCCTGCCACACGGCGTCGCTCACCCCCTTGGTCGTCGAGATCCTGACCAGACTCTGCCTGAGCCACCAAAGCTTTAGAGTCATGCAACAAGCCTTAGAATCATGGTTATCAACGGCGATCCTGAGACACGCGATAAACCCTCTCTTGTTGAGTGTCCACTTAGAGCCACCATGCCTGCATTGATCAATTTCGGCAAGCCTCATGGCTCTTACGCTATGTTCCAACTATTTGCGTTTATTGGTTGTGGAAGTCACTCCTATCTTCCATTCGCGTGCACAAAGCAGGTCACATGGAAGGGAAGCAAGCAGACATTCTTCGAGACAATCTCAATTGCAGGCTCTTAGCGATGAAACAAGTCCGGCCCGCAAGTATCTAATTACTTGTGGCGAATCAGGGAAAGCCAGAGGGCCAATAATCATCCAAGCCACACGAGAGTCGGAAGCCGACGATTCCGCCGAGGCTGGCCTTGGGTTGGGTTGACAGTCACAGACTGGGAGGCAAATTTGCTGCAGAGCAAGTCCAGCATTGCCTCTTCACGGGTCACGACTCAGCAGCGAGCACGGCCCAGTACGAGTAGTGAGGCCAGGCCCCTGAAGCCCAAGTTACGATCTCTATTCTCCGCCTCAACCACCTGGATTTGGTGGCTGGTGACTTACGCTGGAGGCTAACAAGGGCTAACCTTGGGAATCTTAAGGGCCAGAGGACGGCAGTGTGATGAGGTTAACTCCAGGAACAGCCTACTGTAGCGCTGACCACACTCTGCAGTTTGGAGTAGAGGGGCCTCCACCGTAGCCATGGCCTGCTCATAGGCGAGAGACTTAGGGGATCCTCATGGCAAAAGCAAACGGTCGAATGTCACAGAACCACTTCGAGGACAATTGGGCATTGATTCATGAGATGGCACTGCGAATCTGCAAGACTCAATTGGAGTGGCTCTGCGTTTCCTTCCAGTTATTGGTTGTCTGCCTTGATTGGGTCCTGGACGTCGCTTTGGGCGAACTGTATTGCCATCCAGCAGTGGGAAGGGTGTTGCGTATTTCTCAGTCTGGGCCGCAGTCGAAGTGCCCATCTTGCCTCGCCTAGGCTGTCTGCACGCTACCCATGTCCGCTTCGAAACACGAGCGAATAAACAAACAGTAGCCCAACAGCACCTGGCACGACTAATTCTAGCAGTGCGGAGATGCGAGGCGCAAAAAGCAACACGATCAGAGGCATCTCACCGACCAGGCCACTCCCCGCCCCCGCCGAAGATCGAACAATCGTGGCGGTCTCATGGCCGCTGCTGTCGTCTGTGCTGGCGCCAGAGAAATCCAATCATTTCGATTTTCTCATTAGAGAGATTATCTAGCTTTTCTAAAGGACCCGGCCAAACCAAAATGCGAGCCGATGGAAGGATTCTCTATTGAGGCATCAACAGACGAAGAAAGGCAATCAGCAGGCCTTGACCGGGTTGGGCGGCGGCGAAATCCAATACGAAAGGATGGGTTGGTTGGATGGCTTAAACTTGGAAACTCACGATACCATGATCGTCGTGGATTCCAATTTCTCCTAGTTCGAGCAGCCTGCCAGCACCTGGCAAAGAGCATACAGTCAGGCAGCGTGCCCAATGGTGAGTCAGGAGCACAACGCGCTGGAGCGCTCGTTCGTACAGGAGGGAAGGCAAACTAAGAGGCTACTGGCTGAATCCTAGCGCCTGGCGTTCGGTCTCGCAAGGAATGTTGATCAGTGGTGACAGAAAATGCGCCCAGCCACTGGGTGATCCGACCATGTTGCAACTGGCTAGAGCATGCAACCCACCCGCCTCAATGCTGCCAGACTTGTGCCCGCCTCGTCTTGCTCCCTCCAAGTCTATCTAAACCAAAACCGCTCATGGCCGACTCGTCATCTAGCGTCAGACCACGGCCCAGGGTTTGCGAACCCTCTTGACTTTTGACGCATCTTGGTGGGCCCTTAGCTTTGATGGCGTTCTATTCGCAGCTCTCCTCGTCCAGGTTCTAATAGCGCTGCGCCCCACTCACATGGATGACATGGGTCCTTGACGGTCCGTGCGTTTTGGACCATCTTTCCTACCTTGCCTTGTTGAGTTGAAACCCGTCATACCCTAAAGAGACAGTATGTTGCCTCTCTATACTTACTTCAAAATCCCCTCCCATCACCAGTAACACCACCATCTAATCCGCCCATACAAACACCTCTTCACCTCACCTCTTGTCTTCCTATCTATCTATCTTCTTTAGTATTCCACTTCGAGTCCTTCCTTACAACCTCGAATCACCCAAACCCGACTACACCCCAGGATCCATTGGACCAAATACTTCCAAAGGAAGCCGGACTATTTTCTTGAATTCCTCTATCTTTCTCTCACATACAGTCGCCGGATCTTTGGACCCATGTTTTGAGTGGTCTCCTGTCTTGTTGGTCTTTGTCGACTACTCCTTTTCCTTGAGCAAGTACTCCGTACTTTTGGGCTCTTCCCAAGAATGCTTCTAACCCCCCCACCGTCTCCTCAACTGACGACTTGTCTCGCGCCTGAAGACAGAATTGGGTGTGTGTTAGCTGGACGACTTGAACTTGTCTCTATCCTTGGAATTGGTGCCTATGGAGTGGTCTACCAGGCCATCGACATCCTCACAAACATCCCCTATGCTGTGAAGGCTTTGCCCAAAGCTGGACTGGATCCAAGACAACGTCGATTCCAGAAACGGGAGATCGCCCTGCATCATCAAGCAAGCCAGCACCCCAATGTGGTCTCATTGTTGCGCATCTTGGACAGCCCGGATTGCACCTACGTCGTGATTGAATTTTGTCCCGAAGGCGACTTGTTCTCCAATATCACCGAACAGGGCCGTTTCGTCGGCGACGATCAATTAGCCAAGCATGCCTTTTTGCAATTGTTGGATGCCGTCCAGTACTGTCATTCCATTGGGATCTACCACCGTGACTTGAAGCCCGAGAACATCCTCGTCACTAATCATGGATCCACCGTCAAATTGGCCGACTTTGGATTGGCCACCCAGGACTCTATCACATCTGACTTCGGATGTGGCTCGACATTTTATATGTCCCCAGGTACGTCTACACTTACGTGACTTGACTTTGGAGGAAATATCGCGATACTAACTATACCAGAATGCCAACAACCGCCAACCAGACCATATGCCCGTTATGCTGCTGCACCCAATGATGTTTGGAGCCTAGGCGTTATCCTGGTTAATTTGACCTGTGGCCGTAACCCATGGAAGAAGGCCTCACCTGAGGATTCCACGTTCCGCGCGTTCCTGAAGGATCCCAAGTTCTTGAGCTCGATTTTACCCATCTCTACCGAGTTGAACATGATCTTGCGACGCATTTTCGAATGTGACCCTCAGAAGAGAATCTCTCTCCAGGAGCTTCGGGAAGCCATTATCAACTGTCCCAGGTTGACCATGAGTGCTTATAGCACTCTCCCGCCGTCCCCCCCTCAGTCCCCCGGCTATTGTGTGGATCCTATGGACTGTGCCAACATGGCTCTTCCTCCCTCCCCTCCCGCTTCTCCTTCGCCTCAACAGCCGTTTCAATCTCAACCCTCAGAGTATTCCTTGTTTGATCCTTCTTCGAAACAAGGTTCTTCCTGCTCTACACTTTCCACGGATTCCGGCTACGAGTCTGAGGTTCCCTTTGCAGACGCTGGGCATCGTTTGCATGCACCTATTTTCAATTTCTACGGCAATGTTATTTCCTTGAACGATCACGAAAAGCCCTACTATTCACCACCTAGTTTTGTTCCCACTGTTGCCGCATATTAATCTTCGGCATTGTCTTACATACGTTGCGGCCAGTTCTGGTCTGACGCCTTACGACGTCAAGGGTGTTTTACGATTTGGAGTTTTATTCACGCTTCCGGATACCCAGGTGGTCTACGATATATCATTTTTAGTACTGGACCTGGCTTCAGTTGCCCCTCTGTTCTTGTTCCAAAAAGCTTCACGGAAGACCTTGTTTGTCTCTACGAGGAGAGGAAGCATCGTGTTTGGAGTAAAATTTTCTAGATTGGAGGAGATGTTGTGGTGCGGACCCAAGCGTCGTCACAAACGGATTAAACGAAAACGGAAGAATAAGGCGTGTGACCATCGAATTTGTTGATTTCATCTTTGTCCCTCAGACCAAGTGCTGGCGAGAGACGACATCTACGATGACCGGATATGGAGAGGATTTTCGTCGATTTTGATTGCAGTCACTACTGTGTACCTCGAAAGGACTTAGCCACGGTTTTCCGGTCGGCCCAAAAAGTTCCCAAGGCAACCAACAGGAAGTTCCTTTAAGAGGCCTTTCGCGATTACACTTAAGCACTATTAGTTTGAACAACACAAAGCCCACCAGAGTCCCTTGACTCCTGTCGGCTTCCTGTAAATAGTTTGAATGCGAAGCGAACGTTGGAGACATTTCGTGGTGAAAATTGACTCATTCCTCTTGTGAAACTGTTCTATTGCCAGAGGCAGATAATATCACGTGACCCAATGGGACTTGAGATAGAAGATTTTTGCGAATTTTGGACAGAGTCCAAATGATCTGTCTCCTGCGACAGGGTTCCAGAAACGAATACGGATGCCATTCGCTGGAGGAGGCGGCATGTGGGTGGCAGATCTCGTGGCCGCCCTCGATGGCATTCTATTCTGATGACACTTCCTCTACCCACCTCTGTCTCTCTCGTCCCATCTTCGCCCCCCCGGCTGTGCCGTTCGCACATGAGACTACTGCAAGCCACCAAGCTCCCAGAAGGCTTCCAGCCCTCAAATCTATTGACAGCGCATGCGTCAGCCATCCTCCTTCGCTGGGATGCATTGGCTGCCTTACTTGCCTTCTCCTCGCTGCCCCGCATTCCCAGAAAACTTCTCTTGGGCCTTGCTGGTTCGTCAGGAGGGAGGAGAATTAAAGACTTTGCCACCCGCTAATGCGAGTGTCTGCATTCCAAAACCAAACCTTCTTGCTGCGCAGCGCATGATTTGAGCCGGTACAGTTCTTAATCGAATTTGGTTTGGCTGCCGCTTCTTGGGGCCATGCAGGCTGCTTCAATCAGTTCTCGTTGGCCTCTCTCGGAGGATGACCCACCCCTTCACGAGAAGACACACGGCTTGCTCATGACTAGAGGATTCAAACTCCGTCCTAGAGGCGCATGTACATTGAGGATACGGAGTCCAGGACAGACTTCTCCCAAGGAGTGCAAATGCTATGTTTTTTCGGGGAAATGACTCCCTTCCATCTCCAACCTTTCTCGACTACTGCAGCCGCGCAGGAACTAATCTTGACCCATTGAATAGCAGCATATCCTGTCAGAGTACACCACGACCCTCCATCACGGTGGGACTTATGCAGGAGCTTGTGCAGGACCAAGGCTCCGTTGCCGGTAAACACGACTCCATGATCGACCGTCAACAGGAAAAAGGACCACCTTGAGTCCTGTAGTCCTTCCTATCTGCCTGAGGCATGGACTCTGTCCTGCCACGAGCAACGTGGTCATGCGTAGCTTGTGGCACCTGAGCCTGTCAAACCTCCTGTCACACCGTGGCCCATGTCCATGTCATGGGCATCCTCACCCCATCTGGCTGGCATCCCTCAACTCGGAATACAAGTCTGTCCCCATCTACGGAGTACTATACCTCTCACACCAGACTAGCAAGTGGATCGAACATGCAGGTAAAACTGTAGGCGCCCACTGGTCTGAATCTGCCATTTCCAGTGCCCACCCATCAAATCAATCAATCAATCACCTGTCGAGACTCGAGAGAGAGATACTGATCAGACCGCTGAAGCAACCCCCGTACTCAGCACTACAATCACCAAGCGCAGTTTCAGTCATGGTCCTTTTTGCCCCTCCAAAAAAGGTGATTCTTGCAAGGTCCCTCCTGGTCCTGTGCCCCCTGGGCTGATAAGCAATGCTGTGTCACCGATAACGTTTTCTCCAAACTGGACACAGGCACACAGCCTACAGCCTCCAGCACAGGGACCGTTGCTCCCCCCGCTTGCTCAGTTTCACGCCCGCCAGAGACTACACATCATTGACCTATCACCTTGCAATAATGACCTAGACGTCAAATCTTTCTCGGTCCCATTATTGGTACCCAGTTACGAGTGTCATCATGCGTGATCTGTCTAGTTAGACAAAATTGTTGCCCAATAATTTCTTGCTGCCGGCCCATCATGGGATGCAGCCTCGACAGCGGCGCCCTGGACAACTGGGGGCGCCCATGAAGCAAGCAAGATGCACACCTCATTTCAATATCACGTCCGGAAATACCTGGCGCCACTGTACCCAGGAATCCAGAGTACGGAGTACGGCAGCCAGTGCTCAATACCCCTCCCAGGTAACACAGACTTGGTTTCGAATCGACCTGGTCGATTATCATTGCTGGGTTTGGGGAACGGTTGACAAGCTACGGTTTGCTTCCTCCCTCTGTACCTACCCGACCCGCTCAGAAATCAAGACACACATGCACGTCAGCAATACTAAGACACCCTCACATACCTATCTCCTGCGTATCCTTTCAGCGCATTCCCACTCGCGCTGTACCAGCTAACCTGGTACTTGGTACCCGACTAGACGGTTACAGGGAACGTGGTGTCGATTCTTTGAGCACCCGTAGTCTGTCCTCCACACCCAGCCAACCTAAACATCCAGTCCTACGAGAAGTACTACGTAAACTGTGCCGAGCACGGCGTGCCTCTCCGCAACCAGAGAGCAACCTTCATTTGATTGTGAAAGCGTCCCCCGAGTCATGCCCGTACAAACACGAAATGCGCATGTACACGAGTTACGAGTATGTAGGAGTGCTCTGGTCCGGGAGGACCGATACGGATAGTGGCGACAATCAGTTCAAAACAAAGGTCCTCAATCAGACTCGGTAACGGAGAATTAGTGTGTCTTGGGGCTTGCTCGTTTAAAACCCAAGAGGAGATGTGATCGAAATTGATTGGACTCACTACTGGAAATGAGTTCTTCGAGAACCCTCTCTTGATGTAAAAATTCCAGTACTCGGTTCTACGAGGTAAGCAACTAGTAGTGCTTCGTACTTCTGGTGGAAGGTCAAGTCCCCGCACCAAATAATAATGCGCCATCCAAACAGAGGACAAGGGCAAAACCTGGAAGAAGCATGAGTCTACTTCCGGCAGCGACGCGAACCAAAGGTCACCCATCCCAATGGAAGGGTGTGCATGGAGGTACAAAAGTATTGAAGTCTGAAAAAGGGCTACGCTGCCAGCGCTTGACTGGGACTAGTTATACTCCCTGGACGGTAGACGGAGTTCGGAGGCGAGGAGAGCCCAATGGCAGCGGTGAACGCGAATCGACACAACCAATGGTCCAGTTGCTTTCAAATCTGCTGTCACGCTTCAAATCGGACCAGTCAGCTTCCTCATCCGCCTCAGCGGCAACATCAGCATGATCAAGATCAAGCAGCCGTCGAACGTTGTTTTTCCAATAGGCGCCACGGGCGATGCATGCCCAGAAGCTAATATTCCGAGAGCTGAGATGGCTTGCCAGACTTTCGAGTACGTACAGCGATAACGACTGGTAGCGAGGTGTGTTTGGAGGCCCTTTTCAGTCCGTCTATTCGTACAAGGCGGTGGGCGGGTGGTCCATTCCCTTCCAGACGAGCCTTCTGGAGGATCGCCACTTACGATAACTCGGCCTTAGGTTTCTTCGGATAGCGTTTCCGCCAGGATCCCAAGCACCGGCAATGAAGTCAATCCTTCGGTCAGTACCCTTATTTTTGGTTGGGTCTATTCTGTCCTCGAGAGCGTGATAGGTGGCACGTTGCATAGACGGCAGGTAGGTAGGAGGGGTTGTGATTGCGGCCTGAGACTGAGATTCCTGGCACGCCCTGTCCTGTCACTCCGCACGCTTCCTGCCCCCTACCCTAGGTACGAGTGCCTGTCTGACCGCATGACATTGTTTATTGGCAAGGCAGAAATGATCGTATTTCGCAGTCTAGAACGCATCCCCGACTGAAGCCATGACCCAATCTGCCTCTAGCCGTTCTCTCAACTAGACCGTTCCCAGAAACTGTTGCCCGACCTGAACCTTGCTGACTTTGCTCTCTTGTCAGAAGCTGTCATTGCTGACTCGCAAAGGGTGGCAAAAATGCCGCAACCCACAATCAACGCACACAGGACGCAGCATGCACACACAGAACCGAGCGAACAAGGTGGCTTCCTTTTTGCCCCCAGTGCTTCAGCCCGTTTTCATGCAGCCTTTTGCAATCGTCCAATAGGCAGTATTCCCTGAATAAGAATACTTGCCTGTGAGATTCTGACCATTGACCTGCTGGGATGGTGGGAGAATGACAACACCGTCGACCGGTTTGGACCTCAACCTTGTGCCGCTTGACGGTGTCGGGTGCGGTACTGATTTTAGATTAGACTGTTGCCAATGTCGAGTGGCCATTTCCACTGCATCTGATCTGGAGAGTTGACAGGCTCATCACGTGCTCTCAAGCCTGGACATCGAGTTACAAGTCACCTCCAGAAGCCCTGCAAGTTACCGCGGGCATGTGGCAAGAGGGACAACTTGTGTCAAGACAGTGGCTGGAGAATACGGTGCAGGCGGTGGCAGGTGATTACCACCTCCCTGTTGTAGAAACTTTGCCTGTGCGAAATGGGGATCGCCTCGGTTTGACAATGATATCGACGATCACGAAGGTACTAGATGGGGGGGTCACTGAGGAGCGCACTCTTTCGAACACCTGATGTGGTACATTGGCACCTGCCAAATTGGAGCAGTCGCTCGTGTCTACCGAGCCCCTGCCGGCCAAAGTGCAATTGGAGTGGTAGCCTTGCCATACCTCAACGCCGTGTTTCGCTCTCTGGAGCCCATCTGGTAGCGGTAGCCAGCAAGTTCCAACCAATGTTTCAGCAGTACAAAGTAGAAGTCTAGGACATAGCAGTGGTAATGAGATATCTGAAAATGCTGGGCGGACGAATAAAAATCCATGATGCCCCCGCAAACCAACCAACTTGACGAACTTTAGACTGTCGACTGTAAAGCCAACAGGCGACTCAACAGACTTCGTGAAAGCAGAGCAGTAACCCAGACCGACCGTGTGTTTTGCTTCCTGCAGGGCTCCTTTGACTGTCATCCGTAGCTCGGTGTCCATGTCGTTGTCTTACCGCTTGATAGAAGTCTCTGTAATGCCATCATCCGGATGAATCTCAGTTGGGGCCGCAGAATCTTGCCGATGCCCACTGTGGGAGGCATCAGGGTGGATCGAATCGCGGATAGGGGAAAGGTCAGAGCAGGCCTCCCAGGGCACGCTTTCAGGGTGACACTCGTAATTCTACTGCTCTTCATGAGTCTTGCAAATCCAGCACGTTCTGATAGACTCAAGCAAGCGCGTTGTAAATTTCAAGACGTGCTCGGCCAGACTCGGAGGATATCTGGTCTCCCACAAGAATCCAATAGGACGTAATCTTTGGGAAGATCGGCCCCCTGGTGTCGCTATCCTGAAATTGCGCCGGCTCTGCAAACGTCACCATGCTCTTCGACAATGAGCAACGCTCGTTGCTTAGCCATTGCTGAGATATCTTGCAAGAAGGTTCTCAGTGAAAATCGTCTTGCCATCTATGTAACGAAAGCTAATGTCAAGAAGGTGGCGTTGAGGTAAACGGTATCTGCGAATGCCTGAGGTTAGTGCCACTGCCATCGGCGGCTTATCAGCAAGGCCTCTTTGTGTGATGTCCTAGTCTTGAAAAGCACTACTTCGACTTCACACCGCAAATGTCGCATTTTCTCAGTCTGTGAGCGAACGCGGACTGCCCTCCAGACCCTTCGGATAGCCCGACCCGTAGCGAGTGTATCCCAAGTTGGTCGAGGACCCATCGGTGCATTCTCACCACACCTTCTTGGGCCACAGTGACAATGCAAGCACTCAGCAGTGATCCTGAAGGGCAATGTGCGGCTTTTGCTGCTGGGCAAGAGGGCTCAGCACCCACACCCGGAACTGGTATCGAAAGGATCCATTTTCGATCCCTGGTGCATTGACTGGTTCGCTTCTTGTACAGTTGACGTTATTCACCTTGTTAACCAGTCCAGTGTCAATGCTGCAAAACTATCAGTTTTCCCTACAAGAATAGGACTCGGCGAGATGCGCCTCTTCGGGGCCGAAGCAGAGATGCTGTCGCATTCTGTCAAGCAGCGAAGGAAAGACGATGACTCCTTGGTTGTCTCGGGGCCACTTCTCTCACCTGGAGCCGAGTAGCGTAACTACTCCTTTACAGCGTCAAGGTGCCAGCGTTGAATGGCGCAAATGCCCTAGAGCTGAGTTATGTTGGGAGTTCAAAGACATAGCCCTTGTCAAACATGAAAATCCCTCCGCCCATCCATAAAGCCCCTTCACTATTCAGTTGAACGATGTCGTGGGAGCGCGGAGTGACTTCATGCCGGTTCCACTGAAATGAAACAACACTCTGGTTGAAGTAAAACAGCGCATGCTCGGTGTGACCATTTAGTGGATGCGCTCACATGCAGCCCCTGCTAGCTGTAGAGTACATAGTCCATAGTAGAGAGTCAAGGGTCAGCATGATACATCGTCCTCAACATCTTGGGGGAAATGGCTCTTTCGAGGTAGATGAATCGATGTTGCTAAACCGCGGCGTCGAGACAAGGCAAATAGCTGGCCTGAGGAATTGGGAGACCACTTAGTTACTTACACAATGAAGTGTACATATTTGTAAGCGCCAATGTATGCCCTGGAGTAAATTCTCGAGCTCTTTGGAGCAGTCATGGGCGATCGGCCAGATTTGAAGAAATTCAGTTTGGGGGCTGATGGCAAAGGCATAGAAGCTATCCCAAGGCACCCCAAAGGCTACAGCTTGGGTGTGACGTCATTTTCCTCCTCCAGCCTCCTTTTTTCTGCGACGCTTCTCCAGGCAAACTAAATCTTGACAAGTTATAACGACGTTAGTCGATTGTGCAAATGCGGTCAAAAATGATGAATGGCCATTCTCAGGAACTAATTCCTCGGAATTTGGTACCGATCTCTACAGAGGCAATATTCTCTACTCAAAGAACAAAAATCGGACTTTGAAATCTGTTCGGCAGGCCTGCAGGGCCTCCTTTCATTCCATCAAGATTTGAGCTAGTTCTTTCCCTCAGACGAACCTGCGAGCAATCCAGCCCTACCCTCGCAAGTGTAAGCTAGAGCAACTGCCTGCTCAATGTCTGATGCGTCTCTTCCTCGTCGTGTTTGAACGTTGGAATGGATTGATGGGTCTTCATTCGCTTGGCTACTTCTACTCGGCCGATAGGAGGCTTAACTCCAGACCTAGCCAAGAAGGGCATGCTGATGTCCTTCCTTGAAATTGACTTCATCTTTGAGTGAAGAGGATGCTGTATCGACCTGATCATGTTGAGAAAGGCGCCGTTAGTACAAGCAACAGGATCTTCATCGCCTGGATCTCGTCCTAGCGGCTTCTTAAGTCCGTCGCCGAGCTCTTACTTACCGGAAATTATAGTCGTCAGGAGCGGGCCAGCCTTGTTAGACAGTCGCTCATGTCGCAAGCCATTGCCAGGGTCCGTTGGCTGTGACAAGTGAAGAAAGCGTTCCGACGCTCTCTTCCTTGTCACCGAGAGCGACCGACAATCGAGGGTTTACCACAACATTGGTGTGCCGACTCTCTAGAAATCTCCAGCAATATCCCCCTCTTCTCAATCGTGGAACTCAAAATCTATGTAAGTGCGCTACTTCAAATGGCTAAGTCACCCTAATTTCGTGTTTTGTGTCATTAATTACATGTTTCTCGCCTACCCGCCATCCTGACGACGTATCGGTCGAGAGCCTTGCTGGAAACTCAGAGACTGCCGTCAAACACTCGAGCGTACCAAGCATCTCGGTCCTCGGTGAATAGAGTACATGATGCCGGACGAATGCATGCTGCTATTTCTGAACCTCAAAAAGGAATTACAGCACTGCCCTTAGCTTCGCCACTGTTTATATAAAACCATGGCTCTAGGTAGGGATTGATGAAATTTATAAAACCTTCAGAACTCAGCGAACTATCATCATATCTCTCACATCGCAACGAAATACTCTATACGACCCAGGTGGTTGAGTCAAAGCATGGAGCTCAAACTCCTCTTCGGCTTGACTGTACAGTCTTGCATGGTTGGACTCGTCGCCATTGCCTCGGCCATTCCACATGGTGATTCCCATATCTCTCCATCAGACTACGAATGGTGCAACCTCCCCGGGATTCCTGCTCCTCGACAAGAACAGTCAATAGCGGCAGTGGGCAACAGAGTCTACATCATCGGGGGTATAACGAGCAACTTCTCTTACACACCCGAGACTATCAAGGACCCAGCTGACCTTCGACCGGTGAGTGACAATGCCTTCTACGACATCAAACGGCAGACTTGGGCATCAGCGAACCCTCCACCTGTCAGCATGAATCACGGAAATGTGGCGACCGTCGGTGGCAAGATATATCTCCTGGGAGGTCTATCAGGCACAAATATGAGTCTCTGGGACGGTCTTCGAAACAGCTATGTCTACGATCCCAACTTGGACACATGGACTGAGATCGCACCCTTGCCGGAGGGCACTGCAAGAGGAGGTGCAGCTGTTGGCGTGCATGGCACTACTATCTTCCTAGCAGGTGGGCTATCAAAGCTCGAACTGACAGGATCATTCGAGCAAGCGTCAGTCAACACTGTCAGCTCGTATGACACTGTAACCAACACATGGAACTCTGCCCTCCCACCGCTTCCAGGAGCGAGAGATCATGTCGCTGGAGCAATCATCGGCAATACCTTCTATGTGACGGGTGGCCGAGAGCAAGGACAATTCAATGTGCGAAATAATACCTGGGCATTGGATCTCTCGTCGCCATCTTCGTGGGTTGAGAAAGCACCGTTGCCTACCGCCCGCGGAGGATTGGCCAGCGTTTCAGTTGGGAGGTATCTTTTCACATTTGGGGGTGAGGGAAACCCGAATGATGAATATGGTGTGTTTCATAATACCGAAGTGTATGATACAGTACAAGATTCTTGGTGGATTGGACCCCCTATGAGTCTACCACGTCACGGGACCAACGCGGTTGCGATCGGACGTGATATCTTTATCCCAGGTGGTGGAATCCTCATCGCTGCAGGACCGGTGAATGCGAACACAGTGTACAGGCCGAAAACTCCGTGATAGGCATGTACTACGCGCGCATCAAAGGAAGGAGGATATCCTATTAGAAGAAGCATCGTTGGCTCTGCACGCAGAGTTTCACAATGAGTTATAATATTATTAATACAATTTTTTATCTTCCATTCAGCGAGAGGCGACGATGCAGAAAGCGTCCGCAGGAGCACATATGTCTTGCAGGCCTGATACCTGGTCTACAACGTCTTACAGCTTTCGAGGGTGCATCGAGTTAACGAAAACCCTGAAACCGGGCAACGAGGGGTCAGCCTGCTGCCCAGGAGGCTGCCGTGAACCATTGCTGTTGATCTGCATGTCGGCGAACGGCCTTTATTTGCTAGCACTCGATTCCTCTGTCAAATATCTTAGTCAACACAAAAACATTCAACAACCTTGAGTCCAAAATATCAAATACATGACTGCACAACTCAGTTAGTTCGACGATAGTGTCTGAGCATAGAGCTTCAATAACGCATGGATCGACCGCTTGCTTCATCGAAGATTTCCTTTCTGGAACAAGAACCGCAAGGAAAGTTCCATGCCGACGAACGACGGACGTGCGTACCAAACCTGTTCAACAATATTCAAACGTTATGAACCTTCGCGTTACCACGAACGTTAGAAAGCTTACCCTCGATGTTCAGCTATATGAACCATTGAAGTCTAACGAAAACATGGTTTCGGCGAACGATATCCGCTCTGGAGTGGTTCAAGGGCCCCTGTCTAAAGGGGGAAAAGGAAAGTGTTGCCGGGTTATAATTACAAACTCATGTAGATCCCGTCAAAGCGTCAAGTCAAAGCTTGCTGTTCCTCAATTTACACTGTGGAAGAAAAGGAAAAAGTGATTGTCAGTGCTTCCTCACCGTTTCGAGTTTTCGGCTAGTTCGTTGGTCTGTACGAGGTGCACGGATAGAGCACTGATGACGATGATTAATAGGGATCTGGCTTTGTCGTAGGACCACCCTGTTTGATCAAGCCACGTTCTAGTGACGGAAGTAAGCTGGCTACCGAGCACTCCGGCGATGGGTGTTGTACTCGTATGGAGGCTTTGCCCATGACTAATGGAAGCGAAGGGGCGCTTGTACCAAACTCAGCGCCACAATGGACTCGTGTGAGAGATAGCTGCTCCGTCGTATGCTGACGGAGTACGTGCGGAGTGCACACAGACACGTCTGAGGCATGAAGCATCTGGTGAAAGCTGAGGTGAAAACAAACGCCTTGCTCAGCCACAAGTGGAAACGATATCATTACGCCACATCATCATGACCAACCACAGAGAGGGCCACTGCGCCTCACTGCTCGGGACCCCTTCCCTATTCGATGCTTGGCATCCCCATCCCTTTCCATCTTCGCTTCCAGTCACTGCTAACACCTCCAAATAAGGGAAAGCGCCATTGTCTTTGACTTCGTATCTCGTATGCCAGCAGCTGATAGCAAAAAAAAACAATGCTACCCTTCCAGAAATAACTTAAACATTCTACTCTACAAAACTCTCAGCGTGAAGTCATTAACTGCGCAGTTACATTCCGCACATACCGTCACTCTTTGACGCCGAGTGCTAGGCGCCTCTCTACTCCGGAAGGTGGGAGACAATAGCGAAATCATTAGCCTAAACCCCTACCGAAGTGTGAGTGAAAGGTGGCTCAGCCAAGTCATCCCAAGACCAAACCATTACGCGTCGAGCGTCTGGCAAACGGCTGTAAGAGTGTCCAGACTCCAGCCATTTGCGAGAGGGCCCAAGGCTTGGTATCTGACTACGGACTGACAGACTGTTCAATAAAAAGACTTTAATCGGTTGCTGCTGCCTCTTGTCTTTTGAGCCTCTTGGTGTCTTTTCGTTGGCAACTTTGAACATTGAGAAATAAGGTCTCCATATTTCATCCTCTCTGAAACTCCGGACTCCGCGGCTCGCTGCAGTTTTCAAGCTCTCTGTGACAGCGTCAACCAATTTACTGCTGTCTTTTCTCCATTGTTTCTCTCTCCTATCTCTCCTGTCTTCTTCAATCTATTCTTGATCGATCTGAGCGGAATTCCACTTCCAAAAATTCCCTCCCAGCACTCCCGCTGAATCGCAATAAGAGGAGACAAAGGAAGCATCCTCAACCGTAAAAATCATCGAACCCATCCTCTACCTTATTCCAAAACCTGAAAAACAACAACAATGGCCGACAAATACCCTCCCCCACAATACCCACCGAACACCTACCCAAACAATTCGGGCTACATGTCACCGCCGCCGCAAGGACAGATGATGTACCAAGACCCCAACCAACAATATGGCGGCGACCGCGGCTACTACCCACCTCCCGGCGGTCCTCAATACGGTCCCCCCCAGGGTGGCTACTATCCCCCGCAACAGCCAGTGATCGTCGAAGACCGGAGAGGCGGTAGCGGACCTGGTATATGTGCCGGTCTGTTCGCCGGTCTGGCCTGCTGCTGTTGTTTGGACTGCTTGTTCTAAGCAGTTTATTGCTAGAACTGTGTTTACTGTCGAAGGAACGTTGCAAGTGGGAAAAAGATGCTTGGTGCTTTGAACCTGGGCGAGACAAAGCCAGCAAGCAAAGCGGCTTCGGGACAGATCCGTTGCAAATTGATTCGACAACTCGAAAACATGCATCTGGTTGCGGTTTCGCCATTGCTACCCGGTGCGGCGACGCAGTTGTGGCCGATTGGTCCATTTTCTATGGCATGAAGGGTTTTCAGAGGGGACTTTTTACTTGTATTACTTTTTTCGGCATGGCGTGATATGAAACAACAATCGAGCGTGCAATTCTTACGGCATTGATGATTAAGAATGGGCCTAGGTATTCATATATATATCAATGTAGATCATGTTAATATTCTATATATCGACTTTCGCAGTCGTGTCTCTTTTCCAGTTGCTCTCTGTGCAGTCGTTCTGTGCATCCTTCTCAAAGGTTTGCAAGCGCAGTTCCTCAATGTGAGCGACGCGAGCCCTTGTGATAACGGACAACATCCACGTATGAACTGTATATCGCGATTGAGCCATCATATCGTACTCACCAGTTATCATGTCCCATCATGACTGCCACAGCTTTTCCAGCTCGTCACATTAAACAGCAGGAGTTCACTTGACTGAGTCCGCCTGCTTCGGTTGTGGTCTTTGCAGCAGTGCGAGTAATGTCTTCGAGGACTTCCCACAGGAGCTCGCCAGTGACAGCACTGCACTCGGCATACCTGTCACAGCGCATATCCTGTGCCACCCGGTATGCTTCTTGAGGCATGACACACTCGAATGACCCGTCCTCGAGCCTGTTCTCCGTCCGCTCGTCTCTCTTCAACCCCAATAGCATCACAGGCATATTGTGCTCTTGATCATGGTAGTGCATGGACAATTGCTTCCGCCAGTAGAACTGGGCATTGTGCAGAGACTCGCGGGAGGAGATGGAGAAGGCGATGATGGTGAAGTCTGGCTCGTCTGGGAACGGGTCAATGAAGAGTGTCGAGGTGGAACAATGAACGCGAAACTGGTAGGGACGGGCGAAGAGCGTCACGTCGAAGGACAGTGGCGACTCAGGTGCAAAGACGCGTTCCCTGGGAGCAGCGACATCGAGCTTCCCGTTACGGAGGTGTTGCAGTTGGCTACATAGGGTTCGATCGGTCAGCATTGTCATTGAAGTGAGGTTCGCCGGAAGGTGGGAGGCCTCCTGGCCAATAGCACTCTCGGCAATTCGCATGAGATGGAATTGAAACACTGTTTCGCAATTCCGCAGGGAGGTAAACGCTATCTTGGTGCTAGGGCAGGACGGTGGACGGTGACATACGACAAAAAGGTTGTCTTCCCGACACCAGGACTACCGAGGAATAGAATGTCGACCACTGGTACGGCTTTACCGTGGTGGACTGACTCCTCCATGAATTTTTACCTGATCTGTATATGCTTCGCAGCATCCATGATGGTTTGCGGTGGGGAGGAATGGCGTGTAAAAGGCATTGAAAGGCGTGAACCGTGAAAAGGGGAGAAATCGGTCGGAGCTCGTTGGTTTAGACTTGCGAGAAAGTGGGAGGGCTCGGTGGGGATCGCCTCTTTAGGCTAGAGAGAGCGAGGTCGGAGACACCCCTTGGCGTCACTAACCACCAATGGCCCACCGCGATGTGGAGGCGCCGACGAGGCAAGCAACACTCATTTACTAATTCGTCCATCATCATTTGGCGGTCGGGGGTGAGATAGTTTCATGATTCCTGAGGGGAACAGGAACAACACTCCAGAGACGGATCAAAAGGGACCCACGAGTAGCACGGTTGGCCACGGTATTTGGTATCTGGTATCCAACGTATAGTACTCGTAGCAGAGGCACGCAAGAGGGGCTCTTTCCGTTGTCTTGTTTTCTTTGCAAAATGGCAGGCGCGGGGTACATTCTGGCCTCACGGGTTCCTGCTTCTCTCGCTCCAAACTCATTTCTACCCGCCTCTTTCCATTCCGTCTCTTTTTTTCACCGTTCTTCTTTCTTCCTCTCTTCTCCCTCACACTCTTCTGTCACTACCTCTCACCACCACTCATCCTTTCATACCAGAGTGGAACATCGCAACAGACACGAGCCCAATACCCAGACAGATCACAGTCCAGCAACCATGGGTGAATGTCCAGTTGACCACAAGGGCGCCAACATTGGCGGCGGTGGCACCAGGAACAACGACTGGTGGCCAAATGACCTCAAATTGGGCATCCTACGCCAACAGCAACCCTCAAGCAACCCCCTCACCAAAGACTTTGACTATGCCGCTGCCTTCAAGAGCTTGGACTATGAGGGTTTGAAGAAGGATCTTCATGCTCTGATGACAGACTCCCAGGAATGGTGGCCCGCTGATTTCGGTCACTATGGTGGTCTTTTCATCCGAATGGCGTGGCACAGCGCAGGTACCTATCGTGTCTTCGACGGCCGTGGCGGTGGCGGCGGTGGTCAACAGCGCTTTGCTCCTCTCAACAGCTGGCCAGACAATGTGTCCCTCGATAAAGCACGCCGCCTCCTTTGGCCAATCAAGCAGAAATATGGCAATAAGATCTCCTGGGCTGACTTGATGCTGCTCACTGGAAACGTTGCTCTTGAGTCCATGGGTTTCAAGCCCTTCGGCTTTGCTGGTGGCCGTGCCGACCAGTGGGAAGCTGACGAGTCGGTTTACTGGGGTGGTGAATTCACCTGGTTGGGCAATGAGGTTCGTTATGGAAGCGGCCAAGCTGGTGTTGCAGGATCCGGTGTTATCGATGGCTCCGAGTCCAAGGAAGCCCACAAGAACATTCATTCCCGGGATCTAGAAGAGCCATTGGCTGCCGCACATATGGGCTTGATTTACGTCAACCCAGAAGGGCCCGATGGTGTCCCAGACACTCTCGCTGCTGCCAGAGATATCCGCACAACCTTTGGCCGTATGGCTATGAATGACGAGGAGACCGTCGCTCTTATCGCTGGTGGACACAGCTTCGGTAAAACACATGGTGCCGGCCCAGCTGATAATGTTGGCAAGGAGCCTGAGGCTGCCGAAATCGAACTCCAGGGCCTTGGCTGGCAGAGCAAGTACAAGTCCGGAAAGGGACCTCACGCAATCACCAGTGGTCTGGAGGTCATCTGGACCAAGACCCCTACTCAATGGGGAAACACCTTCTTCGAGTACCTTTTCACAAATGAGTGGGAGTTGACCAAGAGTCCCGCGGGTGCCAACCAATGGGTGGCCAAGAATGCGAAGAACGTCATTCCCGATCCCTTTGACCCCAACGTCAAGCACCCACCCAGAATGTTGACTACCGATATTGCCTTGATCCACGACCCAGAATACTTGAAGATCTCGAAACGCTTCTATGAAAACCCCGACCAATTCGCTGATGCTTTTGGACGCGCCTGGTTCAAGCTTTTGCACCGTGACATGGGACCACGCTCACGATGGGTTGGCCCAGAGCTACCATCCGAAGTTTTGCTCTGGGAGGATCCCGTTCCAGCTGTCGATCATCCTCTTGTTGATGACAAAGATGTTGCAAGCCTAAAGCAAGCAATTTTGGCTACTGGTGTTGATCCTACCAAACTCATCCGAACCGCCTGGGCCTCCGCTTCCACCTTCCGTGGCTCCGACAAGCGTGGTGGCGCCAACGGTGCTCGCATCCGTCTTGCTCCTCAGAAAGACTGGAAGTCCAACAACCCAACCGACCTCGCTGAGGTGCTCCGCGCCTTGGAAGGTGTACAGAAGAAGTTCAACGACTCTGCCTCTGGCGGAAAGAAGGTCTCATTGGCAGATATTATCATCCTCGCTGGTAACGCTGCCATTGAAAAGGCGTCCGGTGCTTCCGTTCCTTTCGCTCCAGGTCGAACAGACGCTACAGCAGAGCAGACCGATGTCGAGTCCTTCTCTCACCTCGAGCCTGTGGTTGATGCCTTCCGCAACTATGGCAAGGGTACCCAGCGTGTGCGCACTGAGCAGTTCTTCGTGGACAAGGCCCATCTCCTGACACTCTCCGCCCCTGAAGCAACTGTTCTTGTTGGTGGTCTCCGTGCATTGAACGCCAACTGGGATGGATCGTCTCACGGTGTGTTCACTAAGCGCCCTGGTCAGCTTACCAACGACTTCTTCGTCAACCTTCTCGACGTCAACACAGCATGGAAGGTTAGCGATGCAGCAAATGAAGTCTATGAGGGTGCCGATCGCAAAACGGGCAGCAAGAAATGGACTGCCACCCGTCACGATCTAGTCTTTGGATCTCACCCTGAGCTACGTGCCATTGCAGAAATCTATGGCAGCTCAGACTCGCAGGAGAAATTTGTTAAGGACTTCGTGGCTGCCTGGACAAAGGTCACCAACCTTGATCGCTATGACTTGAGCTCATCAGCTGCCTCCGGCAAGGCTCGTCTATAAGCATATTGAATACCACGACCTTATGATGAGCCACCCTGCCCCTGCTTGCTGGAGTTTCTAGGTATGTAGAAGCAAATGGGGAAAAGTCAGAGTTGTCGATGCCAAGCTCTCCGCATATCGGATCAGAACAGCATCCCACAAAATTGATAGCTTTTTACATGTCAACACCATTGCGGTGATTTGACCAAATCAATATGAGAAATTGTCCTTGAAATACAATCGACTTTTGCCCCTGCCAAGTTAATCTCGAGTAAAGCACTGCCGGACGCAAAAGTCTTCCACACAGGCTCCATCAGTAGTGGAGGCTTTCTCGGCTTCCAGAATCCGAGCCGCTGCTTGCTCATGAGTACTAGTACCCGGTGGACGTACCGCGTAGTCTTAGGTCCGTTCTACTTATAAAAGTATCCAGTGCGAATCTTATTCAGCCAAGCTGTTGCTCTCAAGTCAGGTCACCATCAAACAAAAGACGACTGCTTCGTATATTTACGAGGTTACTGGTCTGCAGTCACATGTTCTAAGAGGATTCATTGTATGCTAGTACGGCAGAAGGGTATACGAGGAGGCACAAGATCAACGCCCAGGCTAGTCTGCTATCGCGAACATATCAGATGCTATCGCAGTGGAGACATAGGAATTTTTCCTGTTTGTGAATGGTCGATTCGCACAGCTTCGCACCACTTGGCAGGTCATCGTCGAGCTTGGCCGTGTATCAATTTCCGAATCAGGGCCTCATCCGCCAGCATGAACCCACGGGTTTTTATCAGATCAACTGATAATCACTAACGATCTAATCAAATCCGATTATCGGCTACTCAGTTTTCCATGTGCAAGCTTGATACTAGCTGCTTCCCACGCAGATTATCCCATCAGTTCGTGCGTGCATGTCTATGGGAACGACATGGTGGAAACCTGGATGAAAAGTGTTGCTAAGGCCCTGTCCTTGGTCCACATGCAATGGCGTGCATGGTGAGCATGTTGACAGACACTTTTGACGAATCGAATGCCCTGACAATCCCTCTTCGGCTCCATGGTTGAGAGCACAATTTTTTTAACCTCGTGGCCGGGTCATCGCCTATATCGAGACTTATTATAGATACTAAAGCCTAGGTAAGGGTCCAACGTTCCATCGTTCTGGAGCTCTCGGGAAGTCTAGAAACTTTTCCCTCAAGAAATACATATATCACTCCCCAGCGGGTTCTTCGTTTTGCCAGGCTCGCAAAGTATTCTCTCACTATTTTGAGACTTTATTCTGGGCCACAGTACGATCAGCGAAGATGGCCGTCACAGAGATCTCACAGCAGACGGCCGAGGCTCCGACGGCATCAACCGACAACATTGAGAAGCTGCCCTCGACAGACGCTGTCAGTGGCGAGTTCTCAGACGATGGAAAGCTCGACGACGGCTCCGAGCGTAAGCAGGATGGTGTCCGACAGGTTGAGGCCATCACCACGGTGTGGTCTAAGACAGTACTGGTCGTCATGTTTTGTCTGTACGTGCTCATTCGCCCTCGGTCCTGACATTGAGAGACACCAGATGAGATATCAAAGACTTACCGATTTTCTCTCATTGCTAGGCTCTACCTTGTGTCATTCTGCGACAATTTACTTCAAGGAGTGCAGTCGAATCTGACACCATACGTGACATCAGAGTTCTCGCAGCATGGCCTGCTCGCGACCACTAGCATTGTTGCTTCAGTCATTGGCGGAGTGTCGAACCTCGCAATTGCCAAGATCATCGACATCTGGGGCCGATGCGAGGGCTTCCTCGCCATGCTCCTTCTCGTCGTTGTTGGCATGATCATGAAAGCGACGTGTCAAAACGTCGAGACCTACGCTGCGGCTCACACAATCTACTGGGTTGGTCATCTCGGATTGATCTACGTCGTCACCATCATCTTGGCCGATACCACGACTCTCAAGAACCGTTCGATTATCCTTGGTCTCAACTACACCCCGACGATTGCGACAACTTTCGCAGGACCCAGGATTGCCGACCTTTTCTACACCAACGTTAACTTCCGATGGGCGTTTGGAGCCTTCCTCATCATTCTCGTTGTCTTCTGTGCTCCTGTGGCCACCATCTTCGTCCTCAGCAAGCGCAAGGCTGTGAAGATGGGCGTATACCCCGTGAAGGATAGTAGTCGAACTGCGTGGGAGTCCTGCAAGTACTACTTTGTGCAATTTGATGGTCTGACTACCCCTTCTTCCTTTACTTGAGAAACACACGATTCCCCCCTCCCCCCCCTGGAACATTTGACGGTGACTAATATTGATGCACCTTCCAGTCGTCGGCATGGCGCTCACTATATTCGGATGGTCACTCCTCCTCTTGCCTTTCAACCTCGTCTCTAGCGCTCCCGAAGGCTGGAAAACTGGGTACATTATCGCGATGATCGTCCTGGGCGTTCTATGTCTCGCAGGATTCGCTGTCTGGGAGAAGTACTTCGCGACAGTGGCGTATCTACCCTTTAGATTCCTGAAGGACCGAACTATCATCGGTGCTTGCCTGCTATATGGAATCATGTTCCTCTCAATTTTGTGAGTCTCTACACTTTCCCTCCTAGATGATCGGCAGCTACGCATTTACCCTCGTTTCATCAAACATGCTAATTCGTCTCCAGCTGCTGGGACACATACTACGGCTCCTACCTACAAGTCGTGCACAGCCTGAGCATCACAACGTCAGGCTACGTGCTCAACTCATTCTCACTGACATCCGCCTTCATCATGCCCATCACGGGTGTTCTAATCCGCATGACTGGCCGCTACAAGCTGGTCTCGTACGCCGGAATCCCCTTCTGCTTGCTCGGCACCGCGCTGCTCATCCACTTCCGAACGCCAAGCTCCTCCGTCGGGTACCTCGTCATGTGCCAAATGTTCAACGGCATCTCCAGCGGCATTTGGGTCACGACCGGCCAACTCGCAGTCCAAGCCTCCGTCAGCCACCAGGAGATCGCCGTCGCGACGGCCGTCTTCAGCATGTTCGGCTCCATTGGTGTCGCCATCGGCCTCGCCATTGCCGGCTCCCTGTGGACCAACGTGCTCCCTGTCCAGCTGTACAACCGCCTGCCTGAAGACGCCAAGGATCTCGCCGCGGAGATTTACGGCTCGATTGTCGTGCAGCAGTCGTACCCGATGGGCAGTCCGATCCGGGATGCGATTATCGGCGCGTATGCCGATGTCCAGAGGAAGATGGTCATTGCCGGCGCGTCGTTCATCCCGTTGCTGCTCGTTTGTATCCTGGTCTGGAGGAACGTCAATGTCAAGAAGCTCGAGGAGATCAACGGTAAACAAGTCAAGGGTAACGTCTGGTGAGCAGGAAGACGAGAGAATGTACTCGTAGGGGAGTTGTTTCGCGCTTTTTTCAATTGGGGGTTCCCCGCTTTCTCTTTCTATCGTATAATAATAGGACTGGAGGAAAGAGTAACAAGGCATGAGAGGAGGGAGAGGAAGGATGCCAGCCAGATCCTGGTGCCGACGATGTATACAATGGATATATTTACGACTATACCAGCCGCCAGCGAATCGGCTTGCTGCTTTCACAACGGGTGGTGTACGAGGGGTTCCGAGATGAAGTACACGCAAGTCAATTCCATTCAATTCAAATTAGATCAAGTGACTGCAAAAGCATTCCGCTGGGTGTCTTCGACGGACCTTAGACAAACCGCAAAAGTGCCATCAATTTGGCAGAGGAGTAGTAGCGACCTTTCAAAAGGCACAGGCACACGAACAATGAATCCCAAGAGAGAGGAGTTCATTGCTCGATTCTCTTGACTTCGCTCACATGTCTAGATGCAGTTTTCACCAGCTCGTCGCCTCGAGACCTTTTCACCCATGTATGCTCCCTGGTAGATGTAGTGTATCACTAATAAGGAACCCCGCCCGAGAGCGCCATATCGACCGCCCTTTTGGTACAGTCGTCGAAGTCTTCCTTTGGCAGGCCCAAAAGATCATTATTCAACAGACCGCGCTTCTCATAGTTCCCCTCGTCGGTCGGGTAGAAGATTCTCGTGTACATGAGCTGTGCGAAGCCTTGTCTGTTGCCCTCCTTCAGCATCTTGAATCCCTCGTCGTACCTCTCCTTGGTGTTCTGATAGCTGACGCTCCAGTCGCTCTCCTTTGCACCGGTCACGCGAAGGATTGAGGCGAAGACGTCCTTCTGACTGACATTGAAGGATGAGAGATACATGAAATTGTTTCTGAACTGTGACAGCGTGGGTGACTTGTCGTTCTCGTCGTCGGGGAGGACTTTGAGGCTCAGGAGAGCCGCCACCGCCCGCCCGCACTGGTCCCAAGTGCTGGTATTTATGGCGGTCGTGCCCTCGTCGAAGAAGGTGACGCTGCGGTTTTGGAAGTCGAACCCATACCTGTAAGGCGAGCCGGCGAGTGAGAACTCGTACCAGAAGCTGCAGATTGCACCGATCCAGTCGCTCTTACCCAAGCCCTCGATGTACTCTCGAATCTGGGCGTACGTGCTCCCTGGGAAGTACTCTGCGATGAGTTTTTTCTGGGTCGGATCCGCTCCCCATTCATTGGGAAGGACCCAGGGAACATTGGCTTTGGCGGCAGCCTCGATAAGCTTGTGTTGGGTGTCGGGAGGCGCCATAACGTTCATCGTGATGACGAGCACATCCTGGCCCTCGAGTGCTCTGATAAGGGTGACTGGCTCATCATAGTTGACATGCTTCACAATCACACCCTCGGGCAGCTTATTCTTGCTGTCGGTCCGGCTAATTGCGGTGACCTTGTGTTTTTTGGTCTTGAGCAATTCTTCTGCCACGTATCTCCCTACATTTCCACCCGCACCCACGATAGCGATGCTCTCAACGCGGTTTTGAAAGCCCGGTGCTTGCGAGTTGGCGTATTTGACCGGCATCCTGTGGCTACTGGTATGGGCCTTTCTCAATATGGTGATGGGTACTCGGCAAGTAGTTTTGCAGATTGCTTGAGAGGAAATGTAGCCTCGCGGAATCAATAGGCAAAGACTTGTTTTTTGAACATTGGTCTGCTACATGAGCGAAGATACCCTGTGAATTGCACTCACCATAAAACTATTTAACACCCCCGTCCATAGGTGTTAGCGGAGATTCAACATTAATTCCGTGGGTACGAAATACTGCCCGAATAGGTGTATTTATGTCGTGACATTGAATTTGACACAGTACGAGCACCTTCTTGTAGTATTAGCCCTTATTATTTAAGAATGATGACGTTCTAGGATGGACTTGGTGGCACTTTAAATACGATGAAGGGTTAGCGCCCGTTTAGCCGCAGCACTACCACCATCGACGACTGCCAGATTAGAGGTTGACATTCCTAGAATTAACGAGCGGTGCGGGTATCACTTGTCAGGTGTTTGTGAGTAAACAATGAGTTTAGGTGCTAGCTATCACCCTAACCCCCTGGGTACCTAGGCAGGTAAGTGCGTGGTGGTACATGAAGGAAGATGCCCCAGTCTCGCATCAAAGATCACATCTCGGCCGAACCGAGTTTGAGCCGATGGGGTTGAAGAGGTCCGTATAGACTATCTAACACGCGACCAAATGTACAACAAACATAAACCTTTGCTTATCTCCAACACAAACTCCGGTTCGGTGCTCCAGCGCAAATCTTCTGAGTCTCGCACATTCAAGCCTTTAAAGTCCAAGCATGTTCATAATATCCGCCTGTCCACCAACGGACAAACAAGTCTTCTGGCCCAACAGGGTTACTGTTTCATATGGCTTCTTGATCTAGGTCAAGTATACCCTGTATCCAACCATATGTGCGGGATAGCCGTTGACCGATAGATCTAGCGATATAAAATGGAATCTTAGAGGACGGATGCGGCTCGTGGACATGCACGCCTCTTCTGACAGTGCCCATTGTTGGAGTGAATTGCCAAACTGAGCCGTATAGTTTCTCAGCCTCGAAATTGAGTAAAGTCATAGTGTGAAGGAAATCCTTCCATGGGATCTCCCCACGTTGGTCACATGTAGAGTGACTGTGGAAAAGTGCGGCCAGAACCTTTCGGGCTCTCGTACTAAAAACAATGCGCGTGGCTCTTTTATCGTTGACGTCAATTCTACCCGGATCTTCATTCGTCTTGATTTCGTGGGGGTGGTCCAGACAGCGAGCTGCGTCTGTTGAATTCGGTGTTCCTCTGGTCTTGACTTTGATCTTCGTGATCACTGGGTTAAACGATCGAGAGTGTGGATGGATGGAGCCACTGCGAGCAAGGGGCCCATTTGCATCAACGGCTGCTCCAACGAATTTGGGTTTGACCGAACATTTTTCTGGAGGAATGTAATCTGGTGTCCGTCGGACCTCGCGAATATTACTGACACAGTGAGCCTTGAACAAGGAAGCAAGACTATGTGGATATCTGGTGCGAAAGTAGACCTCAAGCTTTCCCCAGAGTTCGTCAAGATTCGCTTCTGCTTGTTGCATTGCTTGAACCTGTGTAGCACTGTACGCCTTCTCAATAGGGTAGTAGAATTTCTTGCTCCTGGGGTTAACGAGGTCGTTAACACTGAAGGGCTTTGGTTGTTGGAGGACGTTTATCATGCCTTCGATATTTGATGCTGGGTGTCTAGGCTCTCTGTGCTGTTGCGCTCGATGATGAATGAACAGAGGCATCCATGGATAAAAGTTATCTAATTGTTGTGCAATCTGCGTGATCAGAACTAGATCAGAGAATATTTTAGCCACAAAAGAGGAGAAAACATTATTCTGCGCAGGATCGTGATCTAGATAGTATTGTATTTCGATGATCGTGCCATATGATGCTGCCATCGAATCTTTCTGATGTGCAAGGTGGTTCACTAGAACGAGTAATGGCTCGAAGGAGCTTTTACGGTTCTTGGCGCTCTTAATGATGATACCAGCGTCAAAGCCCGTCCCCGATTTGTGGGGGCATCTCGAAAAACGGGCGCTCATTGGGTGTGAGCAAGCCAAAGCAACAATGAATCGTTGAACCATCCCTAGACATAGACGGCCCAGAGTACTGTACACCCTAACGAGATGCTTCTCAAACTTCTCAGGAAGACGTCGTTGAGGATCGAGGATTCCGTCGCTTCGGTTAATTTGCGAACGTAGCATGCTGAGCAGGCGATGAAGCTTGTTCCAAGACAACAGATCCTCATACGCGCAAGCGACAGCGGTAGATAGGATCCGATCCCATGCGGAGGAGTCATTCTGATTCAGGTGGCTTTTCCCATCAGAGTCGCGGATAACCTCTGCTCTGTGGTCATGATAGTCTGATAGAACAGATGAGAAATAGCCAGGATCTTCTCTCATTTCCCAGATGTGATCTTCTGCAGCATTTCTCCTTGCTTCGAGCAGCGTCAGAAGTCGTGTAATATCCAGATTTGTAGGCAATCGGTAGGGTTCTTCAGCCACGATTGTTGATAGTTGAATGTGCGAGATACCGTCATCCGTAGTCAGAGGCGGAGGCTGTGGCTGAGCTGGAATTTCGAGATTCAGAATCTCATCTCTCGAGAAATCTTTGAGAATTTCAGCGCAGCATTCCACCAAGAAGTCAAGGATCCTGCTCTGCAGTTCGAGTACGAGTAAACCGTGGCCGGGCTCGAACTGAAGTGTTTGTCCGACAGTCCCAAAGACGACCCCCTCATCGTCCCAGTGCACAAGTCGCCCATAGCTCTCTACAGTGAGCTGGCCTGCCAGATACATTGTGTAACAGTGAAGATAGCCGGTTGGAATCTCTGAACTGTGCCTTCCTAATTCGCACGTCCTGAGATCTGAATGGGCGAAGACATGTGGTAAGTTGCGACCACGAGCGTTGAGGAAAAGCAACAGAGTCTTGCCTTTTGCAAGGTCCTCCAGGTTGATTTGCGGACACTTGAAAGCAGCATCATTCCTAGCTTTGACGAAGTTTGCGAACTGTGGCTTCCCTCTATTTTTGCAGCAATGACAGTAGCCGTTTTCCAACAAACGCATTAGGATTTGATGATCTGGACGATGAGGATAAGGGATATTTGGAAACGCCGAAAGCAAGACCTTTTCCCGTTGTAACTGGGACTTTTTGTTCCATCTACGCCGGATGGTTTCTTCATGGCGATCGAGGATCTGATGGAGCTTGTTCCAGGAATTGAAGACAGCCCTTGAAAGTGTGCTTGCTTGTTGCTCAACCTCTGCAAGGCTGGGGTACGATGCTGGTAAGATCATGGTAGGGAGCTCTTTCTTGAACTGGCTGAAAAGGTCTTCAGGGTTGCCCTTGTATTTCTTCAGCATGTGGCACGTGGCCCAGACATCGTTTGGGTCCCGCAGGTTCATCTTCAGATGAGTCAGATCGTTTGGAGTCAGACAGGAAGTTTCCGAACACCTTGTGCGTCATGCGTCCCAGCTTAAGGTATGGGATTAAGGGGTTAGGGAGAGTGCACAGGTTCTTGTCGCGATGACGCAGAAGGGATGAGTACGGTGGGGTTTCGGGCTTCAGTGGTCTTCACGTTGTTGCTTCTAACCACAATTGAGCAGGGTGTCTGGATAAAATCGTATGAAGCAGAAGCGGTAAGATCCCGACGTACCTATCAGTATGGGGTCGGTAGGTACCTATACCTTGGCGCGAGACACGTGCTTCTAGTCTTTGAGGAAGGCACCACTCCGGACAACCTTCCTAGATCACACTGGCAGTGTGAGCTGCGACGGTCCATCCCTGGTACAGCTTTACTCATATCAAGAACTTGGGGGAACATGAGGAGTGTTGGACACCACTTCGGCCTCAACCATCCCAGCGTGAAGTAGTAAGATACCAAAAGTTGATATTTATACCTGACCTTGTAGAATGGCCGCGAATAAATGTTGGCAAAGGGCATATTAATAGGAATCCCTTTTCAAGACACAATGCACAGGCGTTTCTCCATGGGAGAAGAATCCAATTTGTTGTGGCAGAAGCAAGACAAAGGACCCAAGCTGCAGTCACGCCAAAAGAAACAAGAAACTGTCAATGAGATATTGACTGGAGACATGCTGATGCCTGCAGTCTGCTGGCAATGCAAGAACTCAAAGTCCAGCAACTCATCATATGCTGAAAGAAATGGATATTAGTTGGATGCTCAACAGGTGATTGTGACCACCCCAACCTGCACAAAGCGGTTACCCTATGGCATAACAAACTATCACTAACAATTCCACCACTCTTGCAGGGCGACATACCTGATTTTATCGCTGGTGATATAGTAGACACCCATGTCAAATTTAAGGAAACATGGCCTCCTCCGAGATCCCTGGAGAAGAACAGGGTCAGAATAAGGAAGCATTGCGGTCAGGCCCCGCGCATATAACTGAACCTTCGAAATGACGGCGCGAGCCTCCGTGGTTTGACTTTACGAAGCCGGGTCATTTGACTTGTGGTGGAAAAAAAAAATTCAGTTGCACAACATCTCACGGGTGAACAATGGTAGTAGTCTCCGAATGGTGTAGAGTAATTTTGACGCGGAATATTGAAGAATCTATGTTCAAGGATGTAGATATGTGTAGCCTATCTTTAAATACTGCTTAGTTAGCAGTATTTCAGGGTAGGTGAATGGCCATGCATGGCTAGCCTTCGGCAATAATTTCTGGGGTAAGGGAAGGCAATCGGTTAATTCCAGAGGTGTAATGGCACCGGACCGCGGGTTGTGTTATCGGTAGCTCGGATATCCAGAGTCAATGGAATTTCTTAAGACCTTCCAACAAGGCAGGACAAGCCAGCTCGTTAGTGATGCATAGCTCTGGCTCTTGCGTTTGTAGATTGAAGTGGTGAGTGTCTGCGAACGGCATGGTTCGACCTAGCTTCGAACGGACCGTTACCCGTCCAGGTTAAAGGCGGAGGCCTCTTGAGTCACAGGTTTGGATTATGGAGATAGCTTGGAAACATTCTCTGGACCATGGGCAGGAGGTGGGAGTTGACCGGCGAGGCAAGCTTGTGATCTTCACGGTCAGGGCTTGAAAATCTCCCGTTGAAATGTCAGGTGGAAGAGCTTCATGTTGATTTCTTCAAGCGCACGGATGTAAATTGCTAGCATTCAGAGTCTTCTGTGTTTATCATAGAGCCTGAGTTGGTTATAGAGAAGATGAAGGTTAGCAAGCATGATTGATGTTTGGCTAAGCTTCAGGCAATGACTTTGCCAAGACTTGGGTAGATTATTTGGTTCATATACGTCGTGGCAAATGCTTCGACGTATTTGTCCCACAGGCTTCATCCATTTTTTGCTCTTGCTTCTCGCCACGCATACCAACCACCATGAGCATTATAACAGAGGATTAATTATTCGCCTTAATCGCGAAACGGTCAGGTATCAATATGGCAGATCTCAACATGTTGTCGGATTCCACCTCAAATGCTGTGGAATCTCGATGTCTTCAGGCCTTCACCCACCCTCTGGCGAGCTTGAAAACATCCATGGGGGAAGAACACCATCAGTGCATACGTACGAAGTGATTGACATTCACCCGTGGCAATAATATACGGATACGACGACCAATAAGCGGTCTGAAGACGATGGAGCGATCAAACGGTAGGTCTCGCCAATCACGAGGGCAATTTCGCTCAGAAATCCTGGTGCCTGGTTATATGCATACAAAGGACTGCCACCCCATCTTGGCATCTAGACTATAGATTCCGTCCTCTTTTCGCATTCGATGCGTGCTTTGAATGTCACTGTTAACCCTAGACAGCAAGTATGACTCTTAAGATGGAAACCGCAGATGTACAGCTCGAGCTAAAGTCCACTGTGTCAAAGGACGGGACCAAGCTCGCATATTATAAGCTTGGCCATGGACCAGGGTTGATAATCCTTCATGGGGCAATGCAATCTGGACTCAGTCACAGTGAACTTGCGTTCTTTCTTTCGAAAAGCTATACATGCTATCTTCCTGACCGTCGAGGGAGGGGCAAGTCTGGACCTTCTGGCAGCGACTACTGCCTTCTTAAAGAGGTCGAGGATGTCGAAGCATTACAATCGACGACCGGGGCAAAATACGTGTTTGGAGTCAGTTCCGGGGCTGTGATAGCGCTGAAAGCTGCACTTGTTGCACCGTCCTCACATCTAGAGCGAGTTGCAGTCTTCGAGCCGCCTTGGTGGCCAGATTGTCTAATCGAAGAGAGTACCGCATGGGTCAGTCGCTACGAGGAGGAGCTGAGTCGTGGTGACATTGCGGAAGCTTTGACAACTGCGTAAGTTACATTTATATACACTGCAACCCATTACTCGACCATCCACTCCTTCCCAGATAGCAGGCTGCAACAGTCGATTTGCAACTCGGCGCATAAGCGATGCTTTTCCAGGCAGTGGACACGATGTACCAGAGCCTTGCAAATATTTGCCAAGATCTAAAGCACTTTAGTTTTCTTTTCTGTTGAATGACACTAATGTTACTGGCTAGAATGCTTGGTGTGAAAATGGGGCCGCCCCTTTTTCAATCAAAGTACTTCCCCAGACCAATCCTAGTCCTCCTTTCGAAATTATTGATGAAAGCGGACAAAGCTGCCATGGTGAAGAAATCAGCAAGAGGAGGCTCTTCTCAGGACCCTACGTATGATCGTCCGACCTTTGAGGAGCTTGCACCCACCCTGCGAAATGATATTAAAGTAACGAGTGAGATGTTTGGGGAGAAAAACCTCGATACCTTAGCAGAGATCGATAAGGATTTGTTCATCATCGGCGCAAGCCGGAGTCCTGACTATCTGAAGAATTCAGTACGCATGCTAAAGAAGCTTCTTCCACAGTCCATGTTCGTGGAACTCCAGGGGTATGACCACGGAGTGACCGGAAACAAACCATACCACGGAGATCCAGACATTGTTGCTCGAGAGCTGCGACGGTTTTTCTCTGTAGAGGAGGAAGGGGAAATATAAAGGCAAGAAGATTGCTTGATTCAAGTTTTTTCACTTGGCGATCAGACCACCATCTACAACTATGCTCGTGCCACACACAAAGTCACTCGCCCTACTAGCCAGGAATATGATCGCCCCACGGAAGTCTTCCGGCAACCCCCAACGACCAGCCGGTGTCCGACCGACGATGTACTCCGAATATACCGGGTCATCAGTATACACCTTGGTCATCGCAGTCTTGATATACCTATAAACTCAGTCAGCCCTCGATACCAAATTGAACTAGCAAGAGGAGGGAAATTTTCATACCCAGGGCAAATGCAATTAACGTTGATACCCTTGGATGCCCATTCATTACTCATGGCCTTTGTCATTTGCAGCACACCTCCTTTCGTGCAAGCGTACGCAGCGATGTTGATGTTACCAATGAAAGAAATGATTGACGCAATATTGATGATCTTCCCCGGCCGTTTCAGCTCGAGGAGTCGTCTTCCAACCTCCTGAGCAGCCACAAACGACGCCTTCAGATTGATTGAGAATACCTTTTCTCATTGTTGGTCAGTTCATGCCCAACAAGGGGACAAACCCGCTCTCAAAGCACATGATTACTCACCGCATCGATATTCTCATCCGTGAAATCCTCTACCTTCGCTCTCCTATTGATGCCTGCGCAATTCAGCAAGATATCCGGCGTGAAACCGCTCTCCCAGATCTTAGCGAAGCAGGCCCTCAGCGCCGGTGAGTCGGCAACATCTGCTTCAAACACTTTCAAACTACGCCCACAGGCCTTTATCCCCTCCTCCAATAGCGATGCCCTCGGGTCATCCTTCATCTGGATCGAGACGATGTCCGCACCTGCTTCGGCGAGCGCAATCGCCATTGAGAGACCTAGACCCCCTGTGCCGCCCGTGCAAATAGCGGTTTTCCCATTCAGTGAAAACAACTCCGTGACGCTCGGCAGTGTGCCCTCGCCCATCTGGTTGATCGACGCCATTGTTTCGCTAGGATTCGTTCTACGCAATACTTCTATCGGATCCTCGTAATGTCCCTAAGCCTGTACTTATATGTCGTTCCCGACAGAACACAAGTAGGTCCCTACGAAGAACCCAGGGAAACATATGGCCCGATGCACTTATCTACGTGACCCGACCTGGCCTTCCCCAAATCCAGATCGGTAGGCCATGTTTGCTTCTGTCCTACTAACCGAGGCGCCACGCAGTAAGCTTAGTACACCCCATTACTACATAGCCAGTTGTAACTGGACACATGCTCTGGGGTTCCGTAATTCCGATTCCCTGGCAACGCGATCTGAGCTACACCAAGTCTACTCCTCGCCCGTCTCCCTCGGCCCTTTCTCCGCATTGCTGCTCAGATGTGGAGTGAGGAGTCGAAACCTAATCAATGTAGTTGCCCGAGTCGGAATGCATTTGTTGGTGCCCTCATCTGCGACCTACGAGTACGAGGAGTACCTAGGTAAATTGGGGAGGAGGGACAACCACCGACCTAGGTATCATACGCAATAAGATTGACCGCAAAGCTCTGGTGCAAAATATTCCGCAAATATTCTAATAGAACTGTACTAGATAACACTGCAGGCATGGGTCGTCTCGACGGAAAGGTCATCATTGTGACAGGGGCAGGGGCAGGCTTTGGGCGAGGTGTAAGTGAAGAGGAAACAGTTGTATTCAATTGCTATAAACCCCCATTGCAGCAGAGTCTATCCACAAGCTTCTAGTTACCGAGAATCTAACCACAATCCTCTCGACCAGATCGTGCAAAAGCTCACAGCGGAAGGTGCATCCGTACTCGGAGTCGACATTAACGCAAAGGAGAACGAATCCACCGCGGCGTCATGCCCAAGCGGCAGCTGCCACGCGTTCGCGGCCGACATCACATTGGAAAGCTCATGGCGAGAGATCCTATCCACCGTGCTCTTGAAGTTCTCGAACCGGCTCGACGTGGTCGTCAACTGTGCTGGCGTAGTGCACATCGCAGCGCCGTCGCATGAAGTCCCCGAAGATCAGTTCGACCTCATGTTCAAGGTGAATGTCAAGCCACTGTATCTGAGCACCAAGGTCATTGTACCGTGGTTTAAGGAGAATAAAGTGGCTGGGTCGTTTGTCAATTTGAGTAGTATTAGTGAAGCCAGGCCGCGACCAAACTTAGTGTGGTACGCTGCGAGTAAAGGGGCTGTGACGGTGGTGAGTGTCTCATCCTTTCTTTGTGCTGGTGTCGTAATCTATGAGCGGATCCCTGCTGACGGTTTGCGTGCCTTTTCAGACGACAAAAGGTCTGGCTGCAGAGTATGCCGTGGATCAGATCAGGTATAATTGTATTCGTCCCGCCGTGGGCGAGACTGCGATGTAAGCGAAATCCTGTGTCGAGCTAAATGATGCTATCTAATTGCAATGCAGGCTCGCGCGTGTCCTCGGTGGACAAGCCACGCCCGAGGGCCGGAAAAAGGTCCTTGAAACAGTTCCATTAGGACGAGTGTGCCAACCATCCGATGTGGCTAACATGGTATGTTTCTTAGCTTCCGATGAGGCCAGTTATATCACCGGTGCTGCTTTTGATGTCGATGGAGGTAGAGGGGTAAGTTGATTCGTCAGGTATACGCAGAGAAGTAGTTAGGCTCTTTCTTCAAATATGAACCGGTAATTTGATCATCTTTGTACAGTGTAGTTCCTCCAAATGGAATATTTTACAAGGAAATCTCGCCTTTCCACATTGCGTCGGAAATGCCTAATTTCTCGACGACATTCTGCCATCTTGGACCACCCCTGTCCTCTCTTCTCAAATATTTGAGCAATTTCTGCCTCCTGTGGACCAACAGTCTCAGATTTCGCTTATTTTGCTTGTCGGAATGGTGCAGGTTGTCAGCGAGCACGTTGATCTTGGCGGTGAGAATCGCTATCTGGACCTCGGAGGAGCCAGTGTCTGGACCGACCCTCTTACGAGATGCAGGAAGGGATGAGTCTTTGGTGTGAACCTTCGGTGGAAGGCCTGAATCGGTGTTGTGTCGACCAAATTCCTCTATACATCGGTCAATATTAACCCTCAAGCGGTCCTTGCTACTAGAGTTGTCCAACGCGGCAATAGCTTGAAGCGCTTTCGAGGCATTATCATGGGATTCCGCATGGGCCTGAAGGGCATTTGCATGGGTCTCCTCGGCCTTGTCATCGACCTTTACTCTGGAAGGAACTGGTTCAGATAACCATTTCGAGTACTCCAAGGACTTTGTCATGTCTTCCGGCTTGAGGAAGTAGTTCAGATGAGATTCTCGGAGACTCTCTGGAATAGCTTTGGAATGTAGTGAATCGACGAAAGGCGTTGGTCGGGATCGGATAGGACTGCCAACAGCAGCTTGACGCTCTATGAGCAGGACTCTTTGTCGCGCCAAATTTGCTGATTTGCGTTGTCGTGCTTGCGCCAGTCGGTACGGGTCAATGTGCCTCTGTGTTTTGTGTTTCTTCGCTCTCTTCGCCTCCAAAGGGATGGTAGTTGAAAATAGGCATGTAGAACATTTTGAGAAGACCTCGCCCCGGGAGGAAGCTGGCAAGTTCTGGAGAAGAGTTGTCACTGGCAAAGCTGTCAGGGGTAGGTTCGGGGTTCGGGGCTGGAATTACTTACAGTTGAATATGCCGCTCGAGATAGTAGGACCTGTGCGAGGAGGCATTTTGTGAGTCTGCAGTGTTTGATGGAGAAGATGCCGGGTTAGAGGTAGTAGTGCTGCTGATGCTGCTTCTGCTCAACTTTCTTCAATTGTCAGGGTCGGCTTACCTTCTTGACCTGCGGCGTGTCGCGGAAAAATAGCGCCGGTTCCGAAAATCCACTAGGCCTCTTCAGGTGTGAAATCTTGGCATGCCCTAACTTCCACTTTCATCGAAAAGTTCCTATTGCCCGCATCTGCTTGACCTCAATCATCGCCCTTTCTATTGATCACTACAACCTTTCCCTCCCTTACACCTCGCTCTTTGACTGCATCACACGCAACAGTCGCAAATATGGCGAGCCCAGCTAACCTCCCCCCTATCTTCAACCCTACGTCCAACGACATTGAGATGCTCCTTGCGGCGCAATGTCACCTGGGATCAAAGAACTTGCAAGTTCACATGGAACCATACCTGTGGAAGACTCGTCCTGACGGCATCAACGTTATCAACCTCTCCAAGACCTGGTATGTGATTCTTCTTTCGGAGAACATCATTTTCGCCTCAATTGGCGTTTGCTAGCTTTCAAACGGAGCCAGGAATGGTTCCAAGACTGACAGTTAGCGTAGGGAGAAGATCGTTCTTGCGGCCCGCATTATTGCAGCAGTTGATAACCCAGCTGATATTGTTGTCATCTCTGCTCGTCCCTACGGTCAACGTGCTGTCCTCAAGTTTGCCGCACACACTGGTGCCGTCGCCATTGCCGGTCGTTTCACCCCCGGTAACTTTACCAATTACATTACCCGCTCGTTCAAGGAGCCCCGCTTGATCATCGTCACCGATCCTCGCACCGACGCTCAGGCTATCAAGGAAGCTTCCTATGTTAACATCCCCGTCATCGCCCTTTGCGATACCGATTCTCCAACCGAATTCGTTGACGTTGCCATTCCCACTAACAACAAGGGTCGCCATGCTATTGGTTTGATTTGGTGGTTGTTGGCACGAGAGGTTCTCCGTCTCCGAGGTACTCTTGCTAGCCGAGAGGTCGAGTGGGATGTGGTTGTCGATCTGTACTTCTACCGCGATCCCGAGGCTGAGGAACAAAAGGATGAGGAGAAGGTGCCGGGAGCCGAAGAGACACCTGCAGCTGCTGTTGGTGGATTCGGAGAAAATGCAGACTGGACTGGAGAGCCCGGCGCTACTGCTCCTGGAATTGAGGGTGCTGCCCAAGCAGATGTCAACTGGACCGACACTGCTGGTGGTGAAGGAGACTGGGCCCAAGAGGCTGCTCCCGCTGCTGCTGGTGCCAGTGGCTGGTAAGCGGTTCATGGGAGGCCTCCTCCACACCGGCTGGATCCCAACTGTGCATTACAGTGCAAGCTTTGGCCTACCAGTCCAACACCCTACCAACTCTTCGCCCTTACCAAATACCCACAGACGTCATCACTCAAACATCCGCATCATTTCGCCATTCATTAGGTCTGAAAGTCGAAGGCGCTCATGAGGGAAAGATACTCTTCTTGGGACCATTCACTTTTCTGAGAAGGGGGAAAGCCCTGTGCCTGAGATGAAAGGGATTGTTCTTAACCGTTGCCCGGGCCTGAATGTAATGGGAAGCATGGATCTTGAGATACATGGAGCCTAGTGCAAAAAATGGCTTTAATAGAGAAACCCCGTAAAGGGTGGAAAGAAAATCTCAACATTCTTCATTCATCCAATTGATCTATGAATCTAGACTGAAGATATTGCCCTTGTACTTTTGCATATACTTGAACATCACGGGACGCCTTACCCCCAAAAGACGACGAAATTCAAACCCGACACAATCCGCAACCTCCTCTCCCCCAGGGCGCAAAGGTAATCTCTCTGCCTTGCAACGCAACCGCTCCCAGAACTGATTCCGCCTACTATTTTCCTGATTTCCATCGATGATGTCGCGACCTGCGCCCAGGTATGAAAACCTCTCCCTACAGCTCTGCTTACCTGCCTGAGGCCTGGTGGCCTAAGCATTCCGGCTTCAATTGCTTCGTTCTCCCAATTTGTCCTTGACTTCAGCGTAGCTCGACAATCAGTTGCATAAAGAATTCACACACTCTCTCGGTGGAATTCCTGACTGTTAAAGTGCTGTATCCGATCGCCAGGCTTGAAATCGGACAGACACAGTGGACACTGGCACTTACAAAAGAGCTCTGAATCGCCTAGTGGTTCCGTAGAAGCAGGAACTGTTGGGACTTGTAATGTTGCAGCTTCAACATGAGGCACCTCACCCTCGGATATGCCTAAGTCTCGCTCTGGATCAGAGTCTGAGTGAGCCTCCTGCGATGGATCCACAGCTGCCTGCTCTGCAGCCGGCTCGCTGCATTGAATGTCTTGGTTGCCAGGACATTGAAGCTCTACATCAGCAGACGGTAGCGACACCAGAGCCATAGGAGCGGCAGAACTCGAGCGAGTCAGATTAGTTCTGCCATTACCCCCAGAGTGTAAAGTTGTGGCGGCCTGATCTTGCGATAATTGTAGAAAGTGGTCATGGGTTTGTCTTGGAGCCGAGCGAACTGGAGGTAGAAGGATGTATTCTCAAGGCCAGAGATATTCGGGAATTAATATACCTTTACATTCTGTGGCGGTCCATCGCTGCCTGACGATGCGGCCCCAATGCTTTTAGATATCACTGTGTCAAAGAGCAAAGACCCATTGAGAATGGACTGTCGTTGGAAGGGGACATTGCTCATCATCCCCTTCCTCAAGGACCAAGACTGGAATACATCAATAAAGCAAAGACTTCCCCTAACGCGGACAAAGGAGTCTTAAAGAAAATAACCTTAGCGGGAGGCATTCTCGAAGGGAGCGGAAGGACTGTGATAGTCTGCTCTGGATCAGGTCGTGAGGTACTTCTTAGGCAACCACTGCACACTATGGCGTAAGTTTTAGGGTACTTTCTACGACCAGGAGCCACATAACATCCCATGTACATTAGAGGAACTAGAAGCAGGCCATGAGGGATGTGGATGATTTCAATGCAATGAATGACTTGGACCCCACTCAGCCTGGCTGTTACCCAGCTCGTTGGGGTAGCGTGGCTGGGGTTGACAAAGGCATCCAATAATGAAGTCTTTGCACTGAGCAAGGCTGAGCTAAAGCAAGCTTAGCGTCGCCAAGGCCTACTCACGCTAGGAAATAAAAATATCTGGACAAGCTTCATCAATTGCATCCCTGAGTGCTGTTTCCCACTCTCCATAATAAATACAATATCAATCATGCCGTTGCCAAATGGAACGGCCAAAGAGGTTCGAGTGCATCTACTCGGAAAAGAAAGTATCATTATCAACTTCGGGTTATGGCGCAAATATGTCGCTTCTGACCTCATAAATAACCTTGAGTCATCCACCTACGTTCTGATCACCGATACCAACATCGGCGGTCTTTACACTGAATCCTTCCGCAAAGCTTTCGAAGCTGCAAAGTCAAATAAATCAAGCTCGTCACGCTTACTTGTCCATGAGATCCCTCCCGGGGAGAGCTCAAAATCGAGACAGACCAAGGATGATATCGAGGATTGGCTTTTGAGTCAGAGCCCACCATGTGGCCGAGACACGGTGATCATTGCCCTGGGAGGTGGTGTCGTCGGTGATCTGACCGGATTTGTTGCTGCAACTTATATGCGCGGTGTCCGATTCGTTCAGGTGCCAACTACGCTGCTTGCGATGGTCGACTCCGCCATTGGTGGAAAGACAGCTATTGACACCCCTCTTGGTAAGAATCTAGTTGGAGCCATATGGCAACCACAAAGAATCTACATCGACCTTGACTTCCTTGGAACTCTTCCTCGAAGGGAGCTCATCAATGGCATGGCGGAAGTGATCAAGACTGCCGCTATCTCCGACGAGAATGAATTCATTGCCTTGGAGTCAAATTCGGACAAGATTATGGCGGCAGTCAATAGCGACATTAAGCAAGGCGCAGCAAGGTTCAAAGACATTGAACCTATTCTCATCAGAGTCATATCAGCGTCAGCAAAGTTCAAGGCACATGTTGTCACCATTGATGAACGTGAGACGGGGTTGAGAAATTTGCTGAACTTCGGGCACTCAATAGGCCACGCAATGGAGGCATTTCTGACTCCCCAGGTCCTGCATGGCGAATGCGTCGCCATTGGTATGATCAAGGAAGCTGAACTTGCTCGCTACCTTGGTGTTCTTAGTGGAGTCGCCGTCGGAAGACTACAGAAGTGCCTAACAGCTTATGGATTGCCTACACGCCTTGATGACGAGAAGATTCGTAAGCTGTCTGGCGGCAAGATCTGCACTGTGGACGGCATGTTGAAAAAGATGGGCGTTGACAAGAAGAATGATGGCGCCAAAAAGAAAGTGGTTCTACTCTCTGCCATTGGCAGAACCTATGAACAGAAGGCCAGTGTAGTCTCTGACACTGACCTCCGTGTGGTCCTATCGCCCAGTGTCGATGTGATCCCTGGAGTCCCTGAAGATCTGAGTGTTGTCTGTACTCCACCAGGATCCAAAAGCATCTCAAACAGAGCACTAGTGCTAGCAGCGCTCGGAAAAGGAACTTGTCGGGTGAAGAATCTGCTTACATCCGCCGACACAGAAGTCATGCTGGAAGCATTAAGTAGGTTAGGAGCTGCTACATTCTCTTGGGAAGAAGATGGAGAGGTTTTGGTAGTGAATGGGAATGGTGGTCAGCTCCACGCAAGCCAGACAGAGCTTTACCTTGGCAATGCTGGCACCGCCGCGAGATTCCTCACTACTGTTGTTACTCTCACTCGTCTGAGCCATGTGAGCTCAACAGTGCTCACTGGAAACGCTAGGATGAAGCAACGCCCCATCGGAGATCTAGTTGATGCTCTGAAGACGAATGGTGCTGGGATCGAGTATCTTGAAACCGTCGGCTGTCTCCCTCTGAACATAACAGCCTCTGGCGGTTTCAATGGCGGTGTGGTCCAACTCGCCGCGAAAGTATCGTCACAATATGTGTCGTCGCTTTTGATGTGTGCTCCCTACGCAAAGCAGCCGGTGACCCTGAAGCTTGTTGGTGGAAAACCCATATCTCAACCATATATCGACATGACCATCGCTATGATGGCCGCTTTTGGAATCGAGGTGCAGAAATCCAAGACTGAGGAGCATACTTACCACATTCCTCAAGGTAACTATGTCAACCCGGAGGAATATGTGGTTGAAAGTGATGCTAGTTCCGCAACATATCCATTGGCTATTGCCGCCATCACCGGAACAACATGTACCATTCCGAACATTGGCTCTGCATCGCTGCAAGGAGACTCCCGCTTTGCAACGGAAGTGCTGAGACCCATGGGATGTGAAGTCAAGCAGACCCCAACTTCAACAACCGTGACGGGCCCGTTAAGTGGCATTTTACAGCCTCTACCAAATATTGACATGGAACCAATGACAGATGCCTTTCTCACGGCATCAGTCTTGGCAGCCGTTGTTCAAGGGGGGAAGTCGAATACTACACGCATCTATGGCATCGCGAATCAACGTGTAAAGGAGTGCAATCGAATCCAAGCAATGGAAGACGAACTAGCTAAGTTCGGTGTCAAGTGTCGGCAATTTGACGACGGTATTGAGATAGATGGCATTGATCGAAGACAATTACAGCAGCCCAAATCAGGGGTTCATTGCTATGACGATCACCGAGTCGCAATGAGCTTCAGCGTTCTTGCTTTAGCAGCACCTCAGCCCAGCCTAATCCTTGAAAAGGAGTGCACAGGGAAGACATGGCCAGGCTGGTGGGATACGCTCACTCAGCAGTTTCTTGTTAAATTGGAAGGCATTGAGTTGGAGACTGCGGCGACTCACTCGAAGAAGAAGCTTGACAGATCTTCAGCATCTGTCTTCGTAATCGGCATGAGAGGTGCTGGAAAAACCACCTCCGGCAGATGGGCTGCGCGGTCTCTAGGCAAAAAGTTGATAGACCTCGACACCGAACTTGAGAGACGCGAGAAAACCACAATCCCCGAGATAGTCCGAACACATGGCTGGGATCATTTCCGAGATCGCGAGCTGGCCCTTTTGAAAGCCGTGGTGAAAGAACTGCCTACAGGCCATATCTTCGCATGTGGTGGTGGAGTGGTTGAGACTGCGGAAGCTAGAAAGTTGCTTATCGATTGGCACCAGAAGACAGGGCATGTGTTACTGGTAGAACGCAATATCAATGAAGTTATGGACTTCCTACAGATCGATAAAACACGACCAGCTTATGTTGAAGACATGATGGGTGTCTGGTTGAGGAGAAAGCCATGGTTCGAGCAATGCAGCAACATTCTCTACTACAGCCAGAGCATTCCCAATGAGCAGATGTCTGAAGCTGCGGAGGACTTTGATCGTTTCTTGCAGATGGTCAGTGGCAAGATCGATGTGCTGGGAAAGCTCAAACGCAAGCCCGAGTCCTTTTTCGTGGCGTTGACTTTCCCCGATCTTCGACCGCATCTGAGTATCCTGCCGGAAGTTTGCCTTGGATCTGACGCGGTAGAACTCCGTGTTGACCTTCTGAAAGACCCCCAATCAACAAGTGACATCCCTTCGCTGGAATACGTCACGGCTCAACTCTCTCTCCTGCGTGCAACTGTCCCTCTCCCTGTTGTTTTCACAGTCCGAACAACTTCACAGGGCGGCAAGTTCCCGGACGCGGCCCATAATGAATACCTCGAACTGAACACCCTGGCCATCCGCATGGGTAGTGAATTTGTGGATCTAGAAGTCGGGTCATTCCCAGACGAAGTTCTCAGCAAAATCAATGAGCTCAAAAACGACAGTCACACCAAGATCATCGCATCACACCACGATCCGCAGGGCCGACTTTCCTGGTCCAAGCCAGGCTCCTGGATTCCCATGTACAACAAATGCCTACAGTACGGCGACGTGGTGAAACTGATTGGTGTCGCTTCCTCGCTCGATGACAATTTTGCTCTGCGACGTTTCAAGCAATGGTCGACATCCCAGCACCCTGAACTCCCAATGATCGCGATCAACATGGGCCGAGCAGGGCAGGTGTCACGCATCCTAAACCGTTTCATGACACCTGTCTCACACCCAGCACTGCCATTCAAGGCTGCACCAGGACAACTGTCAGCAGCTGAAATCCGGCAAGGCCTCTCGCTGATGGGTGAAATCGTGGCGAAGCAGTACTACCTATTCGGCTCGCCCATCTCGGCCAGCAAGTCACCAAGCCTGCACAACACGCTCTTCCAAAAGACAGGCCTCCCCCATAGCTACTCACTTTGCGAGACTACATCGGTGGAAGTGATCCGAGAGAAGATCCGGGCAGAAGACTTCGGAGGTGCGAGCATCACGATCCCAATGAAGCTCGACGTGATGGGGCTGCTAGACGTGATCGACGCGCCTGCGCGACTGATCGGCGCTGTCAACACGATCGTTCCCGTCATCGACCCAAAGACCGGCAAGAAACTACTTGAGGGCCGCAACACCGACTACTTGGGCATGGGCGACTGTCTGCGTGCTGCCGGCGCCAGCGCCGCTCTCGGCGAGGGCCCACAGTCTGGCCTGGTCATCGGCGGTGGCGGCACCGCGCGCGCGGCCATCCAGACGTTGTACAGCATGGGTTACGGCCCCATCTACCTGATCGCACGTAACAAGGGCAAACTCGCGGACCTCAAGGCCACGTTCCCGCCCTTCTACGACCTGCACGTCCTCGATGCAGAAGACAAGTCCTCTTTGCAGGCCATCACGCGCGAGCCGCCGAGTGTCGCGATCGCTACGATTCCGGCGAACGAACCAATCGATCCTGCACTGGGGGCCGCACTGCACGCGATGTTCACGGCATCAGCGCAGAACAAGAAGTCCGGCGGCGGCGTGCCCACACTGCTCGAGCTTGCGTACAAGCCTGTTCACACCGCAGTCATGGCGATGGCCGAGGATGTCGGTGGCTGGAGCACCGTCCAGGGTCTCGAGACCCTCGTCACACAGGGTATTTGGCAGTCCGAGTACTGGACAGATATCAGAGTGAGAGGCGTTGGCCAGCGAATCACGAGGGTAAGTTTAGTTGGACGTCCTGTCCATTCATTTCTCCTCCCTTTTTCTTCCTCTTCTCGTTCCATTTCTCCCGAATTACCAACAGTTGAGAATCTTGTTGCTAATTGCAACCTTATGTGCTTGCCTTTATAGGAAGTTGTGCTCGGACCCTCCGCATAGAAATCCAGACCAAATCACAAATGGCGGCCCTTTTGCGGACATTCATTCCCGGTTTCCAAAGCAGGATCACGTTGATGTCCAGCAATACGCAGCCTCCAGCTAGATCTCGAAGAAACTCATTGGAGGACCAACATTTTGCCCTTTTGTTTCGGCTATTCTGGCGCTAAAAAAAGCAGTCAAAAGGTATTTGTAAAAATCGTCGTCAGTCTATCACATCAAAAAGTCACCACCACACGCTCAACGGGGAAAGAACAGGAATTGCCCAGGCAAGAAAAGCGTAAGTCGAAAAAGCAGAATCCTGTCAGACTCACATCTAGGGGTTACGAAATAGGACCGGAGGCGTGGTGGATTAGTAGAATTACTAGAGCTAAATAGTGATATTATTGCCTACCGTTATTCCTGTGCAAACTCCTCGATTGTCCTTACAGACGCATAACGCAAGCTTTTTGAAACCGGTCACCAACATAATTCCGCCATCGCTGGACAGTTTCTCTCATGAGCTCATTAAGTGAAATCGAGCCGCATTATTCAATGCGCTAGAAGCGTGCCGACCGACCTTCCTAACTCCTGACCTCCGTCATATCCTCCCGAAATTGAGCGGATAAAGCAATCATCAGTGACAAGCGATCCCTAATGTTATACAACGCACTTAATAAGACCCGTAGGTTTGCAAGAAGTAAGTTTTCGCTGATCAGTGTTATTGGCCTTGTCCCTGATTCCTCCCCTGCTCCTGCATTTGTCTGTGGAATTCAGCCGCGAAGGCGGGGTTGTGAGCCCATGGGCCCGACTGAAGACTAGGTTGTCCCGGTGCACCAGTAGAGGGATTTGGAGTCTGGAAATACGGTTGATGGTTGTGCTGGTGGGGGCTGTACTGGTGGTGGGGGGGTTGCAATGCCGGCGCACCTAGTCCGGGGATAGATGGATTTGGGAACGGGAAATTTTGAGAAGGGGGTTGGAAAGCGAAAGTTCCAGGAGCTTGATATCCACTGAAGTTAAAAGATGAGTTTGGTAGTGGCGTAATTGGGGATGGAGACATTGGAGGGTAGTTAACGTTGTGTGGTGTTATGGACGGTGTGTTAGGAAGGTTGAGCTGAGGCATCCGTGCGACTGCCCCGTTGTGCTGTGGGTAGTTTCCGTTGGCGTTACTCTGGTAGGATGCATTGTTGGGGCGACTCCAGGTAGAGGAGCTGCCTTGATTGAAACCACCACGGCCCCGATTTTGCCGCTGTCCTCCTCTATTTCCTCTCCCTCCCCTACCATAGCCTCTTCCACGATCACTAAAATCACCTCTATTCGTCGATGGGACAGGTGGTGGTGGCAAAGGATGCGTCAAATGCGGAGGCCCATTGGCGAGCATTTCAGATAGGTTATCTGGCCGTTGCAGAGGGGTGTAGCCTTCTTCTGCCCCTTCTGCCACATCATCATAATTCATCTCATGCGCGTCCAGATCTCGAGATCCAGAAGTGTTGGACGGTCCATGTTGTCCACCACGACCGCCACGATGACCACCTCTCGAGAATTTGGAACCACCGCGACCTTTGCCATTATCCGGGGTTCGGCCTTGCCTACGGAGCTTTACCTGGCGTTTGTGCTCGGCTTCTGCTTCATCGTCTGAGAACTCCATCTCATCATCACCGACTTCCTCGTCATGGAAATTGGACGCATCGCTGCCTTTGACACCCTTCAACGGTTGCGTGAAGACAAAAGTCGAGTGCTGTGGAACGTAGTAAACTGTTGTACCTATGTTGGAGACACCCGCTTCCTCTATGTCCTTCTCGTTAGTGAAGCGTACAGTGTACCTGGGCTCTTCGACCCTTCCGATCAAATCGGCCACGACTCCCACAACACCTTTGTCGTTCAAACATATTAGGGATCCTGTCTCCAATACTTGATACTCTCCAGAGGTCTTGGCTTTGATGACAATTGTATTCTCAACCACGAACTCGATGTTCCCTAGTTCTTCGATCTTCATATCTTCAGTAATAATGATATCAGGTTTGGGAATCACTTCCTCGAATTTCTCATTTGCGGTTCGTAGACCAGATCCTTCAGACTTATCTTTTGATCTGCCACCTTCGTCGTCTGAGCCTCCATCTCCCTGCATCAGTATGCGGGCGGCTTCCTCGGGGTCGAGCATAGCATAGTCACCATCAGCATCATCGTCACTATCGTCGTCTGAAGAAGTGGTGTCGGAGGAAGAATCGGAATCTGAGGATTCGTAGGGAGACGAATCGATCTCCCATTCCGGGGCATCAGCGCCTGCCTCAGGGACAACTGCATTATTTGACGGGATAGCATCAACGCTCAGAGCCGCCAGATTTGTTTCGGAGACACTTGGTAAGTCCCGTTGGCCCGCATTGCCTGCTGCCGGGAAGGATTCGACAACCGCTGGAGCGATCGGCGGTGCGCTTGTATCCTCTGCTCCATGATCTCCAGCCGCCGACCCTAACTCCATCTCCGTGGCGATAACGCCCTGGTCAACCTCTCCATTGGCGAATCGATCAGGTATGTCTGTGTTTCCCGTGCTTGTATTATTCAAAGATTCAGAAACATCAGAAGGGACTGCATTCTCCACAGCGTCAACCTGCATTTGATTTTTGTCTAGATCCTGCACAGAATCGATAGATGGATCAAGATTCATGTTGCCATTATTAGCGATCTGCGCAATTCCCTGGCTCGCCGTGTCTTCGCTCGCTTTTGTGTCTTCAGCGACATCTTTCGATAATGGATGGCTCGGGGTCTCATGGGTTGGTTTTGACGTCGATGGGAGAGGCTGAGGTAAAGCGCCCGATTCCACTTCAACCTGAAGCATCAAGGCATCTAGGATAGAGTTTGGAGGGTCCATTTCTGTAGATTAGGACTTGTAATCCATGTCTGAGGTTGAATGACATTAGTAGGCACTTCAAGTGCAGCAGAAGTCGGACGCCGCCTCCAAATTCACAAAAAAAGTTTCAATGCGGAGAAAACAGGGTCTAACCTCATAAGGGAAAGCCTGAGGTGATAAGAACACTAGCGTTATCTTAGAAGTCCAACCAGGCTCAGGCTGCCACTATTATCAATATTAAACATAGACAGACGATCAAACTGGGCTTGCCACAGACCACTTGAGTTAGCATTCCTCCCTTCTGATCCTTTCGAGACTTTAGGCCACCTGAGGATGTGCCCAGTGATTGACTTGATGTGAACGTGAAGACCCTATCTTGGTGGTTCTTGGATGTTTTCAACTCATTTAGAACCAAGATTCCACGATCAGTATCAGATTAGCACCGTCGTATGTTATTAGCATGAGGCCACCCTTCCATCTGTGGAGACGGACGCTGGATGGCGGTGGGAGGAGCAACCATGAATATATTATAAAGAGGTGAAATTCGCTGAAGATGAGAGCGCAATTCCATTCTCAGAGTTCTTTGGTCAGTTCACCAATAACATGGCCATTACAACTATTCCAGCCCCTTTGAATGGGAAGGTTGCGATCGTTACAGGAGGAAGTAAAGGAATCGGTCGGGAGACTGCACTGAACTTTGCTCGAAAAGGCTGTAGCCACATCGCAATCACTTATGTCCAGGATAGCGCTGCAGCAGCGGAGGTTCTCAAAGCAGTGGCAGAAATCAGCCCGGATTGCCATACTATTGCCATCAAGGCAGATGTTAAGAACCGCGAATTCGGCAAAGAGGTTGTCCAACAAAGCCTTTCCAAGCTAGGGATCGATCATATCGATATACTTGTCTCCGATGCTGGTGTTCAGGACATCGATGATCATGTCCCAGCATCACAGATGAATTACGAGCATTTTCAAAAGATCATGATCGGTCAGGCTTGGGCACCGCTGCAGCTGTCGCTTGAAGCCATCAAATACATGTCTGCCGGTGGGCGAGTCATCATGAATTCCTCTGGTTCCAGCAAGATGGCCAATGGTGATCCATTTATCATGCATTCCTGCAGCAAAGCCGCCATGGACTCCAATGCTCGCAACCTGGCTGTCATTTACGGACCCAGTAAGGGCATTACTGTCAACTCCATTGGTTGTGGATGCACCGATACAGAATCCTTGAGAAAGTCGATACAATCCAATGGTCCTGAATTTGGAAAGCTTGTGGAGAATCTCAGCCCTTTGAAGAGACCGGGGAGGCCAGAGGAGGTCGCCAACATTTATCATTTGTGCCAAGTCCTGAAGCGAGTTGGATCAACGGTAAGAACCCCTATTTTGGATCTGGTAACCTTCACTCATCGCGAATCCTTAGGCAACCAAGTTCCTGCGAATGGTGGTATGATGCTAGAACTGCAAGGCTGATTTAAAGGGGGGAACTGCCGTACTCTGCAGTTTTCATTTAACAAGAGTAATACAGCGGAAAGCTGAAACCCTGCATCTGAGATGGTCAAAGGCACGAAGGTGACTCACTGAGTGACTCACTGGTAGGTGTTCTTGTCCACTGACTCGAAGAGCAGGTGGGTTGATAGATCGCGCACACTACCTCGGGCGCCTTAAAATTTCAGAAAATTGCGTATTATTACTTAATTACTCCTTTCAAAGCGTAAGGCTTTATTAGTGACGTTGCTGCGGAGTCAGGCAGGGGTCGGGGCCGAGGTTATCAAAACCCGCATCTACATAACTGCTCAAGCCCCAGCAGGTTTATGCCTTTATGCCTGTATCCTCACATCCTCCACATCTCCACATCTCCACATGCACATTTCGGTGGAGGATAAGTCAATTGTGCTTCAGATAAGTGCTGAATTAATTTCCACGGTTAGTCACGCAGCGTATACGTACTGGGTACGTGAGAGCATAAAAGGGTAGATTTTATGTGAGGACAACCCATGACATCGAACCAAGTTGACCTCCTCAGTCTTTCATTCCCCCTTCCACATTCTAACTAGCTCGCCGACACTCATTCTTTAATTGGCTTTGCGGCATCGAACAAATGGCAACGTACGACACCGTCCCCGAGACGGCACAGCTTCGGCCCCAGATATACCACCTAGAGGTTCCAGATCAAGACATCTCGGATTTCAAAGATCTACTTCGCTTATCCAAGCTCGCGCCCAAGACTTATGAAAACACGCAGATCGAGAATAATTATGGAGTGACCCATGAATGGATGGCCAAGGCGAAGGAGCACTGGCTCACCAAATACGACTGGTACGTTTGTGATTCGAATTGGGTCTGCTCAGCGGCATGGTGGGATACTTACTACTCTTAAAAAAAACAGGCGACAACGAGAAGCGCGCATCAATTCATTCCCGAACTTCAAAGTTAACATCGAAGACGACGGGGAGGTGCTTCAAGTCCACTTCGCGGCATTGTTCTCCAAGAAGAAGGATGCGATTCCCCTCCTGTTTATGCATGGCTGGCCAGGTCGGTTTGGACTACATGTCCATCGGAAAAACACCTTAGACAGTCTCCACTAACTTGATAATGCAGGCAGCTTTCTCGAATTCCTCGGGCTGATGGACATATTGCGCAAAAGGTATTCGCCGGAGGAGCTTCCGTATCATATCATTGTACCTTCTCTGCCAGGCTACACCCTCTCGTCTGGTCCACCCTTGACAAAGAGCTTCAATCTGGAGGACACCGCCCGTATTATGAACAAGCTAATGGTAGGCCTTGGCTTTGGCGCTGGATATATCGCACAGGGAGGTGATGTCGGGTCGTTCGAATGCCGGATCCTGAACAAGTTTTACGACGAATGCAAAGGTATGTCTCAACCCTTGAAAACAAAATGTTTTCGTCTATGTCCTAACAAGACGCAGCCATACACCGCAAGTTTACTTCCCGTCCATGAATATACTAAATCCTCTAACACTCATGGACAGTCAATTTCTCTATGCAGTGGACCGAGCCAGAAGGAGTTGACGCGAAGGACGTTAACGACGAAGAGCGCGCAGGAGTCCAACGTATGCAGCACTGGATGGTCGATGGTTCAGCTTACTCGATGGAACATCGCACCAGACCTGCGACAATCGGCTTTGCCCTGTCCGCGAGCCCACTTGCACTACTCGCATGGTGAGCACGTGTGCAACTCTCGCCTTCCGTTTCCTCAATAACTGACTTCCTTCGCTCCCCACAGGATCGGCGAGAAGTTCATCGAATGGTCTGATGAAACACCACCCCTGGACGACATTCTCGACGACGTTACCTTGTACTGGTTCACCGAGACGTTCCCTCGTTGCATATACCCCTACAGACCGGTAGGTAAACCCCCAATTAACGGCTGATAAACCTCCGCGAACCAAAACTGACCATTGATATCTCCAATAATCCAGGTCGACCCAGGCGTCAGAGAACTCGCGCACAGCAATCCGAAATATCGCTGCAGCAAACCAGTTGGCTACTCCTGGTTCCCACGAGAACTTGGTCCAATGCCCAAAGCGTGGGTGGAGAAGCAAGGGAACCTGGTTTGGTATAAGCAGCATAACGCGGTACGTTTTGTGATGGGACTGCTTTACCCCCTTTCGAGCGTCAGCCTCGACCTCGGCATTATGGGCTGTGATTCGTCCCTGCTAACACGGCCTTTTTGAATGATATCTAGGGCGGGCATTTTGCTGCATTGGAGCGGCCGGAGGTACTGGTTCAGGATGTCGAGGATTTCGTGAAGCAGGTTTGGCCAATTAATTGAGGTAATTATGCCTGGACAGCGCGTGATGTGTGTTCACGTAGATCTTAAGAGGTTTGCACATATTCGAGACTTAGGTACTACACTCAAGAAAGCATCCACCGACGAGCCTCGCCGATTGCCATCCCAGTGCTAAGAACCGAGGAATTCTTCATTCCATCTTGATTGCCAATTTGAACCAATCTATCACACTGGGCATAGCAATCATGCAGCAACTTTCGGACTCTCCTCGTCTGACTGACTGGACTCGCCGTCCAGCTGCTTCCTGATATCCTGCGGATGCTCGGGCACCTGCCATGTCAAGTAGAAGGTCGGCGCTACGCAGAGGACAAACATAACAAAGGCAATGATCAAATTGACCATTGGAGAAACCTTCGCCGCACCAATTCCGAATGCGAGACAGCTGCCGACAGATTCGAACGATCGAATGATTCCCACAGAGAGTGTGAGTGTCTCTACGTCCTCGAAGAAGGTCCCCACGATCCAGTACACAAACACATAGTGAGATTCATTCATGAAACTGCTTCGTCGTTAGTTTTGGGTACAATGCAGAGTGGTGGCAGCGGAGGCTGTGCTCACCGAAATAAGACGTTCACTGCAAACGCGCGACCAAACCCGGCTGAAGTCCAGTCAATGCTGACCTTGGTGGGTGAGTTCTCGTACTTCCTTTCGTTGGCGAATTGCCAGCCGAATAGCCCTATCATGATAGTCGCAAAGAAGATCCAAGTGATTTTTGCAGCTTTCGGACGACTGAAAATTCTCCAGTCGAGGAACCAACCCCAGAAAAAATCAGCAACCGTGGCAGCGATTGCAGACGTTAAAGAACCCAGAGTTCGTGCCCGTACAGAGAAGTATCTCGTCAGGTATATGCCTTGATACGTGTTGTTCCAATTGAAGGTTATCAAGATCGGGATAAGGAGAAACATTTGCTTCTTCTTGAGCAATCGCCATATCTTCTGAAATTCTGCTGTAACCAACTTTGCTTTCGTAGGATCCGGGACTCGGGTTCCATCAGAGCGAATCGCCTTTCCTGGAGGCGAAATCAGGAGTGCGAGAGGAAGTCCAAGACACTGAAGCCCGATTAGAACGAGATACGTGTTATATCCGACCTTGCCTGTCTTTGCCGATTTGTGGTTCAAGGAGAGCTGGATGGATGCACCAATAAGTTGACCAAGTTCTCTCAAGCCAAGCCAGATGCCAGCTACATGGTCGGTCAGATCAATGAAAACTTTCAGAAGCAGAACTGACTTACTGTAAATCCCTCTGTCCTTCACCGTTGGATAGCCAAGAGCAATTGCCCCCTCCGTCGCCCATAGAGCGGAAGCAGCAATGCCGCAAGTTGCGGCTCCAAACAAGACAAACCACTCGGTTCCGTATCGATTATTGACGTACAATGCGGCCGAATATGGAGCATAGCCCAAAGTACCGATGATCAGCATTTGCTTGAGGCCGAATCGATTTGCCAGGACAGCAAATATTGAGCAACCGAAAACCATAATTCCAAAGGTCAGGGAGTTAGCACCATTGACAAGGTATGGTTCCTGTTGACCCCCTGCTCCGGTGTCTTTGAATACACGTTAGCACTGATGTCAATCCCACAGTCTTGAAATTCGCCTACTATTCAAAGCATTCCAGATACCGGGTTGTGTGAAGGATATCAAGCCAACGACGATGACATTGAAAAGGGTGCTTCGGTACCATCTTACGAGTCTGGATCGAGGCAATGGGGCTTGTTCTTGTGCGACTTCATTCGAATCTCTTGGGCTTTCCACGTCCTTTTGGTCCACCGAGACCCTAACCGCCAGGATGTCCTTAGCCGCGTCAGCCATGTTGTAACGGCATACCCGACCAAATACTGTCTCTATGCAACCGAATTCTCAAACTTTGACGGCCCGTGGACTTATAAAGCCGACCGAACAGATTTCGACTGCTTCAACGATCACAGAAACATTCGACATTTTCGATCGCTTAACCATGGTGTCATATCTGCTAAAATGAGCGAATAATCAAAATTCCACGAGGGGATACAGAACGATTGCCTTCGGAACAGGCTTCGTTCAAGAGATAAGCAGTGTTTCCCCTGCTGGTGTCGCATCTGACCCCTGTGGTTGGATAAATCCCAGTATGCGCGACAGATTTTTACCATGTCATCTGTGGACATTGTGGAGTCCGCAACTCACTGCATCCTCGGATTCGTCCAACGGGTATTGACTGGTGTGGATACTATATTGTCTGCTCTATCAAACCCCCCTTGGCCAAAAGCCGTAGCAAAACAACCCATCCGTTTCGGGTGCGAATAATGGTTTGGCGACCGGTGCTATTGGTCCTTTACGGCGTCAATGCCGTTCCAAGAGCTTGATACAGAAACAGTCAGCGAGCTTAACCCTTCTAGAAGACAGGCCGTCGATGAGGTGGGCGAATTACGTCGATGGCGTGATTGAGGATAAAATGTTGCAAGAACTTTCGGGCGTACGACTTCCTAGGGGACTTAGGCACGCCTGCACCAGCCACTTGATATAAGGCAAAATCACCTGCTCTGATGAGAAGAGCGTGCATGAAAATTGATCTTGTTCTGCCCTTTGGTATTTATATTGCAGCGTTCTTGAGTTGAAGCGAGTGTTGGCGCCAAAGACCCACTTGATTCACCGTACAAATCACGTGAGTAGTGTCGAACCGTGAGGTATTGGTCTCAGGCACTCAGACCGATCTGCTCAGCAGCGCTAAACCGTAAACGGACGCCAAAATATTCGCAGAAAGGTTATTGCGAAGGTCTCCTTTAGGTGTTAGCGCTGCCTGAGCAGATCAGTCTAAGTACCTAAGACAAATGAGGCATTGAGTTCATGCAAAATGTTTCATATGAAACTCATGGATACGAAACACTCGGAAATGGCCAAATGACGTGGACAATCGTACATTTTCGACTGAGACGCTCGTAACTGTGTATAAAACCAAACAGCTCACATAGACTTGCAAAATGACAGAATCCTCAATACTCAAGTTGATTGACCGACTTTCTCAACCTAAACCTTGCGCGGCCAATTCTCTATGGTCCGCGATAGAATGGCAGCCCCAGCCGTCGAAGTTCTGAGTACTGTTACGGTGGATGACAACCTCGTCTCGATTGGGCCGCACAGTGCATCAATATCATGCAGCGTTCAACGCCACAAACCGATATGCATTGGGCTCGCTCCCTCTAGAACTTGCGCCAGGGGTGAATTTGAGCTTGGATCGGAAAATTTCTGCAGCCTCACAGCTTGCGGCCAGCGGGACTATTCGAGATCTCCTTACGAATCATGGAGCCATCCATTTTAAAGGGCTCGGGTTGAAAGATCCCGAGGAGTTCTCACGGTTTGCCCGATCATTTGGATGGAGTCCGCATGAAGACATCGGGAATCCTGTCCGACGGACTGTGCTTGCGTTCAACGTCGCTACGGCCCTCGAAGCCCCTCACACTGTGCCAGTATATCCTCACAATGAATATGGGTTGAGCCCGCACTATCCGGCTTATGTCTTCTTTTATTGCTTTTCTGCCCCTGAATCTGGTTTGTCGATTTCCTGGCTTTCGAAAATCCGTGAAGTGCCTAACAAAACGACCAGGTGGGGAGACCCCCATCAACAGCTCTATAGTATTATACGAGAGACTGCATCAACAGGTTCCAGACTTCATCAGAGCTGTGGAAGAGAAGGTAAGGAATGACTTGACGAGGATGCGATTGCCCTAGGGTGCTCACCAAGCGTGAAACTAGGGTGTCCAGTATCAATTATTATCGCAACCGTCCTCGAGATGATACTAGCTCCCCTGGAACGTCGTTGCTGCAATCGTATGGCATCAAGGTCCTTGACACTGATGACACGGAAACGGCACGCTCGAAGATTGAAGATGAGATACGTCGTCTCCCAACTGCGACCTGGCAGTGGGAGAACCAGTCTTCCGAAAATGAACTAGGGGACTTGCGTGTTTTCCAGCAGTTGCCTGCGGTGAGGCTGCATGAACAGACGGGCAAGCAAGCCTTCTTCAATAATACCATTTCTAAGTACTAGGCGTCTAAAGACGCTGGGTGCCTCGAACCTCCTCATTTGAACGAGAATGGCGATTATCAGCCTCCTGTTTTCGTAAGTTGAATCAAAATGAACCTGACAGTATGCTTCTGCTGTTGCTGACCGCCACTCAACGCAGTATGCCGATGGTACCCCAATACCACACCAACAATCTTGAAGCCGCTGTTCAAATCGTGAAGTAAGCGTCCTTGCATCAAGATGACATTATTGGATAAAATCTTACCCATGGAAGCGAGAAAAGGTCTTTGGTATCTTGGACCAAGGGTGATGTTCTTCTGATAGATGTATGTTTCCCCTTGTCGGGAATGATGAGTCAAAACTGGATTGCATTATAAACAAAGGCTGATGACCCATCCACAGAATCACGCAGTTCAACATGCCCGGGAACCTTGGACGGGGTAAGTGTCCATCTCTATCCATAAACCGTCGTCGTCACATGGCTAAGGGATAAAACCTGCCAGGGATCGAAAATTGCTAGCGAGTCTTTGGGATGAACCAGTAGCAGTGAGATAAAAAGAGGCGGAAATTGGTAGCGTAGCTACTCCGAAGATACCAGGGGTGCACGAGCAAGATCTCCTCGAATCCAAACATCCCGAAATATCTGATACCCGGAGCAGTACGAAGTGAGATACGCCTCAGCAAACCACGCATTTTGCATCCGGCATCGCTGAGATTTCTACTTCTTCCCAGATCTCCTTACAAGGTGAATCACATTCGCTATCGAGCCACAGGAACTTTGTGATTTTGCTTCGAGCCAGCTCCCAGGATTTTTCGGGGGACTCGTAGAGTTCACTCAAGTTACCGCGCACCACTAGAGGTATGATTTCATTCGCCAAATGTTCAATGAACCAACCCCGCATGTTCATTCCTTGAGTGAGCCATGCCCCAAGAATAGTTGCCCAGAGTATTAAGTCGTGGTCTATGTTACCGCTGTAAGATCCGAGGGAGCTGTTGCAGTAAATGAGAATATCCTTCAAGCGACGTGCGTAAACGATCGTGACAGACTGGTCGCTGTGAAGGTTCGGTAGAAGAGTTACAAGCTGGAAGACAAGAGCGCAGGTTCTCGAGAGCTCATATAAGGCTATATCTCGTGAATTTTCCAATTCATTATCGGTAAAATCCGTCGTACCAGAACCTGGTGAGGAAATGCCAGCCCATAAATCATCTAGGCTGGCAAGCTCATGCTGGTTGAGATTGCGTGCGAAGATGATATGCTTCAGGCTAGGAGCATTTGAATCTCCTTGCTGGAAACTGTCAAAGCCCACAATGAGGTCACGCATACCTTCCAGTGCTCTGATCAGATCTTCAGCCTGTGGGATATCTGAGTGGGAGAGGAATTTGAAGCCAGAGATTAGATAAGGAGAGCGCTGAAATGCCGGGCTAGTTGATTGACTCGAAGGCCACGATTTGAGAACTAGTGCGGAGGGCATCAGGATCGGGAATGCCGGTTTCGATTGAAACATTATTGCTGTGTGAGTGTCAAACCTAGCGTGAAAGCGCAAGTAAGCCGAGGTTACTATATCGAGGGAGCGGAGTGCTCATGTTAGCACTTACGAAGCAATAGCAAAAGCAAGCCCAGGAAGACGTATTTCCTGCAAGCCTCCCTTCGCACGGATAACGTCCAATAGTCCTGTCATGTGTGACCACTCATAGTCCATACTCGCGTAGAATTGCGCATCTTGAGCTGCCGCAAGAACTCTATTTTCCCTGTATGTCGCCGCTGTGACTTTCTCACCGCTGCCATGCGAGGCGAGAAGGGTCATGGAGAAGACAACTTCATCGGAGCACATGGTATTTGGGGAGCTCAGCGCCTCTCTCAGGGCCAGAAGAGCTTTCCCTTTGCAAGTTAGTCGCAAGACTTGGCTCCTCCTGTTGTCAACTGTTGGAGACTGGTGAAAAGCCTTGTGCGTCGCGCCCGCGAATATTAAAGTGTGGAAGACTAAAGGAGAGTCGATGGCTAAGTTCATGACAGCTTGTTTCACCGCATTTATTGAGCTAGGCTTTTCATCTGGCGCGAAAAGGGACCATTGGTGAGAAATTGCTGTTGAACAGCGTCAGCAATGGCATTTATAGGCAGCTAGGCCATATGTAACGTGAGGCTTGTTGATCGAATCGCACAGTGGTCCTCCTAGAAACCGCCCACAAAATGCTTACCATGATCAAGCATCTCATGCACCATTAGGGGCTGCTTCCGAGTGCAATAGGCATCAAAAGGATCTATCCTCCCAGCTCCGAGGAGGGTTGTCGGGCGTGGATTATGCTGCATTTCCTCCAATTCATTATTTTGAATCTTCCATTCGATGAACTGTCCTCCGTAATCAGCAGGGATTTGCGTCCTGCCACTGTTGCCTCTTTTATTGAATTTCAGATGTTGCTTTGCCAACCTTGCTTTGCGGTGATGCTCCCTTGCGGCGTGTTTCTGGTGCGATATGTTAGGGCCGGCCTGGGATGTTTCCAGCGCTCCATCCGATGCCGGCTTGTATGGCAAGAAAAGCAGGCGCATCACCGTTGACGTGAGAGTTAGTATTACCGCCGTATGGAAAAGCTGCGAAGAGCAAGAAGGCTGCTGCTCGTCGCTAACTTTGCCCTTCCGAAAGGGTTAGGGCGGCATGGAAACTGTAGCTGCCGCATCTTCAGCCTCACTTGAGCTGGACCCCGCCTCGAGCTGAAGGTGGGGTTTTCCCCGTTTGGCAACAGTTCAACTTCCCTGATGAGGTTCTTGGAAGCATTGGCAGACCTCGAGGGTCAGGTAGAGCCGAAGGTATTATTTGAACCTCCGCCCACCAGCATGAATGGTCCAAATGCGTCATAATTGGTCATGATCAATGGCGGACATTTTCCAACTACCACCTAGTAAGTCTCCTTGTAGAACCAAATGTATCGTCTCGTTCGACTCTCTCCTAAATCCCTACAAGGACCAATCTCTGTTTGGCCATATAATTGAGAGTGATCCAGATCAATTTTCGTAGCAAATATTGTATCTGGGCCCACATCATTATACTGTGGGAGACTATGCCTCGAGAGGGAGAATAACCAATCGCCCTGAAAGCTCTCATGAAAGCCATGCCGGCGAGTGTTTGGGTGTACCTCCGATGTTCATATCAGAACTGCAGCGGCCTTCTTGGGACAGTCGTCACTGGATGAGCTGATTCTGGCTGGCAGGGCCATACATCGACACTGGAGTTCATTGCCCTCCCGAATGGATTGAACTTGTCGGTCGTTGACTTTTGTGAAATATAAAAGTCGATGGTTCTGGTTTTTAAAGGCATACGTCCTCCTCCTGGAACTTTTGGCTCATCCACCAAGGGTCCCATAGTTCCACATTCTCTTGAATTCTTCAACGACCTCTCTACTCTCAACGAGGATGCCTAATTCTTGACTTGTCTTCCAACTTGCAGCGTCCATGTTACCACTTCCCAGCAAAATCTTTTCTCCATCAACAATGGTCACCTTTGAGTGAAGCCTGACAGGAGTGATCTCTTTTGCATGCTCCCGCACTTCCTGTGCTCCAGGGCCATCGTCAAAGAATACAGTCTTCAGTGACCCTCTGAGCGCTTTGGATCGTTTCGCCAAATACCGAAGACATCTTGGAGTGGTTGTGCCGGCTGTCACTATCTGCTCCATTGTCATGAGTGTGCGATTTGTCCAGATATGGACATCAACACCTCGTTCCATTGCCTGAACGAGATCGTCTATAACTACCGGTTCCGTCAAGTTAGGGGTGAGCATGATGATTGAGGATTTTGCTGTGCACAAGAGATGATGGGTGGTATTCAAAAGAGGTGTTGAAGGGAAGTCATGAGGTGTACCAGGAAAACAGGGTAATTTCCCTATAATCGAACCTGGTTGAAGGTGATTTGGCAGGAAGCTCGATGTGTGTGGTGAAGGAAGGAGCGTGGTGCTAGATCGAATGTGACCGAAAATTGCGATCTCAGATGGTCCGTCCGCTACTGGTACCTCCTGGGTGAAACCAGTGGTATTTCTGTTGGCTTCTGAGGGGTATATTGGGACAAGAGGGCCGCCATTGTCCCAAAACTCTCTGTGGAAAGCCAATAGGTGGCCAACAACCGGACCTTGGAGGGAAATGGCTACCTCGAACCATCGTTCCCACGAGACATTGCAAGACGGAAATATTGCAATCTCGCGATCTACGATGACATATTTGGAATGAATTATTCCAAGAGGCCAGAAGAATTTGCGGGTGATGGTGATATTCAATCCAACAAGTTCATTCGGCTGAGGCAATCCAAGTTTAGCCCAGGTAGCTGGCGGATAGCTCTGGCCTCTCCTAGGAGTTGGTAGTAACAAGTTGCGTGGAAGTGAAGAGGATGAAAAGCATATTCGCACAGATATGGTTGATGACGAGGCTATAGCTTTCTCTGATAAGTGCCGAAGTGCCTCGTTGATATCAGTGAGCGTCACAGACTCGGCCCAAAAGCATGTAACGAGGATGACTTCATGCTCGGCGGCTATTATGGCGGGAATGATACTGTTGTGATATATAGTGAAGCCGGTGCCAATGACTAGGGATATGGGACTGCTAGTTGAACGCAGTCCAATAGAGACATCCTTGACATGGTCTAGGTCAAAACTGCGAGCGGCTTCCAAGCTGTCGATCGCTCGACCATTGACGAGTTGGCTTGTACTTGATTGATTCATCTAAGTGCCGCGGGATATGGCCAAGGCGAACCTGAGTCACTATTTTAAGGACCCCTTTCTTCGAATTCAAGGCTATCTATTAGATGCAGCTGATGTACTCGAATGTGTGCTATGGCGAAGTTGCGCCCTTCGAAAGATGGAAATCCGCGAAGGAAGTTTGGTATGTACGGAGGAGCATATTACGCGTTAAATCGCTACGCGTTTGCCAATGCTCAGCCTTGCGAGAGGGCGAGGCTGACGAGCATCAATGTGAGTGTCTTCGTGCTGGATCATGTCTGGAATTTATGGATCTGAACTATTTAGGCTTCCGGCACAAATGATACACATAGCATCGTATCGAATTTTAAAGGAGAAGAAACATCCACACAGGTAGATTATGTCTGGTACATCGGTTTTCCTCGCTCCATGATAACTACCTGGATCCAGACCAGTAATCGCGTGGATTTGCCCTCTGCCTCTCAATTTGCTCGCTCTGCATTCGCCATTTCGCCTCCGCTTCACTTAACGGAAACCTCTCTTGTACTACAGTCCTTTCGGTGTAGTTTCTTGGCCTCACCGTATTATATTCTCTCGCATCTGCGACGTCAACAACTGGTGGCTTCGAGAATTTTTGTTGAATTCCTTCGACGGCGTAAGGGGAAGGAGGAGAAATGGGAATTTCTGACTCGTAGTAATACTGACCCGTACGCTCATCAATGAGGACACGACCACCACCAACACCACCACCACTATTATGTGACGCCCTTCTCCTCAGAGCACGCATCTCGCCTTCAAGCCAAGTCAATTTCCAGCGATCATATTCATCCATCTTAGTCGCAACTCTTTCCGAGAACATTCCCGGGTTTTCCGTCTGGGCATGTGGTACCCGTACATGTTCATACGAAGGATACTTGCTCCTATGGGAGTCCATTGGATTTGGGGCTGGTCGTCGTGGTTCGGGTTCAACATGCCGCTCCTGATCATGAAATCCGGCTGGATCGAACATGTTGTGAAGCGCGGGAGGTGCAGGAGCTTGGGGTATATCTTGGCTCCAATGACGTTCTCTTTCTTGATCTAAGGCCGTGTCGACGTGGAATGGCCTGTCGTCAAACTCTGCTGGATAGGTAGCAAAACGGGTCGGTTGAGGTGGAGCCTTCTGGTTCCTTCGGCCGCTAGTAGCATCCATACTCTCCGCGGGACCAACACGATTGTAGTTGATCGGCTGATCCTCATCCTCATATCTTTGCGGCTGCGGTTGGTCATTCGCAAGGGGATACCGGTCAATACGAGGCGAGAGAGGGAAGAAATCACGTTGCGGGGTTTGAGCCCTGAAATTTTGAAGAGCCCCGGTTTCCTTCCTTCTCTCATCGTCCGCCAAGTCCTGCTGAAACTTCTCATATACGTTCCTATGCGGTGGGACCCTTTTCTCTTTAGCACTTCGAGTTGTAGGCCTGCCTCGGGGGCGTTCTTCAGGGCCTCGCTGTCGATTGACGGATGGAGGTCGCGTGGATCGTTGTTCGTTTGCGATATTCCATGGTACGGCAGGTATCGGGGGCAAAATGACCTCATCTACTGGCTCCTTCTCCAGCGTTATCGTTGACTCGGCATCACCACTTGATCGCATCTGCTGTTTTAGGGACTCCTTTTCTCGGTGTTTGCTGATCACTCTGGCACAAATATCTTTGGACACTTTAGCTTCAGCCAGTATATCTCTGATCCTATTTTCAAACTTGTGGTTATGCTCCGTGATCAAAAGCTTTACAGCAGTGTCGGATACATCGGGCACAAACTCGTCATGAGAAATAATGCTCCTTTCGTTAGTTGGTCCGTGGCCCATGATGTCGTGAAATGGGTCGCCATATTCGATTTGCCTCTGCTGTTCCTGTTTCTGAGACTCATGGTGAGGATGTCTTTTGGACCGGGAGTTGTCACGCTTGCGCGGCTTTTTACGTGACTTCGGAGGTGATTTGGCACTTGTCCTATCACTCTTTGCGTCCTCGTCCGAATCCATCCACTGTCGAGGAATCGAACGGTCTCTCGTGTACTGGGCTTGCGAACTCGACCGGACAGGGGATGTGTAGTCAGAGAAAATGAATGCGCTTGAATCTATGCTCGATGCCCTTGAGGAAGACATTGTTGAATGTACGACGGGTTGCTGCCCGAGGGAGGGTTGTCAGATTGGCGTGCTCAGAATCAGGTCAGATGAGTTGAACTCGGAACTAGCTTGAGGTGGGTTGTACAACTTGGCACCAGGCCCCTCCTCGCTTAAATAAGGAATCCTTCCATGTGGACCGACCGCCTTGCAAAATTTGCCCCTACAATATGGCTACATGGGCCCAATCAACTCCATGGATCCGGTGACTCGTAGCCTCACTTAAGTGACAGGCTATCAATATAAATTGGGCAGGATTTTTTACAACACGAAATGCATCTATCACAGTCAACCGAAACTTGAAGTTTACCATTCCAGTGCTCTCATCTACCTTTCCGCATTATTATTCTAGTCACGTCCCTCTCTACTCAGTGAGCCATACTGCGTACCCCGTACTCCTACTTATTATCGCTTTGCTCTGAAACATTAGGCAAACACTAGGTGACTGCTCACTCGATCATATACCAGCCTCTTTTGTTTGAGCCTGGAGCCTCTGTCTGGTATGACATCTTCATCTGGTCTTTCCACCTCCGTACCTCCAATTGCAGCAAAAGCAGAAGCCTTTCGTTGAGTTTTAGCTTCTATTTGAGGTGGAGAAACTCCTGTCTCCCTCATCTGCGATCCTCTGTCATGTGCTTTAGGACCATCATTGCTTTTAGCCATTGGGGAACCCATTTTTGGCTCGCTCCCCTGTCTCACCGTGGCACGCTTGGGTAATGCAAGTGATGCCTGGCGGATCTCTTCTTCCTTCTCGGCATGCGCCTTCATGATGTCTCTAGCCAGCTGGACATCGCAACCAGCCTCCATTAGCAAGTCCCGAAGAGACGCTTCAAATTGATGATCCAGGTTTCTGCTGGCTATGGCAACTTCCACCGTGGCAGGATCGATCGGTTCCTCTGGCACTTTGTTGGGTTCTGCCGTAGGGGTCCGGTTGAAAGCATTACCTTCTCCAACATGAGCTGTGTCAGTGCCATGCTCATCACTGCCGCTGTGGTCTTTCTTCCTTCTGCTTTGTTGTTCATGTCCTGGAGAGAGACTAGTGTCTTCTTTTTCACGGTCTAGGTTCGGTGTTTCCACAAGTATATAAGTGGGCTGATTTGAGCCTAGCTGGTCTCTGACAACCTCGGATAGGTCTGCTGGAGTAATCTTGCGAAGGTTGAAATTCTTGCCTTCAACGAGCACACTGCTGCGAGCCGCCTTTGCTTCCCGGAAGGACAAACGGGGAGATCTGCTCCGATTTTGAGACTCGGTATCCAACTTAAAGCTGTCCTCGTTATCCAAATAATCATCCCTGACAGTGGGATCTCCATTTTCCAAGTGCGATTCAATAATCTCTAGCCTTTCAACGTCCGAACTCTCGTCGTCTGTTTCGGTACTGTGGTCATACTCACCTGAAGAAATAGCCATAGAGATATTCCCATCACCCTGTAGCGGTAATTCCGGGAGATGGGTTAAATCTAGGCAGTCCTGGATGTCGCCCATCATGCTTGAGAGCGGAATGCAGAGTGTTTCATTTGACTGGGAATTCGCTGCAACAATCATTGCATATGCTCGACCACGCGGATCAATCACCCATGACCCACAGTCTCCGGGGAGACTTTTTCCTCGTAAGCACCAGGTCAGTTGGATTTTCTGGCTCGCGGGGAGCAGAATTGCTGAAGCACCCGAATCAAAGGAGGTAGTATGACACCCAGAGACTCCAGAAACCATAATGACATCACTCCTAGGAATGGTTTCTTTGAATGCTCGGATGGTTATACGAGAGAAAGACTCGAACGATACTGAGTTACCCGTTTGAAAGGCTTCATTGGTAATAGGAATCAGCGCCCAGTCTTTCTCACGATTACATATAATTGAAGCGGTTGAGTTGTTATCACCGTCCTCGGAGATGGGTTGCATGTTCACAACCCTCGACTGGCCAGATAAATGCCCAATACATGGTTGGTGGCTTTCATCTAAGGTCACCACATATCCTGGGACAGTTTCGGAAATATCTCGTGGATGTAATCCGCCTTCCTGCACACTGAGAACACTAGCTGACGGGGCACGGGTTACATCAGATTGGAAGACATGAGCAACTGTGACGCCGTAGTAGCGGTCCTTGATGCGAACAACACCTCCAATTGTGGCGCGATTCTCAGTCGAAGTGGTATTGTCGTCCAAAGCAGAATTAGCAGTGACCGAAGAGATCCGGACGTGCGCACCGCAGATGCTCGTCTTCCTATCCTCACTCTGGTTTACCATCTTGTACTGTTCTGCTTGTTCGTGTGTTGGCTCTGACATATCGTCATCCCCACATAAAGATACCGTGGTTTTGGCATGGGCGAGCTTGAAATCTCCCAGCAGAGACCGTAACGATCCATCTTTCAACTTTTGGAAGTACCTGGCAGCGTTCCTTGCAACAGTTTCGTTCCCAGCTTTTGCAATAATTGTCGGCTGGAGGTTTTGAAGATCGGGGCGCTTTCCGACTAGATAACATGACCACGTGATAGTCACTGACACATCTTTCAAGCCTTTGAATATAATCGTGCGTACATTATCATAACCCGCAATTTCGAGGATCTTGGGAAGAATTTGACCGTTCCAGCCTTTCTGTAGTGGACCCTGAACAGCCCAGGCCTTCTTGGATCTGAAATTCAGAGCCGGCTTGGAATGAGGATCAAAGCATGCCGCTTGGTCTTTGGGAGCAAGGTGCCCCCAGAAGGAGCTCATTATTGGGTAAACAGACGAAGCTTAAATAATCGGTGCTTGATTTCGCGGTGGTCTCTAACTTTCCGATTCCTTAAGCGTACCTGTCGTCAGGCATCCTCACAGGGGATCGCAGCATCTCCTAGGTTGAACAGATAATCTTCTCTAATCGGCAGGTAATGGATTTAGCAACGACACTTTTGCGAGGCAGAATATTTGATTTCGTATTCACTGAGGCTGAGGATGAGGAATTCGCTAGCAACGGGCTGGGACGCCCCTACCCCTCCCGGCTGCTCGGCGAACATGGATCTTTATCAAGCTAGCCCTTTTGCGATGGTGCATCAACTGGTTATCGTAGCACGGATCCAGTTGCCTCTTGGTTATGGTCAGCCTGACCAATTCCATTCAGCTTTACGTGATGTCCAGCATGCAAGCTTGACAACACCTCACTCACCAGGACAAGTGGCCTCGATCAGCACCAGGCTCCCACCAAACGAAGTGTCATGTATCGATTTCGCAAGAAGCACTTCCATTCTCGATCTCAACGTGGGCGATTTAATTGCCCGAGTGATGTCGAACAAGAAGTATGTGCGGAAGTGATGCAAGGTGTTTGGACACTTAAGTGGGATCCATCAACCACAAAGGATTCCGATGCACCACCCCAGCCTTATATTGACTTATGGAAAAACTGTGTCGAAACAGCTGGCGACGAGGCATTATGTCTTCACAATCGATTTGTAGCAGTTCATCTGGTAAATTTGGTCCGGAACAATTCACATGAGCAGATCGAAGAGATTCGAGAATTAATTGCAACTAAGTATCCTGATCGAGGGTCGATTCAAGGCTTGATGGTAAATGCCATCGATCGAGATCAAGCGACCATCGCCCTGGCATTTGCAGTCAAGATGTGGCTCCACCTTCCTTTCACCTTCGATATTACACAACCGCAAACCCTGGCAGAATGGGCAAAGGAACAAGTACCACTCAAGGCCCCTAAGGATCAAATAATCTCGGGATCCTTATCGAGTGACTTCTGTATTTCTCACTTCAAGAGAAAGGGCGGCATGACCGTAATTTGGGAAGACGATATTAGTCAGCATCTGAAGGTGGATAAAGACAAAGGCATCCATGTCTTCAGGCATTCTGCCATGCTCTCTGCAATGGAACGGTCTCCTTACCCGTAAGCAAGGGTTGCTTCTTCAGATTATGCAAGTTGCTCACAGTTGCAGAAATCCATTCCCTGAAGGCTTCATTGAAGAAACCCTTCACACTTTATACCTCCTTTTTCGTCCTCTGGAACCGCACAAATCACGAAGGAATGTCCGCATGATGGAGAAGAACCCACACATAGATCTTGAATTAGCAATGGCAAAGCAGGCGTCTTTCGACCTCAACAACTATAGGTACTGGCATGCGAGGCTTGCAAAGATCCAGACTGCGTACGATAGAACTTCTCCCAAAAATCTGCAACAGTGGTGGTTTGATCGGAGAGATCGTGTGCAATGGGCCACATTCTGGACAGCATTCGTGGTTTTCATACTGACTGTCATATTTGGGGTTATCGGTAGTGTAACCGGTGTCTTGCAAGTACTGAGGGCATAATGATGTTGGCTTCGGTAGGAGATTCTTGCCTAAGATCTTTGGGTGGGCAAGAAACGGTAAATATAAACAAATATGATCCCCATATGAACAAAATATATCGTGCTTCTTCAGCGACGCTCGATTTCTTTACTTGCCAGAGATCGCGGCTAAGGAGTTCAATGCAAAGCTGTAACTTGACTTGGACAGGGAGGGAAATTGTGACGTGTCGCGAGCTTTTGCTTGACCGAGGTCTTGGCATAAATCCAGCCTCCTGAGTGCTCACGCTTCCAAAAGTGTTAGAAACCTCATTTGATCACCCTTTTTCTCTGCAACGGGATCTGGACAACGAAATCCAAGATCATGGACCCGAGCATCGAGGAATTCAAGCGGCGACAAGACCCTATATGGGCACCCAAAGGGTAGGAGATCATTCAACCCAATGATGGTGAACGCGCTGACCTTCAAAGAACCAAGTCTCAAGCAATTCCTCAGCCCGGTCCGGTCAAGTTTTACCTGCCTTTAAATATTGCATTTTATCTGTGTCTCGTTTCTCATGTCGTTGCTGCTCTATATGCTCCGATACAAGACTGCGATGAGACTTTCAATTATTGGGAGCCTCTACACTATTTGAATCATGGCTATGGGCTTCAGACATGGGAGTACTCCCCAGAATTCAGCATCCGAAGCTGGGCTTACATCTCAATACATGCCCTGCCGGCCAAGGTGATTGGACTTTTTAGTCAGTCTAAAGCTTCAGAGTTCTATGGGCTGCGACTAGTCCTCGCCTTTTGCTGTGCTGCCACCGAAACGAGACTGTACTCAGCGATATCAAGAGCGCTAAACCCCAGGGTTGGCGTCATATCCCTCTTGATTGTCGCGTTTAGTCCTGGTGTTTTCTACGCATCTACTGCTTTCTTACCATCGAGTTTTGCCATGTACACATCAGCCCTAGGATTAACCTCCTTCATGGACTGGCATGATGGATCAAAGACTGCCAGTGGAATCATGTGGTTTGGAATCGGCGCGTTGTTGGGATGGCCTTTTGCTGGCGCGCTGATTCTGCCATTCGTCTTGGAAGAATGGCTGATGGCAATTGTTGGCCAGGCGGATCTGTTTAACACATTCAGACGATATCTGGATGGGGTTGTACGATGTTTGATCGTGCTTGCACTCCAGGTCAGTATTGACACATTCTTTTTCCACAAGATCGTGGTGGTCCCATGGCGCATCGTGGCATACAACGTATTTGGAGGGAAAGACCGAGGCCCAGACATCTTTGGCACCGAACCGTGGCATTACTACATTCGCAATCTTCTGTTAAATTTCAACCTGTGGTTCATCTTAGCAGTAGCATCTGGACCATTCTTCCTGTTTCAGGCTATCGTCTTGAGACAGCACGCGATTAAACCACCTCTGCTTCGTACCCTCACCCTTCTATCGCCATTCTATCTCTGGCTGGCTATCTTCACCCTTCAGCCCCACAAGGAAGAGAGATTCATGTATCCAGCATATCCCTTCCTGGCTTTAAACGCCGCAATTGGTTTCCATTCATTCCTGACATGGTTCGGGTCAAAGGACTCGGTTTTATTTGGTAAGATCCCTGCAAGCCTCAAGCTGGCAGCCGTCTTGCCGCTGGTCTTGCTTTCGCTCAACATTGGGCTCTTCCGTATCTTGGGAACACTCACAGCATATCGCGCTCCTTTGGAGGTATATTCTGCTCTGAACTCACCGAATATGGTGCAAATCGGGGACAATGTCTGCTTCGGCAAAGACTGGTACCGCTTCCCATCGTCGCACCTCTTGCCTAATGGTACACATGCGAAATTCGTCAAAAGCGAGTTCGACGGGCTCCTTCCTGGCGAGTTTCATGAGGGCAAGACTGGGTTTGGGCTTTTCCCAGGGACATGGCTAATTCCTCCCGGTATGAACGATCTCAATCAAGAAGATCCTGGGAAATACATTCAAGTTGAACACTGCACTTACCTCATTGATACTTATATGCCTGGAATGAAGCCGACCAAGTACGAACCTTTATATGCCCAAGAAGCAGAATGGGAAAAGGTTGTCTGTTACCCATTTTTGGATACGAGGAAGACGTCATTGCTCGCGCGGACCATCTGGATACCTGATCTGCCTATCATACCTCCTCAGTATCGTCGGCACTGGGGTGAGCATTGTTTCCTGAAACGAAGAGACCCCGGGCATCCGGATATTGTTTTGAGCAATGATGGTGAACAACGCTGATTGGAAAAAATCCGGTGAAGGTACATATGACGCCTATGGCAATTTGTGCTGCAGGGTTTGGAGACAGTGATCGCTCGTGGTGGGATTCCCCCTCCCACCTCGCGGTAGGATACCCTCCAACAGCGCACCAGCCAAAAAGTGTGGAGAAGGGCAACGCCGAGTCCCGATCTGGTCATTAGATCCAGATTTCAACACCATCCAATTGGTTGAAGCCAGCAACCTTTCTCTCTGCGGAAACGATAAGGAGATGAAAGGCAGCAGGTCGATGGTGATAAGCAACCCAGTTCGCCAGTCAAGATATGGTGTAACTGCACTCTTGACCATAAATCGGCAACGTGTCTGAGACACTGGATTGGTTGAACGTGGTCGACTGATCAACACAGTAGAACATGAGATCAGGTTCCTATATATCCTCAAATTCTCAAGCTGTCGGACTCTCTACGCTCTCGTTGCCCATGACTTTTATGGTCACACAACACGAGTGCCGATACCCACTTCCACCCACTTCCACCCCCCTCCTCACCCATGATCTATAGCATCCCTCTACCATGAACACCGATATCATTAAACGGTCCGTGCAGGACTTGGTTGAGCGATCGCAGCCCTACATCAGTGAAGCAAATCAGCAACTACAGAAATCTAAAATGCACTGCAATTCAGCCCTGAAAAATGCCCAAAGGGACTTCCAAAGACTCTCCCAGCTGCCACACTTCAAGGAGACCATTTGTGCATTTCTTCTGTTCGTGTTTGCCGTGCTCGCCGTCTCCAAATACCTATCACGCCGACACCAGCGAAGCCTCGCCGGACGGCCGT
>Ga0105239_10000205_pt1 | contig 87162 bp, 84 predicted proteins | sample KBSC44metaG_FD_92761 | JGI IMG/M metagenome (GOLD analysis project Ga0105239, IMG submission 92761) | Corn rhizosphere microbial communities from Kellogg Biological Station, Michigan, USA - KBS C4-4 metaG | ecosystem: Host-associated > Plants > Roots > Rhizosphere > Soil | place: Michigan, USA... | reverse complement strand
TTCGGCCCCATCGGCTACATCCCGCCCGCCGAAGCCGAAGCCAATTACTATGCCGCCCTTGAGATCCTCGATATGGTCGCATGACTCAAACCAAACAGCCTCCAGAAAACCCGGGGCGCTTCAGTGCCGGTTGGCATTTTGGCCTTATCCATTGCGGCGACCGAACCGTGGGCTCGGTGACGATTTGCATTTGGCATGTCCGCTAAGCCCGGTTCACCGCCCGGAACCTGCCTTGCACCTTTCCACCATCCCAAGTCCTTTTCGCCATGGCCACTACACGCTGCGGCACGCGATCGGCACGCCGCGTTCCTCGCGAGCCGTCGTTTATATCGAGGCCGCGCTGAACCGACCGTCGGCATTGGAGGAGCCCGCATAATCCCGGGTCCTCACGCGCGCCCGCCGACTAGCCGCCCATGCACCCCGGATGATTGGGCGGGCAGAAGCCCGGTTGGGCCGCGTTGCGGATCGTATTCACACTTTCCTGCCCCTGATCGGCGATCGCTTTCCATTGGGTCTTCGTGTGACAGACCCGCTTCGAAATCAGCGTCCCGGTTTCGGTATCATCGATACATATGAGCTTTTCTTTGATGGGCTTTGCGGAGATCGGCGGACTGGCCGGAGCGGCACTCACAGTGTTTCCCTGCAGCGCAAGCGCCATCAGCATCAGATACACAAGACCCCTCCTCAATGATGTACAGCTTTTTAAAGGCAGGATTTTTATACGATCAGAAGCGAACGGCAAGATGGATCACACCGGGCGGCGTTCGATCGTTCCTCGTCATCCAGAATAGGGAGTCGCGATTGCGGCTTTATTCCCCGCCTTCCGACGCGCCCAGATCGAACGGCAGGCCCAGCTCTGACTGACACATCGGCGGATGATTTCGAAGCGGCGGCGCGGCGCAGGCTGCCGCGCATGCTCTACGATTATATCGCCGGCGGGGCGGGCGGCGAGACGACGCTGCGCCGGAACCGGGAGGATTTCGAACGGCTCGTCCTCCACCAGCGGGTGATGTCGGGCTTCGACGCGGCGGACCTGACGACGCGGACGCTGGGCCAGAGCCTGTCGATGCCGATCCTGCTGGGTCCCGTCGCCATTGCCGGCATGTTCGCGCGGCGTGGGGAGGCGCAGGCGGCCCCCGCCGCGTCCGCCGCCGGCACCGCCTTCTGCCTGTCGTCGGTCGGGGTCTGCGATGTGGCGGAGGTTCGCCGGACGGCGCCGGCGCCCTGGTTCCAGCTCTATCTGCAAGAGGATCCCGGCCATAGCGCCCGGCTGATCGCGCTCGCCGAGGATGCGGGCTGTCCGGTGCTGGTGCTGACCGTCGATGCCGCGGTGCCGGGCATCCGCCATCGCGACGCGCGCAGCGGCCTGGGGCGGCTGATGTCGGCGCGGACCGTCGTCGATGGCCTGACGCATCCGGCCTGGCTGTGGGACGTGTGGCCGCAGCCGATCGGCCCGGCGGCGGTGAAGCGCGATCTCGGCTGGCATGATCTCGACTGAGTGCAGCGGCATTGGGACGGCCCGATCATGCTCAAGGGCATCCTGCACCCCGACGATGCGCGCACGGCCTTGAGCGCGAGCGCCGATGCGCTGGTCGTCTCCAACCATGGCGGGCGGCAGCTCGTCGGGGCATCGTCGACCATCGGCATGCTGCGGCCGATCGTCGATGCGGTGGCCGGCGAGATCGATGTATTCGTCGACGGCGGCATCCGCTCCGGCACCGATGTCCTGCACGCGCTGGCGCACGGCGCGCGCGCCTGCTGGCTCGGGCGGGCCTGGGCGTTCGCGCTCGCCGCGGCCGGGCAGGCGAGTGTCGCGCATCTGCTGGAGGGGCTGCGGCGCGAGCTGTCGACGGCGATGGTGCTGGCCGGCTGTCCCTCGGTCGCGCAGGCCGGGACGCATCTGCTGTGGGACAGCGACTGACCGCGCCTGCCGATCCGCTGTTCCGACGGCCCGCCGTCCAACCTCGCCCTTCCGGCCCCCAGCCGGAAGGGTCTTTTTTCGAACGGCCGCTGCCGGCCGATGGGCGGGTCGGCAGCGTCGCGGAGAGGGTGGCCATGCGCTCCGTCCGGTTCACCCGGCCGGAGCGCATGGGGGTCAGGCGGGCTTCACGGTCCGCTTGCGGGCCGCGGGCTTGGCGGCGGTCGCCGCCGGTTTCGCGGATGCGCCGGCTTCGGACGCCGGCTTGGCCGCGCGGCGAACGGCGGGAGCGGCCTTGGGCGCAGCCGCCTTCGGGGCAGCGGTCTTTTCCGCTGCGGCAGGCTTCGCCACCGTGGCGGCGGCAGTCTTGCTCGGCTTCGCGGGCGCGGCCTTGCGAGCCTTGGCCGGGCTCGCCTTCACGGCTGCGCCGTTGCCCGGAACGCTCTTTTCGGCGGCCGGCGCCGCCTGCTGCGCGCCCTTGACCTTGCGGCCGAGGCCCAGCCGCTCCGCGATCGCACGCCGGCTGTCGGAATAAGCCGGCGCGACCATCGGGTAATCGCGCGGCAGCGCATAGCGCTCGCGATAATCCTGCGGGGTGAGGCCATGCTTCGACAAATGCCTCTTCAGCGTCTGATAGGGCTTGCCGTCGATCATGCTGATGATGTGGGTGCGCGACCCCAGGCTCTTGCGCAGGCCGACCGCCGGCTTGTGCTCGGGTTCGGCGGGCGCGGGCGGCTCCGGCGAATCGATGATCTTGAGCGCCGCGTGCGTGGACTTGATCAGTTCGGCGAGATCGCCGTGCTGGACAGTGTTGTTCGCGACATAGGCACCGAGAAGATCGACCGTGAGCATCGTGAGATTGGACTGGTCCGCATCCGCCATTCTGTTTCTCCGTCATTGGCTCGTACAACCGAGCGTAAGGCCGCCTGATCCGCGGAAGTCCTGTAGTCGTAAACGATCGTTCGACGAGTTCAACCCATTGCGTCGATTGTGGTCATGGGATGTTTCGCCGGATTCGACTGGCCGGGCGCCCGGATGCGGCCGGACCATATCGTCCGGTCGGCCGTCGTGTGCACCTGTCTGCGAGGAAGTTCGGGAGGATCGGGTGGAAGGCGGCCGGATAGTCCTCGGGAATCCGATATCCGCGATGAGGGAGCGCGCACCCTGCCTATTGCTCGGGCATTGGCGCGCTGACCGACCTGATCCTGCCCGACCGATACTGGCTGATCCACCACCGATCGCCATCACCGTCATGATAAGCGCGGCTGAAACGGCGGCACGGAGCGCTGCCGTGTCGCGACAAGCGGGAGCACGTCATTTCTATCTGGCACCTACAGCCACTATTTCCTGCCAGTTAGAGAAGACATCATCTCTAGATAGAAATGACACCATCGGTAGCAGCGGGGGCAGCGTGGAGCCATCCAAACAGCGCAGCGCTGCCCCCGCTGATGCAGCACGTTTGAGTTGATCCGCTGGACCCGCTGCGCAAGCAGCGGGCTCGGTCAACGGGTCAGCGGGTGACGAATTGCGCGGTGCCCCGAGCCTCGAGGTCCGCCGTCGAAAGCCGCCTGGCCAATCGTTTGAGCTTGGGCTTGCAAAGCCGCCGGCCGTCGATCCTGGCGGCGCTCTCGGGCTCGCTCTTGCCGAAGATACTCGTCGATCCAGAGCCGCGCGACGGCTCATTGTTATTCCGAACACGGTGATGGGGAGCAAGCTCCTGAAGAGCGCGCGCCATCATCAGCGCCGCGTCCAGATGCTTGTTGTCGATGACCGCCGCTTGTTTCACCTGCCGCATCTTGTCAAACACGCGGTAAGGCAGAATGTGCTGGCCGTGCCGGATCTCGGTCACGTCCGTCAACGTGGTGTAATTTCAGGTGTGGCACCGGGCCGCACGGATCAGGCGGCTTTGGGTGTGATTTGTAGTGGAGCGATCTCCTCGATCTGGGGCGTGGCGAGCGCGGACATGCCTTCGAGCTGCATGTAGCGGCACTGGAGCTGATATTCGTCGTTCTGCTCGAGGAGTACGGCGCCGATGAGGCGGGTGATGCTGTCCTCGTTGGGGAAGATGCCGACGACGTCGGCGCGTCGCTTCACCTCCTTGTTCAGCCGTTCGAGCGGATTCGTGCTGTGCAGTTTCACGCGATGCTGCTCAGGGAAGGTCATGTAGGCGAGCACGTCGTGCTCGGCTGCATCCATACAGGCGCCGAGCTTCGGCCATCGCGCGCGAAGCTGGTCAGCGACGTGGCGCCAGGTCTGTGTAGCGGCGGCATGATCGGGCTGGAGGAAGACCTGCCGGATCGCGGCGGCGACGACAGTGTTCTGGCCCTTCGGCACATGTGCCAGGGCGTTGCGCATGAAATGGACGCGGCAGCGCTGCCAGGTTGCGCCGACGACGCGGGTGATGGCCGCCTTCAGCCCCTCGTGGGCGTCGGAGATAACCAGCTTCACACCCTTCAACCCGCGCCGGACGAGGTCACGCAGGAAGGTCGACCAGAACGGCTCAGCCTCGCTCGGGCCGATGTGCAGCCCGACGATCTCGCGCTTGCCCTCGGTGTTGACGGCGACAGCTATTATCGCCGCGACACTGACGATGCGGCCGCCCTCACGGACCTTGAGGTAGGTCGCATCGAGCCAGAGATACGGCCACTCGCCGGCCAGCGGGCGCTTAAGGAACGCGTGCACACGTTCGTCGATGTCCTTGCAGAGCTTCGACACCGACGACTTCGAGATGCCGCTCATCCCCATCGCCTGGACCAGCTCATCGACGCGTCGGGTGCTGACGCCGGCGATCCACGCCTCCTGGATCACCGACACCAGCGCCTTCTCCGCTGTCTTCCTCGGCTCCAGGAAACCGGGGAAGTAGGCGCCGGTCCGCAGCTTCGGGATCTTGAGGTTGAGCGTGCCCAGCCGGGTATCCAGGCTGCGGTCGCGGTAGCCGTTGCGCCATGTGCTGCGGTCGCCAGAACGCTCGTGCCGGCCGGCACCGATCAGCCCATCGACGTCGGCCTCCATGATGATCTGCAGCACACTTTCGGCGATGCTGCGCAGGAAATCGCCATCTCCGGTCTTCGCCATCAGTTCGGCAAGGGGTAGTCTGTCGTCGGTCATCGGGAAAAACTCCTCGGGGTTGGGTGAAGCTCGACACTTCCTCCTTAACCGATGAGCCCGGTGGCCACCGAGGCGCTGACGCCGGGGTGGGGCCTCGGCCCCACCCCGGCATACACCGTCATCTACACCGGGAAATTACACCACGAGCGCGGACGCTACCTTCCTCTGCGCTCCAGGATCGCTCCACCGTCGGCGGATGCCATCACGGCCTATATCGGCTCGGGTGCTGCCGAGGCTCACGCACACCAGCTCTCGGATAGCGAATGGGCGAAGGTGGATGCGGCACTCGACGCTCTCCCGCGTCTCAACAAGGAGGTATTGCGCGCCCACCTCCGACATCTGAGTTTCATCGACGCTCCTGCCGGAGCCGGTAACGCACTGACAGCCGTCGTGAGGGGTGGCGAGAATCCGGTATTCGACATGACCCTGCGTGCGGGTGTCCTGGACGAGACGCTCTCGGATTACGAAGGCAATGCTCGCCGGTTTCGATTGGGGCAATCGCTCGGCCATCATCGTAGCGGCACTCTGGCCCGAGCGTGTCCGGGCGCTGGTGAGTTGCGCCGGCTACACCGTCATCGACCCCGGCCAGCTGCACGTCGAGCCGGGCTCTCCGGCGCAATTGCACCATGCTTGGTACCGATTTGTGATGAATGCACCGAACGGAGAGGCCTATTTGCGGTCGCATCGCGGCGAGTTCACCCGCGAATGCTGGACATTATGGTCGCCGGGCTGGGGGTTTTCCGACGATCTTTTCGCCGAGACCGCCACGTCATTTCAGGGCGAGGATTGGCTACAGACGACCTTGCATTGCTACCGCTTCTGGTACGGCAACGCGGATAGTGATCCGAACCTCGCGCCCTTCGAAAGGCAGCTGAAGAACAGGCCTCCCGTCGCGGCGCCGACGATCACGTTGGCGGCGTCGAGTGATCCGCTGTTTCCGGCAAGCTTCACGGAGGGGCAGGAGAAGCTTTTCCAAGGGCCCTATGAGCGGCGGGTGGTCGACGGTTCGGGACACTATATCCCGAAAGAGGCACCGAAAGCCTTCGTTCGTGCGCTTATCGACGTGCGATCCATGGTTCATGGCTGACGCTGACGCGTCAGGCCGGGCTTTCCGCCCCCCAGGTGGCGACCAAGACGTCTCGGTGAGCCGGAACGCCCGGATCGATCGGTCGAATGGGGGTGACGCTGTGCGAGACGCGGTGATCATCGATCAGCACGGCGTCGCCCGACGCGGCCAACGTAAATCGATCGATGCCCGGTTCACCCGCAATCCGAACCTCCGTCACACCCTCGGCAGCATTCATTCGATCGACAAAGAGCACGATTACCCAATCGACTCCGTCGCGATGCATACCCTCCGGCGTCGGATGTCCCAATGTACCGGCTGTGGCCTCGATGCGAAACTGATGGAGTTCCACATGCCACGCGCGCGGGGCGGCTGTCTTCGAGGCGGCCGCAAAGCAGTCCGTTGCCCCCAGCAGCATCCGTTGCATCAACGCGGAATCGATGATCTCAGGTTCGATCGGCTCGAACCAGCGCTGCACATCCCCGTTCAGGGGATTATAATCGCGGCTCTGGAAGTGCGGTTGCTGGGGTTTGCGCCTAAGCCCGGCGGCATCGATCGCGAGTGCGGCATGGCGACGCCGGCGATAACGCCCGCCATCCGCCATGTAGCGATCAACGCCCAGCCGCTCCCACGACCTTGCGAAGCGATTCCAGTCCGCGCCTAGAGCAGGCGAGGGGAGCCAGTCGACGGCACCGGGTCCGAGCCGCACGAAACCGTCCGAGGCAAGGCGCTGCGCTACGGCGCGGGCCTCATCCTCGCCGGCGCTCATCGTCGGTCCAGATAGAGTTCTGCGACCGCGTCGATGATCGCATTCGCGTCGAGGCGATACGTTCGATAAAGATCGGGCAGATCGCCGGTCTGCCCGAAGCGATCGGTGCCGAGCGGCGAAACCATATGGCCCCGAACGCCTCCCATCCAGGACAGGGTCGACGGCGAACCGTCAACGATCGTTGCGATCCCGGCGTCGGGTGCGAGCAGCGCCAGAAGCTGGTCGATATGGCTCGCAGTTTCCTCCCGGCTCGTCCAGCGTGCTGCGCGTTGTGCTGACCATCCGCGATGGAGAAGGTCGGGCGAGGTAACATTCAACAGCCCAAGGCCCGGAAGATCCTCGGCGAGTGCCTCCCAGGCGTCGAGAACCTCCGGCGCGATCGCGCCGGTAAAGGCTATCGCGGCCCCTGCGCCCTCGCGCGGGCGCTTCAGCCAATAGCCGCCTCTGATGGCATCCTCTTTCCAGCGCTCATCGCTCCGCTCGACCTGTTCGATGATGCGCGTCGTAAGCCGCAGATAGACCGATCCTCCATCAGGCTGCTGCATATGCTCGAAAGCCCACCGCATCACCACGGCGAGCTCGTCGGCAAACGCGGGCTCGAAATAAGTGAGGCCTGGTTGGCCGATGCCGATCAAGGGCGAATTGATCGACTGATGCGCGCCGCCTTCTGGTCCCAGCGTCAACCCAGCGGGTGTGGCCACCAGAAGAAAGCGCGCGTCCTGGTAGCAGGCGTAATTCAGCGCATCGAGGCCCCGGGCGATGAACGGATCATAGACCGTTCCAATGGGTATGAGGCGTGTCCCGAACAGCGGCGCTGCGAGACCGAGCGCCGCCAGCATCAGGAACAGATTATTCTCTGCTATGCCGAGTTCCATATGCTGGCCTGCGCCATGACCCGACCATTTTTGGGCGGACGGGATCTTGGCACCGGCGAAGACGTCGCGAAGCTCTTGCCGGCGGAACAGCCCTCGCTGATTCACAAAGGCGCCGAGATTGGTGGAAACGGTCACGTCGGGAGAGGTGGTCACGATCCTGTCGCCGAGCGGCTGCCCGGACTTGGCCAGGTCGAGAAGAATGCGGCCAAACGCTGATTGGGTCGATTGTTGCTGGCCATCCGGGACCGGAAGCTCGGCCGGGACAGGGACATTCTCGATGGTCGGCGCCGGCTTGACCTGGGCGAGGCGCGAATGCGCGACGAACGCCTTTAGGCTTGCGGCCGCATTGTCGCCGAGACCGGCAAACGGCTCCCACTCCTCGCCTTCAGCGATCTGGAGACTCTGCCGCAGATTTTCGATCTGCGATGGGTTCATCAGCCCAGCGTGGTTGTCCTTGTGGCCGGCAAAGGGAAGGCCGAAGCCCTTGACGGTATAAGCGATGAAGACGGTAGGACGATCGTCCTGGGCGCTATCGAACGCTTCCATCAACGTCTCGACGCAATGGCCGCCGAGGTTGGTCATGAGCGTGGCCAGCGCTTCGTCGTCATAGCCGGCGATCAGCTTGGCGACCTGGGGACGCTCCCCGATATCGGCGATAAGGCGCTGACGCCACGCCGCGCCGCCCTGATAGGTCAGCGCGGCAAACTCCGCGTTCGGACAATTCTCGATCCATTCCTGGAGCGATTTTCCGCCGGGCTTGCGGAATGCAGCGAGCTGTTTCTTACCGAACTTGAGCGTCAGGACACGCCAGCCACAGGTCTCAAAGATGTCGTCGAAGCGCCGGAACATGCGGTCCGCAGTGGTCGCATCTAGTGATTGGCGGTTATAGTCGATAATCCACCAGCAGTTGCGAACATCATGCTTATAGCCCTCGATGAGGGCCTCGTAGATATTGCCTTCGTCGAGTTCAGCATCACCCATCAGGGCGATCATCCGACCCGTCTCGGCCTCTGCCAGCTGGCCATGCGCCACCAGATAATCCTGGACTAGGCTCGCGAAGGCAGTGACCGCGACGCCGAGGCCAACGGAACCGGTCGAGAAGTCGACGGGAATCCTATCCTTGGTGCGAGAGGGGTAGCTTTGCGCGCCGCCGAGACCACGGAAACGTTGCAGTTGGTCGAGCGACTGATTGCCGAGCAGATAGTGGATCGCGTGGAGGACGGGCCCGGCATGCGGCTTGACGGCGACCTTGTCTTGCGGCCGCAGCGCATGAAAATAGAGGACTGCCATGATAGCCGTGATCGATGCGCACGATGCCTGATGGCCACCGACTTTCAGGCCGTCCCGGCTCTCTCGGAGATGATTGGCGTTGTGGATCGTCCAACTGGAGAGCCAGCGGAGCCGCGCATCGATCGCCTCGAGCGCTGCGATCTCATCGCTCCGTCGAGGCTCAGCGAGAGGAACTGCCTTGGCTGTCCGATTCATCGATCCGATCCTCCCAACTCTACGCCGAGCACGACAATTGCCCGCGCGCTAGCGCGATTGTGGCCGGCCTCCAAGATGCGAGCATCCGCCGCCGTAACGCCACTGAGGGGGGCGTCGGGCGCTCCCATCCTTTCGTCGACGCTCATGCCGCGATCGTGCCGCCCCCATCCACGGTGACCGTCGAACCAGTGGCGAAGCGGTTTCGAGCGACGAACAAAATGGCCTCAGCAACGTCCTCGGGCTGCCCGATCCGGCGTGCGGGCAAGCGCTGCGCCGTCCGTTCGAACATTCCGTTACGGTCGGCCTCCGTCATGCCGTGCCAGATTGGCGTGTCGATCAGGCCAGGAGAAACAGTGTTCACCCGGATGGGCGCACGCTCCAGCGCCAGCCCGCGTCCGAGCGCCTCGATCGCGGCGTTGATCGAGCCCTGCAGTACGCTCGCTGCTGAAGGCCGCTGGGCGAGGAAGCCGGACACGAAGGTGATGGAGCCTCCGTCGTTGATCCTCGCCGCGCGAGCGACCCGATAGGCACCGAAGAACTTATTCTCGAGCGACGCCTTTGCGGCATCGAGCGGCAAGGCTGCTACCGAACCGGATCTGGTTCGTGCGGCCGCTACGACAATATGGTCGAACGCCGCCTCCCGCTCGAAATACTCTTCGACCCTGGCGTCGCTGGTAATGTCGAGCTCGTCATGGCTCGGCCGAAATACAACTGCTCCGGCGGCGGCGAACGCACCCGCCGTCGCGGCGCCGATCCCGCCGCTTGCTCCGATCACCAGCACCCGTTGCCCGTTGAGATCGATGCTCATGTCGGTTTACTCCATATCAAGGATCTGGAAGCGCCTTTCAGGGTTTCGCCGCAATAGACGGTGCGCCGTCGGCCCAATCCTGGCGAGCGGGAGCAAAGAAATCGATGTCGATCGTGTCCTCGGTGCACCGAAACTCGTGTGGCACATTCGCAGGGATGATCAGCACCGACCCCGCGGTCAGGATGAACCTCTTCTCCTGGGAATAGACCTCGCACCGCCCTTTCGTGATCCAGGTGATCTGCTCGTAGATATGATGGTGAAGCGGGAACACTCCGCCAGCCTTCACCGTCCACTTCACGATGGTCGAGCCAGCGCCGCTCAGATATTGGCGTTGAACCAAGGGCGAAATCTGCTCGATGGGCTGCTTGTCGAGATTGTAGAGCGACGGAAGCGCCCCCGTATGCGCGCTCACGCTTGGTATGACCCCCAGGCCCGGAGCTGCGGTGACGTCGGGCGGGCCCGACTGAACGACAGCGGTTTGCGCATGCGCCGCCATAGGTAGCAAGCTGGCAAGGAGGACGATTTGGCGGCGGCGCATAACATTTCTCCAAGATGGTGTAACAGCGGTAGAGCGGCAACGTGGCAGCAACAGTTGCACCAAGGTTCAGTCGATACCAAGGAGGGTTGCTGCCGTGCAGGACCAGACCTTCAAATGCTGGGATCTATATCGATGACGACCTTGCCGATCGCCTTGCCGCTTTCGAGAAAGCGATGAGCATCCGGCGCGGTCTCCAATGTGAATGCAGTTGGATCGATCAAGGGTCGCAGGCTGCCAGCCTCCACCAGGTCGGTGATCTCACCCATGATCTGACCATGCCGATCCAGTCCCCGTCCGGTCAGCATCGGCAGGAGGGTGAACACCACGTGGAGCGATAGGCCTTTGGCGTGCAGCACGCTCAAGTCCTGGGTCGTGCGAGCATTGGTCGTCGCTACCTGACCACTGGTGGCGGTCGCCGCAAAACTTTTCGGCAGGTTGTCGCCCCCGATTGTGTCGAACACCACGTCGAAACCCTGACCGCCCGTCAGGCGCGCGACGTAGGTGTCGATGTCTTCCACGTGGAAGTTGATCGCATTTCGTGCACCTAGCTCACGGGCGATTTTCGCTGTCTGATCATCGGCGACGGTCGTCGCGATCAGAGCGCCGATCGCTCTCGCGATCTGAATCGCGACATGTCCGACGCCGCCGACGCCGCCGTGCACGAGGATGTGCTGACCATGCGCCAGCCCGGTGCGCTCAAGCGCATCCCAAGCGGTAAGCGAAACCAGCGGGAGCGCGGCCGCTTGGTGCATGGTCAGGGATCTTGGCTTCGGCGCGAGTAATCGGGCGTCAGCAACAATATATTCGGCAAGCGCCCCAGCGTGACCACGAACACCACCGACACAACCGTACACGGCTTCCCCCACCGCAAAACCATCAACGCCAGGTCCGATTGCTTCGACGACTCCAGCAACATCAGCGCCCAAGATCGCGGGGAGGGCGGGCCCGACCGGAAGTCCAGCGCGGATCTTGGTGTCGATCGGATTGACGGACGTCGCCGCAATGCGGATCAACACTTGACCCGCGCCAGCCCTCGGCGTCTCGACCTCGGTGAGCCCGAAATTCTCCGGGCCGCCAAAGGCAGTTAGAACCTGCGCGCGCATCACACATCTCCGAACGATGAATTGATGGCTCGAAATGTGTCCCCTTCACCCTTGGATGGCTACCGACAAGTCCGCATGTTTGCTATGCACTCGTGAATGAACATGGCGCGACTGGACTGGGACGATCTGCGACTTTTCCTCGCGATCGCGCGCGCAGGAACGTTGACCAGTGCTGCACCCATGCTGCGGCTTAGTCAGCCAACCGCCGGCAGGCGATTGCGTGCACTGGAGGAGGTTTGTGGCTGTTCGCTCTTCCAGCGAACGGCTAACGGCTTTCGGCTCACCGACGAAGGTGAGGCCATGCTGCGACACGTCGAACGCATGGAAGAGGAGGCGATCGCGCTCCAGCGCCAGTTTGCCGGCGCCGATGGAGAACTCCAGGGGCAATTGCGCGTATCCTGCTCGGACTGGTTTGGAAACTTGATCCTGGCACCAGCCGCGGCGGCTTTCAGCCTACTCAATCCCATGGTCACCATCGAAATTGTCGCCGACTTCCGACTGCTCAGCCTTGAGCGGCGAGAAGCAGACATCGTCTTTCGGTTCCTGCCCTTCGACTCCCCCGATATCATCCAAAGGCGCTTTACCCACATCCGCTATGACCTGTATGGCTCGCAGGTTTATTTGGAAAAGCATGGAGCGCCGACGATCGCGCAGAGCGGAGCCGGGCACTTTCTCATTCCGATGGACTCTCAGTTTGACGGCCTGGCGGATGTGTCCTGGCTCCGCCAACGCTTTCCGGAGGCGCGGTTCGCGCTGCGTAGCAATAGTCGCGAAGTACAGGGAACAGCGTGCGCGAGGGGTGCTGGTCTGGCGGTCCTGCCGCGCACTCTCGGTGAGAAATTAGGTCTCATTCGCGTGGAGTTGGAAGAAAATCCACCCGGTCGCGACGTGTGGCTTGGCTACCATGCGGATTTAAAACGTCTGCGCCGACTGCGAGCGTTTGTGGAGCATCTCTCAAACGAGATCGCAGATCCTCTCTGACATCGATCGCGTGGCGCAACGGGTGGCGCTTCAGCCGCCGCCTTATACTCGGCTTGAGCGAAAGCCGCGCCGGCGACGGTGGACCATGCCTGCGCGTTGCGGTCCGGGTCTCGATCTCCAGTCGCTAGGTAGCTGGCCATCGCGACACGGACGCCTTGCGGATCAAGGCGTGCCGCGGCGATCTCAAGCTCCGCAAGGGTCCGCGCGGGGGGAGCCGCTATCGAACGATAGCCCGCCTCCAGCGGAACGAAGCCGCCCGACTTGGCGCGCTCCAATAGATAGGTGCCGGGCAAGGCGATGGCCCGCGCCGGCAGCATAAGAGATGCACACGCGCTTAGACAGCAAAGCGCAGAGCGCTTGCCCGCGACTTTGTTATGCGTCATTCACTATCCCAACCACGGGCAAGAATCATTGTAAAACAGAAAGAAATTCCTATCATGCAGTCTGCTATCAAAGTCGAGCAGTTTGCGTGCCGACTGCGGCAGGCCGTGATCGGCTTCGCCGTTCTGCTCGCAGCGGCAACGGTCGTGAGTATCGTCCGGCCAGTAACGCCGGGAAGCGCCGGCCCCTACCTCAATCAGGATGCGCTACCCTTTGTTTGGGCGGCCAGCGCCGCGGCTTGGTCGGTGCTCTTGGTCGAGGCTGGGCTTTTCGAGCTGTGCCGCATGCTGCGGCTTGTCGAGCGCCAGGCTTATTTCTCGGCAAGGGCTGCACGTCATTTGCAGCGATTTGCTGGCTTTCTGATTGCCAGCACCGTGTCGGCAATCTTCCTTCCGCCGTTGATCGTGATGTTCAATGGTAGCAAGGGCATGGGGCATGGCGCGGTCACCATCGATGGGAGCGATGGGTTGCTGCTCCTGATCAGTTCGATCTTCTTCCTCGTGGCTAAGCTGCTCGGCGTTGCGGCGCGCTACGAGGCCGATAGCCACTCAATCGTGTGAGGAGAGACGATCGTGCCTATTATCGTTCGTCTCGACGTGATGCTCGCCCTTCGGAAGATTCGCTCCAAGACGCTTGCCGCTCATGTCGGCATCACAGAATCAAATTTATCGCTGCTAAAAGCCGGACGGGTGCGGGGCATACGCTTCGAGACGCTTAGCCGGATTTGCGAATTCCTGGACTGTCAGCCGGGTGACATTCTGTCCTATGAGCCGGCGTCGACCGAAGATGCACATGGCGGTGGAGATAGCAGCGACCTTTGATGTGCACCTGATCCGCTGTCAGATAGCCGCCGCGCTATGCTGGGAATAGAGCGCGCGCCAACGACCGTCGGTGTAAATGAAAATGTCGCACGAACTGACAGTCGCGTTCGCCCCCGGCTTGTTCGAGATCCAGGTCAATATCGCTGTGTCACCGGCGATGGTCACCTCCGCGTGGGTCGGATGATCTGCCCTCCACTGCGCGACACGGGCAGCCATCTTCGGCGAATTGCCGCGCGCTCGCGCATGAGCGACGATGTCCTGCTTGCTCGCCACCTTGCCGTCGGCTCCGATGGAGCGATATCCGCCCATCAGCAATTTCTCAAGATAGTCGCCGTCACCCCGGATTTCGGCTTGAAGCCACGCATCGTCGAGAGCGGTGACCGTGGCTGCGCTATGGGGGACGGGTTGGGACGCCGCTAAGAGCACAGGTACCAGCGCAATCATCATGGTTTGCATCATAATCTCCCCAATGGCCGCAGGTCGCTTCTCAGGACGGACGTCAGGCTGCGGCAAGCCGCGCGCCCAATCTGGCCGTCCCGAGCGACACGATGAGGCCGAAGACGAGCATCGCAGCGACGTTGAGCAAGAGCCACACGAGCGTCACGTGGGGTCGAGGGGTCGCCGCAGACAGCGGCGCGACAAGCATATTCATGATGATGAAGATGCCGAGACCGTAAAGCAGGCCAAACAGGATCGGCCTACGCCACAGCACGGGCATCCTCGTCGCTACCATCGTGTAGATCGCCGCGAGCAGGATCGAAATCGCGATCTGCAAGCCGGTGCCCAACCATATCGGTCCGATTCCGGCCATATATGCGCGGGCGCCGAGCAGGCCGCTTGCGATTGCCCGAAGGATGATGGTGGGCGGAACCCCGTTGATGCCGCTGGCGGCAAAAACGTCCAACGTGCCCGCCACAAGCCCAGTTATCGCGGCTGCTTTTCCAAGCGAAAGTGGACGGCTGGTGGTGACGACAGACATAGCGACTCCAGCTAGATTGATCTACATAATCTGGATATCGCCGGGTGGATTGCCGCGCAACGGGAATCGTGTGCTTGATCCGAAAGGCAGTGCCGCCCTAGTGCTGCCGCCAAATGAGGACTGAGCCGGATGGCTGGAACCAAAGATCGATTTCTCGATGCGAGCGCGGAGCTCTTTCGCGTTCAGGGATATTCTGGAACGGGTCTCAAGGAGATAGCGGCTCGAGCAGAGGCACCCTGGGGCTCGATGTACCATTTCTTCCCAGGAGGCAAAGAGCAGCTGGCCAGTGAGGCCGTACTCGCTGCCGGCGAGAAATATCGGACGGCCTTCGCGCGGCTGTTCGAAGCGGTACCCGATCCGATCGAGGCGATGGCTCGCGTGTTCCGCAACGAAGTGGCCGTGCTCGAAGCTTCGGATTTTCGCGACGGCTGTCCGATCGCGTCAACCGCCCTGGACGTCGCCAGCACTGTCGAAGGCGTTCGATCCGCCTGTGCCCAAGTCTTTTCGGATTGGTCGAACGAGATCGCGAAGGCTCTTCTCAGGGTTGGGGTCGCTCCGCGGGAGGCGGGCGACATAGCTGATTTCGTCCTCTCGACGCTTGAAGGGGCGATCATACTTGCGAGAACAAGCCGGTCCGCAGCGCCGCTGCGCGCGGCGGAGAAGGGCACCGCACTCGCTTTGGCGAACGCCTTAAAGCGGTGAGAGCCCTATATCTCCTTTAGACGTTCCCCTTGGCGCTCACGGTTTTCATTCATCCTGGACTGATCGTTAGCGTCCGGTGTGGTGCGCCTAAACCAAAGCATCGGTTCCCGCACCCTTTGAGGGATTTTAGTGAACCAGCGTCCATCGGGTGGACGTGTGCCTGCAATGGTAGTGAGACGACAGCGGACGTCTCCGTGAACCTGTCGGTATTGGCCGTACGCCGGCGAGCCGGCAAACCCTCGGCCGGGAAACGCATGATGAGGTTTGATCCACCCGATCACGAGGCACCGCGTTGTCACGCGGACCCCAGTCAGCTTTTGCGGAATGGCCGGCGAGTGCTCTCATGCGCATGCAATTCTGCATGACCTCCATGCCCCCCTGGGTCTGGCGAGCGGGCTGCCGGGCCGTAATCTAGCGGCTGTTCATGAAGGACGATGATCATGGCTTTCCCGATGCAAATTCGCCGCCGGCACTTGCTTTCCAGGATTGCAGTTTTGTCACTTGCCGGGGCGGTGCTGGCTGCAGGCAGCTCTCCTCGGCCCGGACCGGAGCTCGTCGTTGCAGCTGAAAGCCATTCGATGGTCTGGAATGGTGTCGTTTCAGTAAGAGACCGCGTGTTTGTTGCCGGTCCCCGATGGACCGGATCCAAGGGGCCGTCGGTTGCCCTCGCGCGCGGAAACTCGCTGTATCCTTATCCGGACGCGCAGTGGAACAGCTGGTCGCCGGGTGGCAATGCGGCCGGTTCTTTCGTCAACGTGAACTCGATCCACCTGGGCCCGGATGGCGCGCTGTGGGTCGTCGACACCGGCTCACCGGATTTCGGGGGAGATCCGCTTCCAGGCGGCGCCAAGCTCGTCAAGATCGACCTTGCCTCCAACAAGGTGATAAAGGTCTACTCACTTCCCTCCGACATCGCGCAGCATGGCAGCTATGTGGACGACGTTCGTTTCAACGGGCGCCACGCCTATCTGACCGATGCGGGCAAGCCCGGCCTAATCGTACTAGACCTCGAAACCGGGACAATGCGACGGGTCCTGGATGGCCACGCCTCGGTCACGGCCGAGCAGGGCCGCGACATCATCCTCTCCGGACGGGTATTGCGGACATCCGACAGCAAGCCTCTGCACGTCAATTCGGACCCGTTCGAGGTGAGCCCGGACGGCCGTTGGCTCTATTATGCGCCGCTGGAGGGCCCATGGTCCCGGATTCCGACCCGCGTACTGGACGACCCAAGCCTCACGCCGGCCGAGATTGAAGCCAGCGTCGAACCTTGGGCTGATCTCCCCCCGACCGGTGGCACTGTCATGGACAAAGATGGCAGCCTCTACTTCAGCGATCTCGCGACCAACGCGGTAAAGCGGCGGGCGCCCAACGGCACTGTGACGACCATTGTCCAGGACGATCGTCTCCACTGGGTCGATGCGCCGTTCCTCGACGCCCAGCGCCGCCTCTGGCTTCCGGTCCCACAGATGGACCGGTCGCCAAATTTAATCGGAGCTGATCGGCCCCGCGAATGGCCGGTCCGCCTCTTCTACGTGGAGCTTCCGAAATGAGCGCATTCCAGATCCGTGTCGGCCATATCGACTTGTCGTTTCACGATGCGGCCGCACGCGAGGTCGAGGCGATCCTCGAGAAGCACGGCCACACGATCAAGCGGAGCGCCGCCCCGCACGAAAGAATATTTGAGATCCTCGGCGAAGATGGCGTGGATGTTCTGGTGTCTGCCTGGCTGCCAGCGAGCCACTCCAAATATCTTGCTCCGATCGAGGACCAAGTGAGCAAGTTGACGGTCCTTTACGAGCCTTATTGCATATGGGGTGTTCCGGAACATGTTCCGGAGGCTGCGGTTGCAAGCGTCTCCGACTTGCTCAAACCCGATGTGCTCGAACGTATGGATCGGCGTATCCAGGGCATAAATCCAGGAGCCGGAATCAGCCGCTTTTCCGCCCGGATGGTACAAGAATACGGGCTTGCGGAAGCGGGTTACCATTTCGAGACGGGAACCGAGGCCGACTGCTTTGACCGGTTTGAAGAGGCGGCGGCATCGGGCGAGTGGATCGTGATACCGCTCTGGCACCCTCAGTATCTCCATCATCGGTATCATATCCGAGCCCTCGACGAGCCGAAGGGGCTTCTCGGCGGTAAAGACGAAGCGACGCTGATCGTACGGCGCGATGCCGAAGCTCGCATCGGAGAAGCTGCCTTGAAGGAGCTCGCCCAGCTTCACCTTGGGAACGCCAAGGTGAGCGCTCTCGACGACGCCTCGCGATCTGCCTTTCCCACGCGGTCCTAACGCTCATTGCAGGAGACGACAACATGCTGCCCATCAAGCGAGGCCTGGCCCTCACGATGCTGGTCCTCGCCAGCGGACCCGCTCCGGCTCAGCCGGCGGCTAAGCCGACCGTGGTCCTTGTTCACGGCGCTTTCAGCGATGCCGAGGCGTGGGACAAGGTCATCGGGCTGTTGCAGAACCGGGGGATCAAGGTGATCAGCGCCTCAATCCCGATGACTTCGCTGGCCGACGATGTCGCCGCCACCAATCGCGCGATCAACCGCGCCGGGGGCCCCGTCGTTCTGGTCGGGCATAGCTGGGGCGGCACAGTCATCACCGAAGCCGGCACCAATGAGCGTGTTCGCGCGCTCGTCTTTGTCGCGGGCTTTGCCAACAGGCTTGGCGCCGCTGCCGGCGAGATGAGCAAAGGCTTCCCACCGGCACCGGGCCTTTCAGTCCTTCAAGTGGATGCACAGGGTTTCGCGACGATGCCCGAAATCGGATTTGCCAAATATTTTGCCCCTCAGGCGACGCCGGCCGAGCGCACGCTCATGTATAGCGTTCAGGTCCCAATCAATACCAAGGCCTTCGGCGAACCCGTTACCCACGTGGCTTGGCAATCCAAGCCGAGCTGGTTCGCGCTCACAACGCAGGATAAGATGATCGTGCCTGCGCAGCAGGAGGCTATGGCGAAGGAGATCGGTGCGCATGTCACGCGCATCGCAAGCGACCACGCCGCAATGGTCTCGCACCCGGTCGAGGTCGCCAAGGTCATCGAGGAGGCTGTCGACGCCGGCGCCTGAACTTTCCGAGCTGCCATCGGCAGACCTCAGGCCGATGACCGAGCCCCCGTCCATCTCGCGCCCGAGATGCGGCGGGGGCCAGGTTCGTCGCTGCCAAGGCGCCCATCCAGGTGTCGAGCATGGAAACAATATTAACGCTGGCCAAGTCGAACACTATCGACCGACAGATAGACGGTTTTTGGCTTCGGCAGGTGGTCGGCAGACCTGGTCACCGCGCGTGAAATCATCTCGCTCACTAATGTTGACGGCCGCCGATGATGATTTGTCCGCCCAAGCTTGGATCCCTCCACCAGCGACACATCCTGGGCAGCGACAATGCGCGCGCGGGTGGGCAACCTCGAGTACAAGGCATGGTATCGAGCCATCCGAAGGATGAGCAAACTAAACCCTAGACCACTAGTCAGAGTGCAACAAAGTTAGGATGCTCTGCCTCGCTCTAATCGAATGTCGTCACGCTCCGATGTCGACGCCATTTGGTATGGGGTCTCCTGAAGAAGTTCGAGGTCATATATGAATATGAATGCTCATCGCCTTGCCGCTCCCGATGAGTTCCATACGCTGATCGACCAACAAGCCGGGTGTGATCGCTGCCATGAGCGCGAGCATGTCGAGCTTCAGGTTCGTGAAAGCTATCATCGGATCGCCAATGCGCTGCAACTGACATCGTCTCTGATGCGGCTGCAGGCGCTGGGCGCCGACAGTGAAGAAGCCCGGACAGAGCTGCGCAGCGCACATCAGCGCGTCGAGTCCATTGCGATCGTTCACCGGCTGCTGAGTGAAAGGGGGCAAGAGTTCGTCGATTTGGGGGCCTATCTGCAAACTCTGATCGACGGCATTTCCAGCATCTGGGAGCGCCCTTCCTGTCCGACGCGACTGTCGATCTTGGCTCTCTCCAGTTCGATAGGCGCTGAGCGTGCCACTTGCATCGGAATGATCGTCAACGAGCTGGTCTGCAACGCTTACAAATATGCCTTCCCACATGGAAGGGGTGGCGAAATCCATGTGCGGCTTGACACGCAGGGCGGCCTGTTTGTCCTGGAAGTCATCGACAACGGCATAGGGTTTGAGGGGTCGGATATTGCCTTCCGAAACGGCTTGGGCCTGCGAATGGTTGATGCGATGGCAAGGCGCCTGCGCGGGAGCTATCACCGGGAATACGTCACTCGAGGCGTGAAGTCGGTCGTTTGTTTTCCGCGCGCCTATCCGCTTGAAGGAGCGCTCGCAGCGGATTGCTGACGCAGTATGATGGTCGGGCCCTGACATTCGAAAGCCGGGCCGGGCTAAACCATGGTTGGGATGATCGAAATCCCGGGAGTGCATAGGAGGGGGCGAGGGCAGACGAGAATGATGGGCTGCAGCGACGCTCTCAGAGCTGCACCATGACGCGTAGACGTGGATCGACCTCACGCCTTCGGATGTGAGGTGACGCGTCGGCGAGATGATGGCGGAACGAAATGAGCGGAGCAGCGGAATTGAGGGATATCGGTGGGAATCCCGTCGCGACCGGATCCGAAGCCCTCGATTTCATTCTGGCCGGCGGATACGCCGCCAACCGTATCCATCTGGTAGAAGGGGAGCCAGGCTCGGGAAAGACGACGCTCGGTTTCCAATTTTTGCTGAGCGGTGCGCAAGTCGGAGAGCCGTGTCTCTATGTCACGCTTTCCGAGAGTCGCGATGAACTGCTTCATGTTGCTTCGACTCATGGGTGGGATCTCACCGGAATTGACCTGTTCGAGCTCATTCCACCGGAACTCAGTCTGGATCCCAAACGGGAGCAGTCGATCATCCATTCCTCCGACCTGGAACTAGGAGAGACCGTCAAGATGGTCATGGCGGAGGTCGAACGTCGCAAGCCGAGTCGGATCGTTTTCGACAGCCTGTCCGAGATCAGGCTGCTTGCGCAAGGTCCGTTACGCTTTCGCCGGCAGGTTCTGGCGCTCAAACACTATTTTGCCCAGCGCAACGCGACCGTTCTGTTCCTCGACGACCTAACGCAGGCGGACGATGACCTCAGCTTGCACAGCCTGGCTCATGGCGTTGTCCGCCTCGAGCAACAGGCGCCCGCTTATGGTGCCGAGCGTCGGCGGCTGCGGGTGTTCAAGATGCGAGGACGCGCGTTCCAGGGCGGCTTCCACGACTTCGTCATTCGAACCGGTGGCGTTGAGATCTTTCCGCGCCTGGTGGCGGCATCACACCCCGACGAAGGACGGGAACTGGTCTCAGCCCGAAGCGGGTTGAACGAACTGGACGAACTGTCCGGTGGCGGCCTCGATTATGGGACCGCCAACCTGATCGTCGGTCCGTCGGGATCCGGGAAGACCACCGTCGCGATGCAATATGTCCATGCCGGCCTGAAACAGGGCGAAAAAGCGCTCTTCATCAGCTTCGACGAAACAGCGCGAGTTTTCGAGCGGCGCGCCGCAGGAATAGGCATCGATATCGCGCCGTTCCAGGAATCTGGAAGCTTCACCTTCCGGCAGGTGGATCCTGCGGAACTGACCCCCGGTGAGCTGGCCGGCATCATTCGCAGCCATGTCGATGCTGGTGTCAGCATGGTCGTTCTGGACTCGCTGTCGGGTTATCAGCATGCCATGCCGCATGAGCAGTTCCTACTCCTTCAGATGCATGAAATCGTCACCTACCTGAACCAGCAGGGTGTGCTGACATTCCTGATCCTTACGCAGGCAGGGATGGTCGGCCATATGCGGTCACCGATCGATCTGACCTATCTGTCCGATACGGTCGTTCTGCTGCGCTTTTTCGAGGCAGAGGGTGAGATCCGCCGGGCGATGTCCATCATCAAGAAGCGCACGGGCGCGCACGAGCCGACGATCCGTGAACTGCGCATCGGTGATGGCGGCCTGCAGGTCGGCCCCAAGCTCGCGGGATTTCGAGGTGTTTTGACAGGCACGCCCAATTATGCCGGAACGGCCGCCCTGCTCGAGGAAAAGACCGATCAGCGACGGTGAGATGACCTTTCCGGATCCGATACTGATTGTTGCTCCGGCCGGCCGCGATGCCCAGGTCGTATCGCAGCTGGTCGGGTCAGCAGGAATGGCGACCTTGGTGGATGAAGACGGCTCCATTCTCCTGGACGCCATTCGGTCGGGCGAGGGGGCCGGTGCGTTCCTGACGGATGAAGGCTATGCGCACCTTAACCTGAGCGAATTGCGGGACGCGCTCAAACATCAACCCCTCTGGTCCGATTTCCCCTTTGTGCTGCTGACCAGCACGGGTGGTCGCAACAGCGATGGAGCGCCCGAAACATCGTCGCCCCACATGACGATCTTGGAGCGACCCTGTCATCCGACGTCTTTGGTCGCGGCGGCGCGGACCCTGATGCGCACGCGAGCGCGCCAACGCATGGCCGGACGGCAGCTGAACGAGCTGGAAGCGACGCGGGTACAACTGCGAAATCTTGCCGATACGTTGGAAGTTCAGGTGAGTGAGCGGACAAGAGATCTGGCCACCGCTAATGCGCGTTTGACGGCAGAGATTTCCGAGCGCGAACGCGCCGAGGCTCGCTTGTTGCAAGCGCAGAAAATGGAAGCCATCGGCCAACTCACCGGTGGTGTTGCGCACGACTTCAACAATCTGCTGACCTCGGTCATTGGCGCCCTTGAGTTGCTCTTGCGCAAGGCGGCCGATCCAATGACGAGGCAGCTCGTCGAAATCGCGCTGTCGTCAGCCGAAAAGGGGGCGAACCTGACCGCGCAATTGCTTGCCTTCTCCCGTCGTCAGCGGCTGGATCCGACAGCGATCGATCCGAATGAGATCGTCCAAGGCATGGTTGAAATGTTGAAACGGATCCTGGGCCAGCATATCGAGGTTGAGACACGGTTGGTTGATCCCGTCTGGCACGCCTTGGCGGATCCCACCCAGCTAGAGGTGATGATCCTCAATCTCGCGATCAATGCTCGCGATGCGATGCCCCATGGCGGCCGACTCGAAATCGAGACGCGCAACATCGGTGCTCGCGAGGCTAATTCTCTCGGGGATCTGTCAGATCAGGATTATGTAGCGTTGATCGTGGACGATACAGGCTCCGGCATGCCACCCGACATTGTCGCACGGGCCTTCGAACCCTTTTTCACGACGAAAGAGACGGGCAAGGGGACCGGTCTTGGTCTGGCCCAGCTTTACGGCTTTGCGAAACAATCGGGTGGAGCGGCGCGCATCGAGAGCGAGGTCGGCATTGGATCGAAGGTGTGGCTATACCTTCCCAGGACTCTGCGTGACATTGTCCCCCCGATTTCTGACACGCGCGTACCCGATCAGGGGCGCCGAGGCCGGATTCTGATCGTCGACGATGATGAGAATGTCCGGATCATCCTCGAGACGATGCTGGAGACGCTGGGCTACGACGTCGTCGCTGCCGGCCATGGACCGGCCGCCCTTGAGGTCTTCGAAGCGGGTCAATTCTCGCTCGTGCTGACGGATATCGCGATGCCTCTTATGAGCGGCGTCGAACTTGCGCGGAAAATACGCGCCCGAAGCCCCGACACGCCCATCCTATTTGCGACGGGGTATGCTGACTTCCAGGCATTCGGACCGGAACTCTCGGACCAAATCATTGTCAGGAAGCCCTACCATATCGCGGATGTGGCGGAGCAGATCGATGCAGCCTTGGGTACGACCGGGAGCTGAACCTTGGTTGCGGAAAGCAATACAACAATGCATGGACATTGTGCGTTTATCACCATTTTCAAACGCACCTTAAGACACGAGATTTGCGCCATCAATCCGATGGAGTGACTAAGATGGCTGACACCCGCCAACAGATGAAAGCACTGGTCCTTGAGACCCCTGGCGCAGATTTCACCCTCTCCGACAGACCGCGGCCGGTGCCTACTGATGGGGAGGTCCTGGTCCGCATCGTCGCGAGTGGTGTCAATCCCCTCGATACCAAGATCAGGGCAGGCGTGGCCGCTCATGCTCGTCATCCGCTCCCCAATGTGCTGGGTATGGATCTAGCCGGTGTTGTCGACGAAGTCGGACCCGGGGTCACTAATTTTCGCATCGGCGACGAGGTCTATGGTATGACCGGCGGTGTCGGCGGGCATCAGGGTTCGCTCGCTCAATATGCTGCAGTGGACGCTCGCCTGCTTGCAGCCAAGCCTTCCAACCTCTCAATGCGGGAGGCAGCGGCACTGCCACTCGTGTTCATTACCGCATGGGAGGGACTGGTTGATCGAGCCAAAGTGGCGCGTGGCCAAAAGGTCCTCATCCAGGGCGGATCGGGTGGAGTAGGCCATGTCGCCATCCAAATTGCCCAATCATTCGGCGCAGATGTCTATGCGACGTCGTCCCAGTCGCGGATGGCGATCGTCGAGCGCTTCGGGGCTAGGGGTATTGATTACGCGAGCGTGTCTGTCGATTCCTATGTCCAGAGTTTCACCGGAAGCGAGGGGTTCGATCTGGTTTATGACAATGTCGGCGGCTCGGTGCTCGACGACTCCTTCAAAGCGGTCAAACGCTTCGGGCATGTCGTGAGCGCGCTCGGCTGGGGAACCCATTCGTTGGCGCCACTGTCGTTCAAGTCGGCCACCTACTCGGGCATCTTCACGCTGTTGCCTCTCCTGACGGGCGTCGGACGCGATCACTATGGCGACATATTGCGTGAAGCCACCCGGCTTGCCGAGAACGGCCAACTCGTCCCGGTTCTCGACCCGAGAAGCTTTTCGATGGATTCCGTTGGCGCAGCCTATGCGGCGATCGAGGCAAATGACGTACAGGGTAAGCTGGTCGTGGACATTGCCTGATCGGGCCCGACAAATGAGCGGAAATGCGGTAGCGTGGCCTCGAACCGAGCCTGCAAGGGAGAGCGGAGGCGGATAGGACGGCATGGCGCTCGATTGGGATCATCTGCGTACCTTCTTGGCTGTCGCGCGAGAGGGTACTCTCGGAGCGGCAGCTAGGGTGGTGGGGCAAACCCAGCCGACCGTCGGCCGACGCCTGAGCAGCCTCGAAGCGACCGTCGGTCACGCGCTCTTCCAGAGGACGACCACCGGTTTGGTCTTAACCGATGAGGGCAATGCGGTACTCCAGCACGCCGAGCGGATCGAAGAGGAAGTCTTCTCCTTCGAGCGGCAGCTGGCGGGGAATGAGGCGTCGCTCGACGGTGGGCTGCGCATTTCATCGTCGGACTGGTTCGGGACGTTGATGTTGGCGCCAGTATTGGCCCAACTCGGGGAGCAGCATCCCGCTCTTTCCATCGAGCTTTTGACCGATTCGCGTCTGTACAGCTTGCCACGACGCGAAGCGGACATTGTCTTTCGGATCGTGCCCTTCGACGAGCCAGAGGTCATATCAAGGCGGCTGATGCACATCCCTTATGCGGTGTACCGGCCGGTCGGCTTGGCGATACCCGTCGCCGGCAGAGAGCAGGGCGTTCGTCTCATCACGATGGACGCGGCGTTTGCTGATATGCCGGACGCCCGCTGGATAAAAAAAATGTTTCCCGACGCCCATCCCGCCTATCGTAGCAACAATCGCAGCGTCCAAGCCCGCTTGTGCGCGCAAGGCGCAGGGATCGCGGTCCTGCCAGTACCACTTGGCGATACGACGCCTGGAATCGAACGATTAGACCTCGGTGAGCAGCCGCCCGGCCGCGATACCTTCATGGGATATCATCGCGACCTCAGAAGGCTTGCGCGCTTGCGAGCCCTTGTTCAACTCGTCGTCGAGAGACTAGCAAATTGAAGCCATGCAAGAACGCATGGATTTCATGCATTTATCGTCATAGCGTAACAAACCTTTTGCCTTCAAGAACGGACCGGATGGCTTTGCCTTCCGGACGAGGCAATCATGCGGGCGATCGGCGAATTCACCCTCGGTGGCATCGTTCACCCGGACGGTCTACCAAATCTTGATATCCCGGTACATCGGCCTCGGCCGCATGATCTGCTCGTCCAGGTGAAGGCAATATCGCCCAATCCGGTCGACGCACGCGCGCCAAGCACTTCGGCCAATGCCGATGGCTGGGTGCGTGGCTGGGATGCGGCCGGCCTCGTCCACGCTGTCGGCAGCAAGGTCCGGAATTTCCGCGAAGGCGATCGGGTCTTCTATGCAAGCGGTAGGCATCGGCCCGCGACCAGGAGCGAATATCATCTGGTCGACGAACGGATCGTTGGGCGAAAGCCAGAGTGTCTTGATTGGGCGGCCGCAGCCGCACTTCCGCTCAGCTCGATCACGGCTTGGGAGCTGCTATTCGACCGTCTTCGCCAACCCTATGGTGATAAATCGAGACGGGGGGCTCTATTGGTGATCGATGGTGCCGGCGGTGTCGGCTCGATCCTCATCCAGCTGGCGCGGCGTCTTACGGGCCTGACGGTGATCGCAACGGCGTCGAGCCCCGGTTCCATCGCCTGGGTCAGAGAGATGGGGGCCCATCACGTTGTCGACCATCGTCTAGAGCTCAGCGCAGAATTGCAAAGGATCGGCTTTCCCGAGGTTGAATTCGTGGCCTGTCTCAGCGGTAGCGAGGAGAGACTTGAGATCTTTCCGCGGATCTTGAAGGCCCACGGTCACTTGGTGCTCGCCGATGATCCGGATTGCTTCGATATCGTTGCCCTCAGATGCAAATCGGTCACGGTTTCCTGGGAGCACGCATTTACCGATCTCGCATTCGAGACCCAGGATATGAGCCGTCAACACGTCATTCTTCAGGAAGTGGCCGATCTGGTGGACGCGGGTGTGCTGCGCACGACGATGACCCGACAGGAGGCGCCGATCTCAGCCGAGACCCTGCGTCGTGTGCATGAGTTGGCAGAAGCAGGCCGATCCATTGGCAAAGTTGTTTTGTCAGGCTTTGCCTAATCCCGACCTGCGCAATCGGACTAAACCGTGTCGAAGAGAATTCTCGATCGAAAGGCGCCGATATTCCTCTTCGAGAGATGAATTATTGTCTGTGTCCAAATACTATGCGTCCGGCCTATTTGTCATTGCTACACGATGAGCTATTTTGTTGCGAGGGCGCCCGGGTCATTGAGCCACACCCTCGGACGAATGGCCACCTGTCTCCGCCAGATCGGAATCGGGGCCTATCGGGTAGCTCGGCACAGCAAATGGGAGTTAGGGTAGCGCCACTTTTTATGCCGCACGCGCGCCAATCAACTCTGGCGGTCGAGCCCAGGGCTGATGCCAACAACCAACCGGTCCAGATGGCTGCCATCCAGCATGCCGTATGCCGCATCGATAACTTGTTCCAAGGAAATCTCGTCAGTCACAGCGTCGAGGTTCCCGCGGGGAAGATCGCTCGCGAGACGCTGCCAGGCAGTCTCACGCACGGGTCGCGGGCACATCGTGCTTTCGACACCCACCAATGTCACGCCCCGCTGCACGAACGGCGCGAGATTCCCTGGAAACTCCATTCCGCCATACCCGCTGCAGCACGTTACCACACCTTGATAGCGCATCATCGCGCAGACGTTCGCCAAGGTTTGCCCGCCGACTAAGTCGATTGCTCCCGCCCAACGCGGTTTTGCCAGCGAGTTGCCCGGCTCGGCGAAGTTTTCGTCAGGCAAGACTTCGCGTGCACCAAGGTTCCGCAGAAACTCGGCACGATCCGCCCTACTGGACACCGCGACGACCTGATATCCGAGGTTTGAAAGAACCGAAATTGCCAGGCAGCCGGTGCCACATGCTGCGCCCGTCACCACGATCTCGCCAGTCTGCGGTGTCACGCCATGACGCTCTAGTTGGAGAATACACAGCATCGCCACGTAGCCAGCGCTCCCGATAGCCATGGTTTGACGTGGAGTTAGGCCATTTGGAATGGGCAGAAGCCAATCGCCTTTCACGCGCGCGTATTCGGCAAGGCCGCCCCAATGAGATTCACCTGCGCCCCATCCGTTCAGAAGGACAGCATCGCCCGTCTTGAAACGATCGTCGGCAGATTCCTCGACGATGCCCGCGAAGTCGATTCCGGGGACGATGGGGAAGGTCCGCACGATAGATGCCGCGCCCGTGATGGCCAGTGCGTCCTTGAAGTTGAGCGCCGAATAGCAGACGCGGACCGTCACATCCCCGTCCGGCAGGTGTTGCGCGTTGATGTCCTTCAGCGCGCAGCGATAGCCATTCGCATCTTCCTCGATCAGCACGGCGCGCATCGATACACCTTCGATAGCTTCTGACGGCCGGGCCGGAGCAGGCGCGGGAAGGAAGCATCTTACCGCTCCTATTTGGGAAGGCCCCTAGACAAAGGTTGCGGCGCTCGAACATTTGGCAGCGTCCCGGGACACCTCGGCATCATAGAGACTGGGAGCCATCGTCGCCATTTTCGCGGTGCCAATCACATGACGGAGCCTTCCATGGCCACTCGCTCCTTGTCCCCCGCCGAGGTCGGCAGCACCCGAGTTCCTACGCCCCTCATCCGGTCAATCGACATTCGCGCTGTACTGGTTCCGCTCCGGCGACCGGTCATCGCCGGTATCGGGAAGTTTACCGAATGGCCGCTTGTCCTCGTCGACGTTCGACTGGTCGGGGGCGTTTGTGGCTCGGCTTACGTGGCTCCCTACCGATCAAGGGCAGTGCCTGCTGTCGTGGCAGAACTGCGTGATCTCGCACAAAGTCTGATCGGCAAGCCGGCCGCACCGTTCGACGCCTTCGACGGCGCGGCGCGCCAACTGAACGTGATCGGCCTGAGCGGTGTCTCGGTCATAGCGACCGCCGCGATCGACATGGCACTCTGGGATGGTCTCGCGAAGGAAGCGGGCAAGCCCCTCGTCGAATATCTAGGCGGTTCGGTCGGGCCGGTTCGGTCCTACAATAGTAATGGTCTGTGGAGGCACGAAATCTCCACGCTTGCCGAAGAAGCGAAGGCGCTGGCGTTCGAAGGCGGCTTCACGGCGATGAAGCTCAGGCTCGGAAACGAGCATGTGAAGGACGATCTCGCCGCGATCGCTGCTGTGCGTGATGGTGTCGGTCGCGACATCGACCTGATGGTCGATTTCAACCAAGCGCTCGGACTAGGGGATGCGATCCGCCGTTGTCACGAGCTCGACGAGGAAGGTCTTTACTGGTTCGAGGAGCCGATCACCTACGACAATGTGCGTGGCTACGCCGAGCTCGCTGGGAAGGTGCGCACGCCGCTTCAGATGGGGGAAAATTACTGGGGGCCACGTGATTTGCTAACCTTCCTGCAGGCAGGTGGCGTCCACTACGCGATGGGCGACCTGATGCGGATTGGCGGCGTTTCCGGCTGGCTGCGCGCGGCGGCCATCGCAGGCGCTGCCGGCATTCAATTCTCGAACCACCTCTACCCCGAGATCGCGTCCCATCTGCTGCGCGTGACGCCGAGCGCGCATTGGCTCGAATGGGTGGATTGGGCGGTGCCCATCCTCGCCAATCCCCTCGAACCCAAGAATGGAACCGTCACGCCGCCGAGCCGGCCGGGCATCGGCGTCGACTGGGACGAAAAGGCCGTTGAGCGCTTTGCCATCAAGATCTGACCCTATCGGAGAGTTGACATGACATACGCCACTACGAATCCGGCAACCGGCGAGGTTGAAGCACGATTCGACTTCATCACCGATACTGCGATCGCATCCGCGCTCGATGAGGCCCATGACTTCTACGAGCGTGATTGGCGGGAGCGCCCCTTCGCAGAACGGGCCAAGATCATATCGGCGGCCGCGTCGATCATGCGCGCCGAAAGCGATCGGCTGGCGGAACTCATCGTCCGCGAAATGGGAAAACTGCTCCCGCAGGCCAAAGGCGAAGTCGAGCTTTCGGCCAACATCCTCGATTATTTCGCGCAGCACGCGGCCGACTATCTGAAGCCGCGGCCTCTGCCGGAATCACCCGGCGCAACCGCCTATCCGCTACCGCTCGGCGTGCTGGTTGCGGTCGAGCCCTGGAACTTCCCCTATTATCAGCTTGCCCGGGTGGCCGGGCCGCAGCTCATCGTCGGCAACGTGCTGATCGTGAAACATGCCTCGAACGTCCCGCAGTGCGCGGCCGCCTTCGAGGATGTGCTGCGCCGCGCCGGACTGCCCGCAGCGGGTTACCGGAATGTCTATGCGACCGCCGACCAGGTCGGTGGGCTGATCGATGATCCGCGCGTTCGCGGGGTGACGCTCACAGGCAGCGAAGGGGCAGGTTCTGCGGTTGCCTCGCGCGCGGGGCATAACCTCAAGAAATCGGTTCTGGAACTCGGCGGGTCGGATCCGCTCATCGTTCTGGAAGATGCGCCGTTCGAGCCGACTCTCGAAAATGTGATCTGGGGCCGGATGAACAACACCGGCCAGAGCTGCGTGGCCTCGAAGCGACTGATCGTCGTCGGCAAAGATCGCGGCAAGCAGTTTCTCGACGGCGTCGCGGAGAAAATGGCGGCCCTCAAGGCTGGTGACCCCATGGACCCCCACACGACGCTGGGCCCGGTCTCGTCCGAGAGCGCTGTCCTGGGATTGGTGAAGCAGGTCGAAGCGGCGGAGGCGGCGGGCGCGACCGTCGTGACCGGTGGCAAGCGGATCGACCGTCCGGGTTTCTACATGGAGGCCACGGTCGTCACGGACATCGAGGAGAAAAATCCGCTTTACCTCCAAGAGGCCTTCGGACCGGTGCTGTCGGTCTATGTCGTCGAGAATGAGGCAGAGGCTCTCAAGGTCGCTAACGCCATTCCTTTCGGCTTGGGTGGTTCGGTCTTCACGAGCGATCTCGAACGCGGCGAGCGGATTGCCCGCCAGATCGAGAGCGGCATGGCGTTCGTCAATCATCCGACCTGGACCGCGCCTGAACTTCCCTTCGGGGGTGTGAAAAACTCCGGCTACGGCCGTGAGCTCAGCCAATATGGCTTCGGTGAATTCGTCAACATGAAGCTCGTCGCGGTCTCGCCGGTCGGTTCGCCGCCCCCTGGCGTCTCGGCAGCGGGTTGAGGAGAGCGAGATGAAAACGATCCGCGATGGTTTCTTCGAAGTCGCCCGGCAACTCGGGATGACCACTATGTTCGGCAATCCGGGATCGACTGAGGAAACGCTGCTCAAGGCGTTCCCAGCCGACTTCCGATACGTACTCTCTCTTCAAGAAGCGCCGGCTGTGGCTATGGCCGACGCTTATGCGCAGGCGACGGGCCGACCTGCGCTGGTCAACCTGCATACTGCGGCGGGCATGGGCAATGCGGTGGGCAACATAGAAAGCGCTTGGTACAACCGTGCGCCGCTCGTGATCACCGCCGGACAGCAGACGCGCGAAATGCTGCTGATCGAACCCTATCTCACAAACACGCAGCCGCACCTCATTGCGGCACCTTTCGTCAAATGGTCCTACGAACCAGCACGCGCGGAGGACGTGCCAGCGGCTTTGATGCGAGCGTATGCGATTGCCCTTCAGCCGCCGCGTGGACCGGTCTTCCTGTCCATTCCGATGGACGACGTCGAAAAGCCGCTCGGAAGAATGCCCGAGATCCGGACCGTCAGCCGCCGCCTGGGTGCCGATCAGGACCTGCTGGAACCCGTGGCCAGCGCGTTGCGGGAAGCAAAAGCGCCGCTTCTGATCATCGGGGGCGCCGTCGATCAAAGCGACGGCTGGCATGATGCCGTCCGCCTCGCGGAGAATCTTCAGAGCACCGTGATGGCGGCGCCCTATGAAGGGAGGCCAGGCTTTCCGGAGACACACCCGCTGTTCCGCGGAATGGCGACGGGCGCGATCGGCCCGCTCACCGAGCAGATGGAAGGTCACGATGTGGTCGTCGTGATCGGCGCGCCGGTATTCCGCTATTATCCCTTCGTAGCGGGCGAATATCTCCCGGAGGGTACGCGCCTGTTCCACCTGACCGATAGCCCAGACGAGGCGGGCAGGGCGCCCGTAGGCACTTCGATCCTCACCGACCCCGGCGTGGCTTGTGGCGTCCTGGCGGCAATGGTGGGGAAGACCAACAGAACACCGCCGCCGGCGGCTGCGCCGCTGCCGATCCCGCAGATCGAGGGCGACGTCGCAACACCCGATTATCTCTACCATGTCATCGACAAGCTCAGGCCCAAGGACGCCGTGATCGTCCAGGAGTCGCTTTCATCGCTCAAATTGCTGCATCAGCGCATCCGTGCGAGCGAGCCACGCAGCTTCTACTCCATGTCGAGCGGTGTGTTGGGCTATGGTCTGCCGGCGGCCGTCGGAGTGGCCTTCGCAGAGCGTGATCTGAAGAGTGGTCGCAAAGTGGTAGCAATCGTAGGTGACGGCGCAGCCAACTACGTTATTCAAGCTTTGTGGACCGCTGCGCAACACGAACTCGATATCCTGTACGTCGTGCCCCGCAACGGCGCCTACAATATCCTCAAGGCATTCGCGAACATGCTCCAGACGCCGGGGGTGCCGGGACTCGACCTGCCCGGACTGGACTTCGTGTCGCTGGCGCAGGGTTATGGTTGCAGCGCTGAGCGTGTAACGGATCCACGCGCGATCGAGGCGGCGATCGCGGGGGGGCTCGCGAAGAAGGGCCCACACCTGATCGAGGTGGCGGTTGACCCGACCGTGCCATCGCTCATCTGACATACTCTGCATATCGACCGCGTGCAGTCTATCCTCGGCCATGCCGAATGCGGGCGCACGCGGTCACTTTTACGAAGGGGGCCGATGCAGAGAATCGCCACCCCTTCCTACCTTCTTGGTCATGCGGCGCGGCCTCGAGACGAGATCGTGAGCTAAGCGGGCACCATCGTCCGCCACATTCAAGATCCTGCCCGCTTCGGCGCTAGGGTGGCACGGTCATCAACGAATGCGCCGCGACCGGCTGGAATTGTATGCCGCCGTGGGACCTAACAAATTCACACAAACACCAACTCACGTGCGCTCTGCAAACCATGCGACAAGCAGGCTTAGGGTGCTGAGAGGCCGGCGAAGGGAAGCAGTCTGGAACGGGTCCGCCTGACCTTCTCGTAGCAGGAAGCCTCAACCATTCCGTAAAGCGTCACAGGCGCGAACCGGCCGCCATCGGGCGACTTACTGCGGCCACGAGAGCGATCCCGTGCATGCGCAAGATCGGGTCGATGGATGGCGAGACACACAAACAGGAAGCGGACCCAGAACATGTTCGATACCGTCGATCGATACGCCACGCAGCCTGTTCGACTGGAAAATGTGGTTCCGATTTCCGTCGTTGGTTCGCCCCTGGCATACATCCTGGACGACGATGTCGAAGTTCGGACCATCGTCTCGCTGCTCCTCAACAGCGTCGGCATCGAGACAAAGCTATTTTCCTCGGCCCAAGAGCTCATAGATGAAGGCGAGCCCGACCACCCATGCTGCCTTGTATGCGACGTTCGCCTTCCTGGTATGAGCGGTCTTGATCTGCAGGTCCGGCTGTCTGAACAGCGTAGCCTGATGCCGATCATTTTTGTGTCGGGCTTTGCCGACGTCCCGATGTCGGTCCAGGCCATGAAGGCGGGTGCAATCGACTTCCTGACCAAGCCTTGGCGCGAGCAGACAATCCTGGATGCAGTCGAACGGGCGCTGTCAATATCCCGGGCTCTCCATGCGGAACGCGACTATGTTCAAGGGCTCGTCACCCGCCTTCAGAAATTGACGGGGCGCGAGCGTGATGTTTTGAGGGGCGTTGCCACTGGCCAGCTGAACAAGCAGATTGCCTATGATCTTCAGATATCAGAGATCACCGTCAAGGTCCACCGTAGCAGGCTTATGCACAAGATGGGCGCGCGATCGATTGCCGAGATCATCCGCATGATCGACAAGCTGGGCCATGAGCGGCTCTGATACACGCACCGTAGCAAAACGAGGCTGGGCAGTGCTGATACGACGCTGACCGGTGCGGGTATTTGCTGTTGGCTCCGCCGACGTTGCCGCGTCAGCGCGGAGGGATAGCACGGCGGCGACCGAACTGGCTGCCCCCGCCGATCAGAACCGAGAGCGTATCAGGATCGGCACGTCGGCGAACATCTCGAGCGCCAGCGTTCGCTAGCCCGCCTTGCCCTCGGCATCGTTCAGCAGCGCCAGCCGATGGGCGGCGCCCCGCTCCTTGAACGCGCCGGTGGCTTGAAGATTGTCGAGCCTCAACCAGATCTCGGCGCCAGTGATGCGATTGATGGCGTCGCTGTGCATCATCGGTGTCCGGGACACGCGGCCCCGGATGCGCTCCGTGGCCTGGCGGACACCATCGAGATCGATCATCCCCGGCTCCCGCTTTGGAGACCGGTTTGCCTGTAGGGCGATGCGCAGCTCGCCGCCAGAGCAGCACCACCATCGACAAGCAGCGAGCTTGGGGTAAACACGAGTTAGGCCCAGTCGATGGCGGGAGCCCCGCGCGCTGCCGCCGCCCATCGATGATCTTGTCCCGGCGGTTCGCCTGGGCCTCAAGCAACGTTTGTAAGCGAGCGGCTGAACGCCCGTATAATGGCATTTCGAGCCTAGCCCATCCATACAGTCCCGAACGTCGCGTGGCGCGCAGAGCGATGGGTCCCGTGCCTCCTCTCGTACCTTGTTGACCGCACCGCGTATTTGTAGCCCAAACAAAGACAGGCAAAATCGGCCTGCACTTGGCACAGAGTGATGCTAGACGCCGTTATGTTCGGTTTCGGCGGTCGGGCAGGGAGAAGGGCACCGAGACCGTCCTTCTCGAGCGAGAGATCGTCGACGGACGAGGAGCGCGGGCTTGATGAATGATGTTCCGTATCAGTTTCTGCTCAGCTGGGACGACCTGCATCTTTTCCTTGAGGTAGCCCGCTCCGGAACCCTGACCGGCGCCGCGATGCGTCTCAGGCTGAGCCAGCCGACCGCGAGCCGCCGGCTTCGCGCTCTCGAAACGAGCGTCGGCCAAGCTCTCTTCGAACGGACCGCGAGTGGCCTGAAGCTCACCGAATATGGCGTTGCCACGGTTGTCCATGCCGAACGCATGGAGGAGGGCGCCATCGCGCTCGAGCGGCACTTGGTGGGTACGGATCGCGGTCTAGAGGGCGGCATTCGTGTCGTCTGCCCGGAATGGTTGGGACGGATCGCTCTGGCGGAACCCGTTGCGCGGTTCGTCGCAGCCCATCCCTTCGTAACCGTCGAAATGATCGCCGACGGGAGCCGCGTTGAATTGGAAGGCGTAGGAGCGGAGCTGGCCCTACGGTTTCAGCGATTCCAAGACCCAGATGTCGTTCAACGTCGATTGGGGCAAGTGCGCTACGGAGTGTTCGCAGCACGCGACTATCTCGAGAAAGCGGGTCACCCCAGGTCCAGCAATGATGGTGATGGCCATCGGTTGGTTGTCATGGACGCTGCGATCGAGAGCATGGAGGACGTCAATTGGATGCGTCGTCGCTGGCCCCGAGCTCGGTTCTCGGTTCGCAGCAACAGCGGAGACATTCAGGCGCGCGCCTGCCAGCAAGGTGCTGGGCTGGCTGTCCTACCGCTGATTGTGGGAGAGCAGTTTGATCTTGCCCAGATCGATATCGACGATCAGCCGCCGCGGCGTGAGATCTGGGTCGCACACCATCATGAGTTACGGCGGCTCGCGCGCGTGCGTGCTTTTGTCGATCATCTCGAAGAGACAGTGGCGGGCGAGCTTTGACTCGTCAGGTGATTAGTTCGAGCTGGGCGAGGAAGGCGTCGACATCGCGAAGGTCCCTCGTGGTCGATCCCTCTTTGAAGCGAGCGCGGACGGGTGCGAGTAGGGCGTAGGCTTCGGACGCCCGCCCCTGGTCTAGCCAGAGTTGCGCGAGGTCGCGGGCGCCGCGGAGTTCCCAACTTAGAGCGGACTGTGATTGGCTGAGCTGGATCGACTCGATGAAGATCGGTTCAGCCGCAGTCGCGCCCGCCATTTGGTTTAGGGCGCGTCCTTTCAGGCGAAGCAACTCGGCCAGCGTGAACATGTCACCGTTTCGGCAGCTATTTGTAATGCAAGCCTCTACGCGCTCTCGGGCCTCCTGGAACCTGCCAAGTTGCATGAGCCCGTCGACGACCGTAAGCATGAAGCTGGTCGTGACCAGTTCGTAGCGGACTTGATGGAGCCGAATCAGGGTTTCTTCGATAAGGGCCAGACCAGGCTCGATGTCGCCGGAACGCACCATCAGCTCTCCGCGAAAGCCCTTTGCGAGCATGCGATAGGGACCGAGCCCGTGAAACTCTGCCAACTCGCTGAATATGTCGATGCGGCGGGCGGCATCCTCATATTCGCCTCGCCATGTGTGAACTGACACCGCCCAGATGAGTGCGATGCAATGAGTCACAGGATGTTGAAGACTTGCGGCCTCGCGGATCATGGTCTCTGATATTGTCAGTGCACGATCCGGCTCGCCAAGCAGCCAGCGTGCGCGGGCGAGTCCGATACCGGACCGATTGCGGTGATCGAACCCCCAGTGAACTGTCCTCAACTTCAGCGAAGGCGGGCTGATCTGTAGTGAGTTCTGGAAAAGCTCGGCTGCCTGTTGTTGGTTACCCATAAGATGATGAGAGATACCGAGGAGAGAATAAGCGACACTCATCGCATCGTCGTTGCCAATAATAGCAGCGATGCCGGCCGCGCGCTCAGCCCATGCAAGAGACTCGTGATATTCACCGATCCGTTCGTGGAAAATCTGAAGCCGCCCCATGATGCGCAGTTGATCAACCGGACTGTCGATGATTTGGGCGAGATCCAACGCTCGGTTAAGTGCAAGCCGTGCGACCTCGGTATTGCCGTGGGTGAACATGGTCGAAAGACCCAGCCCCGCCTGGAGTTCCATTTCGAGGCTCGGTGGCGAGCTATTCCCATGCAGAGCAGCGATGCCGCGTTCACACCATGTCCGGCATTCGGTCAACAGCGATTGTTCAAGTAGGTAAGGGGAGGCGCTTGCTGCCAGGGAAACGCCGATCTCGACGTCACCGCTCGATCCCAGGCTCCATTCTAGCGCGGCGCGAACATTGCCAACGATCCGCTCCAAACTCTTGGGTTCGGCCGCTGCGCTTAGAGCGGCATAGCGCGCCTGAATTTCACTCAACACGTAGGCCGCATGACGAGCTGCGCAGCGGCGATAGTCTCCGGAGCTGTGTAATCTGGCATCGGCGTAGGCGCGTGTGAGCTCGAGAAGGCGATATTCAGTTGTCCCTCGGCTGTGGTCGGACGAGAGCAGCGACTTCGCGGCCAAACCCTGGAGCGAAGCGTGCACCTGCTCGCTGCAATGCGTCTCGTCGACGAGCACCATCATCGCCGCGGCCAAGGTAAAGCGGCCGACAAAGATCGATAGCCAGCAAAGTGCCGTCTGCTCGTCTTTTGACAGCAGAGCGAAACTCCAATCGAGCGTCGCCTGCAGCGTCTGTTGGCGAGGCCGAGCCGTCCGACGACCCTGCCAGGACAGGCTGAATTGCTTTCCCAGTAGGTCTGCCGTTTGATGCAAGCCGTAAGTTGGCACCCGGCTCGCCGCGAGCTCGATGCCGAGCGCCGAGCCATCGAGCTTTCGGCACATCTCCGCGATGATGACGATATCAGCCTCCGTGGTCGCCGCGACATCGCCTCGCGACATCAGTCGATCCATGAAAAGCTCGACCGCCGGGTAATCAAGGAGAGCCTGAGCGGTCTCGTCTAACGGACTTTCCGAATAGCGAAGGCCTTCGAGGCGGAGGATATACTCACCCTCGACGTTAAGCGCTTCGCGGCTTGTCGCAAGGATGTGGATCTTGGGCGCGTCCCAATAAAGCTGCTCAGCCAGTCGCGAAGCACCATCGATGACATGTTCGCAATTGTCGAGCACCAGCAAGAGCCGTTGCTCCGCCAAGAAGGATATAATAGCCGGTGTAGGGTCTTCCGTTGGAATATTGAGATTGAAGGCAGAGGCCACCAACGTCGGCACAAGCGCGGGATCGCTGATGCTGCTCAAGTCGATGAACAGCGTTCGACCATCGAACTGCGCAGCCATACGATGCGCGGCCGACACGGCAACCGTCGTTTTGCCGATCCCGGCGCCGCCCAGAACCGTCGTAAAGCGCGAGCGCATCAGGAGCCGGATCAGGTTTTGAAGGTCATCCTCGCGGCCGATCATCCTGGGAAGCAGAGGCGGCAGTTCGTACACAGGGTTGGCGGCCGGCATCGCGATGTCGAGGGTCGCGAGGATGACTTCGTTACGCCGTTCCCGGCGGACAGGCGCCACAAAGGAGTATCCGCGACCGAACTGGTTGGCGATGTAGCGTGCACCGTCATCGCCATCACCCAATGCCTTACGCAGGACCGAGAGGTGCCATCTTAGGCTGCCGTCCTCGACGGTCATGCCTGACCAGACGCGCTCCATCAGCTCGCGCTTGTCCACCACTTCGCCTCGGCGCTCAAGCAAGGCGATAAGGAGGTCGAGAGCCCGACTGCCGATCAGGATTGGTTCGTCACCGCGTAACAACGCCCTCTGCGCAGGGCTCACGCGGAATGGACCGAAGAGTAGCCACTCTTCGTCGCTGGCGCTGTTGAGGCGAAGCGCCTCGTCCATCTCAAGCGACATGGGTTCCATCATGTCCCGTTCGGTACTGATAAGCGCGGGGACGCTACTGCACGGCATAGCGCATATTGCCATGGCAGCAGTCATGTTGCTATGCAAAATTTTACGGAATGCGCCGATCGGCGCGGATTGAGTGCATATTTTGAATGGCGGCGTTTCGCTGCCACGAAAGGCGGTATGCTGGCTTTGCCTTGGTACAGGAGCCTCAGAAGCCAGGACCGCCTTGCGTTCCAAGCCTGCTTTGCAGGCTATGCGCTTGATGCCATGGACATCCAGCTGTTCGCTTTCGTGGCCCCGGTCATCATGAGCGCATGGTCGCTCAGCCATGGCCAGATCGGACTCCTGGCGTCCGCAACGCTTGTTGCTTCGGCGATGGGAGGATGGGCGGCCGGCTACATGGCGGATCGCTGTGGTCGTGTGGTCATGCTGCAGGTTACGGTCCTGTGGTTTGCTGGCTTCTCCTTCCTGTCAGGCTTCTCCGCAAGTTTTCCGCAGCTTCTCTGCGCGCGTGCGCTACAGGGATTCGGCTTTGGTGGCGAATGGGCTGTAGGATCGATCCTCGTAAACGAGGTCGTGCAGCCCCGATATCGGGGACGCGCCGGTGGCATCTTGCAAAGCGCGTGGGCGATCGGCTGGGGGTTGGCGGCCTTGACCGCAACGGCGACACTCTTGCTGATGCCGAGTTGGATCGCCTGGCGCATGGTCTTCTTCATCGGTGTTCTGCCGGCGGTCTTGGTTCTGCTGGTTCGCAAGCGAATCGTTGATTCAGAGCTCTTCACGACGGCTCGCACAAAACCAGGCCCCTCCGCCATCTTTGCTCGGCCGATCGTGGGCGCCACCCTGCGTGGGAGCCTCCTCTCGACGGGCATCCACAGCGGATATTGGGTAATCGCGATTTGGCTTCCGACCATGTTACGAACCGAAAGGCATCTCTCGGTCCTGGACACGGGGACCTACCTCGCGGCCATCATAACAGGATCATTTGTGGGCTATGTCGCCGGGTCCTATTTGAGTGACGCGGTGGGCCGGCGCGCCACCTTCATGCTCTTTGCGGCCGGCGCGATCGGCTTCGTGATCGCATACACCTATGCAGCCACGACAAACGCTACCGTGCTATGGCTGAGCTTCCCCTTGGGCTTTTTCGCAACCGGAATCTATAGCGGGATCGGCCCGACGCTTAGTGAGATTTTTCCGACCGAGCTTCGTGGTGCGGGGCAAGGGTTCTGCTACAATTTCGGGCGCGGCGTTGCTGGCCTTTTCCCCCTCGTAGCAGGGGTAGGGGCCGCTCATTATGGGCTCAACCATTGCGTCGGAATCTGCGCCGGGCTGAGCTACGGAATTGTGATTGTCGCCGCGCTGCTCCTGCCAGAAACGCGGGGACGCTCACTGGACGAATTGGAGGTGAGATCCGCTGTTGATTGAACATTCGACACAGTCGCTCAGCGGGCCAAGCCGGCGTGAACCAACATCGGAGCCACGCTCTCGATGCCGGTGATGATAATCTGCACACCAACGCACAACAACAGAAACGCGATCAATCTTGAAACCACCCTGGCGCCGCCTTGGCCGAGGAATGGCATCACCCGATCCGAGGAACGATACGCAAGCCAAATGACGGCGGCGATGAGGAGTGCGGCAGCACTTGCTCCAGCAAAGAAGGGGAGGCTGCTCTGGTCGCTCCCCGGGCGTTGCGAGGAAAGGGCGATGGCGACCGCGATCGAGCCAGGACCGGTGGTGAAGGGCATCGTCAACGGGAAGAATGCCACCTCTTCGACCGTCTGGCGCGCGCCGGCGGCGTCATTGGCTTTACGGTCTTCATGCATTTCGGGCTGCATGAGAAGCTGCCAGGCGCGGAAGGCAACGACCAGTCCGCCCGCGATGCGCAAGGCGCCCAGGCTGATCCCGAAAAAAGTGAGGATATAGCCGCCTAGCCAAATCGAGCCGAGCAGGATCAATGCCGAATAGATTGCGACGCGCCGCGCCAGCAGATGTCGCTCATCGGGCGCCCGGGCCTGAACGACCTCGTTGAAGATGAGGGCCGAGCCGATCGGATTAACGATCGAGAACAGCGCCGGGAAGGAGAGCAGGAAGGCGCCTATGGCGGTTTCAGGCGGAAGCGGTGCAAACAGCATCAGGGGCAGACTCTGGTAATGGCGCGAATGCGCAAGCAGAGCAGGGATTCGTGACCCCGCATAGCTCGGATTGCAGATCTAAACCTTGGCTGCGTGCTGACGATCGTTGGCTCCAACTAAACCTTAGCTGCGCAGTTTCGGCTGTCAGCCTCTGTTATCACCAACCCGACCGGTGCTCACGGCCTGCGGGCTCTTCCCTCTGGGGCGGTCGTTAAGATGGGAGCTTTATGGACGCGCGTCAGCCTGTGCCAAACGGCAGCATCATCAGTCGACTGGCGGAGATGGGCCTGGAGCTTCCACCAGCGCCGCCAGCTGTCGCTGACTATGAACCCTTCTCGGTCATTCACCCGATCGTCTACACATCGGGGCAGCTCCCTTGGGGAACGGACGGAGTTCTTCTCTACAAGGGGAAGATCGGTTCAGACCTCACGCCGGAGCAAGGCTTTCAGGCTTGCCAGCTGTCGGCTCTGTATGGGCTAGCTCAGATCGCCGCAGCTGCGGGCTCACCGGATCGTATCGTCCGTCTGATCCGGGTGGAAGGGGTGCTCAACGTCGCCCAGGGCTTTACCGACACGCCAACGGTCCTCGATGGCGCCTCGCATCTGGTGAACCATGTGTTCGGCGAACGCGGCCGTCATTCGCGCGCCATCGCAACAAATCCAGAGCTGCCGCTCGATTGTGCGTGTCTCATCTATCTTTGGGCGGAGATCCTGTAATGCCAATGATTCTGCAAAAGGCCCTGACCTTCGCGGAGGCACCGGAAGATTGGGATCAGGCGGCGCTGGACGAGCTCCGCGCTAACGACCAGAACGGGCGGGTCGGGCTGCAATTGCTGTCTCAGGACAAGCGGGTGCGGGTTTGGGCAATCAAGCTGCTGCCTGGCGAGCGCCTGCCGTTTCATCGTCATGTCCTCGACTATTTCTGGACTGCGCTTGAGCCGGGGGAGGCGCGATCGCGCTACGGCGACGGTGCGGTCCGGCACTTCCACTACGAGCCAGGGGAAACGCTGCACCTCTATTTCGACCGCGGTGCATCGATGATCCACGACCTCACCAACATCGGCACAACACCGATCTCGTTCATCACTGTCGAACTGCTGGAAAGCGCGAACGCGCCCCTGCCCCTCGAAACCGTCAACGCCGGATAAGGCGTCCGCCGTTCACACAAGGAGTGCTTTTTATGTCCATCGCCCCCACGCCTATCCAGTCTCTCAAGACCATTACTTATGCGGGCGCCATCATCGCGATCGACGCGGCTGTCGCCAAATCGCGCGAGATCGGTGCGCCCGAGTGCATCGCAGTGGTCGATGCCAGCTCCAACCTGCTTGCTTTCGCACGTGTCGACGGCGCCGCTGTGATCGCACGGGAACCCGCCATCGCCAAAGCATCGACGGCGGCGGCTCTGGGAAGCCCGACCGGAGGGATTCCCTTCGAATTTGGCGCCAATCTCGGCTTTGCCAGCCATGGCGCGATCGTCAATCTCGGTGGCGGTCTCCCGATCATCCTCGGTGGCACGGTAATCGGCGCCATCGGCGTCGGTTCGGGCACCACCGAACAAGATGTTGCCGTCGCGGAGGCCGGTCGCGATGCTCTGCTGAAGGCGCTTGCTACCCATTTGTCCTTGGACGTTTCGAGCTGAGGCTCGTCGAAGGCAGTCGACATTTGGCCCCGCCCACGTTTTCCTTTCAGGGCGGGACTTTGCGATCCCAAGCCATGTCATCTGGTCGATGTTCCAATACTGCTGTTAGACCTTCCATAGCCATGATATCCATCTCCTCGTTGGGCTGGATGTTGGGCGTGGCTCGCCGGCCGCCGTCCCATGCAGGGACGGCGTCGGCGAGCCGGTTCAGCGCTGGATCAGGCCGCCTGAGCCTCTGACTTCGGCGCCTCGATACGGTCGTTGGCGGATTCTCCGCCACCGATCTCGATCTTGCGCGGCTTCATCGCCTCGGGGACGACGCGCTTCAGTTCGATCGAGAGCAGGCCGTGCTCGAACCGCGCGTTGCCCACCTCGATGAAGTCGGCGAGCTTGAAGCGCCGCTCGAACGCACGGGTTGCGATGCCGCGGTGTAGATACTCGCCCTTATCCGCATCCTCGGCGCGCTTGCCAGTGACGGTGAGCTGGTTCTGCTGGGCGACGATCTCGATTTCGTTCGGCGCAAAGCCCGCGACCGCGAGCGTGATGCGGTAGCTGTCCTCGCTGTCGCGAACGATGTCGAAGGGTGGGTAGCTGTCCGCCGGCGCATCGCTACGCATGCCGGTCTCGAGCAGATCGAAGAGACGGTCGAAGCCGACCGTGGAACGACGGTATGGGGTGAAGTCGAAATTGGTCCTCATATCCAAATCCTCCTTATGAAGCGATCTGGGCACGAGGAGCGCCGGTGTCTGAGAGCCGGCGCCCTCTATGTCCCACCGGACCCGAACGGCGCCCGGCGACGGTGAGGTAGGAACAGAAAAATCCGGCTTCAAGACCAAAAAAAGCATCATGGTTGCCGTGTGCGACCTCCATTAGATGTGCTGGCACGTCTATCATTGGGCCGACAAGGTTGAGGTGTTCGAGCCGGAGGCGTGGCGCGCGATGGTCAAGGAACTATCGCCGATCGGACTTCAAGGCGCGGCCCTTAGAGTCGTGCGAATTCTCTCAGAGCATCTCGAGCCTGTGGCGGCATGCGGGCGGAGGGAACGCCCGCTCAAGCTCGACAAGATCTTCCTCGCCAAGCTGGACCTCGGCTGCGGCCCGGTTGTCGGCAACATGGGCGACCGTCCCTGCCTTGGGAATCGCGATGACATCGTTGCGGCGAAGCAGCCATGCGAGCGCGATCTGTGCCGCGGACGCGCCTGTACGGTCCATAACGCGCACTATAGCCTCATGACTGAGCAGCCGGCCCTGCTCAACCGGGCTATAGGCCATGACCGGGATCGATCGCTCAGCGAGCCACGGTATGAGTTCGAACTCGGGGCCCCGCCGGCTCAGATTGTAGAGAATTTGATCCGTCGCGCAGCCCCAGCCGCCGGCGCTCACCAATTCCGCCATATCGATCGTATCGAGGTTGCTCACGCCCCACCGGGCAATGCGCCCATTGGCGACGAGCAACTCCATCGCCTCGATCGTCTCGGCAAGCGGTACACTCCCACGCCAATGCAGCAGGTAGAGATCCAGATGGTCGGTTCCGAGCCGCCGCAGGCTCGCCTCGCAGGCAAGGGGCAGTTGCTTGAGCGAGGCATTGTGCGGGTAGGCTTTGCTAACGAGGAAGACCTTGTCCCGTCGCCCGCCAGCTGACGATCGAGGAGAATGGCATCGGCATGAGCGAGGACGAGCTGGCCGACGCCCTCGGAACCATAGCCCGCTCCGGCACAAAGGCGTTCATGGACAAGGTCGCAGGCGCCAAGGATGCGGAGGGAAGCCACCTTATCGGCCAGTTCGGCGTCGGCTTTTATTCGGCGTTCATGGTGGCCGACCGGGTCGAAGTGATTTCGCGCCGCGCGGGTGCTGATACGGCCGCCTCTTGGTCGTCCGACGGGCTCGGCACCTACACGATCCAGCCCGTGGATCTCGCCGCGGCACCTGCGCGCGGCACGCGCGTGCTTCTGCACCTCAAGGAGGATGCAGCGAGCTATACCGAAAGCTATGCCATTGAACGCACCATCAAGACCCAGTCGGGCCACGTGCCGGTGCCGATCTTCTTGCGCGGCACGCCAGACGCGGAAGCCAGGCAGATCGCGGATGGCGCCGCGCTCTGGACCAAGCCCAAGTCCGAGATCACGGCGGAGGGATACAGGGATTTCTATCGTAGTGCAGCCGGCCAATTCGACGAGCCGGCGCTGACTCTGCACTATCGCGCCGAGGGCCTGCACGAATATACCGTGCTCGCCTTCGTGCCCGAGACCAAGCCGCTCGACCTGTTCGATCCGGATCGCGCCGGCCGGATGAAACTTTACGTCCGGCGGGTCTTCATCGCCGAGGAGGCGCAGATTCTCCCGCGCTATCTGCGTTTCGTGCGCGGCCTCGTCGATTCCAACGACCTGCCGCTCAACGTCTCGCGCGAGATGATCCAGGAAAGCCCGGTTCTGGCCGCGATCCAGAAAGGCGTTTCCAACCGGGTGCTGTCGGAGCTCGACAAGCTCTCGATCGGCGACGCCCAACGCTATCTGAAGATCTGGGACAATTTCGGCCCTGTGCTGAAAGAGGGCCTGTACGAGGATTACGCCCGTCGCGAGACGCTGCTTGGCTTGGCCCGTTTCAAGACGACCACGTCGGGTGGCGATTGGCGCTCGCTCAAGGACTATGCGGAGGGACTCAAGGAGAACCAGACGGCGATCTATTACGCCACCGGCGCCGACCTCGATCGCCTCGCCACCTCTTCGCAGCTTGAGGGTTTTCGCGCGCGCGGAATCGAGGTCCTGCTGCTTGCCGACCAGGTCGACAGCTTCTGGGTCACGTCTGGCGTTGACTATGATGGCAAGCCCTTCAAGTCGGTGACCCAGGGTCTCGCCGACCTCAGCCTGATCCCGCTCGTGGACGGCGAGAAGCCCGCTGCTGCGGCGTCGGACGCGGTCAGCCGCTTCATCACCTTCGTGAAGGAGACGCTTGGTGATGTCGTCTCGGACGTGCGCGCATCCGATCGCCTCACGACAAGCGCGGTGTGCCTCGTGGCACCCGAGCACGGGATGGATCGTCAGCTCGAGAAGCTGCTCGCGGGCGCGGGCCGGCTCGAAGCCGCCGTCAAGCCGGTGCTGGAGATCAATCCTCGCCATACACTCGTCGAGAAACTCAGCGCGGTTGAAATAGGAGATCAGGACATTCGTGCTGACGCTGCCCACCTCCTGTTCGATGAGGCACGGATCGCTGATGGCGAGCTTCCCGTCGATCCGCGTGCTTTCTCAGACCGTCTCATGCGGCTGCTCGAGCGTGCAACCGGCTGATCAATTGAGGAACTGGGCGCGGCAAATCCGGCCGCGCCCAGCCCATTCGGTATCAGTAGCGGAAACCCACAGTGAGACCATAGGTCGCTGGCGAGCCTGCATAGCGGCCGATGGTATCAATCACGAGGACCGGCGCTGTCCAGTAATAGGTATTGGTGACGTTTCGACCGAATGCGGTCACTGACCAACGTCCGTCCTTGGTCTGAACACCCGCGCGCAGATCAAGCGTCGTATAGCCATTGATCTTTGCGACCTCCAGCTCCCCGAGACCGCCGTAGGAGGAAGACGTATGCTGGATAGCGAAGCCCAGATTTGCGTCCCAGTTTGACGACAGGCCGAACTCATAGTTGCCGCGCACATTGAAGGTCAGCTTCGGGGAGAAAGGCAGGACGTCACCCTTCATTTGGACGCGATTGGCCACAAAGTCAAAGTTCAGGAAATTGCTCGTAATCTTGGTCTTGATGTACGTCGCGTCAGCATTCAGTGTGAAACCCCGGAACGGGTTCGCGGTAACCTGCACCTCGGCACCATAAATCTGGGACTTGGGAACATTCACCAATGCACTCGCCTGCTGCTGCGTGTTCGGATCGATCACGCGGCCGCGCACTTGCTTGTTGGTGTAATCGTCATAAAAGCCCGCCGTGTTGAACTGCAGCTTGCCGTTGAGGAGTGTCAGCTTTGCGCCGGCTTCATAGGCAACGACATCCTCCTGCTTCGCTGGAACAAGCGAGAGATAGGAGGATGCTCCAACAAGCGGGAATGCGCCCGCCTTATAGCCATGGCTGACATTGACGTAGAGTAGGGTGGCGCGGTTCACCTTCCAATTCAGTCCGGCGCGCCAAGACACATTGTCTTCGTTGAGACGACCGGTAACGAAGCCCACGGTACCATCCGGTCGCTGCGTGTAGCAGCCGCCCACGCCGATCGGCTGATGGGTCGCGGCCGCGTAGAAGGCTGCGGTCGACGCATCTTCGGCTGCCGAGCAGCCACGGAAGTCGCGGATGTTCTTCGTATAGCGCACACCGCCTTGTGCCGTCAGCCCATCGATCAGCTTGTATTCCACATTGCCGTAGACGGCTTTGGAGGTTGCATCCTGAAAGCTGAATGAGCGATTGTGCGTTGATCCGCGCAGTCCGAGCGTGTTCTGCGTGTAGATCCCGTCGGCCGCCTGGTTGACCTTGTCGTCTTCATAGTTTGCGCCAATGATCCAGCGCAGACCGTTGCTATAGTCAGCAGACAGACGCAGCTCTTGGAAGAAGGTGCGTAGGGTGCCGTCGATCAGCGTCAGGGTCGCTTGCTGAGCCGTTCCGTCGCCGTCCACCGCCGATTTGGTCGTGAAGCGGTTGAACGATGTGATCGACTTCACCGCGAGACTATCGCCGAGATTGTAGTTCATCGTCAGCGCGGCTTGATAATTGTGATTATTGTTGCGAAGTGGATAGTTAGGGTCCCAATCCGCCGCTCGATTGTCATGGGGCGCCACCGGGTAATTGTAGAGTGACGGGTTCAAACGCCGCAGCAGCGCGTTTGTGCTCGGCAAGGTGCTCGGTGACAGGAATTGGACCGCCTGTGTGTCCGACTTGTCGATACCCGCGTTCAGATTGAGCCGTGCCGAGAAGCGACTGGAGGGCTTCCAATCGAAGAGCAGTCGCCCCGACGTGATGTTTTTGCGCCCCAGTGTATCGTTGCGGGTGTAGCTCTTCTGCCAGGCGCCCCCATTGTCGGTGCTGAACGAGAAACGGGCGCCGAGCGTGTCTGTCAGCGGCCCGGATATGAAGCCGTTGGTCAGCACCTCGTTGAAGCGCTGATAGGTGAGGTCGATGCCGGCTGACAGCTGCTTCGTCGGAGACGCCGCGATGATATTGATCGCGCCGCCCGTCGAGTTCACGCCGTACAGCGTGCCCTGGGGACCCTTAAGGGTTTCGACCCGTTCGACGTCAAGGAAGGCAAAGGAGCTAAGCTGCGCATAGGGTAGCGGCACTTCGTCGACATAGACCGCGACGGCTGGGACGGCAGCCAGACCATAGTCATAAAATCCGATACCGCGCAGGGTATAAACGGGAACGCCGTAGGCGCTCTTGGCATAGACGAAGCCGGGAACGATCTTGCCGAGACTGTCCGGGCTGGTGACACCGGCGCTCTTGAGCTGTTGGGCGTTGGCGGCAACAATCGAGATGCCGACATCATTGATCCGTTCGGCGCGCTTTTGTGCCGTGACGACGATGTCACCCACGCCCTGTGCGGCGCCACCAGATGCTGTCTGGACGGGCGCGGCCGCAGCCGGCGGTGGCGCCGGCAGGGTCTGGGCGGTCGCGTCATGCGGCCCGGTGGCGGCGGCATCAGCCGGCGCGGTCTGCGCCACAGCTTGCCCCGCCAGGAGGAGCGCGGCGAGACCGAAGCCCGCTCCGCTCAACAGATGCATACGATACGTCATGATCTCTCTCCTTGGTTCCCCCGGGGCGACGCGCGACGCAAGTCCTCAATCGCGGAAGTCATGCACTTCCGTTCCGAGACGTCGTGCTAAACCGCACCTCGGTCATGTCCTCACTGGTGGTGATCGCGTTGACGCCGGGACGGCGCTGTCCTCGCGATTCTATATTGGCTCTATCGGTTCATCTGATGATGGAGCTCTAAAGAAGGTCCCTCTGTTTGGCGTCAGCGGTCCTGTGGGAGGGGGCGTTTGGCCGTCTCCGTCATGAAAATCGAGGTAAGCAGGGCGAACCCCGTCGCCGTCATGAGAAAAAAGGCAGGTGCGGCCGGGTTACCCGTTCGATGGACAAGCCAGGTAGCGATGTAAGGAGCCGAACCGCCGGCGAGAATCGAAGCCAGATTGTAACCTAGCGCCATCCCACTCACCCGTACCGACGTCGGGAGCGATTCCGTCAGCGTGCAGAGCAGATTGGACAGATAGATCGCCGTGATCTGGCCCAGTACCAGTTGGGCTACGATTGCTGAGAGCGGATCTCGGACCGCGAACACGAACAGCGGGTAGGACAGCAGCACGAACATCAGGTTCACGCTGATCATCACGGGCTTGCGGCCGAGCCGGTCGGAAAGCCGGGCCCAGAGAGGCATCGATGCTCCGGCGAGAGCTAGCGTCACCGTCGTGACCCAGGCCGAACTCGTGGCCTCGAGAACCTTCTGCGTCTGCAGATAAGTACCCATATAGGTGAAGACCGTCCAGTAAGCGGCATTGGAAGTCAAAGCGAGGCCGAGAATCCGCAGCAAGCCCTTGGGATGATCGCGCAACAGCGCAACGACAGGCGAGCGCCTGATCTCGTGCTCCTTCTCGACCATCCGGAAAGCGACGGATTCCGCCATCTTCTTGCGGATTTGCATCGCGATCAGACCCAAGGGCAGCGACAGGAGGAAAGGAATGCGCCAGCCCCAGGCGATCATGTCCGCGTCGTCAAGCCACAGACGGAGGAGGGCAATGACAAGAGACGCGATGATCGTGCCGCCAACCGTCCCGAGATTGACGAGGCCCGTCAGTCGACCACGCCGATCGTCAGGCGCTTCCTCAGCTACATAGGAAGCCGCCGTCCCAATCTCACCGCCAGCTGACAGGCCCTGCACGCAGCGCAGTGCCACAAGGAGGACTGGCGCGATTAAACCGATCGTGCCGAAGTCGGGAATGAGGCCGATCAGGAAACTCGCTCCGATCATTCCGGCAACTGTGATGGTCAGGGCAAGCTTGCGCCCGAGCTTGTCGGCGAGATGTCCGATCAGCACACCGCCGACTGGTCGCAGGAAAAAGGAAACGGCGAAGACGGCGAAGGTTGCGAGCAGAGCCGCCGTCGCGCTGTCATGCGGGAAAAAGACGTGCGCCAACGTCGTCGCCAGGAAGGCGTAGATGGTGAAATCATAATATTCAATCGCGGTGCCGACGGCGGCGCCCGCGACGATCCGGTGTCGGACGCGCGCGACGTCCGTCCCGCTGAAATGCGCGCTCGCTTCCATAGCTGCCGTGCCCATCACACCAATCCCTCACATTCCGCCGCCTGTCGACTGGTCCCCAGACCCAGGCGAAGGGCCTCTTTCATGACTCAGACCGCCTCGAACACCGCAGCAAGACCCTGTCCGCCGGCAATGCACATCGTAACAAGCCCATAGCGGTGCCCGCCCCGGCGCATACTGTGCAGCATCGTCGCGACCAGGCGAGCGCCCGTAGCGCCCACCGGATGCCCAAGCGAGATGCCCGATCCGCATGGATTGAGCCTGGCGTCGTCCATCGACATCTCCCATTCCTGAAGGACGGCGAGCGCCTGCGCAGCGAAAGCCTCGTTGAGTTCGATGACTCCCATATCGTCGAGCGTGAGGCCCGCGCGCAGCAACGCGGTTCTGGCGGCAGGGGCGGCAGCAATTCCCATATATTCGGGTTGGACGCCTGCCGCGCTCCAGGCGACCAGCCGGCCCATTGGATGGAGTCCGAGGGCGGCCGCGCGTTCCACAGTCGTCACAACGCAGAGCGCGGCGCCATCATTCTGGCCGCTCGAATTACCGGCTGTCACGGTGGCCGCCGGGTCCTGTCGCAGCCGCACCGGCTTCAGCATGGCTAGGGCCTCGATCGTCGTGTCGGCGCGGGGGTGTTCATCCTTCTCGATGATCGCGATGCCCTTACGCCCGGACACGGGGACAGGGGCGATTTCTGCGGCAAACGCCTTCGATTCCTGGGCTGCCACCGCCTTCTTGTGAGACAGAAACGCCATCCGATCCTGTGCTTCGCGTGGAATGCGGTAGCGAAGCCGGAGGTTTTCCGCCGTTTCCAGCGTGCCGCCGGGGACAAGATGCTGGCGCCCTCCGGCCGTGATCCGGGCGCGTTCGAGCCTATCGTGGAGCTTTGTCTCGCCTGAGCCGCCCCAGCGCATCGCGGGAAGATAATGCTCGGCCTGGCTCATATTCTCAACACCGCCGGCGAGGATCAATGAACTCGCGCCCGAAGCGACCTGCATTGCGCCATCGAGAATAGCCTGGAGACCGGAACCGCAGCGGCGATCGACCTGGCGCCCGGCGACATGGAAACCAAGACCCGCCTCGAGCGCTACGATGCGGCCGATTGCGGGTGCTTCACCGTTGGGGGAGGCTTGCCCCAGGATCACCTCATCGACATCGGCCGGATCGAGCCGGGTGCGCTCCAATATGGCGCGAACGACCGTGGTCGCGAGCGTCGGCGCATCAACTCCGCGAAAGACGCCGCCAAACCGGCCAACCGGTGTGCGCATGGGAGCGCAGAGGACAATGTCCCCGACCGGGCTCATGTCCAGAACTCCTCTGGATCGGGGGAACGGCGCTCGGCAAAGGCGCGAGCGACCTCATGGCTTTCGCCCGTATGCTGGTACAGGGTCAGCAACTGATCATGCGCGATGCGCGCCTGGCCAGAAACGCCATGATGCTTGGCCGAGAAGGCGGCCTTAAGGGCGCCGATGGCGAATGGGCTTCGGGTTGCGATCTCATCCGCGACGGCGATCGCGCGCGCGTTCAGGTCGCCCGGCGCTACCACCTCGTTGACCAGGCCCATCGCGAGCGCCTGGGCTGCGTCATATTTGCGGTTGAGATACCACATCTCCTTGGCGCGCTTGCGCCCGATCGTCTCCTCCAGATACCAGGTGCCGTATCCGGCATCGAAGCTTCCGACCATCGGACCGACCTGCCGGAAGATGGCGTTTTCGGCGGCGATCGTTAGGTCGCACACGGTGTGCAGCACGTTTCCGCCGCCGACCGCGAACCCGTTGACCGCGGCGATCACGGGCTTCGAGAAGGTATCGATCGCCTGATAGAGATCGATGATCGGGATCACCTGCGATTGGTCGGTGCCTCTGAGCTCGTCATGCTCGCCGCCGATGCAGAAGAATTTCGTGCCGACCGCGCCGAGCACCGCCGCGCGAATCTTCGGATCAAGCCTGACGGTCTGGAGGAAGGCGGTAAGCTCGAGGCAGGTTTGCGCTCTCAGCTTGTTGCCGGCGGCTTCGCGATTGATCGAGGCGACGGCGACCGGGCCGTGCTGCTCGACGATGATGTCCTCGTAATTCGCCATCACGCGTCCTTTCCGGCGCGAAATCCGCGCCCAGACTTGTTGCCGATGGTGCCGGCATGGACCATCGCCTGGAGGAGCGGCGGCGGCGCGAAGCGCGAATCGAAGGTTGCTTCATAGGCTGCGTGAGTCGCATGCGCGTGGACGTCCAGGCCGATCAGGTCGAGGAGTTCTAGCGGGCCCTGCTTGTAGCCAAGGCCGAGTTTGATCGCGGTGTCGATGTCCTCTGCAGAGGCGAGCCCGTCGTCCAGCTCCTGCACGACGTCGTTGAGATAGGGCATCAGCAGCGAGTTGATCAGGAAGCCAGGCCGATCCTTCACCACCACCGCGATCTTGCCGATGTCTTCACCGAAAGCGACCAGGTCACGGATGACGGTCGGGTCGCTCTGCAGCGCTCCGACGACCTCGACCAGCTTCATGAGCTGAGCCGGATTGAAGAAGTGAAGGCCGGCGAAGCGCTCCGGGCGGGGGACCGAGGTCGCAAGATCACTGACCGAGATCGCCGAGGTGTTGGTGGTGATGACGGCTTCATCGCCGACGATGGCCGCCACTCTGGCAAAGAGGTCGCGCTTGATCTCACGGACCTCCGCTGCGGCCTCGATCACGAGTTCGACGCCCGCTAGCCCAGCGACGTCGGTGGTCCCTGTGATACGGGCGAGGACCTCGTCGCGACGCGCCCCGTCGATTTTGCCGCGGCGGATGCCGTCGTTGAGGAAGTCGCTGACCCGCTGGCGTCCCGCTTCGATCGCTGCGTCGTTCAGATCGAGGACGATCACCTCGCGGCCGGACTGGGCCACGACTTGCGCGATTCCGCCGCCCATTTTCCCGAAACCGAGAACCGCGACCTTGTTGAAGTTGCTCATCGCTATGTCCTTTCGCGCGTCTCAGGAACCGAACAGACGGTTGTCGTCATAGGTGTAGAAGCCACGGCCGGTTTTGCGGCCCAGATCGCCCGCTGCGATCATCCGCTCGACCAGCGGGGGCGGCGCGAAGCGCGGGTCGCGCAGTTGCTCATAGAGCCTGCTGGCAACCTGATGGTGCACATCCATGCCGACGATATCGAGAAGCTTGAACGGCCCCATGGGGTGACCCAATGCCGCCGGTACCGCCGCATCGATCGATTCCACCGTGGCGAGACCGGCTTCGAGCGCGCGGATGCAGCTATTCTCCCAAGGGATCAGAAACCGGTTGAGAATGAAGCCGGGGCGATCCTTGGTGACGACCACCACTTGGCCCATATCCTTGAGGAAAGTGAGCGTGCGGTCGCGCGCGGAGGGCGCCGTGTGACGGCCGTCTGCGACTTCGACGAGCTTCATGAGCGCTGCCGGGTTACAATAATGCGTGCCGACGACGCGCTCGGGACGCTTCACCGTCGATGCAATCGAAGTGACCGACAAGGTCGAGGTATTGGTGTGAATAAGCGCGTCCGGCGCGATCACCTCTTCCAATCGGGGCAAGAGATCCTTCTTGACCGCGAGGTCCTCGAACACCGCCTCAATCGCGACCTCTACCGGCGCCAGATCCCCGAGATCGGTCGTGCCGACGATCCGGGCGATCGCTGCATCTGCCGCCTCCGGGGAAAGCTTGCCCAACTTGGCGCTCTTGGCGAAGAATGCGTGCACGATATCCAGACCGCGAGCGACTTTATCATCGGTCAGGTCATAAAGCCGGACCTCATGCCCGGCGCGTGCCGCAACCACGGCGATGCCGGACCCCATGGTCCCGGCGCCGAGCACGGCAACCTTGCGAATATTCTGTGTCATGGCTTGCCTTCCAGGTTGCTGAAATCAGGGGTGCGCCGGGCGTTGAAGGCAGCAATGCCCTCGTCAGACTCTCTTCCGGCGATGGCGGCGGCCGCCGCCTTCGTTTCGAGATCAAGCGCAGCATCGAGCGCGACTTCCTGTCCCGTTCGCAGAAGATCGAGGATCGCCTCAATCGCGCGGGGGCCCTTGGCTGCGATCTCGTTGGCAATCCCGATTGCAGTCGCAACCAGCGTGTCTGCCGGCACCGGCGGCACCACGGCGAGACCGAGCACATAGGCGCGCTCGGCATCGATCCGACGGCCTGTCGTCATCATGTAAGCAGCGACATTGGCGCCGATCCGATGCTGCAGACGCTGGGTCCCCCCATAGCCCGGGATGAGCCCCAGTGCCGCCTCTGGAAGGCCGAGACTGGCTCGCTCGCTCATGACCGCGAAGGTCGAAACGAGGACCAGTTCGAAACCGCCGCCCAGTGCAAGACCATTGACGGCCGCAATCACGGGTATGCGTGCGCGCTCGATCCGCTGGAATTGGCGTTGGCCGGCCGCCATGTAGCGGAAGGCTTCGGCATCACCGAGAGTGCTGATCTCGCTGAGGTCAGCGCCGGCGCTGAACGCCTTTTCGCCCATGCCGGTGAGGACGACCACGCGGACGGCGGGGTCCTCGGCGGCCAGATCGACAGCGTCGGCGATGGCTTTGATAAGATCGGCGTTGAGCGCATTGTAGACGTCCGGCCGATCGATCCGCAGAATGCGAACCGCATCTTGTTGCTCGCTGGAAAGCCCGATCATGCCGCCTTCTCCTGCAGGCCGGGCCGGCGGACCGCGCCGGTCAGGAACAGCTGTTCGATCTCGTCGCGGCTGAAGCCCATTTCGTCGAGGATGGTGGCAGCCTGCGCGCCGACCTCCGGAAAGCGCTCGTTGCGTGGCTCGGTGATCGATGCGAGTCGGAACGGCGGGTGCACCGAGTGAAGCCGCCCGAGGCTGCCTGGGGAGGGGAGAAAGCAGCCCCGAGCGACAACATGGTCGTCGGTGACAACCTCGCCAAGAGTCTGCACCAACGAAGTCGGTATGCCGGCCGCGCCCAGTAGGCCGCTCCATTCGGACGCAGGACGTTCCAGGAGGCGCGCGGTGATGGCGGGCAAGATTTCGGGGCGATGCGTCCGCCGTCCCGCGTTGTCGGCAAAGCGCGCATCGATCGCCATGCGTTCAAGCCCAATCGTGCGGCAGAAGCGCTTCCACATTTCGTCGTTGCCGATTGCGACGACAAGGTCGCGATCGGCCGTTGGAAAGGTTTGGTAGACTGCCAGCACGGAGTCCGTTCCACCGCTCGGCGCAGGCTCGATACCATCGGCCAGGAAGGCCGCGATACGCGGCGCCATCAGCGCGAGATCGGAATCGAGAAGGGAGACGTCGATCAGATCACCCTTACCCGTCGTGCGCTGGCGGACGACCGCGGCGCTGATCGCCAGTGCCGCGCACATTCCGGTGACGATATCGGACAGTGCGGTCGAAACGCGCTGCGGCCGGCCGCCGGCTTCGCCCGTGACCGACATCAGGCCCGATCGCGCCTGTGCCGCCAAGTCATAGCCAGGCCGCTCGCTATCCGGTCCATCCAGCCCGAAGCCGGAGAGTGCGCAATAGATGAGGCGCGGGTGCCGCTGGCGAACGACCGCCGGCATGATTCCGAGCGAACTCAGTTTGGCAGGATTGAAGCTTTCCATGAAAACGTCGGCTTGACCGAGCATGCGGTCGAGCGTCGTCCTGCCCGCCGGCTTGCGCATGTCGAGCGCGATCGACCTCTTGTTGCGATTGGCCGATGCGAACCAAGCCGAAGCGCCCTCTACAAAGGGAGGCCCCCAGCTGCGCGCCTCGTCGCCGCCCGGACGTTCGACCTTGATCACGTCCGCGCCGAGATCGGCGAGATACATGGACGCCGTAGGGCCCGCATAGGAAGTCGCCATGTCGACCACCTTCAGCCCGGCGAGCGGTCCGAGGCGCGCAGACCCAGTCACTGTATCGCCGCTTTCGGTGCGAATGCGACGGCTTCGCCTGCCGCCGGTCGATATTCGACAATTCCGCGATTGATCAGTGCATCGACCACCTCACCCGAAAGCCCGAGTTCAGTCGTGAGGATTTCCACCGTGTGCTCACCAAGCCGCGGAGCAGGTCGCCCCACGACCGGCGGGGTTTCCGAGAGCCGCAAGCCCGAGGTCACGACCCGATGCTTGCCATAAAGCGGATGTTCCAGTTCCGCGACCTGGTCGAGATGCTGGACCTGGGGATCCTCGAACACCTTGTCCATCGTGTTGATCGGCGCCACGGGCGCGCCGATCGAGGACAGCAGATCGACCCAGTGCTGGGTCGGCTTGGTTCGGGTGATCGTGCTGATCATGCCAACCAGTTCGGGCTTGTGGCGGACGCGGTCGCCATTGGTCAGGAAGCGGGGGTCATCCTTCCACGCCGGTTGACCCAGAGCATCGCAGGTCACGCGGAAAAGCTTGTCGTTGGGAGAGCCCATCAGCACCCAGCCGTCTGCGGTAGGAAAGGCCTGATAGGGCGAAACATTGGCATGGCCGGAACCCTGAGGCTTGGCGATACTGCCACCGATCAGATATTCGCTCGCGACATTGATCAGAATGGCGAGTTCGGTGCTGAGCAGCGATGCATCGACCCGCTGCCCCTCGCCGGTGCGCGTGCGATGGTGAAGTGCAGCCAGCATCCCGATCGCGGCATGCAGGCCCGTCGACACGTCGATCAGGGCGACGCCCGTCTTGACGGGCTCCCCGTCCGGCGTGCCGGTGACGCCCATCAATCCGCCGAGCGCGGAGATCATGAGGTCGTAGCCGGGGCGATCCTTGTACGGACCTGTCTGTCCAAAAGCCGAAACGGCGCAGTAGATGAGCCCGGGATTGAGCTCGCGGAGCCTCTCATAGCCCAGGCCCAGCCGCTCCATCACACCTGGGCGGAAGCTTTCGACCACGATGTCGGCGTGGGCGACAAGATCGCGAACGATCTGCACGCCTTCGGGCGTCTGCATATCGATGGCGATGCTGCGACGCCCGCGATTGAGACCAAGAAAATAGGAGCTCACCTCGCCGACGAAGGGTGGGCCCCATCCCCGGCTGTCGTCACCGGTGCCTGGGCGCTCGATCTTGATCACGTCGGCGCCAAGATCGGCAAGGATAGTGGTGGAGTAGGGACCGGCCACGACCCGGGTGAGGTCGATGACGCGGAGTCCCTTGAGCGACGTCTGGGTGCTCATCGCGTTCCTTTGCAAGGCGAGGGGAAGGGGAGCTTGGGCGCGTTCATGCGGCAAGCTCCCCGGTGGGATCGACTACCTGCCGGAGCGTTCGCAACTCCTCAGGCGTCGGCGGAAGGGTGGTCGGCCAAGTGCGCGATTGGTCGAGCACGAATCCCGTATTGGCGATCACATGCTCGGCGCTCACATCGGGGTGGACCGAGCGGACCTGCAGATTCTTGTCGGCGTCGAAGTCGAACGTGACGAGTGGCGTCACGCAGACGACCGGCCCTTCAGTACTGACGCCAATCCGCTCGCGACCGCCGGCACCATCGAGGTGGCCAGCCGCTGTCAGATATTCGACGTTCTCGACGAAAGTTCGGCGGTTGTGGCTCGCGCTGAACAGGATGATCCGCCCCGAGACGATCGCGAAAGAGGTGTTCGCCAGCCCAGGCCCGCGGAAGCGAGGCCGGCCGTTATCGCCGTAGCCCGTGCCGGTAAGGTTGATATTGCCCTTTTGATCGATCTGGACGCCGCCGTAGAACATAACATCGAGGCGACCGTTCTCGGACATCTCGAACAGGTCATAACCGGTGCCGATCGCTTCGGCGCCGACCGCCCAGCGCCCATCCGAGGCGGAGTGATAGAGGCGTTTGGGTCGCGCATTCACGACGCCGGCCGGCGAAATCATCGTGAGATTGGGCGCATGCAACTGCTGGGCGAGCAGGCAGGCGGCGACTGGCACGAGCGAGCTCGCACCCGTGACCGCGAGATCGCCATCGCGCAGTTCTCGCGCGATCAGCACCGTCATCATCTCGGAGACGCTGTACTCGCTCACCGGACGGTCTCCGCGAGCGCCTCGATATGGGCGGCGCCGCCGACCAGAGCGAGATAGGCAGCGAGATCGGCGGGCTCTGACACGAACGGTGCGAGATAATCCCTGTCCCACTCTCCCTGGGATGCGCCGGCCTTCACATAAGCGCGGATCGCCGGCTCATCATGCGTGTAGCGCCCATGGCTCGATGCGGGATGCGCACCATAGGGTGCCTCGACCACGGCATCGACCAAGTAGCCGGGGATGGTCGTGCGATGGGGGGCGCTGCGAATGTCATCATTGTCGATGATCCGGTCAACCGTAACGATGACGTGGCGCGACGCCTTGGCAAACAGGGGATCGCAAAAAGGCGTGCCGAGATTGCGGACATTACCGTAGATATCGGCCTCCTGGGCATGGAGTAGACAGACGTCCGGTCGCATGGCCAGAGGGGCGACCACGCCGTCCGCCGAAAGGTGCGCGATCGGCGAATCCATGATGTCGGTCCCACGAACCGACGGGACGGGATGTGCGTCCAGATGCTCCAGGGTCGCCATGATTCCACCGAGGATCGTGGCCTCGTCAGCGTCGATGATCGTGGCGGCGCCCGTTTCGGCCGCCCGCCGGAAATTGGGCGCAAGCCCCATATGCTCAAACGAGACATGACCGAGTGTCGCTTCGCGGACGCAACCCGCGCCGAGCAGAAGGTCGACCGCATAGCTGGACGGCGGGGCCGCGACGAGCCGGAGATCCCTGACCCGGCTACGGGCCAGTTCGCGAACAGCAGCAGACGGATTGTTGTGAAACCAGAGGCCGCCGAGCGCGACGAGATCGCCTGGACGCACGACAGCAAGCGCGTCGCGCATCGAGTTCAGCTTGCTGGCCCTTCCGGCTGCCGTTTTCATCGCCCTGCCCATCCGATCCTCTCACATCGGCCATAATTCATATTATGGTCTTTAGAAGCCATATTATGGTTGGTACTGTCAATGGGGTTGATGCAGGATGTGAAAACGGCAGGAGGGTGGTGATGCGCACGGTCGAATGGGAACACAGAATCTTCCCGATTCAGGGGACGTTCCGGATCAGCCGGGGTGCGAAGACGGAGGCCCACGTCCTCATCGTTACGATTACGGAGGCGGGGCGACGTGGGCGTGGAGAATGCGTGCCCTATGCGCGCTACGGCGAATCGATAGAGAGCGTGGCGGCGCAAATCGACAGCGTCGCAAACGCCGTGCGATGTGGCGCGGATCTCGATGCGCTCCAGTCGCTGCTTCCGCCGGGATCGGCGCGAAACGCGATTGATTGTGCTCTCTGGGATCTTCGGTCAGCGCTCACCGGTCGATCGATCGCAAGCTATGCCGGACTCGGTGCGCCCATCGGCCCGGTCACTACGGCATACACGCTTAGCCTCGACACGCCCGAGGCGATGGCGGCGGTTGCGGCGAACCATGCCCATTTGCCGCTGCTGAAGCTGAAGCTTGGCGGTGACGGCGATCTTGATCGTGTGCGTGCCGTCCGGGGCGCGGCGCCGCGCGCGCGTCTTATGGCCGACGCCAATGAATCTTGGCAGGTCCACCACCTCGATGCGTTTCTGCCGGCGTTCGCGGAGCTTGGGATTGAGCTGCTGGAGCAGCCACTGCCGGTAGGTGCCGACGAATATCTCAAGGATTATGTGAGTCCGGTGGCTCTTGCGGCCGACGAATCCTGCCGCGATCTCACGTCTATTGCGGCAATCCGTGACCGTTATGCGGTGGCCAATATCAAACTCGACAAGACGGGTGGTATCACTGAGGCGCTGGCGCTCGCCGCCGCGGCACGGGCGGCTGGCATGAAGATCATGGTCGGCTGCATGGTGGCATCCTCGCTATCGATGGCGGCCGGTCTTGTCATCGCACAGGAAGCAGACGTCGTTCATCTGGACGGCCCGCTTCTGCTCGCTGAGGATATTGTGCCAGGCCTCCAATTCGAAGATGCCCTGGTCATTCCATCGAATTCGGTCTGGTCGCTTTGAGATCAGTGATAATAATTAAGACGGGCCGAAATCTCGCGGGCCGCCTTCAATGTCAGATCAACGAGTTCGGTCACGCGCTTGGGATCTGTCACCCGGGGCTTCAGCGCCGGGACGCTGATCGCGGCGACGACGTGAGAGGTATGGTCGCGGATGGGCGCGGCAATCGCCCACACATCCCGCTCGGTCAGCTCGTCATTGATGGCATAGCCGCGCTCCCGAACCTTCGCGAGGATTGCGAGGAAGGCCTGTGGAGACTTTGGAGCACTTGGCGTCGGACGCGTCCAGGCATCTTCTGCGGGGAGGGCTGCCGCAAGCTGCTTTTCCGGAAGCCAGGCCAGAAGAACCTGACCAGAAGCTCGACCGTCCCAAGCCGGTACCCGGTGGCCGGTCGGACTGAAGATCTTGATCGTCTGATTGCTGACGCGGCGGTCGACAAACACGACGTCACGCCCGACCAGCACAGTCAGCTGCACATTCTCGCCGCTGGCGTCGCGCAGATGATCCATGGCGGATCGGGCACCGGCGATCAGATCGTTGCCCTGGACAGCCGTCGCGGCGAGCCGAACAATTTCGACGAACGGGGAAAAGCGGCCGCTCACCGGATCGAGGCGCACAAAGCCCCGCTTTTCCAGCACATCGAGAATACGCCGCACCGTGCTCGTAGCGAGCCCCAGCCGGTGCGTGATCTCGGCTACTGTAAGCGCGGGCTCTTCGGTCGTGAAGGATTCGAGGACATCGAGCATCCGCTCGGCTGAGCGCAGGGGCTGTCCAGTGGCTGCTTTGGGCACGCGTACCTTCCTCTTGGTCTTGTCCATCGAGCCGTAGCGATATCCACCACCCGGGCAAGCTGGAACGAATGTCTCTTGCATAATATGGCTTTGAGAAACCATATAGTGAATAATTGAACAGAATCGCGGAGAGAGAGCATGCGCGTGGAAGGCAAGGTGGTGTTTGTGACGGGTGCCGCCTCTGGCATCGGCCGCGCGATCAGTCTGCGCTTGGCTCAGGAAGGCGCAACTGTCGTAGTGACAGATCGCGATTCGGCGGCAGGCCCCGTAGTCGCAGCAGACATCCGCGCTTTGGGCGGAAAGGCCCGCTTTTTCGAACTCGATGTAACCTCTGAACAGGCATGGCAGAGAACGGTCGACGCCAGTGTTTCCGAGGTCGGCGTGCCGGACATCCTTGTGAACAATGCCGGCGTCTACATCATCCGCGCGCTCGTCGACACGTCCGTGTCCGACTGGGACCTGATGATGGATGTCAACGCCAAGAGCTGCTTCCTCGGGATGCGGACAATCGCGCCGCTCATGGCGGACAAGGGCGGGGGTTCGATCGTCAACATGTCGTCGACCAACGCTCTGACCGGTATTGCAGGTCGCATGGCCTACGCGGCCAGTAAGGCAGCGGTCCGGATCATGAGCAAGTCGATCGCTATCGAATTTGCGACCGACCAGGTGCGCGTCAATTCGGTCTACCCGGGCTTCGTCCGTACCGGTATCGCCGAATATGGTGCGCAGGTCGCCGGGCGCTCGATCGACGATCTCGGTCGTATGGTAAGTCCGCTTGGTCGGATCGCTGAGGTCGAGGATGTCGCCAATATGGTGTTGTTCCTCGGGTCCGACGAAGCGCGCCACATTACGGGCGCCGAATTCGTCGTCGACGGTGGCCTGACGGCCAGCCCCAATAGCCCGACCCATGAGCATGCCAAGCTGCGGGCAGGAGAGTGAGCATGCGAAACAACAATATCCTGCTCTACATCGATGGCGGTTGGCGCGAGGGCAGCGACCACAGGACCATCGAGAACCGAAATCCCGTAAACGATGAGCTGATCGGCACCGTAGCCGTCGCCACCCGATCGGATCTTGAACTGGCGGCTGCCGCCGCGGTGTCGGGATTCGCTGATTGGCGCGAACGCTCGGCGCTTGATCGCTCGGATGTCCTGCGGCGTGCCGCGTCACTCGTACGCGAGCGCCTGCAGATGATAGCCGAGGCGATGACCCGCGAGCAGGGGAAGCCACTCGCGGAGTCGCTGCTCGAGGCGACGCTTGCCGCCCAGATCATTGACTGGTTCGCCGAAGAGGGGCGGCGTGCCTATGGAAGGATCGTACCTTCGCGCGCGGGGCACGTGCAGCAGAATGTGATCCAGGTGCCAGTAGGGCCGGTCGCTTCCTTCGCCCCCTGGAATTTTCCGCTAACCCAACTGGCACGAAAGATCGCTGTGGCACTTGCCGCCGGCTGCTCGATCATCATCAAGCCACCCGAGGAAGCGCCGGTTTGCACGGCGAAGCTCTTCGAATGCTTCGTTGATGCCGGCGTGCCTGCCGGCGTGATCAATCTCGTCTACGGCGTGCCGGCCGAGATCTCAGCTTTCCTCGTGTCCCATCCGGCGATCCGGAAGATATCGTTCACGGGTTCGGTGCCGGTGGGCAAACAGCTTGCCGCGCTCGCCGGCCTGTACATGAAGCGATCAACGATGGAGCTTGGCGGACATGCGCCCGCGATTGTGACGCGCCATGCTGATGTGGAGGCCGCCGCCCGGATCCTGGCCACGTCCAAATACGCCAATGCGGGGCAGGCCTGCATATCGCCGACCCGGATATTGCTGGACGAACCGATTGCGGGCCGGTTTACGGATCGTTTCCTCGAGCATGTCGCGGCGATCAAAGTCGGCGATGGCTTGGATCCCGGCACGACGATGGGGCCGCTGAACAACGAGCGGCGACTGGGCGCGATGCAGGCGTTAATTGCAGATGCGGTCGAGAAGGGTGCGGACATCCTTGCTGGCGGCCATCGGATCGGCAACGCCGGATTGTTCTTCGAGCCCACGGTGGTGTCGGAAATGACCCTCGAGATGGACCTGATGAACCAGGAGCCCTTTGGCCCGATCGCGATCCTGCATCCTTTCGCGGATCTTGACGACGCCATCGGCGAAGCGAACCGCTTGCCGTTCGGACTGGCGGCTTATGCCTTTACGGACTCTGCTGCCGAGATCGCGCGCATCACGGCCGGGGTTGAAACGGGGATGCTCGGCATCAACCACACCGCGATTGCATTCGCCGAAACCCCGTTCGGCGGGGTCAAGGATAGCGGTTATGGATCCGATGGCGGTCTCGAGGCACTGCAGGCCTATCTCCAGCCCCAATTGGTGACGATCGCCACGCGGCCGTGATGACGGTGCAGGGTGCCTAGCGGTGTCTTCGTGCTGCCTTGCGCAGCTCGGCCTCGGTAAAGAGCGTGCGCCACGGTTCGCGCTGGACGATGTTCTCAATAGCGAGGTTGAGCCGGTTCATGAGAGCGAGGCGCTTGAATCCTTCCGACGGCGGCGCGGCGAGAAGGCGCCTGGCGGTTTCGATGGCGCCATGCTCCTGCATCATCGCGAGCATGCCCGTCGGCTTGTAGTCCAGTCTAACGCATTGCTGATAGGTGTGCATGAGCTCGACGGCGAAATCGGCCTCGGAGGGCGGCTTCGGCGCGTGGCGCTTCTGCGTGCCGGCCAGATAGGCACGCTTGGTCTCTCGCCAGAAGCGGCGCATGAGCGGCTCGCGCGGCGCATACCAGGGCTCGTCCTCGGCACCGTCTGCCAAGAGCTCGGCGAACTCGGGATCGGCCAAGACCTCGGCCATGGCCGATCGAAACCGAGCTCCGTCGGATCAAACGGAGGCGGTGCCTTGAGTTCCGGGCCGAGGAGGACGGTCTGGGGCTCGCCATCTGACCAGCTGAAGCCTCCATCGACGACGACGGTGTCTGCAAAAAAGGAGATCGCCTTGCCGGGACGGCTGGTGGCAAGCTTTCTCCACACCGACACCCACGTCCCCGCAAGCGCCTTTGCGTCGTCTGGGTGGCGAATCCATAGGCCCTCATCGACCCGTCGATGCGGACCGCACCTCTGTAGCCGCTGACGGCGGCTACGGCGTCACCATTGGTGTTCCAGCCGTCTTCGGTGTCGACCCATGTAACGAGCGGGAGCGATGGTGCATCCGGGTCGAAATCGGCGAAGCCCGCAAGTGACGGCTTGAACGCGGTCTTTATAAGGTTCCAGATCCGGTTCGCCTCAGAGTCGGTTTCGAATCTCATGCGAAACGAGCGATGCGTCGGAGCAGGAACTGCGCGGCGGCAGCATATAGAAACGCCGTAGCGGAGCGGAGCGTGTCCTCAAAATCCTTCGCCAGGCGGCGGTTTCGGTTGAGCCATGCGAAGGTGCGTTCGACCACCCAGCGTCGGGGAAGGACGACAAAGCCCTTCTGGTCGGCGATTTTGGTGACGATCTCGATGGTGATGCTGGTGGCATCGGCGACACGGTCACTGTTGTAGGCGGAATCTGCGAATGCGATCTTCACGAAGGGATGCCGCCGCCGCGATTGCTTGAGGAGCGGAACGGCGCCATCGCGGTCCTGCACGTCGGCCGGATGGACCAGAAGTTCGAGTGGTCGCCCGTCGGTATCGACCATCGCGTGCCGTTTGCGGCCTTTCACCTTCTTCCCGGCATCATAGCCGCGAGGGCCACCAGATTCGGTCGTTTTGGCGCTCTGACTGTCGATCACTGCGGCAGTAGGCATCGGCTCTCGACCAACGCGCGCACGATCGATCTGCACCAGATCGTGGTTCAGAGACTCGAAAAAGCCGTTATCCCGAAGCTGCGCGAACCAACGATACACGCTCTGATAAGGCGGAAAGCTATCCGGCAGAAATCGCCAGGGACACCCTGTTCGCAGCACATAGAAGATTGCGTTTATGATCGAGCGCATCGGCCATCGCCGACGCCGACCTCGTTCCCGTGGGAACGGCAGCCGCGGTTCGAGCAGCTGCCACTCCTGATCGGTGAGATCGCTTCCATATCGTAGCCCGGCTCGGCTATGGCGTTTGCGGGCGGTCGGATTCCACATGGCCTTTCCAGAGTTGGTGTCGCAACCCTCCGGAATCACATCGAAATCCGATCGTCCACCCCCTCATTACACAAGCGTTCCGAGACGGCCTCTCAGCCCAATCGTCGGCGCCTATTTCCCTCGTGATATGGCCCCAGAGATCTTCGAACCATTGGCTGATGATCGGTGTGGTGGGCACGATCGTGCCGGCCTCGATCCATCCGGATTGCTCGGTGCCTTCGAGCGCCAGTCCGTTGATCGACGCATTCGCCGAGCAAACGACGCTTTGGGTACGACCGATATAGACCTTCGCATGCAAGGTGTCGCATTGACGCAGGTCAGCAGCGCCCTCTTCGAGCGCGTGCGGATTAGTGCCGCCCGTCGTCAAAAGAGCGGCACCTATCAATATGAGAAGCTAACTGCGGATCCATCTGTTGTTCCGCTCTATGCTTTCTATAATCATCAGGAGGTCGTGAAAATTGCGCGCCGCCGTGAGCGCGCGGCTAGAGCGACCGGCCGTCCGCTTCGTCTTCGGGCTGGGCGAGGGCCCCGACGATATACCGGCGCCGGAAATCGACCCTGAGCCGCGCCCAGTTCGTGACGTTCCGGTTGTCAGGCCGAAAGGGCGACCTCGGAACCGCGAGTGACGGCGCTTTGGGAGCCGTGATGACTGACGTTCGGATCGTCCATCGCAGATGCGCGCTGCGCTCTTCTACCGGCTGGCCATCGGGCCGTGGAGTGGTGTTACTGGGAAGAACCCGCTTTGGTCGGCGATATGGTAGCCGAAGATCGCAACGTCGACGGAGCCAGAAACTGAACTGATGCCGTCTCCGTCCATGGCGCCCAAGCGGCTTTGGTCGGTAGCTTACGACGCCACCGGTGAGGGCATCCACGGTATCAGTTCAAACACCCTCGGGATTCAGGCTGTAGAAGCTTCAAGTGCGGGCCATCTCTGCGCAAGCAAAAGCGTCGCCGGCTTGCGACGGAACGCCATGCAGCCGGCAACGAGTTCGAAGGTCAACGACGAACCCGCGACGTCCCGCTCGGATTGGGGAGGGAGAGGCTACCGAGCGGGACGTCACAACGCCTGACAGATACTCAGGTCAGGGCGTTTTCCATCAGGCCCACCACATCGCGGCCCTTGCCCGCGAGGATGGCCTTAACCGAATAGAGCGCGGTGCCGAAGACTTGGGATGCTTCGACCTTCGGCGGCATCACGAGTTCGAAGCGATCCGTCACGACGTCGAGAAGCGCGGGCCCAGGCGCCGCCAGCCATTGCTGGACCGCCTCATCCAGGTCCGCGGATTTTTCGATACGTCGTGACCAGAAGCCGATCGTTTCCGCCAGCCTAGCAAAGTCAGGGTTTTTGAGTTCGGTGAACGCCTCGAGCAACCCCTCGACCTTTTGCTCGAGCTCGACGAAGCCGAGCGTGCCGTTGTTGACGATGCACACCTTGATCGGCAGCTTTTCCTGCACCGCGGTGATGAGATCGCCCAGCATCATAGCGATGCCGCCGTCGCCCGACAGTGAAACGACCTGGCGATCGGGGTAAGCGGCCTGCGCACCCAGCGCCTGCGGCATGGCGTTAGCCATCGTGCCGTGGGTTAGGGAGACGATGGTCCGGTTGTGGCCGGTCGAGGGGATATGCCTCAGACACCAGACCATTGGCGAGCCGCCGTCGGCAGTGAAGACGGCATCCCGTTTGGCGTGACGCGCGATCGTCTCGGCCAGATATTGCGGGTGGATCGCACGCGTCGTTTCGACCGCGTGCTTCTCCTGCTTCTCGAGCGCGCGCCGACGATGCTCGAGACATTCGACAAGGAAGTCACTGTCGTCTCGGGTATTTACCCGGGTGAGCAAGGCCTCCACTGTCGCGCGTACATCGCCAACCGCGGCAATATCGACCGGATGGCGACGTCCAAGATGCGTCCCGTCGATGTCGATCTGGATGATCTTCGCATTGTCGGGATAGAATTGGCGCCACGCAAAGTCGCAACCCAGCAACAGGAGCGTGTCGCATGTCGTCAATGTGTGGAAACCGGCCTCGGTGCCAAATACGCCGGTCATGCCGACGTTGAAAGGATTGTCGTACTCGAGAAAATCCTTCGCCCGCGAGGTGTGAGCGATCGGCGCCCGTAGTTTCTGGGCAAGGTCGATCACCACGTCATGCGCACCCTGGCAACCTGACCCTCCATAGATGGCGATACGGTTGCCCGAATTGAGCGCATGCGCAATTTCCGCCAGTTCTTCGTCGTCGGGACGTGTCACGGGACGGGCGCGATGGGCCTTGAAGTTCGGTTCGTCCGAGATGGATCGCTGGGAAACGTCTGCCGGCACGATCAGCACAGCCACGCCGCGTTTTGCCATCGCGGCTTGGGCCGCAAGCGCAGTCATTCGCTTGGCGGCGGTCGGTGTGCGGATCTCTTCACAGAAGACGCTGCAGCTCGCGTAAACCGACTTGAAGTCGACCTCCTGGGGAAAATCCGACCCGATTTCGTCCCGAACGATCTGGCTCGCGATTAGGACCACGGGCGCTCGATTACGATGACTCTCGTACAGTCCGTTGATGAAATGAAGACTACCCGGGCCGCAGGATCCGGCACACATGGCAAGACCATCCGTCAGCATGCTCTCCGCCCCGGCGGCAAACCCCGCGGCTTCTTCATGGCGCACGTGGATCCAGCGGATGTCGCTCTTGCGGATCGCATCGGTGATATAGTTGAGGGTGTCGCCAGGAACGCCATAGCACCGCCGGACGCCGGCCTCGGCAAGAGTTTCGACGATAATCTCGGCTACGGTGCGGCTCATGGGATGTCTCCTGCTCGACCCTGCAAGAGCCGTGTAACATCCTGCGCTGCGGCATGAACCTATACTCAGGTTGCGATGCGCTGGTCGTCAGATGGTGCTTTCACTTCGCCGGCGACCGCTTACGCAAGAATCAGTCTTGGCGACCCGACGTGGTGGTCCAGACGACAGCAAGATGCATCACACCGGAAGAATCTTGTCTCGATGCTGGCGTAGGATCGCCTCGATCAGGGCGAGCTCGGTCAACACGGTCTCCGAATAGCCGGCACGCCGAATTTTCCCCATGTCGGACACGACGTCGAACTCGGCCTTGAATACAAAATCACCGAAGCCCCAGCCGACGGCTTTGTCATAGCCGGCGGCGTCCAACATCTGCTCGCGTGCGAGGCGCTCCCAGACTGCTCCCTTGTCGGCCATATGTGAGGCAAGCGTCATCGGAAGCGGTGGCCCCGGCTCGAGCCCCAGAGCGTCGCCGACCTTCGTCCAGATCCGTTCCCACCGGAAAGGCTCGTGGACGTAATTGAATGCCTCGTTGCGCGCGGCGTCCGCGGTGGCCGCCCAGACACTAGCGCGCGCAAGCGCGCGCGCGTCGGTCATTTGCGCGAAGACGCGGCGGTAGACGGATTCGGTCCCGGGGAACCGGAAAGCCGCACCGGTTGCGCGGCAAATGGCTGCATATGCCCCAATGACGGTAGCAATGTTCATTGCATTGCCTGCGGCATCTCCAATCACGACGTCCGGACGCAGGATCGCCCAGTCCGCTCCACCGGCGGCCTGACGCTCGATCAGTTCCGCTTCCTGGGTCTGATAGAAATTAGGCCCCAGGTGCTTGGGATTGTCGTCCTCGTAAAAGGGCGAAGGTACCGGGCCGATATGCACCCCGTAAATCTTGGCCCCTTGGTACAGGATCACCCGCGCCAGGTCGGTTCCAGCGTCGGCAAGACCGTCCAGAAGATTACGGAGCATGGCGCCATTCACCGCTTCTTCTTCGGCAAGGCTCGATCGCGGGCTGAGCGCCGCATAGAACAAGTGCGTCGTGTCGCTGCAGGCCGAGAGAGCTTCGCGTGTGGCTGCCGGATCGTATAAATCCGCAACAACCGAGGGGACCAGTTTGTGCGGCCGCCGAGCGATCGAGCGGACTGTCCAGTCGGGCAAACTTTGCAGATGCTCGATCAGAGCCTTGCCGATGATGCCGTTGCCACCAGCGACCAGCGCCACCTTTCTGTCGGTCATGATCTCGCGATCCGTTCTCTCTGGGATGAAGACCTACGACTACGCCGGCGAACCTCGATGGTCCGCCGGCGTCGCCACCGCTCTCACTTCAGAAGGACGGGCCCCGCCCCGATCTTGACGCGGAGCAACTCGTAAGGTTGCTTTCGCATGTCGACTCCCTCGTGAAACGGGGCCTGACGATGCAGCTGGTTTGACGTGAAATAGAGATAGCCGTCGGTTCCGACCGAAAGAGTATCCGGCCAAAGGATGCGGGGATCCTGCGCGATCGTCTCCCACTGGCCATTGGCGTAGCGACGGATTGCGTCATGCTCATAGTCGCCGCCGTAGATGCGACCCTGATCGTCTTCGGCAAGGCCGTCAGACGCGCCCTTCATGCCCAGGTCCTTGATCTGTGCTGCGATCTCCGCATCCGTCGCGTTTGGATCGCGCAAAAGGGCGGTCGGCACGGCGTAGAGATGCCGGCTCGACAGCGCGCAGTAGAACAAGGTAGCGCCGTCCGAGGAGATAGCGATGCCGTCGCTCGCCACCAGCCAGGGGCTCGGCGTGCCGCCTTTCGGGCGGTTCATCAGCGGCTTGCCCTCCAGCGTCGGCACAAAGTCCTGGTCCGGCATCGTCGTCGGATGACCGGAGAGGCGACGCATCGCCTTGCCGGTCGCGATGTCGACCACGATCAGCCCACCTGGACCCTTGATCGAACTGTCGGTGATATAAGCAACGCCCTCAGCGCCCTGACGCAGATCAAAGCGGACGTCATTCACGTACGTGGTCGGCAAGATCACGTCGGGACCGAACACGATAGTCTTGACGACCTTGTTGGTCGCCAAGTCGATGGCCACCAGCTTGGCGCCGCCATCGATCGGGGCATTGAAGCCCGGCGCGCCTGTGTCGAGGACCCAAACGCGGTTGGCGGCGTCGGCCACCACGCTCTGCACACTTACAAAGTGCTCCCGGGCTGGGCCGCTGTTCCCGTTGAGGACGGCATCGGGATAAGCGGTCACATGTCCGTTCTTGAGCTCTCCGACCGTGAAGGGCGGATTGTCGCCCCACTGTGGATAGTTCACGAAAATGCGCCCGTTCGGCGCGACTGTGACGCCCGTCGGCATGGCGCCCCGAAAGGTGGCGACCACTTCGACCTTTTCGCCGGCCTTCGCCGGCGGCTCGGCATTCGCCGCCCCGGCTGCTGCGGCGCCCGCCATCAGGGTTGTAACGATACGATTCATGGCGTTTCTCCAGATTGCAATTCTACACTCAGAAGCCGGACAATACGATCTTACCGATTGCCCGGCCACTTTCGGCGAGGGCATGCGCTTGCTTCAAATTGGCCGCATTGATCGGAGATTCCGTGCGGGTCATGGTAGAGACGAGGACACCCGCGTCGACCAGCGCCGAGACCTCCTCGAGGATCTTGTGCTGGATGATCATGTCCTCTGTCTCGTAAGCCGCACGCGTAAACATGAGCTCCCACGAAACGGTGATCGACTTGCGCTTCAGAGTGACGATGTCGAAGTGCTCCGGATCGTCGATCATCGCGAGATGGCCTTGCGGCGCGATGATCTTCGGGAACATAGCGAGCTGGCGATCGCTTCCGGTCAAGCCGGCGACATAGTCGACTTCCGCGATGCCGATCCTTTGGAGCTCGGCGTCGAGCGGCTTGTGGTGATCAATGACGTGGTGGGCACCCATCTTCTCGACCCAGGAGATCGTCTCCGGTCGCGAGGCCGTGGCGATAACGGTCAAGCCGGTCAGGCGACGGGCCAGCTGGATCAGGATCGAGCCCACGCCGCCGGCACCATTGATGACGAGCAGGCTACCCGTCGCGTTTTTGTCACCAAAGGGAACGCGCAGCCGCTCAAACAGCAGCTCCCACGCGGTAAGCGAGGTGAGCGGAAGCGCCGCGGATTCGGCCCAATCGAGCGACTTCGGCTTGCGACCGACGATCCGTTCGTCGATGGCGTGAAGTTCGGCATTGGCCCCAGGGCGGGTCATGTCGCCGGCGTAGAAGACCTCGTCGCCGACCTTGAAGAGGCTTACACCGGACCCGACCGCTTCGACGATGCCGGCGGCGTCCCATCCCAGCACCTTCGGCTCGCCGGCCGGCGGCTTAGCGCCAGCCCGGAACTTGGTGTCGGCGGGATTGACCGAGATAGCCTTGACCCGGACGATGAGGTCACGGCCCCGGGGGGAGGGGGCTGCTATCTCCAGGTCCAGCAGTGAGTCCTCGCGGGTGATCGCGCCGGGGGTGTAATAGCCGATGGCTTTCATAATCCGGTCTCCGTTAATCTGATACATGAAATGATCGGGCATTCACGCCTCGCTGGCCATGGCCAGGTTTGAATGTTTGCTATGCATGTCTGAATGACAATTTCGGCCGATGCGAAGGCTGGAACGACATCAAGCAGGGGTGAGGCTGAGGTCGACCTTACCGCGCACGTCGTTGGGATACGGGCACAATGCGTCTGCCTTCTTGACAAGCTCCTTCGCTATCGCGCGATCGAATCCGGGCAGCGAGACCTTGAACACGGCAGTGACGCCGAAACACCCTCCGGAGGGCGGACGAATGCCGATCGTCGCAATCACAGACGCATCGGGAGGCAAGTTCGCCTGCCCACCAAACTTGCCGATATGGTCGATCGAACTGAGAAAGCAGGCGCACCAGCCCAGGGCAGACAATTGGCGGGATCGCTGCCTTCGCTGCCATGGCACCCAATTCTTTTGGACGCGAGAGTTTGACGTGGAGGTTCCCATCAAGCGCCTGCGCTTCACCGTCACGGCCACCGGTTGATCGTGCCGGCGGTTTGTACAGAGCTTGAACACCCATCCTGTAAGCTCCTCGCAGGCCAACTGCGGTGCAGTCGCCACGCCGCCATGATGCGACAGGCGAAGTGCTACCGCCTATTGAACGGAGGTTGCGATGGTCGCTACCGGAGGTGCAGTCCGCTGCGGTCGAAACGGAAGTTTATGCGCGACCAACCTTTGGCCGACTGGCTTTGAGGGATTTTCCTGACATCATCAGTTTCAGGTCGGGCAGATGCCAATTCGGCCGGTTCGCGCTCTGATGGCAGGAGGCCGCATGGAAGGAAAAACGCTGAAGTCGTCGTCAGCGCTGACGTCGGCGGTCCACGACCACGAACCGCTTAATGATGATCGTCAAGATCAGCTGCTCGACGAGGCCCTCGAAGAAAGCTTTCCGGCAAGCGATCCACCAAGTGCTGCGCGTATCGATTAAGGGCGATTGTTGCGCAAGACCACTCGGCCTCACGACCATCTCGAGCTCGTCCGCCGTTGCCCCTCCCTCACAGGCGGCGGGCGGAAGCCGGAGCGTCCTATTCGCTCCGCTCCTCTGCCAGGGCGCCCCGGTTTCAAATTCGCGGCGGATGATGTGCGTCACCGCCGCTTTCCGTATCTTGGCTTGTTGTTGAAGCGGATTGAGAGTTCGATTGGGATGATCTCCTGACGCTGCTGGGTTCGTGGAGGGCCTAGCGTCAGCCTTTCCCGCGAGCGCTGGACGATCGTGTATTAGCTCCGTCAGCATCTTGTGACATAAAGAGGCTAGAATCGCAGCGATTTGTTGAAATCGTCGAGCACTTCGCTCGTGCCACACCCGCAGCGTTGTGCAATGTCCACCGATCCGAGATCGGAAGGATTAGACCCGGTGCTGGGGGGCGAGCCGCCGAAACAGGCTAGCTCCTACACCCGTTCCTACCGCAAACAGCGACTGCTCGGGCCGAAGTTGCCACCAGTGAGAATGCGGGCACCGCGATCGTCGTCCAAGAGGGTCAATCAGCCGTGCCTCCCGAGACAGTGGCCCCGAACCGATCATCAACAGGCGTGGATAGTGGGAAGGGGCGGGCCGTCTAAACCTCGGTATCATGGCGCATGCGAGAGGGCTCCCGCACATCGGTATGGGTCAAGCGGAAGGGCCATCCGATTTGCAAGTGCTCCCTCTAATGGTCGCCCCTTCGATCCGGACGAGCGCGGAGATGCTCGGGAAGGAAATGGATGGCGAGGCGGCACTCTTCTCCGTCAAATGCCTGCTGGCGGGGGCGGTTGCCTTCTACGCTGCAGCAGCGATTGGGCTGTCTCATCCTTATTGGGCGGTCACCACCACTTATATCGTAGGCCAGCCCCTTTCAGGAGCCGTTCTCTCAAAGGCGCTCTACCGGCTCATCGGGACCCTCCTCGGGGCGACGGCAGCAGTCCTGTTGGTTCCGAATTTCGTCAACGAGCCGCTGGTGCTCAGCGCTGCCATGGCGATCTGGCTAGGTGCTTGCGTCTATCTTGCCGTGCTCGACCGCACACCTCGCGCCTACACCTTCCTGCTCGCGGGCTACACGGTCAGTATCATCGGCTTCCCGGCAGTCGGGAACCCCGGCGCCATCTTCACCATTGCGATCCTGCGGGTGCAGGAGATCGTCCTTGGCATAGTGATCAGTTCGGCCGTGCATGGTCTGATCCTGCCTCGCACGGTCTCCGCGCGCGTGCGGCACAGGGTCGGCGCGATCTTAGGGGACGCAACGCAATGGTCGCTCCATGCGCTGGCAGGCGAGACTAGTTCCGCCCTACGGCGCTGGCAAATAGCGCTAGCGCGAGATCTGGGCGAACTGGACCAGCTCGCCACCCATCTGCCCTTCGATACCGATCGGAATATCCCGAGCATCTCGGTTTTGCGATCGTTCCAAGACCACCTCGCCCTGCTGCTCCCAACGGCGGGGTCCATCGATGATCGCTTGCTCGAACTTCAACGCGCCGGGGCCGCAGTACCGGACACCGTTGTCGTACATATCGCTGCGGTCCGCACCTGGCTCGGCGCCGGCGCGGACCCCGGCGCCGGGGATATGCTGCTGGAGGATACACGCATGCTGACCGCGCAGGTTCGACTTGACGGTCGTTGGACATCGATGGTGCTGCTCAACCTTCTCGTGAGGCTCGAAGGATTGGTAACGATCCACCGCGACGCCAAGCGTCTGGCCGACTGGATCATCCATCCGGAAAAGCCGCCGTCTCCCGGAGTCCTTCAAGCGAGCGCTTCGCGCCGGGCCCGCCACCGCGATCCTGTCTTCGCAATGAAGGTCGCGGCGGCCACCGTCGGGACCGTCTTCCTGGGATGCCTGTTTTGGATCGCCACAGCCTGGGCCGACGGCGCGCAGGCGGTGTTGATGGCGGGCATCTGCTGCGCATTATTCGGCAATCTCGAGCGACCGGCGGCCGCGACCTTCCAATATATTATCGGCTTCGCCGCAGGCATTCTCGCCGCGACCGTCTACGCGTTTGCGATCCTGCCGCGGGTGACTGACTACGTGACCGTCGTGGCCGTGACGGCACCTGCTCTTTTGCTCCTGGGTTCGATGCTGGCGAGACCAAATCTGGCACGATTGTCGGCGGGCGGTCTTGTGGCGTTCCCAAACCTCGTAGGGTTCAACCTAACCTACGAACCCAACTTTGCGAACTTTATCAATACGGCAATGGCGCAGCTCGTCGGTGCCGGCTTCGCCTGCGTCATGCTCAATCTCAGCCTGTCCTTCGAACACGGCAATGGCGTACCAAGATTGCGCCGGGCTGCGTTCCGAGACATTGCTCGGCGCGCGCTCGGCGCGTTCCCCGACAGCCGGTCCTGGCTGGGGCGGATGCTCGACCGGATCGACCTGATCCTTGTACGCATGCATAGCGAGAAAGATCAGGATCTCCCGCTACAGGTTCTCGCCAACTTGCGCATTGGCTATGTCGCAGGTGAAATAGAAGCGCTGACCCGCCGGGTTGACCCCGACCTGGGGGAAGCGTTCAAACGGATATTGGCGGCGCTGGCCGGTTATTATCGTGCGCTTGATCCCCTGTTCCCGGCTCAGCCTCCCATGGCCCTCTTGAATCACATAGACGTAGCGATTGCTCAGCTGGATGAGCACAAAAACATCTCGCGTCAACGCGATGCGACGATTTTGCTCGCGGGCCTGCGGCGCAATCTTTTCCCCGAGGCCGACGGCTACGCTCACTCAGAGAGGACCGAGTCTCCGTAGTCCCTAAACGGAATACCGCACCGGAAGAGATCAGGCTGCGCGACGCAGTTGAACGGGGATCGATTTATAGGCGGGCGTCCCGCTCTTGGTATCGAAGTCGTCCAGCGGCACGAGACAATTGGCCTCCGGGTAGTAAGCTGCAAGCGAGCCGCGCGAGATCGCGTAGGCGACGAGCGTTTGACCAGCAAGGATGCGGTCACCCGCGAGAACATCCACCTTGTCGCCTTCACTCAAGCCGAGTTCGGCAAGGTCGACGGCATTGGCGAACACGACATCCCGACGCCCCGTGACCCCCCGATAGCGGTCGTTCAGCCCATAGATCGTCGTATTATATTGATCATGGCTACGGATCGTCGCCAGCGTCAGCGGACTATCGCTCTTCCCGTTGTCCTCGTCCATCCCAGGGAAGACGATGAAGTGCGCTTTGCCGTCCGGCGTATCCCATTCCCGGTTGGAGGCGCCGACCCGCAGGCGGAAACCGCCCGGTTCACGGACGCGCGTATTGAAGTCGTAGAAGTCGGGGAAGACCGCTTCGATCTTCTCCCGGATCCGATCATAGTCGGCAACCATGGCATCCCAATCGACCCTGGTCGCAGGGATCGCGGCCTTGGCGATCGAGGCGATGATTGCTGTCTCCGAACGCAGGTCGGTCGACGCTGGCCTGAGCTTGCCGCGCGATGCATGCACCATCGACATGGAATCCTCAACGGTCACCGACTGAGGCCCCGTCGCCTGGACATCGAGTTCGGTTCGGCCGAGGCAGGGAAGCACGAAGCTGTCACGGGCGGTCAACAGGCAGGTGCGATTGAGCTTGGTGCAGATCTGTACCGAGAGTTCGAGCTTGCGAAAGGCGGGGAAGGTCGCCTCTGGGTCACTCATGGCGGCGGCGAGATTGCCGCCGAGGCCAATGAACCCTCTTGCATGACCATCGCGCATCGCGATCACTGCCTCGACTGCGTTATGGCCGTGTTTGCGGGGGGTCTGAATGCCGAACGCGGCGTCGAGACGGGAAAGAAACGCCTCGGTCGGTATCTCCGTAATGCCGACGGTGCGATCACCCTGGACGTTGCTGTGTCCGCGCAACGGACAGATGCCCGCGCCCGGCTTGCCCATATTACCACGAAGGAGGAGAAGATTGGCAAGCTGCTGGATGTTTTCAGTGCCGTGCCGATGCTGGGTGAGGCCCATGCCGTAGCAAACGATTACCCGCTCGGCTGTCCAATAGACTTCGGCCATATGCTCGATGGTTGCGCGCGGAAAGCCGCTGCGCGTTTCGATCTCGGCCCAATCGGCGTTCTCAATGTCGGCGCGCAGCGCCTCAAACCCCGTCGTGTGCTCGGCGATGAAGGGACGGTCCAGCAGCCCGTCCCCCCCGGTCCCGATGCTCATGCGGTCGGCTGCGAACAGAGCCTTCATCATGCCCTTGAACATCGCCGCATCACCGCCGACACGGACTTGATGATATTCCGATGCGATGGGCGTGCTGCCGAAAGTCGTCATCTCAATCGGATCCTGCGGAGCTTCGAACCGCTCCAGACCGCGCTCCTTCAGCGGGTTCACAACAACGATTGGTGCGCCGCGTCGCGAGCATGCGCGGAGCGTCGAGAGCATGCGCGGGTGGTTGGTGCCCGGGTTATGGCCGATACAGAAGATCGCATCAGCCTCGTCGAAATCTTCTAGCGTTACAGTGCCTTTGCCGACGCCGATCGACTGGGGTAGGCCGACGCTCGTAGCCTCATGACACATGTTCGAGCAGTCGGGGAAAATGTTGGTGCCATATTCCCGCGCCATCAGCTGGTACAGGAAGGCGGATTCGTTCGAGGCTCGACCAGAGGTATAGAATTCCATCCGATCGGGATGGTCGAAGCTGCGCATGACCGTACCGATCCGATCAAATGCCGCGTCCCATTCGATCGGCACGAGATGATCGGTCCTGGCATCGTAGTGGAGGGGCACCGTCAGCCGGCCAGCGCCCTCCAGTTCATAATCGGACCATCCGAGCAACTCGGTTACGCTGTGTGCCGCGAAGAAAGCAGGGTCGACCCGCTTGGTCGTAGCCTCCCAGGTGACCGCCTTGGCACCGTTCTCGCAGAATTCGAAAGAGGAGGTGTGCTTCGGGTCGGGCCATGCACAGCCTGGACAGTCGAAGCCGTCCGGCTGGTTCATCTGAAGAAGCGCGCGGGTGCCGGAACTGGCACCCATCTGCGTACGGATGGCGTTGGCAACGGCCTTCAATGCCCCCCAACCGGCTGCCGGGCCGGAATAAGGGCTGATCCCGTCTGGGGTTTTGTCCGTCATGGCTGCCTCCGGGCGCAAAAGGTCCAGTCGATCTGGCTAGCGGCGCAGACAGGACGTTTCCATTATACGAAGGTTGCGCCAGCGAAATGATGCATGCAATCTTTTGAATAGGCTCCGGCAACCTTCGTATAATCCCCCTGTCGGCCTCTTTGGAACTAGGCTGCGCGTGGCTGCGGGCCGGCGGGTGGCGGCGGCCGATCCTTCATGGGAGGGCGAGCCTATGTTAGTCCAGCACCAGTACATGGCCTCCGTCCCAGGGGACAGCGGGCATGCCTAGCGAAAGCGCGCTCGAGCTGGCGCGGCTCCAGTTCGGCTTTACCGTTTCCTTTCACATACTTTTCCCGGCGATCACGATCGGGCTGGCAAGTTATCTCGCGGTGCTGGAGGGGCTCTGGCTCTGGAAGAAGAACCCCGTTTATCGCGAACTCTATCATTTCTGGGCTGGCATATTCGCGGTCAACTTCGCCATGGGCGTCGTATCCGGTCTCGTCATGGCCTATGAGTTTGGGACCAACTGGGCGCGCTTTTCAGCCTTCGCCGGCGGCATCACCGGGCCGCTCCTCGCCTATGAGGTGCTGACCGCCTTTTTCCTGGAAGCAGGCTTCCTTGGGGTCGCGCTGTTCGGTTGGAACAAGGTTGGGCCGGGTCTCCACTTCTTCGCGACCCTTATGGTCGCCCTCGGCACGTTGATCTCGACCACCTGGATCCTCGCTTCAAACAGCTGGATGCAGACACCGCAGGGTTATGCGATCGTCAACGGGCGCGTGGTGCCGGTGGACTGGCTGAAGGTGATCTTCAATCCATCATTTCCGTTTCGGCTCGCTCATATGACGATCGCCGCCTATCTCGCGACCGCCCTCTTCGTCGGCGCATCCGGTGCTTGGCACCTGCTCAAGGGCCGGGATACGCCCGCCACGCGCAAGATGCTGTCGATGGCGCTCTGGATGGTCCTGCTCGTGGCGCCGATCCAGATCATGGTCGGCGACGCCCACGGTCTCAACACGCTCGAACATCAACCGGCCAAGATCGCCGCGATTGAGGGTCACTGGGAGAATGTGCCCGGCCAGCCGCTGCCACTGCTGGTGTTTGGCATTCCCGACATGCAGGCGGAGAAAACACGCTTCGCGGTTGAGGTGCCGCGGCTCGGCAGCATCATCCTGACACACAGCCTTCGTGGGACCATTCCTGGCCTCAAGGAATTCCCGGCCGCCGACCGGCCCAATTCGACCATCCTCTTCTGGAGCTTCCGGGTCATGGCCGGGCTCGGCATGCTGATGCTGATGCTTGGCTTGTGGGCCCTGCTCCTGCGCTGGCGGCGAAGTCTCTATGAGTCGCGCTTCTTCCTGCGCTTCGTCATTTTGATGGGACCTACGGGCCTCATTGCGATGCTGGCGGGCTGGTTTACCACCGAGATCGGTCGCCAGCCCTGGGTAGTCTATGGCGTCTTACGGACCAGCGATGCCGTTTCCTTTCACACGACGCTCGCACTTTCGGTGAGCCTCCTGATCTTCGTGGTCATGTATTTCGCGGTGTTCGGGACGGGGATTAGCTACATGATCCGCCTTGTTGCTCAGGGACCGCGCGAGGAGATAGGGCATCCTTCCACGGTGGAGGCCGGACAGACGCTGCGCCCGGCGAGACCGTTGTCGGCGGCGCCAGACGACGTCAATCCGATCGGGCAGGGGAGCTGAGCCATGGGCATCGACCTTCCACTCTTGTGGGCCCTGATCATCGGCTTTGGTCTCATGATGTATGTCATTATGGACGGGTTCGATCTTGGAATCGGGATTCTGTCGCCTTTTATCGCCCGTCGCGAAGACCGCGACCTCATGGTCAATACCGTCGCACCCGTATGGGATGGGAACGAGACATGGCTCGTCCTGGGCGGCGCGGCCATGCTGGCGGCATTCCCCCTGGCCTATTCGGTGCTGCTGACAGCACTCTATCTGCCGATCATTACGATGCTCGCCGGTCTCATCTGGCGCGGCGTCGCCTTCGAGTTTCGCTTCAAGGCGGATGACGCCCACAAGCCGTTCTGGGACAAGGCCTTCGCCTGGGGGTCGTACATCGCGGCATTCTCGCAAGGCGTGGCGCTGGGCACCTTCATCAACGGCTTCACGGTAGTCAATGGAAGCTACAGCGGAGGAGGTCTCGACTGGCTGACCCCATTCAGCCTGTTCACGGGCGCCGGTGTGCTGGTCGCATACGCGATGCTCGGCGCGACCTGGCTGGTCATGAAAACGGAGGGACTACTCCAGGCGACGATGCGCCAGCTCGCGCGGCGAACCGTGCTGTTGCTCTTGGCCGTGATCGCGGTCGTCAGCCTCTGGACACCCGCCAATCATCCGGAGGTGGCCGCCCGTTGGTTTTCCTTCCCCAACCTGCTTTTCTTCGCCCCCGTACCGCTCTTGGTGGCGGTCGCAGCTGCGTGGATTTTCGTGGCGCTCGGGCGCGGGCGCCAAGTGTCCCCCTTTCTTCTGACGCTGGTTCTGCTGTTTCTCGGCTATTCAGGCCTCGCGATCAGCTTGTGGCCCAACATCATTCCGCCCGGGATCAGCATATGGGCCGCCGCGTCGCCGCCGCAGAGCATGGGGTTCGCGCTCGTCGGGGCATTACTCATCATTCCCTTCATCCTCGCGTACACCGCCTGGTCATATTATGTCTTTCGCGGCAAAGTCAGGGCCGGGGAGGGCTATCATTGATGCGCCGGGGGTCAGTCCATGCGCGCCAGTGGCTGTCTCAGCTGGGCTGGCTCGCCTTCCTTTGGCTGGCCGGTGTGCTCTGCCTCGGAATTGTCGCCGGTGTCCTGCACGGTTGCATGGCCTTGGCGGGATTGACGGCGGGCTAGCCACTGCATGCTGAGCGAGCGCTGACAGGATCTTGGGGCTGCCAAGGGCAGGACGTCCCATCCTCGACGCGCAAATCGCGGCTGCCCCGACATACTTTACAGGGTAGCCGCTCTGCTCCAGAGACTGTCCCGGGGCGCGATGGACTATGACAGCTTCTGAGATCGACAACGAGTGGCCGGGACGGGCGTGGCGCGGTCGTCTCGATATCGATCAATCGCTGCTCACTCAAACCCTGTCTCGGTCAAATCTTAACGTCATCCGTCACGCCCGCAGGACAGCGGAGGCTGGCTGGTCGGACCCAAGTTCAGTGGCGGACGGTTTTGTTGTTACGCCGTGCTTAAGACCAACGCGGCTGGCTGAAGTGCAGTTTGGTGGGCGAACCGTTGCCTCCTCCGTGCTGGTGCCCAGGGGAGGGCTCCTGCTATACTCGCTCAAGGAATCCTACCAGGTCCACATTCCCGATCCCTTCGACGCGGTTAGCTTTCGGATCGATCAAGCGACTCTCGACGATTCTGCCCGCCAGGTTGGCATGTCTTCGGCTCCTGAACTCAGCGAGACCTTTCAATCCAGACCTGACGAGATCATGTTGAACTTGTCATTGTCGCTGCTGCCTGCGCTTCACCGGCCGTCCGAAGTCAACAAACTATTTGCGGATCACGTGCTGAATGCGGTGCTGATCCACCTCCTCGCCGAAGCATCCAAACCCGGAGCGATAGCAGGTGCGTCCCGCCGCATGACCGCCGCCAATGTGCGGGCTGCCCATGACTACATGCTCGCCTACCTGTCACACGATACGAGCTCGGCGTCGCTCGCGGCTCTTTGCGACTTGTCGGTCGACCAGTTCAACCGCGCCTTCAAGATGGCGACGGGTCTGCCGCCCCATCGGTGGCTGCTCCGGGAGCGAGTTCGCCGCGCACGCGAATTGCTGGAGGGTACAAACCTATCGATCGGCGATATCGCTGCTCAATGCGGTTTTGCCGATCAAAGCCACCTGACGCGTGTTTTCAAAGGCCACGTCGGTGTTTCCCCTGGCGCCTGGCGTCGCGATCGCGGGCTCTAATGTCGCGTCCGGCACAGAGATGTTCAACTCGCAGGCACGTTCAAGACTGAGCGGTCAAAGGACTGTACGGCCATTCGGGTACGGTGGGGATGGGCAGCGGTCTCGACGCAAAGCGACGAGGCCCAGCGGCTAGTAACGTCCGAAGCAAACCGGGCGATGGCCTCGCGCGATGATGAAACGCGTCACGGGCACATCTAGGAGTTGCATGCATGCGAGTCGTGGGTCTTTTCGGGCCATCTGAACTTAGCGCGGAGCAGGTCCTCTCTGATCTTGAGGTGCCCGATATTGTCCCGGGCCCGCGCGATCTCAAGGTGTCGGTGCGGGCCGTTTCCCTTAATCCCGCCGACGTCTTCATGCGTAAAAACTTCAAGCCCACACCCGGCGTTGCTCAGGTCCTTGGTTACGATGCCGCGGGCGTCGTTGAAGAGGTCGGGCCTCAGGTAAGCCTATTCCGTCCCGGTGACGAGGTATTCTATGCCGGCGACGTGACCAGGCCTGGATCCAACGCCGAGTATCAGCTCGTCGATGAGCGGATCGTCAGCCTCAAACCAAGGACATTGTCGTTTACCGAAGCGGCTGCGATGCCGCTCACTTCGATCACGGCATGGGAGCTTTTGTTCGATCGGCTGTCCGTCGGGTTTGGGACCAAGACCTCGGCTGGCGTGATCCTGATCATCAATGGTGCCGGTGGGGTGGGATCGATGCTCATTCAGTTCGCGCGGCGACTGACCGGATTGACGGTCGTCGCCACCGCGTCTCGTCCGGAGACGACGGCTTGGTGCATGAGTCTCGGCGCCCACCATGTCATCAATCATCATGAGCCTTTAGATGAGGGTTTGCACCGGGTTGGAATCGAGCATGCCAACTATATCGCCGGACTTAGCGGCTCTGACCGGCAGATGCCCTCGATTGTGCGTGCGATAGCCCCGCAAGGACGCTTCGCGTTGATTGATGATCCAAAGGTTCTGGACGTGGCTCCTTTGAAGCTCAAGTGCGTGTCGGTGCACTGGGAATTGATGTTTACGCGTTCGATGTTCCAAACGCCCGATATGATTGCGCAACACCGACTTCTTACCTCTGTCGCTGAACTTGTCGACGCTCGTGTGCTACGAACCACGCTCACAACAAGCTTGGGTCCGATGTCGGCCGAAACGATCGCTCAGGGCCATCGTCTCGTCGAAAGCGGCCGTTCGATCGGCAAAACCGTTCTCTCTGGTTTTGGCAGGCCGGTGGTGAGCGACCGCTCGCACCATCGGTCGATCCACCCTCGTGGTCCTGTTGCCCTTCATCACGAGGCGTGATGACCGGAACCTCGTCTTCTAAACGGTGAATCCTATCCGGGGTGGACATGAGATCAAGCCGATGTCGGTAGGCGTTCCGACACCTGCGGTTACCCCGCTAGCCTATCGAAGGTGGGCTGATTGGCGAGGGTCGGTGCGCGCTCGAGGGATCAGCTGCCAGCGAGCCAACCGCCCCCGCTCGAAGCGACATAGTCGCGTACTCTAACATCGAGTCCCAGGTCGAGGACGTGAGAGAGACGGGAGACCTCTCGCCCGATAAGATCGTCGAATGTCTTCAGGCCCACCCCTGGAAGCAGCCCGGACCGCTCCTCAACCGTCTGCAGCATCTCGGAAACGGGTCCCTCGATGAACCGCCTCGCCCGGTTTCCGGCCAGACCGAAGATCGCAAGGAAAACGTCGATGTCGGCGGGCACGATATCTTCCGACCGCTTGGCGTTGCCGATTTGGAAGGCCAACTCGTCGGTATATTTTTCGTGCAGCTGGATCGGCAGCAGATCATAGAGCGGCGTCAAGACCAGACTACCGTCGGCACCGTGCAGGATACCGTGGTTCTTCGCATGATTGTCATTGTTGCCGATGGCGAGGTCAAAGAAGGTCGCCAGCAGGAAAGTCTCAACCGCCTTCGCGGGATTGTCCATCCGGTCGAGTACTGCGCGAACCGCGTCTGCGCTGAAGCAACGCTCTTGCGTCCCATTGCGCTGATATTTCAGGCCGCCCGGCAGGCCCAGCGCCTGCGCGAAATCCTCCTGATGCACCCGGAAGACGACGCCACCCTCGACGGTCCGGTCGAAGCGCTGGATGAGAAGCGCATCGACCTCCTCGATCTCAGCGTGGAGCGAGTGCGAGACGTCGAAGCCGCAGGCCGAGGCGAGCTTGCACGCCGCATCCTCCTGCTTGGCTTCGGACGCCTCCGCCCGGCGCGGCACCTTGAGGATGTGTGTAGTCGGGACCTTGCGACCGCGCGCGGGCAGGGCCCAGACATCCCCGTCAAGCACGGTCAGCGCAACCTTCGGCTGGACGCCGGCGACCGGGGAGGGGTCCCTGATCTCATCCGGCAGCGATCTCTGATCCTGCAGCCGCCGTGCAATCTCCACAATCTCTTCGGTGGAAAGCGGCTTATAGTCCGCGCCGAGGTCGCCGGGCACCTTAATCGGATCGGACCCCTGCGGAAGGCAGGATATCGCGCCGGGACAGTCGGCGCCGACCTGAGCCAGGATGCCGACGATATCGCCGCGATCAAGGCCTTCCCGATCGATGGTCCGCTGCATCAGATCGTTTTCGGGCAGCAGATTGTCGAAGAAGGCGCGCGTGACCACGTCGCCTGTTGGTTCTTCGCTGAGCGGCAGGGACAGCGACAGGGCGCGGCCGCTTTCGAAAGCCGGCTCCTCGTAGCGGAATTCCACGCTGCCGGAGTCGAGCGCGTCGAGGCGACCGACGGGCCTGTCTGCGCCGTCCAACCAGACGTCGAGCGTCTGACGGATCGCCATCAGTAGAATCTCAGCCTGATGCCGGCGGCCTTGCAGACGCTGAGCACGCGACCGACTTCCAGGGTGGACTTGCCCCGCTCGAGTTCGATCAGGAAACGGCGTCCGACGCCTGCGAGATCGGCGAAGCGCTGCTGGGTCATTCCCATCGTGCGCCGAGCGGCGCGGACGCGCTTGCCGATATCGGCGGCGCTCTCGATGACACCGTCCGGCACGATTGCGCCGCCGCCGGCGTGGCGGGGTGGAGGCCTCGTGATCAGCGCACTGGCCGACACGCGGGGCGCGCCCAACTGGTCGAGCATCTCACGCGAGGATGACTGGAAACGGGAGCCAGCCGCCTTCGATATGTTTCGATCGATCGCTGCCTGATCCCTCTTCACTTGGCCGCGCGCGCGTTCGGCAACCGATCGTGGGGCTTCGGTGCCCGGTACCGCTGCCGCAGGATCTTGCCCCTCGATTGTGTTTGGACGCTTGGCCATGAATGTTCCCGTTCGGGAACTAGAGATAGTCTCGGCGCGTGATCTTTGCAAGATGGTCCCGAACGGGAACTTCAACAACATGGTCGTTTTAATTCATCGCTGCATAACGGCGAGCGCAGAGTGCGAGTTCCCGGACGGGAACTTTATGCGAAACCGACAAGCTCCAAATGATTAAAGTTCCCGATCGGGAATATTGCGCGCGACGGGTCACTGCTCCAAGCGGGAGGTAAGGGCAAATTAACTATATTTGCGTAAGGTTCAGCTTTGTTCAATCTGCCGCGGGAGGAGGCATCATGTTCGTTCAGTACAGCTTCGTCGAAAAGCGTGCCCGTCCCGACTTCAAGCGCGAGCCGGTCAGATTTGGTAGGGTCTCAGTTATGGTGGTTGGCATCATCGCTATGGCCGGCACGACGCTCGCCTACGCTCTGCTCTAGCGCAGTCCGGCAGGACAGGATAGGACCTAATCCCGTTTGGGACGGGGTGACGCCGCCTCCAGTTGATCGAACTCGTCCTGCGTGAGCTCGATCGCGACGGCCGCCACATTCTCCTCAAGATCCTTGACGCTGCTGGTTCCTGGAATCGGCAGCATCACCTCGCTCCGCTTCAAGATCCATGCGAGCGCGATTTGTCCAGGTGTGGCACCCGTGGCATTGGCCAGCCGGTCGACGATCGCTCCGGGCTTCGCGAGGTCGCCTCCGATCGCGACGGTCCCTGAGAGCTCGCGTCGAACGTGCTCATATTCGATCATCGTTCATGTCTGTGCCGGTCGGATCAACCAACCGGTCACCCATCCAATAGGTTCAGCGGTAGCCGCCCTTCTGCGACGAATGCCGTGCTCAGTGGACGGACTGGGCGCTGTCCTCGAAGTCAGTCGAAAGGGTCAGACGTTGGTAATTCTCATATTCCGCGATCAGGCTGCTAAGCTTCTCGCCGACCAGTTGGCTAGCATCCGAGCCCAGCAGCAGATGGGCAGGGGGTTCGGCCATGCGCGACAATTCCAGCAAGACGGCGCCCAGCTTCTCCGGGTCCCCGATCTGGTGCCCGCTATAAGCGAGCCTTCGTTCGCGGATCGGATCCATGAGGCCATCATAGTCGGCGATCGAACGTTCAGCCCGCACCATTGAACGGCCTGCCCAATCCGTACGGAAAGCGCCTGGCTCAACGGCCGTCACCCGGATACCGAGGCGCCTCACTTCCTTACCGAAACTCTCCGTGAAGCCCTCGAGCGCGAATTTGCTGGCATGGTAATATGCCAGCCCCGGCAGCGTGATCAGTCCGCCCATGGATGTGATGTTGATGATGAAACCCGCTCGCCTACGTCGCATTGACGGAAGCACCGCCTTGATCATCGCCACGGCGCCGAAGAAGTTGACTTCGAACTGCTGACGCAGCGCCTCGAGACCGGATTCATCGACAAGACCCTCATGCCCATAGCCAGCATTGTTCACGAGGAGATCGATCGGCCCATAGGTCTTTCCGACGTCGGCGATGGCGGTCTCGATCGCTTCGGTATTGGTGACGTCGAGCAGCAGCGCATGGGCGCGATCGGCCGAAAGGGCCTCGAACGCCATTCGATCCGCATCCTTGCGCACCGTGCCGATGACCCGCTCGCCTTCTCGCAGGGCGGCTTTTGCAATGGCCCTGCCGAAGCCCGAGCTAACACCGGTGATCAACCACGTCCGCATGAAAACACACTCCCGTTCTATAACCGAGGCACCGGCGGCGAATATCACTGCCAATGCTGCCGTCGCCGAGGCGAAAGCCCTTATGAAAGCGGGCGTTTGCTCGCGGATCGGTCGGAACATGCGCACGGCCATCATGATGGCAGCTAAACCGTTCGCTCGCGCCTTCATCGCGTGCAGTGCTGGCGCTCTGATCCGAGGTGCTTGCCGACGAGCGGACCGCTGTCGGCGCACCGGCGCCGGATCCACTCGTCAGATTGATCCGGCTCATACCGCTTTCCTTGCCTTCGATCCAAGCGAAGTCGGTGTCATACCTTCCGCCGGTGTCCAAACCGGTAGCTGGTCATGCGGTGTGCAAACACAACCCGGGAGAGCCCTCGCCGGCCTGGAATCCACCAGACGCGCCTCGCATCCAACGGCACCACGGGCTCGCTCAGAGATTGGAAAGGGGCGGCCGGTGGGAGGCTTCGTAAAGAAACCAGCTGCGTCGTTCCGTCTCGTCGAGCCAATTCTCCAACAGGCTCGCAGTTGCGACGTCATAATATTCATCGCAGACACGGTGAACCCCGCGCAGACTGGTCATCAGCCGGACATTATCCTCGCGCAGTTCGGCCAGCATGTCCTGCGGGTCGACATATTCGGCGTCGTTGTCGTCGAGTCGCTGAAGCTTGGCGATTTGCCCGATCGACTTGAGTGCCGGCGCACCGATCTTGCGGGCGCGCTCCGCGATCGGATCGGTCATGCCGAAGAGCTCGGCGCCCTGCTCATCGAGCAGCAGATGATAGTCACGAAAATGCGGTCCATGCATGTGCCAGTGGAAATTCTTGGTTTTCAAATAGAGAGCGAAGACGTCCGCGAGGAGACCTCGCAACGCCGCGCCGATATCGCGCGTCGCGTCTTCCGGAAGATCGGTCATCCCGCTCGGGCGGCTCAACATCTCAGAGTCGGATTCGAAACTAAGCATTTGATTTTGCGAGCCTTGCTACGCGGCGAGCGAGGAGCTGCACCGATGCGAGGAACAGCCACGCGGCGGCCGATGCGATGGTCTTCTCGAAGTCCTTGGCAAGGCGCCGATTGCGATTGAGCCACGCAAGGGTGCGTTCGACTACCCAGCGCCGAGGCAGGACCTCGAAGCCGCTGGCGGCATCGGATCGTTTGATGATCGCGATGGTCCATTTGCTGATCCGGCGCAGGGCGTCCTTCAGCTTGTCCCCGGCATAGCCGCCATCAGCGAAGATGTGGCGCAGCCACGGGAAGCGGTGCAGGATTTCCGCGAGCACCAGCGGCGCGCCGTCTCGATCCTGAATGTCGGCGGTGTGGATCACGGCGTGAACCAGATTGCCTTGGGTGTCGGTGAGGATGTGGCGCTTGCGGCCCTTGACCTTCTTGCCAGCGTCATAGCCGCGAGGACCGCCGCTTTCCGTGGTTTTCACACTCTGGCTATCGATCACACCGGCGCTGGGCGAGGCCTCGCGACCCTCTGCTTCGCGCGCGATCATCAGCAGCGCATGATTGATCGTGAGCCACAGGCCGTTGTCGCGCCACAGGTAGAACCAGCGCCGCACGGTCGAGACTGGCGGAAAGCAGGGCGGTAGCATTCGCCACGGCAAACCGCCGCGCAGGAGGTACAGGATCGCCTCGAGGATGCGCCGCAGCGGCCACTTCCGGGGACGCCCCACAACGGACGGCGGAGGGAGAAACGGCTCAAGCGCCGCCCATTCCGCGTCGGTCAAATCGCTTGGCAAGGCCAGGTTGGTTCGCGCATGTTGTGCGCGAGTGGTATCGGTCCACATCGTTGATCCAAGGTAGTTTTTCGCGAAACCCCTGAATCAACGGCCGGCAAGGCTGTCGTAACCGGGGCAGATTTCCGGGCGTCAGCCAGCGGCTTGTGCGATGAGACCCGGGAGGCTTGGGACAGGTAGGACGCCCGGGACATGGAAGCGGTCACCGAGGAAGCGGTAATAGGAGACGCCGAGCTTGGCGCATGTTTTCATAAGGCCGAGCATGGTGTCGCGGGCAATTTTTCCCGCTTCGCTGACGGTGCCGCCAGAAATTTTTCGCTTAACATTACAGTTGTGCTTTGGTGAGAACTCTGAATCAATAGGTCTCCATGGTATGGAGGTCATGGATGACGGGTGCATCGATCGAGACGACGCTGGAGCTGTGGGCATCCGGTTTGCGCGACGCG
>Ga0105239_10000204_pt1 | contig 87242 bp, 76 predicted proteins | sample KBSC44metaG_FD_92761 | JGI IMG/M metagenome (GOLD analysis project Ga0105239, IMG submission 92761) | Corn rhizosphere microbial communities from Kellogg Biological Station, Michigan, USA - KBS C4-4 metaG | ecosystem: Host-associated > Plants > Roots > Rhizosphere > Soil | place: Michigan, USA... | reverse complement strand
TTTTATGCGCCTGCATATTGCTTATCTCTAAATCGCATATCGATACAGTTAAGGGTTTTTTGACGGCTTTTGTACCTGCCCTTATATATTCCGTTTACATCATTTTTACGGCAGAGCAGATATATAACTATAAGGACAAGTCGCAAAAATTCTGGTGGTACCTCTCAAGGCGCCTGGTATTCTTCGGTATAATTGCAGGTTTATTACTTACCGGCATCATCTACCTGAACAGGGGACAGATAAAAGAGGCTGTGGCTAATTTTGGCGGTAAGGGCAAGGATGGCGCGAACTCCATGCTAAAGGAAAATAAGGATGGCTCCTTCGATCTTAAAGATTATTCAAGGCTTAGCGGTAACCTGGGGCGTAATAAACAATTCCTTTTCTGCGCCCATATAGATAATTTCTTTGCAGGTACAGACGTACCTAATCCACTCTATCTCACTGCTTTTTATTTTACAAAATTCGATACGAGTACCGAAACCTTTGAGCGCGATTCTACCATCCCATATAACGACCTTTTCGAGCCCGACCCATCACATATACCATTGTTTACCACGCGTACCGACTCTTCTGTAATAAAAAATAGCCTTGGCGATAAAGCCCGTACAATAGTAGAGATACAGGTGTATAGCCAGAACCTCTCTCCCACTACTTATCTCGCGCCAAACGTAGGGTTCTTCGTTCAACCGATAACGGTGGAAAAAGATTTCAGGGATCAATATAAAACAGCCTTTCGTGCGAAAAGTTATGTGTCTGAGTTGAACAGCGCCTACTTTGTTTATAATTCACCAAATCCGCAGATAAGACAATTTCAGGAGCAGCGCTTCCAGGTATTACGTAAGGCACCGGGTTATAAGGATATGGACCATAGGTTCATGTCGTATTACACATACATGCCGTATGACCCTAAATTTAAAAACATTAGCGACCTGGCACACAAGGTTACAGATAGCGCACATACTACAGTAGATAAAGTAATAGCTATACGTAACTACTTCCTATCTAAAGACGAGAACGGCGACCCTTTATATAAATATACTGATAACCCGGGTGTGCCTGATATACCTAACGCCTCGAAGTTAATGTACTTTATGAATGAAAATCATAAAGGTTATTGCGCATACTTTGCAGGGGCTACTTTATTTATGCTGCGTTCATTGGGCATACCATCGCGCATAGCGGTAGGCTTTCTTACAGAAGACAGGAGTGGTGGCAAAAATAAAGGCTGGTATTTTTATTATGCCGATCAAGCCCATGCATGGGTACAGGTATATTTCCCTGGCTTTGGCTGGCTGGACTTTGATACTACAGTGGGTAACTCTGATGCCCGCGAAAGCCCTAAACCCGATGGCACACCGCCTATGCAACCACCTAAGGCATGGCTGGCCGCTGATGGCATTGTAGAAAATATCGACACGCTGAAAAAAACCATGCAAATGCGCGTAAGCCACATGGTATTTCACGATAAAGAGTACACCCTGCCCTCGCCCGTATCCATTAATATGGATATGAAGGTGGCAGCTGTATATAGGGATAGTATGGATATACCGCTTGCCACTGTGCAAAAAGGTGATGAGGGTACTGCGGTGTCTTATGCTGACGCTATAAAGAAGATAGAAACATCCGGTAATGAAAGTGGCACAGCAGTAGTGAAGAAATTCCCTACACCAGCGCCTATTGATGAATTATATCTGAAGCGCAAGGATATTGTAAAGCCAAAAGACAAACAAGCAGTAGTAGCACAGCCTAAACCTGTATCTGTAAAAAAGATACTATGGATGGTGGTTATCGTTGTGGCGGCTATAATATTGCTGTTACTGCTATTGCCTACCATCATCTTCCGCTATTACATGCTTCGTCACGCATGTGCAAAGGGTGATGCCAAACCATACTGGGTATACCGTGCTGCGGGCTTCTACCTGCACCAGACAGGTATAAATCGCGGCAGCCGCACACCTATGCAATATGCCCGCGAAGTGATAGATCCTCGTTTCGGCACATCGTTTACATCTTTTATGAATGTGTACCTGAAACAGAAATATGCAAAGCAACCGCTGACAACAAATGAGCAGCAATTGGCAGCAAGTTTCCTAAAACCATTCCTTAAAACAGTAAGAAAAAAAACCGCCTTTAAGCAAAGGTTCGTTGGATTTATGAATTTTATAAGGAGTGGTGGCTTTTTTGTACTGCCCGAAGACGAAAAAGAAGTTTAATTTTGAGGCAATTATAGACGCTCATACAATTAAATATCATTTATAATTTTGAAGAACCAACCGGAAAATATAACAGGCAAGCAACGGGGCAAGCGCTCTGTGCGTATCCTGTGGCGTACATTCATATTTTTAAGTGTCGCGTTCACGCTACTTATTGTAGCAATTAACTACGGTATGATAGGCTATATGCCTTCTATGAATGAGCTTGAAAACCCGAGTAGTGCATTATCATCAGAAGTATATTCAGGGGATAACACTACCCTGCTTGGCCGCTATTATGTGCAAGATAGATCTAACAGTAAATTTGAGGAGATATCACCCAATGTGATACACGCGCTCATAGCCACGGAAGACGACCGTTTCTTTGACCATGCAGGTATCGACCCTATTGCCACTGCCGCTATACCCGCTTATGTTATCATGCATAAAAAGCGTGGCTCCTCTACCATCACACAGCAACTTGCAAAAAATCTTTTTCCCCGTGGTAGCGAGAGCATTTTTACCCTGCCTTTTATAAAGCTTAAGGAGTGGGTGCTCGCAGTAAAACTGGAACGTAACCTTACCAAGAACGAGATAATAACCCTGTATCTGAACACAGTACCTTTTGGTGATAATGTGTTCGGTATAAAGAACGCATCACTTACCTTTTATAATAAGACACCCGACAAAGTAACGGTCGATGAGGCCGCGGTTTTGGTAGGCATGCTAAAGGGAAATACCCTGTATAATCCACGTCGCAACTTAAAGAACGCTACCGATCGCCGCAATGTGGTACTGGAGCGTATGGTAAGTTCAAAGTATAATTACCTTACCGAAGCACAGGCAGCAGAGTTAAAGAAAAAGCCAATCGTGCTTGATTACCATAAAATAGATTATCACGATGGTATCGCTCCTTATTTCAGGCAGGTATTGGAGGCGCAGGTAAAATTATTGTGCAAAGACCTCAAGAAGCCCGATGGTACCAGCTATGATGTGTATAAGGACGGACTAAAGATATATACCACCATAGATGTACGTATGCAACGCTATGCCGAGGAAGCAGTACAAGAGCATATGACCGAACTGCAAAAAACCTTTCTCACACAACCTGGCTATGCCGATGGAAGTATATGGAACAAAGGCAGCGATATACAAAATATACTCACCCAGGGTATAAAAGATTGCGACCGTTATGAGGCTTTAAAGGACGATAACAAGACTGACAAAGAGGCGATGGAAGAAATGAAAAAGCCTGTAAAGATGCGTGTGTTCGCATGGAATAAAAATCGCTACAAGGATACCGTTATGAGTCCCATCGACTCTATAAAATACATGAAGATATTCTTACAGGCAGGCTTTATGGCTATGGATCCTTTTACCGGTGAAGTAAAGGCATGGGTTGGCGGTATCGATCATGAATTTTTCCAGTACGACCACGTAAATCTCAATACCAAAAGGCAGGTTGGTTCTACTATTAAGCCCATACTTTACTGCTTTGCAGTAGATAACGGGTTCTCCCCTTGCGGTATAGTATCCACAGCGCCACAGGAATTCCCGAGCATGACACACCCTTATGATGCGGGCGGCTCTGAAAAGGGAGATGTGACCATGAATTATGCCCTCGCATTGTCAATCAATAATGCTGCCCTATATGTTTTAAAGCAGGTAGGTATCGATGCATTCGTAGACTTCGCACACAAATGCGGTATCACCAGCAGGCTCGATAAATTTCCATCCGTAGCATTGGGTGTATCAGACATCTCACTTACAGAAATGATGCAGGCATATAGCATGTTTCCGAGCGGGGGCATGAATACACAACCATATTTTATTACTAAGATCGAGGATAAGAATGGCATGTTGATAAAGAACTTCGCCCCGGTGCAAAAAGAAATGATCAACGCAAATACAGCCTACAAAATGGTGCAGATGATGCGTGGAGTGGTCAACTTTGGTACCGGTGCGCGCATGCGCAATCGCTATGGCATACGCAGCGATGTAGCCGGTAAAACTGGTACTACCAATAAACAGGCCGATGCGTGGTTCATAGGTTATACACCACAGCTACAGGCAGGCGCCTGGGTTGGTTGCGATGACCGTGTATTCCGCTTTACCAGCGAGCGTTTAGGTCAGGGTTCTGCTGCTGCATTACCTATATGGGCATTGTTTATGAAGCGCGTCTATGCCGACCGCTCACTGGGTATAGACCCTGAACGTAAATTCATACAACCTAAGGGCTATGATGGCTGCGACGTCTCTGACCCTACCAGCAGCGCGCGTGCAGGTACACAAACGGGCGGTACCGGAAATGCTGGCGATACAGACCCACAGGAAACACCTGCCGTGCCGGACGAAGAATGGGGGAAATAGTAAAAAAGACAAATGAGCATTAAGGTTAAGATCATCAACGACCCCGTCTACGGATTTCTGCGTTTTCCTGAGCCTGAGATTATGAAGGTAATAGACCATCCATGGTTTCAGCGCCTTCGTAGTATCAAGCAGATGGGTATGGCACATCTCGTATATCCCGGGGCAGTACATACACGCTTTCATCATTCGCTTGGTGCCTGTCACCTCATGGGCAAGGCACTCGATGAGTTAAAAGCCAAAGACATACAACTTGATCGGGACGAATGTGTAGCGGCACGTCTTGCAGGTTTGCTGCATGATGTTGGCCACGGACCATTCTCGCATGCACTCGAGCATGTACTTGTAGGCGGCATATCGCATGAAACACTTTCACGCATCATTATGCAACGCATGGATGTACAGTTCAATGGATTGCTGAGCAAGGCCGTACAGATATTCGACCATTCCTACCCGCATAAATACCTGCATCAACTCGTATCCAGCCAGATGGACGTAGACAGGATGGACTACCTTAACCGCGATAGCTTTTATACCGGTGTATCAGAAGGTGTTATTGGTTACGACCGTATTTTGCAGATGCTCACCGTTCGCAATGGTGAATTAATGGTAGAAGAGAAGGGCGTTCATTCGGTAGAAAAATTTATTATTGCCCGCAGGCTCATGTATTGGCAGGTATATCTGCATAAAACAGTGCTTGGTGCAGAAATGCTCATAATAAATATATTAAAGCGTGCAAAAGAGTTGGTTCAGGATGGCATAGAACTTTTTGCAACACCGCCTCTTAAGTATTTTTTATCACGCCATCTTACGGAAAAAGACTTTCTCGAAGACCCGACACATTTAAATAAATATTGCGAGTTAGATGACAATGATGTACTGGCAAGTATAAAAATATGGCAAACGCATAACGATAAAGTACTATCTGAACTATGTAAAATGCTAATTTTAAGGAAACTTTATAAAGTTATCCTCAGTTCTGAATCTTTGGCAAGCATTTTGGTGCAAAAGGTAGAGGAGGCGAAATTATCATTGAAAGGAATAGACGAACGTCATTTACATTATTTTGTTTTTACAGGTATTACCTCTAACAAAACTTATGATATGAATGATGAGCGGATACAAATAGCTATGAAAGACGGCTCGGTAAGAAATATTACAGAGATAGATGATTCTCTTGTGACACAGACTCTTGCCCGTCCCGTACATAAAAACTACATTTGCTATTTCCTACCCTGAAAACAAGCCTATAATAAAGAATAATTCATCTCTATGTCTTATTCACAATGTGAACATAAACCGAAACTTAAACGGCCATGCAGTTTACCGCACAACAAATAGCTACCCTGATTCAAGGCAAATTAGAGGGTGACCCAAATAGCAAGGTAAGCACCGTTGCTAAAGTAGAAGAGGCCAAAGAAGGCTGTCTTACCTTTATAGCAAACCCTAAGTACGAAGAGTATTTATATACATCTAAGGCTTCCATTATTATTATTAACGATTCGCTCGAAGTAACCCACCCTGTGCATGCTACGCTCATAAGAGTAAAGGATGCTTATAGCGGCTTTGCGCTACTGTTGGAACAATACAATAATATTATATCCGGCAGTGGCAAGTCGGGCATAGAAGAATATTCTTTTATATCAAAAACAGCTACTGTAGGTAAGAACGTTTATATTGGCAGTTTCTCCTATATAGGCGATAATGTAGTTATAAAGGATAATGTAAAAATATATCCTGGTTGTTTTATAGGCGATAATGCCTCGGTGAGCGAAAATACAAAGCTGTATCCGGGCGTTAAGATATATGATAACTGCTGCATCGGTTCCAATGTAGTGATACACTCAGGTACGGTAATAGGCGGAGATGGCTTCGGTTTCGCGCCGCAGCACGATGGCCGCTATAAGAAAGTACCGCAAATAGGCAATGTTGTAATAGAAGACGATGTGGAAATAGGATCTAACACTACTATTGACAGGGCTACTATGGGTTCTACTATCATACGTAAGGGCGTAAAACTCGATAACCTGATACAGATAGCCCACAATGTAGAAATAGGTGAGAACACTGTTATAGCTGCTCAAACAGGCGTATCTGGCAGTACCAAAATAGGTAAGAATTGTGTGATAGGTGGCCAGGTAGGTATCGTAGGCCACATAACAATTGCCGATGGTACTAAAATAAACGCCCAGAGCGGCCTTTCTAAGTCAATAACTACTTCTGAAACCGCGCTGAATGGTTCTCCCGCCTTCGATTATAAAAGTTCACTGAAAAGTCAGGCAATTTTTAGAAATTTGCCCGAATTACAGCAACGCTTGCTAAGACTGGAAGACACAGTACATGAACTTACAGCATTATTAAGCATTCAAAACTTAGAATTAAAAAAGTAGCCTTATCTTGTCACCCGCAAATAAGACGAAAAATTATAAAAACTGTGCATAAAAGTACGTCCGTTCAAAATCAGCAAACGCTTAAAGGTTCTGTTACACTGCAAGGTGTAGGATTACATACCGGCGAAAAAGTTACAATGACCATGCGCCCCGCTAACCCGGGTTATGGTATCCGTTTTCAGCGTATAGATCTACCCGAAAAACCCGTTGTAAAAGCGGATGTTGACTTTGTGGTCGACACATCGCGTGGTACAACCATCGAGCACAATGGCGCACGCGTCAGCACTATAGAGCATACCATGGCTGCATTAGTGGGCATGGGTATAGATAATATGCTTATAGAAATGGATGGGCCCGAAGTTCCTATACTCGATGGCAGCGCCAAACAGTTTATGGAGGCTATAGAAAGTGTGGGCGTGCAGGAGCAGGAAGCAAAGCGCATTGTTTATTCTATTGATACCAACATACATTATTACGATCCTGAAAAAAAGGTAGATATGCTGGCGGTACCTAGTACTGAATACCAGATAACTACCCTAATAGATTTCAACTCGCCGGTATTAGGCACACAACACGCTGCACTACGCCATATTTCTGAGTTTCGTACCGAAATAGGCCCCTGCCGCACATTTTGCTTTTTACACGAACTGGAATACTTGCTGGATAACAACCTTATAAAAGGTGGTGACCTGAGCAATGCGATCGTTGTTGTAGATAAAGTGGTGGGCCAGGATGAGCTTAACAGGCTGGCAAAAGTATTCAACAAACAAAAGATAGAAGTAAAGCAGGAAGGTATATTGAATAATATCTCACTTCACTTTACAAACGAACCTGCTAGGCATAAACTACTGGACGTTGTTGGTGACCTTGCGCTTGCGGGGCACTATATCAATGCGCACATTATAGCCAGCCGTCCTGGCCATGCTTCTAACGTAGAGTTTGCGCGTAAAATAAAACAATATATAAAGAAAAATAAGCACCTTTCTGATATACCACATTACGACCCGTCTATGCAGGCTATCTACGATATTACGCAGATAGAAAAAGCATTGCCGCACAAGTTCCCGTTCCTCTTTGTCGATAAGATAATAGAACTGAGCGACAACCATGTAGTAGGTATAAAGAATGTTACATTCAATGAGCATTTCTTCCAGGGCCATTTCCCAGGCAACCCGGTAATGCCGGGTGTACTGCAGATAGAGGCATTAGCCCAGACAGGCGGTATATTGGCATTGAATAATTACAGTGATCCTGAAAATTACGATACATACTTCCTGAAGATAGATAAAGTAAAATTCAAGCAACTCGTGCGCCCCGGAGATACGCTTATATTAAAGCTTGAATTACTGAACCCTATACGCCGCGGTATATGTGAGATGAGAGGTACAGCCTATGTGGGCAATAAACTTGCTACCGAAGCGGAACTGGTAGCGCAAATCGTGAGAAAAGATAAAAAATGATCCATCCTCTTACATACGTACACCCGGATGCCAAGATAGCACCAAATGTAAAGATCGACCCGTTCACTACTATACACAAAAATGTAGAGATAGGTGAAGGTACCTGGATAGGCTCCAACGTAACCATTATGGAAGGCGCCCGCATTGGCAAGAATGTAAAGATATTTCCAAGCTCGGTGATATCTGCCATTCCGCAGGACCTTAAATATAAAGGCGAAGATACTATCACCATCATTGGCGATAACACTACCATTCGAGAGTGTGTTACCATTAACCGTGGCACCAGCGACCGTAATGCTACCAAAATAGGCAACAACTGCCTCATCATGGCATATACCCATATAGCGCACGATTGCGAGGTGGGCAACGGCTGCATCTTCTCTAACAACACTACCCTTGCAGGCCATATTATTGTGGGCGATAACGTGGTGCTTGCTGGCCTTACTGCAGTGCAGCAGTTTGTACGCATAGGCTCTTACGCCTTCGTAACAGGCGGCTCACTGGTGCGCAAGGATATACCACCTTATGTAAAAGCAGCCCGCGAGCCGCTCTCTTATGTAGGCGTTAACTCTGTAGGTCTTAAGCGCCGTGGTTATTCTATTGATAAGATCAATCATATCCTGGATATATACCGCATACTATTTGTACGCGGCTACAATGTATCAAAGGCACTCAGCATCATAGACACCGAGATACCCGTATCAGACGAGCGCGATGAGATTATCTCCTTTGTCCGCGATACAGGCCGAGGTATAATGAAAGGCTACATCCGCCGCCATAGCGAGGATATGCCATAAAAGAAGTTAAAAGTAAAAATTCAAAAACAAAAAACTAAGATATAAGACAAGGCACGGAACACATCTTTGTGAGCTTCGTGCCTTCTTTGTGTCCTTAGTGATAAATATTAAACACAGACAACTATCTACTAAGTAATAACGACAACCTGCTAAAATGCGCATATCCCTCGAACATATCAGCAAGCGGTTCCAGAAACACTGGATATTCAAGGATATTAATCACACCTTTACCACACCGAATGCGTATGCCCTCCTTGGCCCTAATGGTTGCGGTAAGTCTACCCTGCTGCGCGTTATAGCTGGCATGCAGGCGCCTTCTCTGGGTAAGGTGAGGTACTTTAACGACAATGACAAAGAGATAACCATTGCCGATAGTTTCTCCAACATCAGCTTCACTGCTCCCGGGCAGGAAATTGTAGAAGAACTCACGCTTACAGAGTTTCTCGCCTTTCACTTCTCCTTCAAAAAACCCTTACCTGGTATTACTGTGAAAGACATTATAGATATCACAGGCCTCAAAGCTACTGCAGATAAGCCCATCAGTGATTACTCCAGCGGCATGAAACAGCGCGTAAAGCTGGCACAGGCTATATTCTCAGACTCCCCTATCCTCCTGCTCGATGAGCCCTGTACCAACCTCGACCAACAAGGGGTAGAGCAATACCGCGACTGGATAGAAACTTATGGCAAGAACAGGATGATATTCATAGCCTCGAACGACGTGCGCGAATACTATTTCTGCCGTGAGCAGATAGTACTGGAAGATTATAAATAGCGGCTTACTTTTTCTCTCTAAAAATATACCTTTGCACCTCCACACTATGGCCTCGTAGTACAATGGATAGTATAAGAGTTTCCGAAGCTCCAGATCCAGGTTCGATTCCTGGCGAGGCCACACTCTTCATTTCTGAAATAATATTTGTTTGCTCTTTTAACTAATCGGATGAGAAACCATCCAGCATATCAAATGTTGGTACAAAATATAAGCTCCCTGTTTTAGCAGTACTAAAATCCAGGATCCTATCGTAATTGCCGGGAGGAGTACCAATGAACATATTGCTCAGCATTTTTTGTACTGTGCTAAAGGTATTTGCGTAAGCGATAAAATAAGTACCCATTTCATTGGTAGACATATTCCCAAAGGGCATATTATCACGAACAATTTTAAGGTCGTCACCTACATTAGCTAAAGCGATATGAGCGTTGGAAGGTTTTACGTCATCAGCCATTTCTACATCATTGGGTTTATGCCTCCCGATCACTTTCTCCTGATCTTCTGTGGATAGATCTTTCCAGGCAGTTAGATCATGAATATACTTTTGTACAAAAAGATAACTACCTCCTTTGTAAACAGGATCATCATCGCCCACTTTTGCAAAGTATTCCCTATCCTGCCCCTGAGGATTTTCGGTACCATCAACAAAACCTAAAATAGAGCGGCTGTCCCAATACCTGAAGCCATGAATTTCTTCTATACAGATCGCTACCGGGTTTAGAATATCAGAAATTGCGGCTGCCATATCGTAACATATACTGGCATTATCTGCCCTTATATGTAAATGTATATCCCCTTTAGAAGAAACAGCTGTATGTTTTTCACCAATAACCGGAACAAAGTTCACTAACTCTTTTGGCATAGGAGCAGGAAGGTCAAGCCTCATCCAAGCGTCATGTCCTATCCCTATTACACAGCTTGCTCTTGAAACCGGGAAACGCACATTAGCAGAATTATTAAGGTTGATGATCAATTTGCAGAGCCTGCTAAAAACATCCTTGATCTCTAGATCATCCTTAAAATTCCACACCATGAATATGGTGTTGTTGTTTGTGTAGTCTGTTACATTCTGTGATTCCGGCTTCATTTTTTTATTATAAGCTTCCAATTATGTGTTTTACGAAAATAATAAAAGATCGCCAACTTTACCGCATCTAAAAGCGTTGCAATTATTGTATTGTAGCCGTGATTGGGTGATTCAAACCGTCTTTAAAAGCTAACATTTTAAAACCATTATTAGAGCAGTGGAAGCTACAAAACAAGGCACTTACAATTATTTTTTTTGTTTCCTTATTTTTTCCATTATACATTTGCCATGCTTTGAGCACAAAGCATTTCTTATTCATGAACTATTCTTTTACAAATAAATATTGGTGGCTTTCACGATGGCAACACGTGAATAGCTAATATTTTGTAATAAATATTCCCTAAAAAGGGCTCGCTATTCACGCGAGCCCTTTTTCTTTTTCTTTTTTCTTCATCTTAATTTTCTTCAAGTGCACTTTTATCTTAAAAGCGTTGTCAAACAACGTTTAGCCGATCTTGAAACGCCTGTCAGTATATACCTGAAGCTACGAGATCGTTTCCCACAAACACTACTCTTTGAGTATGTTGACCGTAATTATATGGAGCATGGATACTCCTATATATGCTGCAACCAAATTGCAGGTATAACGCTTTCCAATAATCAACTCACAAAAACTTATCCGAATGGAGATAGTGTCACCAGTGATGTAACAGCTGATATGAAGGTTGCAGACGAGGTCAATGCCTACGTAAAATGTTTCTCGACAGACCTTCAGGATGCAGCCTTTTCCGTCAATGGGCTATTCGGTTATTTCAGTTACGATGCTGTTCGATATTTCGAGCAGATCAATATCCTATCAGCTTCTAAAAATGACAGACAAATACCAGACATACGGTTAGGCATCTACCGGTATATCGTCGTTTTCGATCATTTCAGGAATGAAATAAGTATAGTGCACTTTAGCTGTGATGAACATGAAACTATTGATACAGATGCAATAGATCGGTTCATCAGCCAAAAACCTATCACCACGCACCCCTTTAGGGTAAATTCTAAAGAGCACTCCAACTTTAAAGACAAAGCGTTTTTGAAAGTTATTGAGCAAGAGAAGCAGCATTGTTATAAAGGCGATGTTTTCCAGGTTGTCTTGTCTCGAAAATTTGAGATAGCATTCTCAGGCGATGAATTTAACGTGTACCGGGAATTACGGTCTATAAACCCATCTCAGTACATGTTCTATTTCGACTACAGTGATTACAAGCTGTTTGGCTCGTCGCCTGAAGCGCAGCTAAAGATAAAGAACGGAAAGGCAACCGTTCACCCGATTGCAGGAACATCTATGAGAACCGGCGACGCAGCAGAAGACTCCATTACAGCAGAAGCTTTAAAGAATGACAAAAAGGAAAATGCTGAACACACTATGTTAGTGGACCTTGCCAGAAATGACCTGAGCAAAAATTATAAGCATGTGGCAATTCCTATTTTAAAGAGCATCCAGTTCTTTTCTCATGTCATTCATATTGTTTCTGAGGTAACGGGCGAGTGCGCTATTGAAGCAGCCCATTCAATTAAAGTGCTGGCAGATACATTCCCGGCAGGCACATTATCCGGCGCGCCCAAGTATAGAGCTATGCAACTGATCAAACAATATGAGAACAGCAATCGTGGGTTTTATGGCGGCAGCCTCGGCTATATTGGTTTTGATGGCAATTTCAATCAGGCAATTATGATCCGTACATTTTTGAGCAAGAATAATAAGCTCTACTATCAGGCAGGGGCTGGCATTGTTGCTGCTTCTGTTCCTGAACGAGAGCTTGAAGAGGTAAATAATAAGATCGCGGCTTTACGAAAGGCTATACAAAACGCAAACTCTTTTTGATATGAATTATTTGATCATTGACAACTACGACAGCTTCACCTACAACATTGTGCAGCTGGTAAGACACATAAGCGGCCAGGAGCCGGATGTAAAAAGAAATGACTGTTTTGTATTAAGCGATTTAGAAGTGTATGATAAGATCATTTTATCCCCCGGCCCCGGCATACCATCGGATGCGGGACTGCTGAACGAGGTAATAAAAGTCTATGCTCCGCATAAAAGCATATTAGGTATCTGCCTGGGTCATCAGGCTATCGGGGAGGTATATGGAGCGCAACTTGTAAACATGCCGGAAGTGCGGCATGGCATCGCCTCAACCTTGCAGGTATGTGTTCAGGATGTATTGTTTAAGGACTTGCCAACTACAATAGAAGGCGGGCATTACCACTCATGGATGCTAAGCAAAGAATTGTTTCCTGATACGCTTGAAGTAATGATGGAAGACAAGCAGGGAAACATCATGGCCGTGCGCCATAAACAGTACGACTTGAAGGGTCTGCAATTTCACCCGGAAAGCATATTGACACCGCTGGGAGATAAAATGATTGAAAACTGGATAAATAGTTGATATGAAAGAGATACTGACCGCGCTTTGCAATTATACTGTGCTGCGCGAAGAAGATGCTTATGATGCGCTAAAATTGATAGCAACAGGCAGTTGTACCGACAGCCAGGTAGCGGCCTTTCTGTCTGCCTACATCATGCGCAAACCTTCCGTCGAAGAACTGAGCGGATTCAAAACCGCCATGATGGAATTATGCAAACCACTTAAGCTATCCACCGCTGATGCTATAGATATTGTTGGGACCGGCGGTGATGGTAAAAACAGCTTCAATATCTCTACGCTATCTGCGATAGTAGTAGCCAGCTCAGGCTGCACAGTAATTAAACATGGTAGCTGTGGCGCGTCATCCGTTAGTGGATCTTCGAATGTCTTAGAGCATTTGGGGTATTGTTTTACCAGCGATGCGTCTGTGTTACAGCGTCAGTTAGATGAAGCGAATATCTGTTTTTTACATGCTCCCCTGTTTCATCCTGCAATGAAAAATATCGCGCTTGTTCGGAAAAAGATCGGCATCCAGACTTTCTTTAACCTGCTGGGGCCGTTAATAAATCCGGCGCAGCCATCCATGCGGTTGTTGGGTGTCAATAGCTTAGAAACTGCGCGTACATACAACTACCTATTACAGAGATCGGGGCAGCAATACACTATCGTTCATTCATTGGATGGTTATGACGAGATTTCGCTCACAAGCCCTTTCCAGGTAATCTCAGGTAACTCGGAACGTATTATCGAGCCAAAAGACATTGGCTTTAGCCTTGTGCAACCCAAAGATATAGATGCAGGAACTACCGTATCAGAAGCCGCAGCCGTTTTCATTAAAATATTAAAAGGGGAAGGCACCAAAGAACAGGCCAATGTAGTAATAGCAAACAGTGGATTTGCTATTCAGTGCACTCATCCCGAAAAGCCATTACAAGAATGTATATCGCTCGCAAGAGAGGCGCTTGTCTCTTTAAAGGCGTTTAAAACATTTGAACAAATTGTCAATTAGTAACCATGAATATGCTTCAAAAAATAGTAGCCGCTAAAAAGATAGAAGTCGCAGAACGAAAAATGCTGTATCCTGTCGGGTTGCTGGAACGCTCCATAAATTTTGATACGCCAGTGGTCTCATTGAAAAAATACATCAAACGGCCTGACAAGAGTGGCATCATTGCAGAGATAAAGCGGCAGTCGCCTTCAAAAGGGATTATCAACAAATATGTATCCGTTGAAAAAACTTCTATTGGATATATGCAGGCTGGAGCCAGCGCGTTATCTGTATTGACTGACAATCTTTTTTTTGGCGGTGATAATAACGACCTAAAAATCGCCCGTAAATACAACTACTGCCCTGTTCTACGAAAAGAGTTCATCGTAGATGAATATCAGATAATAGAGGCACGCTCACTTGGTGCGGACGCCATTCTATTAATTGCTTCCATTCTATCGAAAAAGGAAGTAGCCTCCTTTACCGCACTTGCTCACTCTTTAAAAATGGAAGTGCTGTTCGAAGTACACAGTAAAGATGAGATCTTGAATCTTGATGTTGATGTGGATATTATCGGTGTAAACAATCGCGATCTAAACTCTTTCCAAACCAATACAGAAAACTCACTGGCTTTAATAAAATCAATACCGACAGGGGTAGTAAAAATATCAGAGAGTGGAATCAGTGACCCACAGACTGCGTTTATGTTGCGAAAAGAAGGGTTTGATGGATTTCTCATTGGCGAACAATTTATGCGGCATAGCAGGCCGGAAGAAGCCTGTGCCTCCTTTATCAGACAATTAAACGCGTTGGCTTGATGGAAATTAAAGTATGTGGCCTCAGAGAAGTAAGCAACATTACAGAAGTGATAAAGCTATTGCCCGATTATCTAGGCTTTATCTTCTATCCTCACTCAAAAAGATACGTAGGGAACCAAGCTGTTCTGGCAAATTGCCTGGCCGCGATAAGTAACGTAAAAAAAGTTGGGGTATTTGTAAATGCTACAGAATATGACATACATCAGGCTATTGAAACTTATCATTTAGACTTTGCACAGTTGCATGGTATGGAAACCCCTGCGTTTTGCAACGCCATCGCTACGATAGCACCTGTTACAAAAGCATTTCACTTACATCAGGCGTTTGACTTTAGCCAGATCATTGATTATGAAAATATCTGTAGCAACTTTTTGTTTGATACAGCATCACCTGATTACGGTGGAACGGGAATGACATTTGACTGGACACTATTAGAACAATATACAGGCTCAACACCTTTTTTCCTGAGTGGGGGTATCAGCATTGCCCACATAGAACGCATCAAGGCATTTACTCATCCTATGTTTAAAGGCATTGACATCAACAGTCGTTTTGAAACCGCATTCGGCATAAAAGACATTCAACTCTTAAAGTTATTACTACATGAAATACGACATTAATGAACAAGGCTATTATGGTGCATTTGGTGGTGCATTCATCCCTGAAATGCTGCATGCAAATGTAAGCGAACTAAAAGCCAGCTATAAAGACACCTTAAACGATGCTTCGTTCAATCAGGAATTGAAAGTTTTGTTAGATGACTATGTGGGGCGTCCATCATCGCTATATTACGCGTCCCGCCTTTCGGTACAATACAACACCAATATTTATCTAAAACGGGAAGACCTGAACCACACCGGCGCACACAAGATAAATAACACTGTAGGGCAAATTCTTTTGGCAAAACGTATGGGAAAAACCAGGATCATAGCCGAAACCGGGGCAGGACAACATGGAGTAGCCACGGCAACTGTTTGTGCATTGATGGGGCTGAAATGCATCGTGTATATGGGCGCAAAGGATATAGAAAGGCAGTCTACTAATGTAAGTAGGATGCAGATGCTTGGCGCCACAGTTGTACCCGTAAGCAGTGGTAGCAAAACCCTTAAAGACGCGACAAATGAGGCTATCCGTGACTGGATAAACAATCCTGAAGAAACATACTATGTTATTGGTTCTGTAGTAGGTCCTGATCCATACCCTGAGATAGTAGCATATTTCCAGAGCATAATCAGCCTTGAGATAAAAGAGCAATTGAAAATAAAAACAGGCTTTTCGCTTCCTACTGCGGTGATTGCCTGTGTTGGTGGTGGGAGTAATGCGGCAGGAGCCTTTTATCATTTCCTGAATGATGAGGAGGTTCGCCTGCTGGCTGTGGAAGCATCAGGCAAAGGAATAGACAGTGGTAGTACAGCCGCAACGATGGCGCATGGCACACCCGGCATTATTCACGGTAGCAAAACATATCTTATGCAGACCCCAGACGGCCAGATAGCGGAGCCATATAGCATCTCAGCAGGATTGGACTATCCGGGAATAGGCCCGCTGCATGCACATCTGGCAACAACAGACAGAGCCGAGTACCACCATGCCAGCGATGAAGAAGCGCTAAAGGCAGCTTTTCTTCTTGCCAGGGTGGAGGGGATCATACCCGCTCTGGAAACAGCTCATGCGCTCGCGGTGCTCGAAAAAATAACTTTTTCCCCACACGACAATGTAGTGATTTGCCTGTCGGGCAGAGGTGATAAAGATTTGACCACATACATAAAACATTATAACAATGAATAGAATTAATGAACTGTTTTCTGAGAAGAGCGGAAACATATTGTCTATCTATTTTACTGCCGGATATCCCACGCTTGATAGTACAGCAGACATTATTAGCGCTCTTACGGAAAACAATGTAGACATGATCGAAATCGGGATCCCATTTTCCGACCCTGTTGCAGATGGGCCGGTAATACAAGATAGTAATGACAAAGCACTTCAAAATGGCATGACCTTATCTCTGCTGTTTCAACAACTAGCAGGTATTCGCGCAATTACTTCGGTTCCGCTGATATTGATGGGTTATCTAAACCCCATCATTCAATTTGGGATGACTCCGTTTTTAGAAAAAGCAAGTCAATGTGGTATTGATGGGGTTATCATTCCAGACTTACCACTTACCGAGGTCACAGATGAATATAAGGCCTTATTCAAGCGCCATGAAATAAAAATGATATTTCTAATTACTCCGCAGACTTCTAGGGATAGAGTAAAACAAATAGATAATAATTTGGCGGACGGCTTCATATATATGGTTACATCTACCGCTATAACAGGAAGTGATAAAGGTTTCGGACATACACATACCAACTATTTTGAACTGATAAGGCAGATGCAGCTCAGTAACCCTGTATTGGCTGGCTTTGGCATTTACGATAAAGCCGGTTTTGAAACCGTATGCAGATATGTGAATGGTGCAATTATAGGAAGCGGTTTTATAAAAGCACTTACCAACGCAAGCGGACAGTTGGCTCTTGACATTAAAAATTTTATCCAAACCATTCGACCATGATAATTCAATTATTAGATACCATTAGGAAAGAAGAACAAGAGGCTGTAATTACCTTGATGAGCAGCGCGGGTTTTACTATTCAGGAGGTCATTACCAGGCATGCCCGCTACCTGGTTTGTATCGGAAGCAATGAATTTGACATTCGCAAGGCAGGAGCGATGCCAGGGGTTAAAGATGTATATCGCGTTTCTGATAGCTATAAATTGGTATCAGGAAAATGGAAGCAAAAAACTAGCCCGGTCAGGCTTTCAGGCGATGTACTTATCGGCGGCAAGGAGATAAGCATGATCGCAGGACCTTGTTCTATTGAAAGCGAAGAACAAGTTACCTCAATTGTCCGGCACCTTAAAGATGTTGGTATAAAAGTTATGCGTGGCGGCGTATTTAAACCAAGAAGCTCTCCTTATGCTTTTCAGGGTTTAGGTATTGAAGGGCTCAAAATGTTTTATCGCATTTGCAAGGAATATGGAATGCATATCATTACTGAAGTAATGGAAATCAGTCAAATTGAAGAGATGCATGATTATGTAGATATTTTCCAGGTTGGCGCAAGAAACACTCAAAATTTCAATTTGTTGCGAGCACTTGGGGCTGTTGAAAAACCGGTATTGATAAAACGTGGTATCAGCGGAACGATTGATGAACTGCTTCAATCCGCCGAATATATATTCTCAGCGGGTAATGAACAGTTGATACTTTGTGAACGGGGCATCCGTTCTTTTGAGAACGCTTATAGAAATACGTTTGATATCAATGCTATTCCGATCCTAAAACAGAAATCTCACCTACCCGTCATAGCCGACCCTTCTCATGGCATTGGCATTCGTGAGCATGTGCCGGCAATAGCACTTGCAGCTATCATTGCTGGCGCAGATGGTGTTATTTATGAAGTACATGAGAAACCTGAAGAAGCGCTTAGCGATGGTCAGCAGACCTTGAATTTTGAAGAATCTACATTACTAAATGAAAAAGTGAATAAACTATCTAAAATACTATCTGATGTATGAGGGGTATTTCCGGATTATCTACTTTCAGTTATTAAATACTATCAGCACTTTTATAAAGAATATAAATTGTCATCATAAATTATATAAAAAACAAACACAATACATATACACGCTTGAACCCAATCGATCGCATTTAGCTATCATCTCCCACATGCTGCATTTGTCATCAATTTGTAGATTCATTCAGGTATAATTTATACACTTGGGCTAAATTCAATTCAGTATTACAAAACATAAATCAACTTTAGAATCGGCCAAGTAAAAAGATAGTTGTTAAGTAGAAAATATATTGATAAATTCATTCAGGAAACTATCAATGGCCTTTACAGTTAAAAAACTACCGGTAAGCATAAAACATTCCCTGTGGAGTGTGCTGGATGCTGCGCTTTACCCCGCAGTGTATCTTGCTACTGTGCCACTTATGCTGCATAGCCTGGGGTATGTAATGTTTGGCCTTTGGATACTGCTCAACTCATTAATTACAATTCTGCAACTATTCAATTTCAATTCAGGTATAGCTAATTTAGGCATAGCTACTATTCGCAACATATCTACAGCTAAAGCAAATAACGACATAGCCCTAGCAAAAGATACCATAAACAGCATTTTGTATATTACTACTGCTCTGCTGTTATTTGTTGTAGGCATCGGTGTTGTATTGTCATATACTACCGTAAAATATGGTTGGTGGGGGCTGGGAGATGTACAAGGTATTAACGTATCTCTGTGTGTGTTACTAACAGCAATATTTGCAGGCTTAAAATACTTTGATCAGGTATTTCAAAGTATCATAAAAGCTTATGAGCGATTTAAAATGTCCTCTGTGCTTAACATGATTAACCGCTTCGGCTTGCTTATCATTAACCTGACACTTGCTTTATCCGGGTATTCGCTGGTGCAGATGCTTTTTGCGAATATCATTTTTATATGCTGCTACCTGATAGTCCAATATATCTGCATAAAGAGGATCGAGCCTGCATATAACGTAGGGCGAATTACTGATAAAACATTATACAAACAATTGGTGGGCATCAGCATGCTGCCTTGGGTACAGTCTATCATTATTGTTTGCACTTTTCAGACAGATAGGTTTTGGGTATCATCATACTCAGGGCTAAAAGAGGTTTCAGGTTATGGATTGGCCTCTACGATGTTCAACCATGTACACATGATCTTTACGGCAATAGCGGTGTGGATGTTGCCCCGTATAGCTGGGATGACCTCAAGAGGTGAAAGCCCGGCCCAGTTATATGATACCGTGCGGAACTTCTTGCTTGGGTTTATTGTGATCTCATTACTATTCTTTTATTTCATTGCTCCGCCTCTTATCCGGTTCTGGATCGGTGCAGATGCTTTTGAACAGATGTATGGATATGTAAAAAGCTTTGTGGCATTTGAGATCGTATTTGCCCATACTATTTTGCCATTCTTTTACCTGAACGCTGCCGGAAAAGAACGATTGGCAACAAAGTTAACCCTGATGTATTGCAGCCTTTGTTACTTGTTCATGTTAGGTGCGTTATGGTTGTTCCATAGCCCAATGGCTATGGTAGCTGGTATGACCCTCTCACTCTGCATCACCATGCCAATTGTAAACATGATCACCCATCACGCCATGCATAAACAGTATTCGATCATCCATGCGTTTCTGGAGATGCTGCCAATGTATGCTGCTATACTACTTATTTACTGGGGAAATAGCACATGGCTCTACGTAGGGCTTGTGATAGTTGTATTAGCATTACTCTGGAAGTTCTATTTATCTGACCTATATAACAAAAGATCATGGCAACGGCTACCCAACACATAAAGCATGGATGGGTATGGCTATTGTGCCTGCTCATTTTCTTTTTCAATACTGTCTCTTTTCTGCCGAAAGGGGTAACAATAGTATTATTACTAACACCACTGTGGCTATACTTTTTACATAAGCAAAACAAACTCAAGTTATCCATTGCCTTATTATTGCCGTTGTTACTGTATATACCAATACATCTGTACAATGGGGTAAACCTTACTTATTATCTTATCTCTACGGTTGTGCTTTGCTCACTCTCTTTCTTTGTTACATCTTGGTATTTCTTATTAAAGGAGCAAACTATTAACCTCGATGTGATATTTAAAGACATTGCCATACTCAATTTTATATTGGTGATTGGCTGTATTCCACTTTTATTTATGCCCTCGCTAAAGGAGCTTGTGTGGTATATGATCCCTATCTCAGACAATATAAAGCCTATCCCAAGACTTAAATTATTTACTTCAGAGGCATCTCATTACAGTTTCATTCTGGCGCCTGTTGCCATTTACTTTTACAGCAGGGCATTATTTTTCAAAACGTCCAACCCCATCCCCACCCTGCTTATTGTTACGGTACCCCTTCTGCTTTCGTTCTCTTTGGGTGTACTAACAGGGTTAATAATATCAGGGATATTTGTTTCCTGCATTTTCATTACAAGGATCTTCACTTCATGGAAGCATATCGTTGCATTTGCGACAATAGCTATCCTTATCATTGCAGGATTATTATTTATTAACCACCATTATCCCCATAACGCGCTTACCTTAAGAATACATAATATTTTCAGCGGACGCGACACATCGGCAAGAGGAAGAACTTATGAAGCTTTTATACTTGCTCATAAAATAGCCGGAGAGAAAAGCTATCTGTGGGGAATAGGCCCGGGACAATTAAAACTACTCGGCAGGAGCATTATAGTTTCGTTTTACTCTTACGCAAAAATACCGGGAACCATACGCATACCTAATGCCTGCGCAGAAACGATCGCTTATTTTGGCTATGTAGGTTTTGCTTTAAGAATGCTAATAGAAGGTTCCTTTTTTTTTAAAACAAAGGTGTATATACATCCGTTCAGATTGTGGCTTTTTACCTTTGTATTTATATATCAGTTCACGGGCAGTTACATAACTAATGCCGCTGAGTATATTATCTGGATACTAGCATTCTCGAATATATTTCCTGAATTTATCAACAATAAAAACAGGCAACTTAAACCCTTCTCGGAAAAATGAAAGTCTTGATATTGGCACGAGCTACATTGTATAGCGTATATGGTGGGGATACCCTCCAAATAGTCTCGACTGCCAAATACTTACGGATGCAAGGTGTGGATGTAGATATAAAGCTGGCAAATGAACAGATAGAATATGGAGCTTATGACCTTATGCACATCTTTAATGCGACCCGCCCTGCGGATGTTCTGGTACATATAAATAACAGCAAGTTACCATTTGTGTTGTCAACGATATTTGTAGACTACAGCGATTATCAAAAAGCACATGCACGCGGGCTTTTATCATTACTGAATAAGTTATTCTCCTCAGACCAACTAGAGTATATAAAAGCTATTGCAAGGCGGATAAAGAACGGGGAAAAGGTCAATAGTGCACAATACTTGTACAAAGGCCATAAAAGGTCGATACAGATGCTAGCAGAAAAAGCGGCCTGTTTATTACCAAATTCCGAAAGTGAATATAAGCGATTTGTAGCGAGCTATGGTGTAGAGCGCCCATATAAAGTGATCCATAATGGTGTGGACCCTGAGATATTTGACCGTACGGATGAGATACAATCATTGAAAGCTGATAACCGCAATGTGATATGTGTGGCGCGGATAGAAGGAAAGAAAAATCAGTTGAACTTGATAAAAGCGTTAAACGATACGGAGTTCAACCTTAAGATCATAGGCAAACCGGCGCCTAATCATACAAAATACTATGAAGCTTGTAAAAAAATAGCATCAAAAAACATTTCGTTCGAAAATTTTATACCACAAGAGCATTTAATAGATTGTTACTTAGCCGCCAAGGTGCATATATTGCCCAGTTGGAATGAAACATGCGGGCTTAGCAGTTTAGAAGCCGCATATTATAATTGCAACCTGGTGATAACTGATAAGGGCGACACTGTAGATTATTTTGGTGACGATGCATGGTACTGCGACCCGGGGAACCCACAATCAATCTATGAAGCCGTAGTAAAGGCTTCAGCAGCACCATCGAATGAATGTTTCAGAGAAAAGATCATCAACATATACAATTGGAAGCAAGCAGCACTGCAAACGCTGGATGTATATAAAGAGGTGCTAAATAAGAAGACAGAAAAAGTAAAGACAAGAACAACAAATAAACCTAAACCAGCAAACATTACTCAGTAAAATTGATCGTTTTATGAAGATCGGCATAGTAGGTACGAGAGGTATACCCAATCAATATGGAGGCTTTGAGCAGTTTGCTGAAAATTTCTCTGTACGCATGGCACAAAAAGGGCACGATGTAACAGTATATGTATCTCACAGGCACCCGTATAAAGAAAAGGAATACAAACAAGTTCATCTTGTTCACTGTTATGATCCGGAGCATATAATGGGTACTGCAGGGCAGTTTATTTACGATTTCAACTGTATAAAACATAGTCGCAAACAAAAGTTTGATATTATCCTTCAATTAGGATATACAAGCAGCACTATATGGTCGTGGTACTATCCCAAATCAGCAATAATTGTTACCAATATGGATGGCTTGGAGTGGACACGTGAAAAGTATAATAAGGTTACACAGCATTTCCTTACTCATGCTGAAAAGTGGGGAGTGCGTTACAGCGATCACTTAATAGCAGACTCAAAAGGTATACAGGACTATCTGCAAAATAAATACAACGCCCACGCTGTACTGATACCGTATGGCGCCGACACGTACACTGGAAGGAGTGATGATACAGCAGTATTAACTGCCTACAACGTATCCGGCGATACATACGACCTGGTAATAGCCCGCTTTGAACCGGAGAATAATATAGAGCACATATTAAAGGCGTATGCCGCGTTCGGTACACAAAAATTGGTATTGATAGGCGATCATACCAATACGTTATTCGGCAGGCGTATGTATAAAGAATATGGGGCAAATCCCCTGATACAATTTACCGGAGCGCATTATAATACGCAAAAACTAAACGCCCTCCGGTACCATTCAAGGCTATATATACATGGCCATTCTGTAGGAGGCACAAACCCTTCGCTTCTTGAAGCCATGGCCTGTAATACCCTTATATGCGCCCATGACAACCAATTTAATAAACATGTGCTGGAAGAGGATGCATTTTATTTCAATGACTCAAAAGATATCCTTGAGCTTATCTCGTCGGCATCAATAAATAAAGATCACAAAAACTGGAGAAATAATAACAGGCAAAAAATAGAAGATTGTTATAACTGGGAAACAATAACAAACAATATCGAATCTTATTTTAAACGATGGAAATCAGGGGAACAAATACTGCCGGTATTATGTACCGTCTAGTAAGCTGTTTATTCTTTTGCGCTATGTTCGCTCTGCCGTGGATCAACGAGATCCGCGCTACCACGTTTTTGCTTATAATATTGGGCGTTATCTTATTAGTACGCAATTATAAATTTAAGAAGGACACAAACAGTGCCCTTGTGTTAGCCGGGTTGTTTGTCGCCTACTATGCTTTACAGGTCATTGCTTATTGTATATACCCGACTGACCTACATACACGCGTTGCATTAGAGCAAAAGGCAGCGTTGATATTTGTACCCGCACTTGCCTATCTCATCTCGCGCGAAAACGGACGTTTATGGAATAATGGCATAAAAGGATTTGTATACGGAAATGTTGCAGCAGTAATTTATTGCTTGGTTTGCGCGATCAATAAATACATGAGCACCGGAAACGTAAATGTCTTCTTTTACCATCAATATGCTGCACCGCTCGGGTTAAGTGCAATCTATTTTTCTTTGTACCTGCTCGTTGCGCTATCCTATATGCTGACCAATGCCCCAATAGCAACAAAAAAGACACTATGGCAGCCAGTAATAATGCGGTGTATATGCGCATTATTTTTTGCAAATCTTCTATTACTGAGTTCAAAAATTATGATAGCCATGGGGCTATTATTACTATTAGCAGCAATAAGCAATACTGTAAAAACACGCAAACTGAAGATAATTGCTGTAGCTATGCTAACCGGTGTGTGCATACTGGTAGCAGTTACCAAAAACCCAATAAGGACACGGTATACAAACATTAGCTACGATAACTATACCCACTCAATCAGTGCAAACAATTTTAAAAATTTTCCATTTGATGGGTTGAGTATTCGTCTTGTGTTGTGGCGGTTAGGCAGCGAGATCATTAATGAACATAAGGCATGGCTTTGTGGCATGGGGGGCGAACGATACCACGATTTTTTAAATACCAAGCTGGTGGAATACAAATTGTATTCGGGGAACCCGCTTCTGGGAGATGTAGGCTACAGGGACTATAATATGCACTCTCAGTATATGGAGAATTATATACAATACGGAGTTGTAGGGCTGGGGCTGCTAATCACTATTGTATCGTATACACTTTGGAACGCCATCATATACCGGCATATAGTGCTGGCATACATAATATTGTTGTTTTTCATTTCATTTTTTACAGAATCACTATTAGAAACACAGGCAGGAATTATACTATTTACAATAATTATAAGTGGAGAATGGGTACAATTACGAAAGAAAACCGCGGAGATAGCCAGGTAACAAAAATATCTTCAGCCATAGTAATAGCCGTTCCTTATCGTAAAGCGGAGCGGAAAAGTATGTACATGTTTTTAAAGCGTGCTATAGACATCATTGTCGGGCTGCTGATATTGATCGTAGTGTTAATCTGGCTGTTCCCCTTATTGGCCATATTGATCGGCCTGTCATCAAAGGGAGGAGTCTTATTTATACAAAAACGAATAGGCAAAAACGGAAAAATATTCAGATGCTACAAGTTCCGTACAATGGTAATTAATGAGGATGCCGATGTTGCAGAAGCAAGGCTCAACGACAAACGGATCACAGGTATAGGTAAATGGCTCAGGCGTACTTACATTGATGAACTACCTCAGATAATAAACGTCTTAGCCGGCGATATGAGTATTGTTGGCCCGCGCCCACACATGTTATATCATCATAGAAAATTCTGTGCAGAGCTAACCAATTATAATTACAGACACCAGGTTAGGCCAGGCATTACTGGCTTGTCGCAGGTCAAGGGGTATCATGGTGCAATGTTCGATCCGTACTTATTAAGAGGCCGCACAAAACTTGATCTGTTTTATGTAGAAAATGTATCCTTTAAAATGGATATGATGATACTAATGAAAACACTACTAATATTTTCTGCCAATAAAAAAGAAAGATGAGCATCAAGGATACATTTTGTGTGGATAGTAGTTTAGAGGATGCTGTAATAGGTACGCTTGGGTATTACTCATTGTTCAAATACCCGATTAAAACCGCTGAAATACTTGGCAACCTGCCCCTGGCATGTACATTAGCATCTTTGGAGCCTGTTTTGGCAGAGCTTACTGCATCATCAACAATATACCATTATGATGGCTATTATTCTCTGGGAAGTGATGTGCAGCATTTGGTTACAAAACGGCTTGAAGCAAACCAAAGAGCAGTACACCAGATATCAAAAGCATTAAAAGTAGGTTCATTCATTTATAAATTTCCTTTTGTACGGTTTGTTGGTATTTCAGGGTCTTTGTCAAAAGGTTATGCCGATCAAAAAAGTGACCTTGACTTTTTCATTGTAACGGAAGTTAACAGATTATGGATATGCCGCACACTACTCCACCTGTTCAAAAAAACTACTTACTTAACAGGGACGCAGCATAATTTTTGCATGAACTATTTTATCGATACGCACAACCTGCAAATCGAAGAAAAGAACCGGTACACAGCTATTGAGCTTGCCAGTATGATTCCCGTTGCGGGTATAACGATATATGAAGCAATGAAAAATGCTAACCAATGGAAAAACGCTTACCTTCCTAATAGTTATTATAAATTTTCTCAGGACAATATAGTTGCGGATACAGGAAAATCGGTTTTCAAAAAGGTGATCGAAGGCATTATTAACGCATGCAGCCCGGAAAAGATAAACGGTATGCTGATGAAGTTCACAGACAAGAAGTGGCGAAAAAAATGGGCGAAGAAAAATTACCCAATGACTGAATATGATATAGCATTTAAAACAACGATGCATATCTCAAAGAACCACCCCGCCAATCATCAAAAAATAGTATTGAAAGCACTAAAACAATTTGAAAAATAAACTACTCGATTAACGTATAAAACAGATGCTTCAAAAGGTTATTAATTATTTATGGGGCAATAAGACACGTGAAATGGCGCCTACAGAAGGGTATGATCTGTGGGCCAAATATTATGATGCCCAACCGGGTAACCTTATGCTGGCGCTCGATGAAGAGGTATTTTCGCTTTTACTCAGTAATGTATCGATAGTAGATAAGCAGGTTGTAGATGTAGGCTGTGGGACAGGAAGAAACTGGGACAAAGTATTAGCGCTTCATCCTACAAATCTTACCGGCTATGATGTTTCAGCCGGCATGCTGGACAAACTAAAAATAAAATATCCAACAGCTACTGTCCACCAATTAAAAAACAATCATTTACAAGAACTGAAAGATGAAAGCTGCGATATTATTATCTCAACTTTGACCATAGCGCACATTCCAGATATAGCTGATGCACTTAATGAGTGGCAGCGGGTATTAAAGTATGGTGGCGAGGTAATCATCACAGACTATCACCCTACTGCATTGGCAGGTGGTGGCAATAGAACATTTCAACATGAGGGCAAAACGGTTGCTGTAAAAAATCATGTACATACCATTAAGCAACTATTGGAAATAAGTAATAAGCTTGGTTGGGAGCAATTGAGACTAGAAGAGCGTGTAATTGACGATAGCGTTAAAAGCTATTATGCGGATAAGAATGCTTTACACGTTTTCGACAAATTTAAAGGTTCACCAATTATTTTCGGTTTGCATTTAAAGAAAAGGCATGCTACTACATAATCTTCAGGCTGTAGATAATAGCGCTACTCTGGATATCCGGATACAAAACGGGATTATCAAAGAGACTGGTGCATTGCTACATGATAATAATGGAGAGCACATACTTGCTTTTAATAATGCAATTGTATTCCCGGGCTTAATTAATTCGCACGATCATCTTGACTTTAATTTATTCCCTCAGCTAGGAAATAAGCTGTATGATAGCTATGTAGCATGGGGCAATGATATACATCAGCAAAACAAAGAAACGATAAACAAAGTACTTACCATCCCACTGGCTGACAGAATAAAATGGGGTATGTACAAAAATTTATTAAACGGCATTACAACAGTCGTTAACCATGGAGCGTTATTAAACATAGACAATGAACTGATCACTGTTTTTCAGGCATGTAATGTTATACATTCTGTACAATTTGATAAGAACTGGAGGTGGAAACTAAACAGTATTGCAAAAAAATATCCATATACAATACATGTAGGGGAAGGCACAGATAATAACAGCTGCGTAGAGATAGACAGTTTAATAAGATGGAATATCTTTAAAAGAACGCTGATAGGGATACATGGAATAGCCATGAATGAAGCACAGGCAAAGCACTTTAAAGCACTCGTATGGTGCCCGGCATCAAACTTTTTTTTGATAGGCGAAACTGCGCAGATAGAAAAACTAAAGCATGCTACTAATATATTATTCGGCACCGATTCTACATTATCAGCCGGCTGGAATATCTGGGAGCATTTAAGAGCAGCGAGAAAAACCGGATATGCAACAGATAGTGAGCTATTCCAAATGCTAACCATTAACCCTGTAAATGCATGGCAATTAAAGAATGTAGGGAGCTTAACTCCTGGCTACAGCGCCGATTTAGTTATTGCAAGAAGAAAAGAAAGCACTGACTATGACTCCTTTTATATGTCGAACCCTGAAGATATACTAATGGTAATGCATGAAGGTAACATCCACTTATTCGATAGTGAATTATTAGTACAAATGGACAACACGCAGATGCCATTAAATAAGTTCAGTAAAATCAATGTCAATGGAGCTTGTAAATATTTATTGGGAGATCTACCTGAATTAATAAGCAGGATAAAACATTATTACCCCGATGCACAAATACCTGTTGAAACGATAAACTAACAATAAAACGCATCTACTTTATTGGCCGACGATAAAACATTAGTTGTACTTACACCCGGGTTTGCTTCAAACGAGGCAGATACTACCTGCCTGCCTTTCTTGCAATCACATATCCTTGCAATAAAGAAAAATGACCCTTCGCTCGAGATCATTATAATTGCGTTTCAGTATCCTTTTTTCAAAAGGCAGTATAAATGGAATGGGATAACTGTTGTAAGTTTTGGCGGAGAAAGTAAGGCTAAGTGGCACAGGCTACTATTATGGTTAAAAGTATGGAAGTACCTGAAAAAGCTTAAAAGAGAAAAGAATATAATAGGCTTTTTCAGTTTGTGGAGTACTGAATGTGCGCTGATCGGGCATTATTTCGGCGAACGTTACGGTATTAGATCTCTGACATGGCTTTGCGGACAAGATGCTAAAAAGGACAATAAGTATGTAAAGCTCATTCGCCCCAAAGGAAATGAACTTATTGCAATGTCAGATTTCCTAAACAGGGAGTTTCATAAAAATCATGGTATAACACCTGAGTATGTTATACCTATTGGTATTGACCCTACGCAATTTGCCGACAAAAATCACATACGTAATATCGATCTTTTGGGTGTGGGTTCATTGATACCATTAAAGCAATACGATATTTTTGTGCAAGTGGTTGATAAATTAAAGCATAAATTCCCAAGCATCAAAGCAATGATCTGTGGGAAAGGTCCTGAAGAGCAGCGCCTGGTCGATATGCTTCAAAGTAAGGGACTAACGAATAAACTCGAGCTAAAAGGGGAGATACCGCATAACGAAGTATTGGAGTTAATGCAGCGTACAAAAATATTTTTACACACATCCAATTACGAAGGGTTTGGTACAGTATGCCTCGAAGCGCTGTATGGAGGTGCACATGTAGTGAGCTTTACCAAACCAATGGATGCAACTATATCTCATTGGCATCATGTAAAAGATATTGATGAAATGGTAAAAAAACTCATTGATCTTTTAGAGGATAAGCATATTAAGCATACCCCTATCATACCCTACTCCACTGCCGATATTGCACAAACAATGATGAAGCTTTTTGAGCGTTAAAATATGTCAATATCAGCAAACGTAAATTTGAACTTTTCCATTGATACACTTGAGCCAAAATCCTGAAATAAAGCATGGAATGAAGGTATAGGCACAAATCGTGCTCTAAACAGATCATGTAATCTTGTATGTGTTGAAAAATGGCATTGCATTTCCCTTATACCTAATTTATTAGCTAGGTTTGTTAGTTGACGAATCACCTCATCAATACTACCATTGCTAATTAGCATATCACCAATGATCAATTTATCGGTGATCTTGAGCCAATAAAAGTTATCCTTAATTTTTATCACAGTTGTATCACTGTATTTTTTTGAGGACAGATAATGTGAGCCTCTGCTAACACCACCGTACCCATCCTCCAATACAGAATTTACAATACCATCAAGGGGTTGTATGTACTTCCTTAAAACTCTTTTCTTATACTGCTTATATATACTAGCCAGAAAAGAAACTTTTCTGCAGATAGCCTCAATAGGGAATGACTTAAAGTTTACAATAAAACAATCCATTGTTTCGGTCATTTTCCACCCCAGCTTATTAATGGCACCTGGCAGGGAATTTTGATTAGGAAACCCGAAAATAAACTTGATGTTATTCTCCCTGCATAATGCAAACGTAAGGTTTGATAGCTCTACAAACATTCCTTTGAAACGAAATTCAGGGTGTGTCATCGTATCGGTAGATTGTGCAGCAAGAATGAGCGTCCCGTCATATTCCATAAAACAAGGAATCACGCCATAAAATGCAATCGGTGTATTGTCAGCCTCGCTATAAGCCAGGTATCCAATATACTCGACTCCTGTATATTTACTATCGTATTTCTTCTCAAAAAAACCTGTCGGGCGTGTTTTTCCATATACTGCAGTATATAGTCGCGCCATGTCACCAATATTATCTTTGGTCAACCTCTGAATAACATACCCATTATCATTTGTATTATCGTTCATACCTTTTATTAATGATAGCATACATCTGGTTAACAACAGAAATAAACGGATTAACGGTAAATCGCTCCTTCATTGCATTGTCTGTTTTATCGACATCAAAATGAAAATCCATAGCTAATAGCTGCTTGTACCCGGCAGCCTTCGCTTCTTCTACTACAGCGTGCGTATATGTACCATAAGGAAAAGCAATAGCACTAATCTCTTTATCAATGATACTTTCAAGATACTGCTTTGAGCGCATCAATTCTACTTTTGCATCATCGACATTTATAAGCGTCAGATCATTATGATAATAGGCATGGCTGCTTATCGTAGCATATTTCGATGCTGCAAGCTCCTTGATCTGCTGTGAAGTCATTTGTAGCCAATAATCTTTATCTGCAACGTTTTCTTTAAACGGAGCTAATGAATATAACGTATCCATCATCTCTTTCTTAGCTTCAAACCCGCCGGGTCTTATTGTATCGGCCAGGCTTTTATTTGTAACGACAGAAAAGTATTTATTGAATTTACCTTTACGGAAGTTTTCACTTTTATAATTGATCTGCTCGGGCCCGTACTTGCTGATTATATTTACAAAGTCGTTCCAAAGAATATCGTAGCCTGCCTCCCTGATAGCCGTAATAAAAAATGTAACAGGCACTTTATATTTTTCTATTAGAGGCAATACATACTTATGATTGTTTGCATACCCGTCATCGAATGTGATGCAGACATTAAACTTATTTTCGTCAAACTTACCCACGTAATAATCATCAAGCGAAATAACATTAAAGTGCTTTTTATAAAATCGCAAGTGGGCTTCAAACGTGTGTCGGGTAAGAAAGGTAGGGCTGAATTTTACATGATCCTTTTCACAAATGCCATGATATATGATTATCCTGGCGCCTCTTGCATTGCTAAAAAATTTGTGATTCAGTTTCAGGCTATACAAAGCATCTCTGAAAGTGTAAATGCACTCCCTTCTTATTTTCAGATATGCTTTTTTTAACAGTGCCATTAAACGGGTCTTTAATAACAGTAAGTTAGTACATCCCTACGATTTCTTATTCTTTAGCAACGTAATAACATCAAATATCTTATTAGCGATAGTGCTAAACGACATGTTCTTATGGAAGTGCTCAAGCACATTACCAGACATAAGGGCTTTATCTGTTTCTCCAGCCTTTATTAAAGCCGTAAGCAGGCTATCTTCATTTTCAACCTTATACAGAAAACCAAAATCACCGTCCACTGTTATCGTTTTAAAGGAAGGGATAGCCGTAACAACAGGGATACAGCCACAGGCCATACTTTCTATCAATGCAAATCCTGAGCCTTCCCTATGGCTTCCTAATATAAAAAAGTCTGCTGCACTATACCAGTTCTCAAGTTGCTGATGCGGTATTTTACCCACCAAATGAACTCCTTTTTGTAAGAAACTGCTATTATTAATTTTAGCTTGTACTTCAGGCAATAAAGTTTCAGCCTGGTATATCATGTATAATTTTGCTTCAGGATTATAGTGTAGGTATTTTTCAAACCCACCTAATACCGTAAGTGGGTCTTTTTCTACAGCTAACCTCCCCACCCATAAAAAAACATCTTCGCCTTCTATTTCCAATTTGGCCCTGCTCGCTTGTTTATTTTGTTTCTTGAAATAAGATGAGCCTTCCAAAACTTCAAAGATTTTTTCTTTATTTTTAATAACCTTTTTATCGATCCATGCTTTTGAATTACCAACAGTTGTAAACATATAAGCATCAACAAACAGATCCGCGACTTGCTGAAAAACTCTTTTCAGACCGTTAAAAGGCCTTTCTCCATGATGCTGTACAATTACTGCACAATTCCTTTGAAGTAATAGTTTTAATACAAGCAATTTAAACGGGAATATACACCCCTGAACAATAACAACATCCGGTTTTTGACTCCTTATATACCGAAGGGTTTTAAATGGAATATGGAAAAACTTGTTGCGGCTTTTAAAAAAAGAAAAATGTATATTATCTTTTACAACATGCCCTTCATAATTTATGTGCTCAACTACAATTACCTCAAGGTCTTTAGGGAGATAGGAAATATATTCCATTGCCTCTTTATGCGCAAAAATTACCTCTTCCGGTATATTATTGGCAGGATGTGCGGTAAATGATACATCAATTAGTTTGATAGCAGTAAGCGTTTTGAAGTAACCAAAAATAATAAAAAGTCTCTGAAATAAATCTGAACTTTAACCTTAAACACAAAATACCTAGCAGATGCGTTCATTGATCAAAAAGCTTTTTTTTAAGGATGCTCGTATAAGAACGTTTTCTATCGCGCGGCTATCAGCATACGACATAAAAGAGCAGGTTTTTCTGCAAAAAGAGGGCCTTTCTATCGATGTGAGCACGAAACATGGCATGATATGCCTTGAACCATTTTGTGTAGCTGTATGGCTTAGCCTTGAGCAACTGAACACATTTGATCCGCAGCAGGCAACGCTTCGATTTAAAAGAGGGAATGATACCATTGCAGCTATTAACGTATCGTTAATAGAGAAAATAGTAGAAGGTAACTGTGTGCTGCTATTATATAAAATAATTAGTAGCAAAAATTTCCAGCTAATCGCATTAAAAAGATTGGTACTCTTTTCATATCTCCTGCGCAATAAAACGAGCACATATCAATACAGAAAAACGCTCAGCGCTCTTTATTCTTATCCCCGCAAGATCATCGTTGTTTCCTACAAAGACGAAAACTACTGCAACATCTTTCCAATGGATATACAGGGCTACGTACAGGAAGGTGGCATGTATGTACTCGGACTAAGAACTACAAATAAAACTTTAGACAAGATACTTACAGCAAAAAAAGTGATTGTTTGCGACATTGACTCTGTGGATATAAACACTATCTACACACTGGGTAAGCATCCCAGCGCTTCTCCGCCTAAAATAGAAGAGATGCCTTTCGGCACAACCGGGAGCGAAGTATTTAATTTCCCGATTCCGGATTTTGCAGAGTGTTATAAAGAAATAGAAATAATAGCACACAGAAAAATGGGCTATCACATGCTGATGGTAGGCAAGATCGTAAATTCAAAAGTGATAAAACAAGATAGCTCATCCCTATACCATGTCAGCTTTTTAGAGCAATTGATGGTGAACTATAAAACTATTGATGGGGTATATTAGACAATTATTTCCTAACCGCCTTGTACACATAATAATCTTCACCTTCAATTATTGCCCCTTCAAAGCTTGCCAGTTTATTGAAAGAATATGCAGCACTATCGTTCAGTTTATCATTGCGGTTGGTAACAAGGATAAATTCTTTATAGCTGTTTGCATACTTCGATGAGGTAATTTCATCCATTAGTGATCTTCTTTGCTGAGGAAAATATGCGTCTTTCCAGACACAAAAACTACCGAATTGATCAATATCCAGATAGAATACCTTTCCCCCTAAATACGCACTAAGCGATGGGCCAGCGTTGTACCCGTCAATCAGCATGGGCAATTTATCCAGTCTGTTTGTTCTTAAATAACTCACTGTATTTTTTGCTTCTGAAAAAGGTTGCTTCATATCCCTGCAGTACATGAACACCCCTGTAAAAAGCTGATTGATTAGAAGGCCGTAAATGCATATCAACAGTGTCCATTTCTTTACAAAACCCACATTCCTTGTTGGCAAAATGGTCACCCCATCGTAGTAAGCCAGCCAAAGGGCAACAATAAAAAAAATAAAGTAAAGCCCGAAATACCTGTTTCCACTTACCCCCGACATAACAAAAAACACCGTTAACAGCATTATCGACGGCACGTAAAACAACATGGCTTTCTTGCTATTATAAAGGAATAGTATGGTGACAATAAACAACAATAAACCCAAAATAGCATTAGCTATAGTTGGCAAGTGCTGTATAAGTTGTTTATCCCAAAAATGCTGTTGGTGAACAGGTGGAATAGTAATAAATCCTCTCGCGATGCAAGCAATGCCATAGCAAATATTATGCCCATTCAACCACGACAAGCCGGGAGAAGCATGAAGAATACTATCAGCAGGCATGCGCCTGCTTTCAATAAAAGCACATATAACACCGAAAAGAAAAAGGGATGTTAAGACAGCAAAACGACGATAAAGTTCCTTCTTACCGATAGTGTAAAAAAGCAGGTACGCAAAAATGCCAATAGCCGCAAATACATAAAACAGATGAGTGAAGCACATTAACACAAGTACAGCCCCTATGCGCAACATATTTTTAGGAGGGTTGTTCATTAATATGCAGCAAATAAAAAGCAGTAGTATACCCAATGCATAATTGCGACAAACAACGCTGTATACAAACAGAAAATAACCACCAAAAATGACCAATGCTTTTACCGGAAGCGTAAAAGGTGCGTAGCGTAAGAAAACAAATACAGTACCATTGATGACCAATAAATGAAACAGCTGCATATATACCGGCCTGGCGGAGATATAATGCGCTATGCAAAAAAGCAACGAATTCCATAGAGTAACATGGCCCTCGTACAGCATGTTTTTATAAACATCGAAGATAGAACTGCTGTTACGCGCGATGGTGAGTTGCTGGGCTTCCTCCAGAAACAATTCGTGATGATACATGCCAACAAGCGAAACAATACTGTACAAAAGCATTATTGGTAAAACGTACTTGAACGGTGTCGTTTGTAATTTCACCATGCTATATCATGTACAGGTTTTATTTCGATTATTTCTTTCTCAAAGTAATAATATAATAATCACCGATGCTCTTCCAGGGCCATTTATTTTTGAGCTTATTTTCCGCGCTAACTAATTTCTTGTATATGCCTGCATGCTTCTCAGCAAAGTGCTCTATATAAGATGGCGGTACTATCGTGCACAGCCCTTCAAGGTCCAGCACATCATAATCATTAAGCGCATCAATAACGAAGGACGGCTTATAATACCAGCATTTAAAATGTACACCTTCTACATGAGCATTGGTGCCCTTTTTCCCGCTGAACCGGCGAAAGGCTGTTTTAAATTTTCCTTTAAAAAGTAGTAAGGTCTCCCATAAACAAAATGGCGGCAATATCACTAATGTCACCAATCCTGAATTAGAGAGTAAAGTTTTAAACGACTTTAGTACATCTTCCAGTTTATCGGTACAATTAAGCCCCGCAAAGTTGGAAAATATAAGATCGTAAGGGCCTTTATTGTTTAGATTATTAAGATCGGTGAAAGAGCATATTTCTGTGGTCACCTTCTTATCTAGCCTCTTGTTGCTCACTTTATTCCGCAACTCATGTTGCATACCCTCAGATATATCTGTAGCATGTACATTATGGCCTTTACTTGCAAAATAGACTGCATCCTCACCCGTGCCGGCATTTAATTCCAGTATCCTGCTCTCCTTGTTTAAGTATCGCTCTACTTGAGCACGCACCCTATCTCGTTTATAGGTTACGATGGTATTTGCGGCATATATATCATCAAATATCACCGACTGCTTCGTAAAGGCAGAGGCGGAAAGTTGCTCATTCGATATATGCTCGTGCTGTGGCATTATTATTCTACGCTCACCGAAGGCTTTAAATTCAGGTAACAAACGCATTTCAGGCAGGTAGCATCTTTGTCCATATCCAGTTCTTTCCTGAAGGTAATTGCCTCCGGGCTGTTAAGTATCTCATCAAGCGAGTTATCTCGTATATTCCCCATCGAAGCATGGAAAAAGCATGGCTGCACCGTGCCGTCAGCCTCTATTACTGTCGATACCCAGGGCGCGTTACATTTCTTAAATGGGAATGGATTTATACCATGCAGCGCGCTGTAATAGGTATATATTTTATTGATCTTATCCGGTGACTCAGCAATAAAATGGCTTTCAAAGTCAGCAGCGTATTTGTCTATTATACCTTCTGTAATGCTTTTTAATAACGGTAATTCTTCCTTACCTATCATTATCTCGTGCTGCCTCGGCATATCCCATGGGGTATCTCTGTTAAATGCCTGGCTGGTTACATCAGCCGGCAAAAAACTTACCTGGTCTATACCTATTTCTTTTGCCGCATCTATAATACCAGGCCACACTTTGTAATTCAATCTGTGGATTACTGTCCTTGCGGTGATCTTATAGTCCGCTTTTATCGATTTAATATGTTGTATACCTTCTTTTAGTTTATTATAGGCATCGGGGATATTCCTTATAGTATCGTGAGTTTCTTTATCACCATCCAGTGATACGATGATATCATGCACTAAACGCAACAGCTCGTCCGTGTTCTTTTTGAATAGTAAGCCGGTGGAGAGCAATGTAATATTGATATCTTCCTTTCTAAGCAATTCGCACAGCTTAAAAAAGTTAGCATTCAGTAAGGCTTCCCCACCCGACATCAGCACTTGTCTTGTACCAAATTTCTTCAATGAGTGGATAAGGCCTTTTACATCATCCTCTGTTAGTTGCTTTAGATTCTTATTGTCCTTCCATATATCACACATCACACAGCGGCAATTGCAGGCACTATGCGGCATAAGTATCACTATTGGCAATGCAGATATTTTATCTGTTTGCAAAGTTCTGAACCGCTGATAAGTATGATATAATGATTGGATAGCCACGAAAATTAAAAATCCTCTTTAGTCAATAAATAACATCAAAAACCCTCTATTTCAGGTTGACGATATTTCCATAATATCTGCAACACCTTAAGCTCATAAGGCCTCCAGTAAAAGCTTGTCTTATACCTTAACGAAGAGAACGCACGTATTACAGTACGTTTCAGCTTACTCATACGTATGTCCGATACCGTAGGATAATAGCTGTTAAGCACCGTTTCAAAATTCCTTATCTTATTTACCATTTCCACTGTGAGCCATGGCGTTAAAGGATTCTTTCTCAGGTCAAAACTTTCCCATTGCGGGCTTATCCAGTCTTCCAGTTTTTCAGGAAACTTAAAGCCCGATGATAACACCCGATCATACATGTCTGAACCTTCTGTAGGCACAGGACTGTATATGTATATGATTATCTCGGTTTTTGGGTTTATTTGTTTTATCTCTTTGATGAATGCTATATCAAAATCTATTTGCTTCATTACCTCTTCAGGGGTGTCTGCCGGGGTACCTAATACAAACGAGTATTCAGGAATAATGTCAAACTTTGCCATCCGTGCGGCGAAAGATCTTATCTGGGCAGCGGTTTGCGTACCACCCTTATCCATCTTTTTAAGGATAGCGTCATTACCGGTTTCAGCTCCGAAAAATATCATTTTGCAACCCGATCTGCGCATCAGTTCCAGCGACTCATCGGAATATTTATTGATCGTATCGATGCGACCTTCGCCCCACCAAACCATGTTATCATTCATTACCAGCTTGGCAAACTCCACCGTCCTTTTCTCAGAAACAAAGAAGTTGTTATCATGGAATTCTATTGCATTACCGCCATATTGTTGTTTGAGGTACATAATGTCCTCATAAATACCTGCCGCCGACTTCCCGCTCCAGCGGGCATTATAAATTGGCACAACAGCGCAAAACGAACATTTGAACGGGCATCCCATACTGGAATGATATGCGATCGTTTTAGAACCCAGATAAGTTTTACCCAGATAACGCGTTAAAGGATAAAACTTATTTAAAGTATCATAAGGCAATGGTGGCAATGAATCCTGATCATATAATTCATCCCTTTTAGTCTTTATTACCTGCCCGTCTAGCAGGTAAATAAGGTTCCCTATCAGTTCGTATGGTTTGTTGTTTTCCAGTGCATCAATAAGCGCGGGAAGGCATTTTTCACCAGGGCCATTCACTATAAAGTCTACATAGCCTGATGTTAGTGTTACTTTAGATTGATTAGACGGAAAGTATCCACCCCAGATGATCTTCACATCCGGGTACAGCTCTCTTATTTTTTTAGATATAGGTATAGCCTGCCGCAGCTGCGGGCCCGGCATGCACGTACAACCAAAATATTTATACTCACCACTTTTAAAGTAATCCAGTATTTTATCTGTCGGGTCGATCTCCATATTACCATCCACTATCGCATAATCATATATACCCTCCAGGGCGCCTGCAATAGATAAAATAGAATTGGGGAGCCTTGGCTTATACTTTGCACTACGTGGATTAAACAACAATACTTTACTCATAGCTCAGATCGTTTTCAAGTGTCTTAAGTTTCATTTTTGCAAAAAATACAGCTGGTATATAATAAGTCAGTGATGCTGACTGCCGTAGTAACTTTAGCGATAGGGGCAAAGGATTGCGTAATAACTTTTTAAGCACATCTATTGCCAGGTGCTTTCTGTGATTCTGTTGTACATATTTATGCAACTGCTGATAAAATGCAGGTTGGTATGTATTCTTAAACATCAGCTTCAGCTCATTAGAATCGGTCCAGTTGCTTTTTTGTTCCAATTCCGACTTCACTTTCTCGAAAAATACTGTTCCTGGTAACGGGTATGAAACGGAAACCCCTATACTCGATGGAAGAAGGGTATTGATCATTTTTATCGTTAGCTGAATATCTTCCTTTGTTTCACCCGGATAACCGAATTGTATGAAAAGCGAGGGTCGGATATTATTTTTCTTCAGCAATACAGTTGCATCCTTTATCTGCTGCACTGTTATGCCTTTATCCATTGCATCCAATATTTTTTGCGATCCACTCTCCGCACCCATCCATACGTTTTCACATCCCGCCCGTGCCAGCGCTGCTATATATGCCTCTTGTAGCAATAGGTCCGCGCGCGACTGTATCTTGAATCTGAATTGTAGCTTTTCTTTTTCTACCAGGTCGGCAAATTCATTTACCCATCCCGGCTTTAACCCAAAGATGTCATCACAAAACCAAATGTGGTCGAACTGATATTTTTCCTTAAGAAATTTCAATTCGCTCACAACATTTTGTGGCGAGCGTGAATTATACCTGTTACCATAAATAGGCTTGGCGCACCAGTTGCATTTAAAAGGGCAACCCCGTGTAGTCCCAATATTCATGGAGAAATAGCTGCTGCTTTTCATCCAGTATGCCCGGTAACTGTCTATGTCTGCAAGGTCCCATGCGGGCATTGGTAATAGATCAAGTTCTTTTATAACACTACGTCGTTGTGTTTTTATAAGGCTGTTATCTTTTTTGTAAGCAAGCCCTTGTATATGTTCAAAGTCTGTTTCTTTATTCGTCAGTTTCGCCGTTAGCTCCAGCAGGGTCATCTCTGCTTCGCCTATCATTATAAAGTCAGCGCCCTCTTCCAGGTATTGTTCGTAATGGTCTGTTGAGTCCGATGATGATACAACAACCGTGCATCCCTTTGCTTTAGCTATCTTCATCATCTTAAAGGCAGCATGGCGCATATTGGTCAGGCACATCTTTGTCAGATAATTAAAGCCATCATCATAGACCACAAATAGCTCAGGACGGTATTTATCTATCTCCCGCTCTACCTCGTTTGGGTCTGTAACAAACATCGTATCAAAAAGTGCCACTTTATGTCCCTGCTCACGCATATACGCTGCGGCATACAAGGTGCCTAACGGGGCATAAGGTTGTCCCATTTCCCATTGTTTTGGGTCAAACCGCAAAAAGTATGAGTGAGAAAAAAGAATGTTCATGAGCTTGCTGATATTGTACTCCTCTTCACCAACCTAAAAAACACTACAGCAACAACCGATATTATTGCTGCCGACAATAATGACATAAGCACCTTTTTCTGCCGTTCATTATGCGGGGTATCCGCCGGCATAAACCCATATAGTATCTGTACAGGAGCTTTCAGCTCTTCCCTGCCCCACTCCTCAGCTACCAGGGCGTCTTCAAGTTGTCTTTTATAAGTAAGCAATGACGGTATAGCCGATGTTCTGAAAGAAGTATCAGAATGAAAATTTGTATTCCTTATCAGTACGTTATACCCTGTAAGTATAGAGTCTACCAAAGAAATATCTCCGTTAAGGAAATCTATCTTTTTATTCACCTTAGCATTTTCCTTACGGTTCATTTCCCTCCTGTAAGGGCTGTTAGAATTTAGATAGGTTAGCAAAGCAGGCTCTACTATCGGGTAAACTTTATTAGTAGTGGCAATTACTTTAAAATACATCGGGTCTTTATCCGGGGTTGCATCTTCCCTCAAAAGGCTTCCTTGTATATTATGCCCTTCAATACTTACTATCTCCTTTGCATTATCAATAGGTATATGCAGGTTATCAGCCAGCGCGTCATAAGACCTTGTTTGCGCTAATACATTCAGCCTTTCTACCATTTCCCCGTAAGCCTTTTTACTTAGGGTGTTGAACTCACACACCATTTCTGATTCATAATATAGTGGTGCGCGATAGATGTAGGCCATGCCGATCCCCGATACGAGTAGGAATATTACTATCAACGCAATAAAATACTCTTTTACAGACGATATGATATACCGGATAACATCCTTTACCAAAGTCGCAAAACCATTCACGACACCGGTAATATCTTTACCCTCAACCATTCTATATTGATCCATTTGGGCTATGCTGCTTGCTAATTAATAATATCTGCTGTTAGTGCAATTTAATCAATTACACTTGTTATAACCTCATATAACACTTACTCTGCAAATATTAATTTGAAGATTATGTGTATATACACGTATTGACCTTATTCGCTTTCTTGATGATGCAATTATGAATAACATTCACCTAACCTAATTCTATCCGTTCTGTTACATTTATCTGTCCTATGAAGTAATTATCATGAGATACAACAATAACAGTTCCTTTATAATCATTAATGGCGCTTGTTAATATCTCTACATTCTGTATGTCCAGGTTATTAGTCGGTTCATCCAGTATGATCATGTCCGGCGCTGTGTTCTTAATGGTTAGGCAGCATAGTATCAACCTCATTTTTTCACCACCGCTTAGTGTTTCACAGGGTTTATCCCAATCTGCTTTTGTAAACAAAAAATGAGTTAGTCTGCTCTTCACCTCATACTCTAGCAAATTATCGGTGTTATATTGTTGTACTTGTTCGTAAACAGTAAGTCGGTTGTCGATCAATGAATAATCCTGGTCAATATAAATAGGATCAACTTCCGCCCGCTGTATTATTCCTAAAACAGGCTGCAATTCTCCCAGCAGCAATTTTATTAAAGTGGTTTTACCCGAACCATTTACGCCGGCAATAGCAATACGCTGACCACTGATAATCTGAAAACTCAACCCATCTTCCCAAAGTAGCTTATCGCTATATTTATGGTTAATGCTTTTAGCTGTTACCAGTATTTTCCCTCGGTGCAGCGTTGAGTTATCTATACCAATTTTAATTTTATCCTTATCAGCTGCACCCTTGCGCATCTTATCTACCTCTTGCGCAATTGAATGTACTTTCTCAGTATGAACGTCTTTCATACGTGCAGTGCTTTTTTCGGCGTTATTTTTCAGGGTATTCATGGAGATTGTTGGCAGCCCTGCTTTTTCTTGCTTTTTCCTGCCACGCGCATCCAGCTTTTGTTGCCTTTCTACTGACTCCCGTTCTATGTCTTTGGCTTTACGCAATGCTTTCTCCTTATTTCGAAGGTCGTCATTGAATGCATTTATCTCTATTGCTTTTTGTGCTACATAGAAATCATAATTGCCACCATATACCACTACGCCATCGTTTCTTAGCTCACAAATAGTATCGAGCAGATTTAGCAGTGTTCTGTCATGACTTACAATAATCAATGTATTTGTTGCCGTATTTATATAGTCGTATAGAATAGTTCTGCCTGTTACATCAAGGTGATTGCTTGGCTCGTCGAGTAATACGATCTGCGGCTTATGAATGCTGATACCGGCAAGAAACAACTTCGTCTTTTGTCCGCCACTTAAGGTGCCAACTTTTTGAGATAGATCCAATTCCTCAAGCTCCCAATGTGACAAGGCTTCTTTGCATCTTTCCTCTATCGTCCAGTCATCATCGAGCAACGTCATATTTTCTGTAGTTACACTTCCTCCCAATATTTCCTTCAGGGCATTCAGTTTTTCGTGAACCTGCAATGCGTTTGCAATGGTTAGATCATTAAACTGGCCATAAAGCTGGGGAACATAATACGGTAAGGAGTCCTTTACTATTGAACCCACTGATGGGCGCAGCTTACCTGCCATAATTTGTAACAAGGTCGATTTTCCAATACCATTATTACCTATTAATGCAGCCTTATCGTATTTATTGATTGTCAGATTTATATCGCTGAACAGCAGATCTTTATCAGGGTGAATGTACCCTATATCCTTTAGTGTGACCATGAATTATTTCTTTAAAAAAGTGAATAATAAAAACACAAACACCTTATGGTGTAAGCGTCTTATACTTTATCTAAAGAAATCTCTCACATGGATATACCAGTCTTTTTGTAGTTGCACAAAGGTAAAAATAATTCCTGACATACACTTATACAACCAACGGTGCTCATTCACAGTTTGGTAAACTCACTACATTTCATTGCATGATTTTTGTATAAAATCAATAAACAACCCATGAAAGCAACTACCAAGCCTCAACACTCAGACAGTCGTCGGGATTTTATTGAAAAAGGAGCCAAATTAGCGCTGATAGGTGGTATAGCTGGTTGGGGAATTTTATCTGGGTGCAACGAAAAAGAAGATGATGATGGACAGAAGGTATCCCCACCCGAAGATTTGATGCAGGAGCATGGACTGCTTAATAGGGTTTTACTTATCTACGATACCTGCAGAATGCACCTGTCTAATAAGGAAAATTTTCCGCGAGAAGCATTATTAAATGGCGCAGGCATTATTAGAACGTTTGTTGAAGACTACCATGAGAAACAGGAGGAAAGTTATTTATTTCCAAGATTTCAAAAAGCACACCAGTTAACCGATCTGGTGCAGACATTGTTGCAACAACATAAAGCTGGCAGGGTACTAACCGATCAAATAATGCAGCTTACAAAAGTTGCAGCACCAACTGATTCAGATAACGAAAAATTGCTCATACTGCTTACCAGTTTCAATAAAATGTATCGTCCTCACGAGGCAAGAGAAGACACGATTTTATTTCCTGCTTTTAGAAAAATTGTATCCAGACATGAATATGATTCGTTAAGAGAAGAGTTTGAAAATAACGAGCAAAAACTTTTCGGGAAAGGCGGTTTTGAAACAATGGTTGACAAAGTAGCAAATATTGAAAAGTCGTTGGGCATTTATGATTTAAGCCAGTTTACACCGACATTATCAGTACCATAATATTAAATGCGCTGCAAATTTTTGTTTTAATTATTATTGCTCCCCACAAAAAACGCACTACCATCATGGCAGTGCGTCTACTAAATCATAAATAATCAACTAAATCTGCTTAATCTGTGGTCACGACATCCTTCGCTATTACCGTCCAGTCATTATGCCCCAACCCTTCTTCTATTCTTTTATCCATCTCTTTTGCCACAGCAGGCACCACCATTAATTGCTCACCACCACGCTTAGCTTGTTCCATCATCAACCGTACATCTTTGCGCGCCATGTTCAGTTCCCAGCTTGGCTGATCAAAGGTATTAGAAGTCATTTTCTTCAATCTTGCCGGCACCATCGTGCCGGGGTTCCAATGGTCAAATAGCATTGTTACATCTTCCACACCCGTACCCAGCGATTTTGCCAGGGCAAGTACATCCGTCAGTCCACCTGTTAATGCTATGAGAAACAGATTACCCATCAGCTTCATACCCGCCGCCTTATTATTTTCCGTACCAAAGTTGATCACCTTACCCGTCATCTTCGTCAGTTCCGGTTCCAGGCCCTTTATTATTCCCTGGTCACCTGATACCAGTATAGCGCCTGTACTTTCCAGCGCGTTCTGCGGGCCCATAAATACGGGTGCATGCAGATAAGTAAATCCTCTTTCCTTCCAAAGCTCCGTACGCTCCTTAGCACCCTGTGCCGATGTGGTCGTATGATCTATAATAGTAGCGTTTGCTTCAAAGCCTGCACGTGCCTGCTCTAGTATTTCGTTGACAGCGTCATCATCCTTCAGCGTCACATGTATAATGCTCGCACCTCTTACCGCGTCAGCTACATTATCAAATGCTCTTGCGCCATCCGCTTCAAGTGCCTTGGCCTTCGATGCTGTTCTGTTCCATACTTGTACCTTGTCGCCTTTTTTCAGCATCGCTTTCACAAAGTTCGACCCTAAATGTCCCATTCCTATAAACGCTTTCATACGTGGTGATTTTTTATAAAGTTATAGGCAAAAGTACCTCAAAAACTACTAAAATTTTTTCTGGCGTTTTAAAGGGGCAAAAACAAATCAAACCTTTACCTGTAGCGAAAAAATTTTCGCATGATGCTCGCTTAAAAACGCATGATGCCTATTTAAACGGGCATCATGCGGATCCGATTTGGCAGATCTGTATCCTTGAATAACCTTTGTGCTGCGATGGACGAACCCATGCGCATTGTGGCAGAAAACATGTGGAAATGCTGCCCGCTGCAAACAAGGCCCGTCATTAATTGTATCATAATTATACGCGCTGTTCCGGTCACCCACATCTTTCGGCAATATCGTAGAAAAGGTACAAGGCAAAGAAACATCCTGCTGAGCATGTTTCAGGTGATATACCCCGAGGTACACACTTTACTGAGAGCAGGATGTACAGGCCGCGTGTCCGTAACCCCTTGTAAGCACTGCCATGGAAGTGCTTACAAGATCAGGCGAAAGCCGCAAAGTATCTGCCTCATCCCCACTGTCGGTGCACAGGCCTTGGAAGATGACACAGGTGCTTCAATAAAGTAATAGGTAGTCAAAAAGTAAAAATAGTAGGTAATCAAAATAAAAGTACCGGTGGCTAAACCCCACCGGTACTTCTTTAAATTTTTATGTACAATATTTACTTCTGACTCGTCAAAGAGTGTCTTTACGACCCGCACGTAATACAACCTTCCTCCATAGTGCACACAGGTCCGTATGTCTGTGTTGGCTCTATGTCGGTTGCTGTATCGCTTGCTTGTTCCATATTTGGTATTACCGGCGCTATCTCTTCAGTGGCCTGCTTCTCCACGGTAAACTGTACTGCCTGTGTTGCCGCCTGGCTACGCAGATAATACATACCTGTCTTCAATCCCTTCTTCCATGCATGGAAGTGCATCGATGTAAGCTTTGACATGGTAGGGCTGTCCACAAAAAGATTCAGCGATTGCGACTGGCATATATATGCACCCCTGTCTGCCGACATATCTATAAGGTTACGCTGCTTTATTTCCCATACTGTTTTGTAGAGTTCTTTAATATCCGCAGGTATCTCTTCTATATGCTGTATGGAACCGTTGGCAGCTATGATCTTATTCTTCATCGCATTTGTCCACAAGCCCAAGCCTATAAGGTCTTTCAGCAGGTGCTTGTTCACGATGATGAATTCACCACTCAATACACGGCGTGTATAGATGTTGCTTGTATATGGCTCAAAACACTCGTTATTACCGAATATCTGCGATGTAGAAGCAGTAGGCATAGGCGCTACAAGCAATGAGTTACGCACACCATGCTCTTTAACTTCAGCCTTCAGGCCTGCCCAGTCCCAGCGATCGCTCGGTGTTACACCCCACATATCAAACTGGAATATACCTTTTGATATCGGTGACCCTGGATATGTTTCGTAGTGGCCATTCGCTTTGGCAAGGTCCTTACTGGCGGTCATTGCAGCAAAGTAGATGGTCTCAAATATATTCTTGTTAAGCAGTTTAGCCAATTCACTTTCAAACGGCAGGCGCAGCAAAATAAATACATCCGCCAGCCCTTGCACACCAAGTCCCACAGGGCGGTGTTTCATGTTAGAGTTACGCGCTTCTTCTACAGGATAGTAGTTGTTGTCGATAACCGCGTTCAGGTTTTTTGTTACCTGGTAAGTAACCTCATAGAGTTTCTGGTGATCGAATTTACCATCGATAACAAAGCGTGGTAACGCCAGCGATGCAAGGTTACATACCGCTACCTCATCAGGCGAGGTGTACTCCATGATCTCTGTGCAAAGGTTACTGCTCTTTATAGTACCCAGGTTTTGTTGGTTACTCTTGCTGTTAGCAGCATCTTTGTACAGCATATAAGGTGTACCGGTTTCTATCTGTGATTCCATTATTTTGAACCACAGATCCTGTGCCTTGATGGTCTTGCGTGCACGGCCTTCTTGCTCATATTTTGTGTAAAGGGTTTCAAACGCTTCACCCCAGCAGTCAGCAAGTCCCGGTGCTTCATTAGGGCAGAAAAGGCTCCACTCACCATTAGCTTCTACACGCTTCATGAAAAGGTCAGATATCCAAAGGGCATAAAAAAGATCACGCGCCCTTGCTTCTTCCTTACCATGATTTTTACGCAGGTCCAGGAAATCAAATACATCAGCATGCCATGGCTCCAGGTATATAGCGAATGCGCCCTTGCGTTTTCCACCACCCTGGTCTACATAACGCGCGGTATCGTTAAATACACGCAGCATAGGTATGATACCGTTGCTGCTGCCATTGGTGCCACCTATGTAGCTACCCGTAGCACGTATATTATGTATAGAGAGTCCTATGCCACCTGCACTCTGGGATATTTTAGCAGTTTGCTTCAATGTATCGTAGATGCCATCGATGCTGTCCTCTTTCATGGCCAGCAAAAAGCAACTGCTCATCTGTGCCTTTGGCGCACCAGCATTAAAGAGCGTAGGCGTAGCATGTGTAAACCAGCGCTCACTCATTAAATGATATGTCTTTATTGCTTCTTCAATATTATGCTTATGAATACCTACAGCCACCCTCATATACATATGCTGCGGCCTTTCTGATACCTGTCCGCCTATACGCAGCAGGTAAGAGCGCTCCAACGTCTTGAATCCAAAATACTCGAACGCGAAATCACGATCATAGATAATGGTGCTGTCCAGCAGGTCTGCATTGTCTTCTATTATCTGCATCACATCGTCTGCTATCAGGGGCAGATGCTTTCCACTTGCTGCATCTACATAATTGTAGAGCTTGCGCATGGTCTCAGAAAAGCTCTTCACCGTATTCTTATGCAGGTTGCTCACCGCTATGCGCGATGCCAGTATTGCATAATCCGGGTGCGTGATGGTCAATGATGCTGCAGTTTCTGCGGCAAGGTTATCCAGCTCTGTTGTAAGCACACCTTCGAATATACCTTCGATGGTCTTCTTCGCTACGTCTATCACATTCACCATCGGGCTCAGGCCATACGATAGTTTTTCAATTCGCGCTGTAACCTTGTCAAACTTTACAGCTTCCTTCTTCCCGTTTCTTTTTATTACAAACATCTTAGTATAATTAAAGCATTTAAAAATCTTCTTCCAATGAGAACGTCTGTGTTTCTTTCGACCCCATCACACCTGCTTTTTGATAATCCCCTACTCTCTTTTCAAAGAAGTTGGTCTTACCTTGCAGCGATATCATCTCCATAAAGTCAAATGGATTCGTAGCGTTGTACACCTTTGTATAACCCAGTTCACCAAGCCACCTGTCTGCTACAAACTCTATGTATTGTTGCATCAGTTTAGCATTCATACCTATGAGGTCTACCGGCAGCGCTTCTGTAACAAACTCTTTTTCTATAGCAACTGCATCCTTTATGATATTGTGTACTTCTTCTTCGCTTAGTTTGTTTTGCAGCATGCCATATAACAGGCAGGCAAATTCACAATGCAATCCTTCATCACGGCTGATAAGCTCGTTGCTGAACGTAAGCCCCGGCATCAGCCCTCTTTTCTTTAACCAGAATATAGAGCAGAAGCTACCACTAAAGAAGATGCCCTCTACTGCTGCGAATGCCACAAGACGTTGCGCAAAATTTCCGTTGTTGATCCAGCGCAGCGCCCACTCTGCCTTCTTCTTTACAGCAGGTACCGTGTCTATAGCGTGAAAAAGTTTATCTTTTTGTTGCGGGTCTTTAATGTAAGTATCAATCAGCAGTGCATAAGTTTCGCTGTGTATATTCTCCATCATTATCTGGAAACCATAGAAGCAGCGGGCTTCAGGCAACTGTACCTCACTCATGAAATTCACGGCAAGGTTCTCATTCACAATACCGTCGCTGGCAGCGAAGAAAGCAAGTATGTGACTGATGAAATGGCGCTCGCCATCGTTAAGGCCTTCCCAGTCTTTTGTATCACTACTTAAATCTATTTCTTCTGCGGTCCAGAAACTGGCTTCGTGCCTTTTGTACTGCTCCCATATCTTAGGATACTTGATGGGTAGAAGCACAAAACGCTCTTTGTTCTCCTGCAATAATATTTCTGTGCTGTCTGTGCTCACTTATCGTTTAGTTATATCGTTTTAAAAAGCTGCAAAAAAGCAAACGACCGTCGATAAGTTTCCCGCATGGACGCGGGCCATTTAATGAGGTGCATTTTGCCTTTAATGCGAAGGCCCAACACAAAATTGTTTTTGCCAGGTAATCTGGCTTATCCTTTTATCGGAATTACAGTTGCGCAACAGTCCATGATTTACACATGGTTCCCTTTTAATTTCAGCGCATGCTGAACGACAAAAACAAGTCTGTAAAGAACTAATGCAATGATAAATATTCGCTTTGTTAACCCGCTCGAAAGTTATTCACAGGGTGTTAGAATATCCACTGGCAAGGGGTACATGATATTAGTAAATTAAGCAGACTGACCAATTGACCAGATAGTAACAAAATATACACCTGTTTATTCCTTAATTTTGAACAAATACCCCAATGTCAGGCAATAATAATATTAGTTTAAACTACCCTATAGGTACCGCCTACGGCCACTGCCATATATCCACCTTTTTCAAAAAATTATTTGCCAAGTGTTATGAGAAAGATAGCGCGCCTGAGCTTGTAATTACAAACAGTATTACTGATCTGAAAAGCGACGTAGCTGCATTGAATAAAGATGGCATTACAGAGCTTTCATACGATTATCTGCATGCGATGGAAGCCTCGTTGAAAGATGTGGGATTCCGCTACGCTGTTATCAATAAGGACGGCAAGCCTGTGCTGTTCGCGTACTTTCAGTTATACAGGCTGTCTACTCAAAATTTTAAGCTCGATGATGGTAACAGTTTTATGCAGCGCATCGTCAGCTTCTTTCTTAAATTCAAGAAAGCGAAAGTGGTAATACTGGGCAATGCGTTACGTACCGACACCTTAGCATTTAGCTTTGATATGCATGCTATGAGCAGTGATGAGGCGATAGCATCCGTTGCAACCATTGCAGATAAAATAGCTACAGACATCGGCGCTACCGCAGTGATACTAAAAGACACTGGAGGCAATACACTACAGGCTAACAAAATGCTGGCCGACATGGGCTACAAAATGCCCTGGCCCGACCAGGTAATGGACCTCGCACTACAACCTGAATGGGCTACTTTAAATGATTATATAAATACCCTGAGCCGTAAGTACAAAACGAGAGCGAACAAAGTATTGGCGAGCAGCAAAGACATTGTGAAGCGTACACTCACCGCCGATGAGATAACAAAGTATGTACCCGCTATAAAGCGCCTGTTCGCAGGGCTGATAGAAAAACAATCGTTCACGCTTACGCAACGTGGCGTAAATAATATAGCACAGTTAAAGCAGCTATATAAGGATGCATTTGAAATAGTGGGATATTTTAAAGATGATAAGCTCGTGGCATTCTACAGCGCGTTTGTAAAAGGCCATACATACGAACTATACTATGTAGGTTTTGACTATGCACTCAACAATGAATATCAATTGTACTTCAACATATTATTCTCGGGGCTCGAAAGAGCTATACTACTTAAAAAGAAAACGCTGAATCTTGGCCGAACATCATTCGATGCAAAAGCCAGCATGGGCGCGATACCAAAAAATGCCGACTATCTGATAAGGCTGATACACATACCCGATGTAGCTGTAAAATGGTTCACAAAGTTTTTCTCCTCGCTTGAAGATGCGAAGTGGAAACTGCGGAGACCTTTTAAAAATACAGAGCCTGTATAGCCTACAGGCTGGCTGCAACTGCTTTTATATCCGGCACCTCGAGTATATTCTTTGTGTATCCCTTTATAGAAACGCATATCATAGCGCGCCCAACCTGCGCAATAGTGGATGTAGCATTAGGTATGATAATGCGCAGTAAGGGATACAGCCACGCCAGGTATTTGTATAAAGCAAGTGTATTTTTCTGCCCTTCTGTGGCTTTCATAAATGCAGGGCGAAAGTTAAAGACCGCTTTGAATGGTAATTTCATCAGGTCGTTCTCCGTCTTACCTTTTACACGCGCCCACATACGCTTACCTTTCTCCGTACTATCAGTGCCCGCACCCGATACATAGCAGAACGTCATGTCAGAATTTTGTTTTGACAGTATACCTGCTACGTGCAGCGTAAGTGTGTAGGTATTCTTATAGAAAGCATCTTCTTTCATCCCTACTGACGATATGCCAAGGCAAAAGAAGCAGGCATTGTAACCTGTAAGTTTTGCAGCAATCGGCTCCAGCTCGTAGAAATCCGTATGAATGATCTCTGTGAGCTTGGGGTGAACGAAGCCAGATGGCCGCCTGTTAATGATGAGGACAGCTTCTACATTATCGTTTTGCAGACACTCAAGTAGTACACCTTCGCCTACCATGCCCGTTGCTCCTGTAACTATAGCTCTTAATTTCATGGCTTATTATTAACAATAAAAGTAAGTCATCAAAAAGAGAGTGACTCCGTATTTTTTATAATTATTTGTAATTATATTTGGAACATTGAAACATAACGACATGAGAAACATATTGCTTACTTTTTGCCTCGTATTACTCTCTCTATCCCCCACGTTTGCGACAACGAAAGAGCAGATGAAAACTACTATAGCTTCAGTAAAACAAACCGATAATTCAGTGGCCTTCACTATTACTGCAAATATGAAATTTCACATGGGCGGCAATAGGTATATACTGCACATAGGTGATAAACAATTTTTCCGCCACACGCAATCAGGCATAAATGGTAAGGGGCAACTAGTTTTTTACATTCCTTCGGCCGACTTCGATCAACTCAATGAGGGTGCAAAGATATTTCTTACCTATGGTGGTAAGGGCGAAAGTGAAGAAGAAATGGAAGATATGAGCAAGCACAACAGCAACACAAACTGGTCGCTGGGCACCTTCAACAAAGCATTATTAAGCAAATAAGATCAACACACAAATAATAGACGATGCTCAGAAAAATATTTTTATTGGTTTTGGTACTTGTAGCCTGTGTTATATATAATGCAGCCGCACAAACACCCGACCCTGGGCTGCCAGGTACACACACTGTTATAAAAGCTGAATATAATCTTGGTGACACGGCATACCAACCACCCAGCTTTGCACAAAAAGTGGAGATGATAGGTTCTGTACACTACCCTGCGGACCTCAGCTCAGGGCCGTTTCCGGTACTCATGTTCCTCCATGGTCGACACGAAACCTGTTACGATATTTCGAACCCGGATAATACGACAGGCGACTGGCCGTGCCCAACGGGTTATACATCTATTACCAGCTATGAAGGCTATGATTATCTGGCAACGCAAATGGCCAGCCATGGTTACATTGTTATTTCGATATCGTGTAACGCTATAAATGCTTACGATGATATGTCATCAGACTATGGTATGCAGGCCCGCGCAGAATTGATGCAACATAGCCTGGATCTATGGAACACATATAACACAGTTGGCGGCGCACCATTCGACAGCCTGTTCGTAGGTAAGCTGGATATGCATAATATCGGCATTATGGGGCATTCACGAGGTGGTGAGGGCGCCATTTTCGAGGCACTCTATAACAGATCATTAGGTAGCCCTTATGGAATAAATGCAGTGCTAACATTGGCTCCTGTAGATTTTGAGAATCAAGTACTACATGGCATACCTTTATTGGACATAGCACCTTATTGTGATGGAGATGTGAATAATATAGAAGGCCTGCATTTTTATGATGATTCAAGATATGGCGACCCGACAGACGAAGCGCCAAAACATACGGTATTATTTATGGGTGCTAATCATAACTATTTTAATACTGTGTGGACACCTGGCTCATATATTGCAGGCGCCGAAGATGATTGGGACTATATTGAAGACTACTATATAGATTCGCAATGCGATGGTGGATCAGCTAAACGATTTGATTCCACCAAACAAAAAGCCGCTTTTAACGCTTACGCAAGTGCGTTCTTTCGTATATACATTGGGCATGAGGACGTTTTTGCCCCTATTTTAAAAGTCAGTGACATTACGCCTCCGGCTTCATCGATGCTTGACTCAACGAATGTGTTTGTATCATATCATCCTGGCAATTCTAATAGACTACTCATTGACTATCCTGTCGTTCTTGACATGAATCATCTTGGAGGCAGCGTTGTGGACTCCGAACTTTCTCTAAGTGAGATTTGTGGTGCTGATTATTTACCAACTTGCAACTCAATTGCTTATGCGCAACAACCGAATAGTAGTGGATCAGGCGTTAGTCAAATGCGTATGAAATGGACAGATACGAATGCGTATTATCAAACAAATATCCCTGCTGCATACGAAGATTTCTCAGGATATGCATATCTTTCTTTCAGAGCGAGCGTTAATTTCCCATCTTCAACATCAGGTGAACCACAGAATTTTACTGTAGAATTAATTGACTCAACAGGTAGCAAAGCTGATCAGATAATAAACGATCATACTCATGCACTATTTTATCAACCTGGTACCGCAACAGGTGACCTCCCAAAAATAATTCTTAATACAATTAAACTTCCGCTCGTCGACTATAATACAATAGACTTAACTAAAGTAAGAGCCATAAAATTTTTATACGATAAAACCATAGGAGGATCAATATTGGTGAGCGATATTATGCTGGAGGTAAATCCTTGTGGTAAATTCAATACGTCGTTTTCCGATAGCATTACAGCTCTCACAAGTGTTTTTAACAATAGTACAATTATCAACGTTGGTGATTCTATTAGTTATACATGGGTATTTGGAGATACCGCATCAGGCATTGCTAATACTTCTGTAGCAGTTAATCCTACTCATAATTTTTCCGCCCCCGGGACATACAATCCTTGTTTATACGCAATATCAATACGCCCATCTGGGCTTACTTGTTTGGATACATTTTGCACGACGATTACTGTAACGCCGACAGGTGTACCGATGCTTAATCAAAATAACATCACCATTGCCCCCAACCCCGCCAACGATCACCTGCACATAACGGGCGCTGCCAATACTGATATACTGACATTGATAGACCTTTACGGACAAACAGTACTTAGCACTACGCTTACCATTGCTGATGTGTACCTGCCAAAGAACTTGGCGACTGGTATCTATTATGCAGTGATAACAACGGCGAACGGAAATATTTATAAAAAGATACTTATAGCGAGGTAGTAGATAGCATGCAAGTATTACTTGCTACTTGTCGCGGTATCCTGAAGATATTCAATAGTAGTGCGTATGCTGTAGCGGCTTACCTGGTAAGGGTATAGTTCGTATATAGCATTATCGTCAGTAAAAGAAAGGCCTTTATTAAGATCAGTTTCCGCCTGTAGCATGAGTGCTAAAGCATCGTCTTTTTTATGCTGACGAAGTAAGATGTTTGCCTTGCGATACTCCGCATCAGCGAAGTGTGGGTGCGCTTTAAGACAGTTATCAAAGCTGGTAAGCGCATCTGTATAGTTTTCCTTTTCGTATTGTATAACACCCATGTAGAACCAATTTAAAAAATGCACCCATTTGTCGCCCGCTGATGCACGCTGCCCGGCAATGTCTTTAGCCATCAGGTATTCAGCAGAGTCTAGATTGTTTAGTTGCAGATAGCACAGGCTGGTATAAAAATCGTAGGTATGCTCCATAACGCCGAAGTCGCCCATCATTTTGCGGGCTGCATTAAAGTCTTCTATGGCTCCTCGATAATCTTTTGAGAAGATACACTTCATAAACGCGCGATAGTCGAGATAATCTTTGCGATTATATTTTACAGCGCTATCAAGGTATGGCTCACCGATCTGGTACTTCTTCATCTTGAACAAGGGCATAGCCTTGAGGTGCCAGTAGCTTGCATTGTACGGCTCCATCTGTAACGCGCTATCAAGGTACACCTGCCATTTGTAAGAATAAAGGCCGTGCGCGTTGGCACTATCCAAATATGTATGCAGCTTTAAAGAATCACCTGAAGATAGCTTAGTATGCGATGGGGCAACGTTTTGCGCATAGACACCACAACACAGATAATATAACAACCCAGCAGAGTAATATCAACGACCTTTTCATGGGGGTATAGCTTTGTACTAATTTACAGTACTCGCAGAAATAAATAGACAAAATTGATAATAAATAAAACTGAATGAGTATCTTTATGTTACAAATAACCTACCTATGAGAAAAACACTACTTGCCTTTTGCTGTTTCTTTTTTGCGGCTATCACAGCTCATGCGCAGGTGATGGATGGTCTCTATGTTATTTCTATCACTCCAATAAACCTTGCGGATGACTCTACGGGAATAATAATACGGGATACTGCAACTGTGCCGTTATGGGAGTTTGGCAACACACACAAGGCTTTTTTCGCTACAGACTCTACAGCTGCTATGGGTATTATGACTGATACAGTAAATGTTTATCCTATAAATGCAAACAACTTTTTCATTGTGAGATTTAGTATAGAAGATTTGAACCCCATTATTAATTTCCAACACAGGTATCAAACAACAGCCCAACATGATGGTGGTGTTGTTGAGTTTTCATTGGATAGCGGTCTCACCTGGCAAAATGTAAAGGGCGATTGTAACGTTGATGATGGTGTCGGGTTTCAAGGAATATTAACTACAAATTTCTATGCAACTATGGATACATTAATGACCGGACAACAAGCATTTAGTGGTACAAGTGACAGTACTGTACATTCACGATTACAATTTTTCATTGGCGTGCCACAAAAATCAACGGATGTGGGCTGTACTTTTAATGTTGGTGAATCTATTTATCTTCGATTTAGATTTATCAGTGACTCTGTAACTGATTCGCTTGCAGGGTGGATCATAGATTCGATGCAGATAGAGTACGACTATTATGGTAGTGGCGTTGCCAATGTCAATAAATACAAAGCACTTAATATATTCCCAAATCCTTCGTACGAGGGGGTTTATAACTTTCCTCCTTTAGCAAATGAGCAACAGTATAGTATTGAAGTGTATGATGCTATGGGTAGTAAATTGCTTACATTACCTTACAATCATTCACTAAATATAAGCAAGTATGCCCATGGCATGTACTTCTACAAAGTCACAAATGGTACGGAATATTATAGTGGACGATTGCTGTTTGATTAAGAGTGCTGTTCTATTTTTTCCTTCCCCTGATTGGCTTCTTCCATACTAAATTCCTTGGCCTTGGTAAGGAATTCTGATGCGAAGATAAAGTCATTGAGCTGCTTGTCTTTACTGAAGATGATCTCTTTGTTAGTGCCTTCCCACTGTTTATTGCCTTTGTACATGTATACAATATGATCGCCGCTTTCCATTACGGTATTCATATCGTGAGTATTAATGATGGTGGTAATATTGTACTCCTTAGTTATCTCTTTCACCAGCTTATCTATAACCAACGAGGTCTGCGGATCGAGGCCGGAGTTGGGCTCGTCGCAGAAAAGGTATTTAGGGTTCTGAACAATAGCCCTTGCCAATGCTACACGTTTTTTCATACCTCCACTTATCTCGGCAGGGAATTTTTTATTAGCATCTTTAAGATTTACCCTATCCAGTACCTCGTTAACACGTTTCAGCTTTTCGTCCTTGCTCATCTTTACAAACATATCAAGCGGGAACATCACATTATCTTCCACGGTCTTACTATCGAACAGAGCACCACCCTGAAAAAGCATACCTACCTGTTTACGAAGCTCTTTAAGCTCCTTCTCGGTCATTTTGGTAATATCCTTCCCTTCATAAAGAACAGAGCCTGAGTCGACAGGCATAAGGCCTATCATTATCTTCATCAATACCGTCTTGCCACTGCCACTGGTACCTATAATAAGGTTTGTCTTGCCGGGTTCCATTTTAAATGAAACATCCTGCAAAACCGTTTTATCACCAAAGCTTTTCTTTACGTTCTTTATCTCGATCATATACCCCAACCCCAAACGGGGCTTCTCCTTTTATACTGAAATTAATACCAGCGTACGATTCACTTGTTATGATGCTTATATACAGAATCAAATATCATACCACCTGACCTACACTTGAAAAACACCTGTTTTAAACTCTTTCCTGCCTTGCTCATGGTTAGCAGCATTCAGCCCTTCTGATATTACGCTACGTGTTTCTATAGGATCTATTATTTCATCAACCCACAGGCGCGCAGCAGCGTAGTATGATGATGTTTGTGCCGTGTACTTATCGGTTATCTCTTTCAGTAATTCTTTTTCTTTTTCCGGATCTATTGTTTCACCCTTAGATTTTAATGAGGCTACCTGTATCTGCAACAGTGTCTTAGCAGCCTGCTCGCCACCCATAACGGCTATGCGCGCATTTGGCCATGCATAGATGAAACGCGGGTCGTAAGCCTTGCCGCACATAGCGTAGTTGCCGGCTCCGTAAGAGTTACCTATCACTATTGTTATCTTAGGCACTACGGAATTTGCCACCGCATTTACCAGCTTAGCACCATCTTTAATAATACCCGAATGCTCGCTGCGGCTGCCCACCATAAAGCCGGTAACATCCTGCAGAAATATAAGTGGTATGCGCTTCTGATTGCAGTTCATAATAAAACGGGCAGCCTTGTCCGCGCTATCGTTGTAGATAACCCCACCCAGTTGCATCTCGTTCTTGCCGCTCTTTACAATCTTACGCTGATTGGCTACAATGCCCACCGCCCAGCCATCTACACGGGCGTACCCGCATACAATGGTCTTGCCATAATCTTCTTTGAACTGATCGAACTCGGATTTATCAACGATGCATTTTATCACATCTACCACATCATACGCCTTATTATTTTCAGACGATACGAGGCCGTAAATATCCTTGGGATCTTTCAGCGGTAACTCAGGCTTGGCACGGTCGTAACCTGCACGTGGCTGCTCGCCCACTTTATCCATAATGCGGCGTACCTGGTCGAGGCACTCCTGTTCTGTATCAAATTTATAGTCGGCAATGCCGCTTATCTCTGTATGTGTTTTGGCGCCGCCAAGCGTTTGTATGTCTACGTCCTCGCCTATAGCTGCCTTTACTAAGTAAGGGCCTGCAAGGAATATGGAGCCATTGCCCTCTACCATCAGCGTCTCATCGCTCATAATGGGCAGGTATGCCCCACCCGCTACGCAGCTACCCATTACGGCCGCTATCTGCGTCATGCCCATAGCGCTCATCTGTGCATTGTTGCGGAAGATGCGGCCAAAGTGCTCTTTATCAGGGAATATCTCGTCCTGCATGGGCAGGTATACACCTGCACTGTCTACTATATATATTACCGGCAGGTGGTTCTCCATGGCTATCTCCTGCATACGCAGATTCTTCTTGCCTGTGATGGGAAACCACGCACCCGCCTTTACTGTATTATCATTTGCTACTATTACACATTGCCTGCCACATACATAACCGAGGCCTGCAACGGTACCACCGGCAGGGCATCCCCCATGTTCGGGGTACATTTCGTAACCAGCGAACGCGCCTATTTCTGTAAATACACTATCCTTATCAATGAGGTATGCAATACGCTCGCGTGGCGACATTTTGCCCTTTTCGCGCGCCTTATCCATACTCTTTTTACCACCGCCAAGGCTTACTACTGCATGGCGTTTCTTTAACTGGCTTACCGCCAATCTCATAGCATCTTCATTCTTATTGAATTCAAGGTTCATCTACGTAAGGATATTTGTAAGCAAAAATAACTCTTATAAGTTGCTAACTTAATGATTTACCATGAAATAATGCTTCATAGAAAAATGTTTCAATATGTTATACTGGTACGATAATATTGTTTATCTTTTAGGTATAAAACATACGTTATGGCCAACACACACGCGATAAACTGGTTCGAGATACCGGTCGCAGACTTCGACAGAGCTAAAAGATTTTATGAAACAATATTCGCCAACACCATGAAGGAGCGCACATCAGGGAACGCGCGCATGGCCTTTTTTGAGAGTGATATGGCGGATGATGGCCGTGGCGGCGCCCTCGTTTACGATCCCGCATTTTACAGTCCATCAGCCAACGGAACACTGGTATACCTGAACTGCGACCCTAACCTTCAAAAAGTACTGGACCGTGTGGTGGGCGCAGGGGGTAAGATACTACATAACAAAACCGAAGTAGGCGTAACACAAGACATGGGTTACTGGGCGCTGATAATGGACAGCGAAGGCAACAGGGTAGCCTTGCACGCTGACCAGTAGCCGTTAAAATAACATGACATTAAACCTTTGTACAAGTATAATGTCGAACTTTGCTGGCACCTGCTTTGTATGAAAAGACTGTTACTGATCTGTGCTTTGTTGTTTCTTTTTCTGACGCAAAGTTTGTCATCATTCGCTACACATATCTTTGGCGGTGACCTGCTTTATACAAACATATCAGGTAATACCTATAAAATAACACTAACACTGTATGGTGACTGCAGTGCGAGCTCCTCTGTTTTTGTTACACTTTTTACTGCTACCCCTAAGATCTATATCTATAAAGGAACCAGTTTTATTGACACCATAAGATTAAACCCGGAAGCAGGCACAGGAATAGAGGTTTCGCCGGTTTGCCCTGCATATATAGACAGTACTTCGTGCAGTGGAGGGACGCAGCCCGGCGTTAAAAAATTTGTTTACAGTGATATAATCACGTTACCCGGCGAGGCTTATACATGGAAATTTATTTTTGCAGGCGACATGGGCGCCCTGAGCCAGGCAGGCAGAAGCAGCGCAATAACCAATATAAATAATCCCGGCACATCGTTAATGCAAATAGAGGCTGACCTTGACAATGTAGGTACACCTAACTCTTCGCCTGATTATTCTACGATACCTACACCCTTTTATTGTGTGGGTGTAGGAGAAGAATATAACCCGGGAGCTGTAGACCCCGACGGAGACTCACTGGCCTTTAGCCTTACCGCTGCAATAAACGGCACTACCAGCCCGCTTACCAGCAACCAGGTAGATTATGTATCGCCTTACACACCATCACAACCGCTGTCCACGACTCCGGGTAATTTCATGTTCAATCCCACGAATGGCCAGATGTCTTTCACAGCGGATATACTGCAACACGCCCTGATCGTAAATACGGTATATGAATACAGGGGAAACGTGCTTGTAGGTACGAGCCAGCGCGAAATGACCTTTATATTTCTGGATGATTGCACCGCGCCACCTCCTGTAGCTACCATCACATCTATATCCAGCGGCGCAGAACTCACCGGCAGTAATGAATTCAGCATCTGCCAAGGAACACCTACGTTTTCATTCTCTATCTCGGCTTCTGAACCATCGGGTGACGACATTACTGTGACTTCCAATAATGTACCTACAACAGCATCCCTTGTAGTAACAAATAATAGCACACCAACCCCCACCATCAGCTTTAACTGGAGCACAGCTTCGCTGGCACCCGGCATCTATAACTTCTATGTTACGTACAAAGACAATCACTGCCCCTTATCAAATAAGCAGACAGTAGCATATACCATACAGATCATAGCGCCACTCGCTGTTACGGAGCAAGTACTATACGGAACACAATGCCTTCATCAGGCATTAGTATCTTATAATATTTCAGGTGGGATATTACCAAGGACAGTCACTGTATCTGAAGGCAGTAGCGTGATAAAGTCTTATACAGATACATCAGGCATCATTACAGATAGTCTTTATCCAGGAGATTATATCATTACTGCCAGCTACGATTCGTTATGCCCTTTGTCCCTAGATTTTTCCATCATTGATAGTGGCACGATACCCCTTCCTGTATCACCTGATATTGTTTATTGCAAGGGTGATGCCGCACAGCCTTTAACCGTCTTGGGCGCTTCTGCACTGGATGAGATAATATGGTATGATGCTTCTGGGGACGTACTCTCTTCCGCACCATCACCTCCTACGAACATGCAGGATACATCTGTTTTTCATTATCTGGCCACATATAAAACCTGTACCTCTGATACAGGAATTGTAACTGTGATCGTGAAGCCATTACCCGTTGTATCGACCGCTATAGCGCCTGATACTATATGCTATGGCGATATCATTTACCTGACCGCATACGGGGGCGCAACCTATTCATGGAGCCCGGCCAGCCTTGTAGACAGTGACAAGAATGGCAATACCTTTACACACATTTTTCTGGCAGAAACTTTTACAGTGACAGCGACCGACCAGAATGGCTGCTCTGATACAGCATCGGTGGCGTTTAACAATATACAGCCCTGCTGCAAGCTATCTTACCCAAATGCCTTTACGCCAAATGATGATGGTATCAATGATGGATTTCGCGTAGTCACTTATGGAAATATGCTGCACTATACACTTACCATATTTAACCGCTGGGGACAACAAATATTTTATAGTGAAGACCCGCAGCACGCATGGAATGGCAACTACGGCGGCGTAGCCTGCGAAACAGGTGTATATTATTACATCGTAAAAGCTACATGTCTTACCGGGCGCTCAGAGGAGCATAAGGGTGATGTAACGCTGATACGGTAGTATACTTCACCCTACTCCCACTTAAACGTCTTACCGGCTACAGCATAGACCACTACGCCCCAGATAAGTAACACTATCAGATCTACGCGCACGTCCCAAAAGCCAGCGCCATCAAAGGCTACTTTGCGGATAGCATCATTGAAATAGGTTAACGGGAGTGCCTTGCAGATAGGCTGCAACCATGCAGGAAAATTATCGATAGAGAAGAAAGTACCCGCGAGCAGAAACTGTGGTAGTGTAATGAGGTTAGAGAATGGCGGTATGGAAGATTCATTTTTGGCAATGCTGCTGATGATAAAGCCAAAGCCCATAAACACAAGTAACGCGAGTGCGGAGATAGCGAGCATGGTGAAGAATGTTACCCAGCCATGCACAAGTGTATAACCAAATGCAAAATGGCCAATGGATATAATGATGACCGCGCCTATTAACTGGAATATCATACGGGCGAGCCCCTCGCTGATAACGATTATCTCGCGGCGAACAGGTGTGGCAAAGAAACGCTTCAGTACCAGTGTCTGCCGCATATTGAAGAATACAAATGCTGTACCAAATACACCAGCTGCAAGTAGCGAAAAGCCAAGCTGGCCGGGAAGTATAAAGTCGATGGTCTTATACTCACGTACCTGCGCTATGTTCATATTTATTTTGGCAAGCATTTCTTCGCGCTTCTTTATCTCGGGGTCGCCTTGCTGTATAACGCTATAGAGAATGTTTTGCAACTGCTGTGCTTTATCTACTTCTGTTGAAGCTGCATTGAGGGTGATATTGTATTCGGGAGATGTGCCGGGGGCTTGCCTTTGTATACCTATAGTGGCTACGATATCGCCCTGCTTTAATAGCGTATTGATGCTGCTGTCGTCTTTGGATGTAACCCATTTAAGAGCCGGTACACGGCGCAGAATATTATATAGCTGTGTGGTTGTATCGCTGCCGGGAGCAGATGCTACCTTGATACTGAAACCTGAGCCTTCGCCAAGAAAGCCAAAAACCAATATAAATATCAGCGGAAAAGCGATACTGAATATAATAGCAGAAGGGCTCTTTAAAATTGATTGAAGGCTTGCCTGAATGAGGGAGCGCATTGCCCGGGCATTACTATAATTGGCCATAAGATGTTTTCGTACCCGGCAAAGGTAATGTATAGATGGAAGCGTCCCAATAATCTTATATACGTGTTAAAATATACATTGCGGTCATGGCTGTGGCTTATTTATCGGTATCTTAGTACTTCTTACACAAGCTATAATGAAACTGAGACTATTGCTATGCTGCCTGCTGTGTACGGTGTATACCGCACAGGCATCCAAAATATTCATACCCATGGGTGCGGAGGGGCAGACCAACCACCTGAAAGCATACGGGGTGGCTTATGCTGCTCTGAAGTTGAATATAAGCGTGGACTGGCTGCTCAATTATTATGGCGGCAGTTTTGGGATAGACCAATCGGAGACCATAGAGCGGATGTGCAAGCTACGTGGCGTGAGCTACACTATAATGAGTGACGAACAATACCTGGGCGTGCTAAATGTTATTGCTAATCCTGACTTTAACGGAGATGTGATAAAGCTGGAAAAGGCGCCAAGGATCGCCGTGTATACACCCCCAAATAAAGAGCCATGGGATGATGCGGTAACGCTGGTACTTACCTACGCCGAGATACCATTTGACAAGATATACGATGATGATGTGCTGGATGATAAGCTGCCGAAGTATGACTGGCTGCATCTGCACCATGAAGATTTTACAGGACAGTATGGTAAATTCTGGTTTGGCTACCACAATGCCAAGTGGTACCAGGACGACCAGCATACCGCAGAGGCTACTGCGGCAAAGCATGGGTTCAAAAAAGTATCACAACTGAAACTGGCCATAGCAAAAAGGATACGTGACTTTGTAGCGGGCGGCGGATATATGTTTGCCATGTGCTCTGCTACCGACTCTTATGATATAGCGCTTGCAGCGCAGAATACAGATATATGTGCGGAACAATTTGACGGTGATCCTATGGCGCCGGATGCACAGCAGAAGCTGGACTATACACAAAGCTTCGCGTTTAAAGATTTTACTTTAGTAACCGACCCTGCACATTATGAATATTCTAACATAGACAACACAGAGTTCAGGCATGTGCCAATGAACGTCGATTACTTTACGCTGTTCACTTTCTCTGCAAAATTTGACCCCGTGCCTGCTATGTTGTGTCAGGACCATACTACAACTATAAAGGGTTTCATGGGACAGACAACATCGTTTCGTAATGAAGTGCTGAAATCGAGCGTACTGGTAATGGGTGATTATAAGCCAGCTAATGAGGCACGCTATATACATGGTGAATATGGCAAGGGTACATGGACATTCTATGGTGGCCATGACCCTGAAGACTACCAGCACATGATAGGTGACCCTCCGACAGACCTAAGCCTGCATCCAAATTCGCCGGGCTACAGGCTGATATTGAATAATGTGCTGTTTCCTGCTGCGAAGAAGAAGCCGAGGAAGACATAGTGCTCTCTCCCATGAGCTACGCTCGTGCATTTGCAAGACGCTCCAGTTGAAGGATATCAGATGACTAACTCGTGTTGACGACTATCGGTGATAGAGCTGCAAGCAATGCAACTCCACTACGAAGCTTATCTTATTAGGGTCACCTGCCCTTTTTCTTCCATTGTTTTGCCGTCGCAATCGTATTTGAGGTAGTAGAAATAGACGTTCATATCCTGTGGTATACCATCTTTGTTGCCATCCCATGCGCCAAGATCAGAGGTACTTTCGTAAACGGTTTGTCCCCAGCGATTCATGACCACGAACTGGAAGATCTTATGATGGCCTATTGTTACAGGGCGAAACACATCGTTTGCCCCGTCATTATTAGGCGTAAAAGCATCGGGGAAGTATATACCACAACAAGGCTGTACACTTACGAATAGGCTATCGCTGGCAGTGCAGCCAAATTCGTTTGTGATCTTCAGTCCTATATAGCCCGTGGCCTTGATATTACAATAGATAAGCGGCCGGTTAGTATTATTGAAATCTACAGCGGGCAACCATTCGTATTTATTACCAGGCAGTACTTTGTTTGCCTGTAGCAACATACTGTCGCCTTCGCACAGTGGGTTGTTGGCATTACCGATTATGAAAGTAGCATCAGGTGCAGCATGCACATAAATAGTATCGATCATTAATGTAGAAGGGCATACACCATTGCTTGTTAAAAGCGTTATAGTGTGTAGCCCGGACGTGCTCCAGGAAACATTATATGGCCCCGTGACTGCCTGGTTGCCGGGCAGTATATTGGCATCGTTAAAGCTCCAGGTATAGTTTATTATATCATTACTGGCATAAGACAATGCAACCGATGTGGTATCACCAGTGCAGATATCGGGCTGCACATAAAAGTGTACTACCGGCGAACGGAGCACAGATACCGGGAAGCTATCTACAACATTACACTCAGGCAGGCCTATACTCACCGTGAGTGCCACTGTACCATTCAAAGTAGAATCGAAGCGTATGATGGCGGGATTGATGTCATTGCCATTTGTTATCACAGCCCCCACAGGCAATGTGTATGTAAATACACTACCTGCTAAAGGGTTACCACTATATGTAACGCTTATCGTATCAAATTCACAAAGAGTATTGCGGCTATAAGTAAGAAGTATAGGCGCAGGTGCGGGATTTACTATAGATACCGGGCCTACAGCATTTGATGAGCATACCGCCTCGCTCACAAATATATCCGCATAGGTGTTTGCATATAATCCCGATACGGTTATCTCCCCTGCCCCATTAGCGGTTGCGGAAAGTGTATGTACTGTATCGCTGGTATAAGTAACTGTGTACGTAAGCCCGGGAGAGAGACCACTTATCGTAAAGGAAGCATCACCAGCACCGCACAAGGAAGGTTGTATAATATTAGAAATATTAATGATCGGCAGATTAACAGGAATAAGCTTTATGACAAATATTTTATCATCGCATAGCGCTGGGTTTACGCTAACCCCGGTAATGGTGAAAGTGTTAAGGCTGTTGATATCAATATTGTTAGAGATGCCCGTGGTAGAAGATATCCCTGTAGCTGGTGCCCAGGTCCAACTATAATAACCACCATTAGATATGGTAACGGGTACCGAATCGAGAGTGGGATCGTTGCAGACATAGATGGTATCTGTATTATTGAACGTTACTCCATGAGCTGTCATTTGGGGTGCTGTAAAACTTATTGCACTATCCAGATCGGGTTCGCGCAGTATGTATGCATAAGCGAAAGAAGTTGTATCGCCGGGAGCCAGATCGCCGATATTGAATACAAGTCCTATGCCCACATCCTTTGTTATTGAGCCCGAATAATAATTATAGTGCCCTTGTTTATTATAAATAGAATCAAGCGTAGCACTACATACAAGCTCAAACGAGTCTATGTAACATAAAGCACGGCAATCTTTTGTACCGAGTCCGAGATATGCGCGCGGAAATTCTGTACCTACAGCGGATACCAGCACTTTATTACCCGCATCAGGCAGCTGATCAACAATCCTGTTATCTGTAATAAATGAGCCCGTTTCCGGCTGTTCATTATCCGGGTCTACTGTACGCAGGTAATAAATGTTATGTAATGTAGTAGTGCCCGTATTTCTCAGCATAACGCTCATTGTAAAATATAACTGCCCCACATTGAGATGAGTAGTCTGGGTTATATCCAGGAAGGTAGCGGCAGTCCCTTTCCATACCCCGGTTACAGAGCCCCCCAAGCCAATGTACGACATATTAGTGCCTGTTAAAGAACCCGTATAACCAGTGCTACCTGAATCAAGATAAGCCGGAGTAAATGCATCACTTCGCGCCCCATTGACTTGTATACTCCACCCTTCCTGTGGGTCGCCCGGTAAAAAATAGTCGCCAAAATAAGCAGGTATGCCTACATCCCAACCATCTGTATCAGGGTCTGCGACAAAACCGAGTGCGGAATCAACGACAGATAATGAATCGTTTGCCGGATCGAAAAAATAAAATGTGGGTGTTCTTGGATGATAGCCTGCAGGTGCGTTTACGGTTGTACCAAATGCACCGTTTGGCGCTATACCCACCTCTACATGATTGCCTTTCAGGAAAACATTATCACGTACCATTTGCGCACTAGTAGTGGCTACAATGCTCAAAAGCAATGTGATACAAATAATATATCGGTAAAGTGTCTTCACAAATTATGTAAAGCATATGTTCAATATGCTGAAATTAATATTAAACGGAGTGGAGTATTGTAAACTTAGTGTCATAACAATGATTATAACTACCGTTAAATATAGGCATATCCCCACAATTCATTTTGTCAGCTATGGTTATGAAATGATCTAATGGATAGCGCATGTTTAACATACTATTGGCTGCATTAAAAGAACAGAATTAGCCATAAGCTATATTTTTATTAATTTTGCACCAGTTTTAAGAAAAGTATTATCCTTCTTCATTTTTTAAATTCTTAATTGATATATGGACATATTTGCCAAATTTGAGAACAAACTGGGGCCGATAGGAGACTATGCAGAGAAATCACCCGGGTATTTTGCATTCCCTAAACTGGAAGGTGAAATAGGCAACCGCATGAAATTTCGTGGTAAGGAGAAGATAGTATGGAGCCTCAATAACTACCTTGGCCTTGCAAATCATCCTGAAGTACGTAAGGCAGATGCAGATGCAGCCGCAAAATACGGACTTGCATCGCCAATGGGCGCGCGGATGATGAGTGGCAACTCTGATATACATGACGAGCTGGAGCGCAATCTGGCAGAATTCGTGGGTAAGGAAGACGCGATGGTACTCAATTTTGGTTACCAGGGTATGGTATCGGCGATAGATACGCTTTGTGGCCGCCACGATGTAGTAGTGTATGATGCGGAGTCGCATGCATGCATTATAGACGGACTGCGCCTGATACCAAGCCACCGGTATGTATTTAAGCACAATGACGTAGCAGATTGCGACAAGCAACTAGCGCGCGCTACCGAACTGGTGAAAAAGACCGGTGGTGGCATACTTGTAATCACCGAGGGCGTTTTTGGCATGAGTGGTAATCAAGGCAAAATAAAAGAAATAGTAACCCTTAGAGAGAAATATGACTTCCGCCTGTTTGTAGATGATGCACACGGTTTTGGTACCATGGGTAAGACTGGTGCGGGTATAGGTGATGAGCAGGATTGCATTGAAGATATAGATGTGTACTTCTCTACGTTCGCTAAGTCTATGGCAAGCATAGGTGGTTTTATAGCTGCCGATAAGAAGATACTCACCTTCCTTCGTTATAACATACGCTCGCAGATATACGCGAAATCTTTACCAATGGCATTCGTAGCCGGTAACCTGAAGCGCCTCGAACTGCTGCGTAACAAACCGGAGCTGCGCGAAAAACTGTGGCACAATGTTCGCAGGCTGCAACAAGGCTTCCGCGACAGGGGCTTTGATCTTGGTACTTCTAACACACCGGTGACACCGGTATTTATGAAGGGTGGCTTATATGATGCAGTGCAACTGACTTACGACATGCGCGAAAATTTCAACATTTTCTGTTCTGTAATTGTGTACCCCGTAATACCTAAGGGCCAGATAGAACTGCGTATAATACCTACGGCAGCACATACAGACCAGGACATTGACGAAACACTTGCGGCATTTGACGCGGTGCGTGAAAAACTGGAAAAGAAACTTTACCCGCAGGAGATGCCACATGTAGGCGTACCTGCTTAGTGTAGTTGATAAATTTACAAGCAATCGACTATAGATAATATAAGAGCCATCCGTGATGCGGATGGCTCTTATTATTTTTGAGAAATCTCGCCTAATTAAACGAGCTACGAAACTCGAGCGGCGATTGGCTGGTTTTACTTTTAAAGAGCTTATTGAATGACTGAGGACGCTCAAAACCAAGCCTGTAAGCTATTTCGCTAACTGATAAAGATGTTGTGACCAATATTTGCTTTGCCTTATCTATCAGCTTTGCATGTATGTGGTGCTGTGTACTTTGCCCGGTCAACGAACGAAGCATATCGCTCAGATAGTTTGGTGATATGTGCAGTTGTTCAGAAATGTAATGAACGGTGGGTAGCCCGCGCTCATCAATATCGTCACGATCAAAGTAATCTGCAAGCAGCGTTTCTACCTTTACCAGCAGGTCATTATTTGCATTTTTACGTGTAATGAACTGCCGGTTGTAAAATCTGTTGGAATAATTGAGTAATAACTCAATGTGCGATACAATAACATCCTGGCTGTAATTATCTATTACAGAACGGTACTCCTGCTCGATGTTGGCCATAATACCATCGACCATGGCTTCTTCCTTTTCTGATAAATGAAGCGCCTCACTTACCGCGTAAGAGAAATAGCCATAATTACTGATGTTTTTGGACAATGCATAATTGCGGATAAAATCAGGATGCACTACCAGCCAGATACCGGTAAGTACACAATTATTAGCATCGGGCAGTTCTGTGCTGATAACCTGACCGGGAGAAAAGAATGTCATAACCCCCTCATCAAAATCATAATAATTTTGCCCATACTTCATTTTTCCTTTAAAGTTTTTCTTGATGCAGATAGAATAGAAATTATAAATCACGCTTGCTAAGCTATCATCATTAAAACACTTTACAGCCGCCAGGTCTATAACGCTTACCAGCGGGTGTTCAGGTTTGGGTAGCTCCAAAAGTCGATGCAGGTCGGAGATGGAGTTAATTAAATACGGTTCTGCCTTTTGTTTCTTCATAGTTCCCTTTTGCATGTAGCATATCAATTACGTCGCATCACAAGCTTACACCTTAGCGGTCTATGTGGCCCATGGAGGCTTCGTCGTAGCGCGCACCTATTTTCAGACCCAAAGGTACAATGGTTTCCAGCCTCGTCATTTCTTCTTTACTTATAGCAATATCTACAGCCGCGATATTTTCTTCTACATACTTTACGCGCTTTGTACCCGGTATCGGTAAATAACCTTTTAATGTTATCCAGGCTATTGCCAACTGAGATGCCGTGATGCCTTTTTCCACAGCTATCGCTTTTATTTCGTTCACTAATTCTATGTTTTTATAGAACATATCTCCCTGAAAACGAGGTATACTTAACCTGAAATCATTTTCCGGGAAGTCTTCCGGTGTTTTTATTTCCCCGTTTAAAAACCCTCTGCTAAGCGGGCTATAGGCAACAAAACCAATGCCCAACCCTTTAAGTACTTCTAAGATACCCGCCTCTTCTACCCCACGCTCAAATAATGAATACTCTGTCTGCACAGCCGTTAGTGGGTGTATAGCATGCGCCTTCCTTATCGTGTTAGCAGAAACCTCTGACAGACCTATATATTTCACCTTTCCTTCTTTCACCAGTTCTGCCATTGCGGCTATAGTTTCTTCTATAGGAGTATTAGCGTCAAGCCGATGCAGATAATATAGGTCTATATAGTCTGTACCCAGGTTTTTAAGCGAACGCTCTATAGCCTTTCGTACATAGCTTTTACTACCATTTATACGCCAAGTTAGTTGCTCATTATCATCTATCTCATAGCCAAATTTAGTTGCGAGGATATACTGTTCCCGATTGCCTTTTATAGCCTTTGCCACCAATCTTTCATTTTGCAGTGGGCCATATAGGTCTGCAGTATCCAGAAAATTGCCTCCCAACTCCATCGACCTATGTATGGTTCTTATAGATTCAGCTTCGTCGGCTTTACCATAAATATCCATACCTGCTATCTGCGACATACCCATGCACCCCAGCCCTATTGCAGGCACCGTAAGCCCTTCGCTACCTAACTTTACTGTTTTAATACTCATGTTTTTGTTTTTGGATAAACTCTAAATTAACGATACAAATGTCTATACCGTACGCCAACTAATAGTATCCAAATCACTTATTGTTGTATCCAAAACAAGAAGAGGTGAACTCAACCAGCTAAATGAGAGCTGTACCTACCTTTGTACATGAACACTATTGATGCCATCTAAAAAAGTAGCAGATTTTATTTCGGCAGGCAGCTGAGCCATATACTCGCGTTGCCACTTCATATCCGGGATAATGTAAACGGGAATAGGGTCCCAGACCTTGTACTCAGGATTAACCTTTAGTATTACTTCTGTACAAAGGGTGTCCATGCCCGCTATCTGTTGCGGGGTTATTGTATTGGATTGAATTTTACCAGGAGCAGGTGCGTCCCTATTTATCTTGTCGCCTCGCACACCATCTGTGATAAGTATGGGTTCTTTATTAAGCCTTGCCTGCTGTAATGCTTTTGCTGTATGCCGGTAGGTTTCTATACGGTTCTTGTATTCGGGGAAAGTGAGCCTGTCAATGAATGTAACTATTATATTGCCAAAGAGGCCAAGAAATAAGATGGCGGTAATGATGTTGGCAAGCTTTTGATAATTGTACTTAGCTCCAAGATCTTCAAAAAAAGAAACTATAAGTATGGCAATAGATGGCACAGTGAATGCCGTGAGCCTTGCCACCTCGCCCAACAGCTTGCCGGATAGGAACAAAGCAAGCGTGAGCAACAGCAGCATTACAGCATATAATTTAAAATAGTCCTGCATGGTAAGCACATCCCTTCCGTTTTTGATAAACCGGTATATGCCATAGAAGAAAGAAGTAATGCCCAATACACCAAAAATAATCTCATACAGCGCACCCGAACCAACCAATGAAAATAATCCCCAGAAATCTCTTATAAAATTGCTGCTGCTACGTTCATTGTCCAGCATATTTTTGTATGACTGGTACATGTTGTTGTCAACCATCAGTTGCTTTACATCCACGATATAGAAAACAACTATGGCAGCGCAGACAAGTAGCAGTGGCAGGTATAGTGATAAAAGGTAAGATAGTTTATTACTTTCTAGTTGCCTGTTTCGTATGTGCTTCACCGAGCTTATAATAACTATCGGAATGAGGGGCGCTACTGCAATAGGATATGTATAGCTAAGGAATGGCCCCACAAGAAAGGTGAAGCACAATAAAAGGTATTTAAGCTTGCTAACCCGGGCTTCCACACTTATATCAAGCAGCATCATTAACTGCCACAGCGCGAGCAGGCAAAGAAAGATCTCCATCTCATACTGCTTCATCTGCACTATATAGTCGGTAAAGGTCTGTGAGGAAATGAGGATAAGGATGAACAGGTAAGTATATACAGAGCAGTTAGGGAATATCTTTTTCCGGAGATAGAAACACAAAGCAATGCTGGCTGTGGTAATGACCAGTGCAGGCAGGCGCAGGGATATATAACTATAATCGAAAAAGGCAGTTACTTTTTTAAGCAAAATGAGGAATACACGCGGGCATTGCTGTAGCAGATCCAGTCTGCCCCAAAGTTGATGCTCGCTCTTGAATTTGATATTATAGATAAGGCGCCATTCATCATTCCAGAATGGGCGGATAGGAAAGAACGCCATAGCGATACCAAAACACATCAAGTATATTACACTACCTATTGTTGCGGCCCTTATTAGCTTTTCATATTTATTGAGGTTCACGTTGTAAAAATGGTAAAATAATTTAGATTTTTTTGAGTTGTAAAATATTAATCTATCTGCATGTTTAAAGCGCTGTGATATTAGTGCGGTGTTTTGTATTTTTAGGCAATATTCAAAAACAGCATGAAGGTTTTCATCATAGGCGCATCAGGATTAGTGGGCAGCAACTGCCTTGCATATTTTAAGGAGAAGGGCTGGGAAGCGGTAGGTTCTTACTTTTCATTTCAGACAGACAACACTATATTCTATGACACGCTGATGCCTGACCATCCTGAGAACTTTGATGTAGCAGATTACGCCCCAGATGTGATCGTACACTGTGGCGCCCTAACGCATGTAGATCATTGTGAAACACACGAGCAGGAAAGCTATGAGAAGACCGTGCTGAGTACAAAGAACGTGGTGGCACTCGCAAAGCAGTGCAACGCACGCATGGTGTACATTTCTACCGATTATGTATTTGATGGTAAGAACGGCCCGTATAAAGAAGATGCACCCGTGCATCCCATAAGTGTATATGGGAGGCATAAACTGGAAGCGGAAGAAACTGTATTGAAAGAGATACCACACTCGCTGGTGCTGAGGGTAACGAATGTATATGGCGATGAGCTGCGCGGGAAAAATTTCGTGGCACGCATCATAGATCAATGCAGAAATAAACAAAAGCTAACACTTAAACTTCCGTACGATCAATACGCATCACCGGCTAATGCACTGGATATAGCACGCGCGATGTATTTATTACTAAGGGATAATAAAGACGGCATCTATAACATAGGTGGTAATGAATACATCAATCGAGTGGAGCTTGCAGAAATTGTGCTTGCAAACTTCCCTGATGCGGAATATGAAATGATACCCATCAGCACGGCAGAGATGAAGCAACCTGCGGCACGGCCATTACGTGGGGGATTTATCAACGATAAATTTCTAAGCGTGTATCCTGATTTTGTTTTCGAGAAAGTAGATCACTATGTTAAGCGGACAATCAAGCGATTAGACAACACTATTTCCTGATTTCCTTTCATTATTCCCCACTGTGGTATGGGCATAAAAAATCCCGGCTTGCATAGCACGCCGGGAAAGGATTGCACTTACTAACCCATCGTAAGTAGTACAAATATCAGAAAAAGGTTCGTGAAAATGAAAATAAATATAAAATTGATATGCGACGAAATTGTGTAATTACATGCGTTTGTGCATAAACGCATCCGTTAATTACTATATTTTGTTTATATCAGCCAGTTTTAGGCCCATCTAAAGCAATAAAATCATCCAAACAAGACAATTTGTCGCTGCCGGATCTCTAAAAGCGACATTTTTACCGATAAAATGAAACGGAACATACTTTGCATATTGCTTAGGGTAACAATTTAAAAACCTTAAAAAATACAAACTATGTACACAAAAAGAAGTTTCGGAGTATCTCCACGCACAATCGGTGGCCTTTTAGAAGACATGTTCGAAAATGGTGTAAACCGTTTTAACGAAGAATACAGTGCAGTAACCACGCCTGTAAACATTTTAGACACAGACAAAAGCTATGAACTAAACGTTGTAGCACCCGGCCTTAAGAAAGAAGAGTTTAAAGTTGCCGTAGACCGCAACATCCTTACCATCTCTTACGAGCACAAGCAAGAGAACAAGGACGAACAGCCTGAAGGCAAATGGCTGCGCAGCGAATACAAAACACGTTCATTCAAAAGGAGCTTTACCTTAAACGATAAGGTAGACGCTACTAAGATCAATGCAAAATATACAGACGGTATTCTGAACATCACACTCCCTAAAAAGGAAGTGTCTGAACAGACCGCACAGGAAATTGTTGTAGGATAATAGAGGGTGATAGAGTGGTGTGAGTGCAACAGCCCCGCAATTGCGGGGCTGTTTTGTTTTATTATATTAAGTATATCAGACTATCGTATGTAGCCGAGTATCTTTAACATGCTTTGCGGCGTCTGCTCTTTAGCATACAACCAGTCTTCGAGATTGCCATCTTTATCGTACTCTACTACCACGTGCTTAGGCGACGGTATCATACAGTGCTTTATACCTCCGTAACCTGCGAGCTGATCCTGGTAAGCGCCGGTATGGAAGAAGCCGATATATAATGGATCCTTGCCTTTCTCTTTTTCGAGCTTAGGCAGGAATACTGCATTGATGTGCTCTTCGGATGTATAGAAGTCGTGGCTATCGCAGGTAAGGCCTCCGAGGTGTACTTCCTGATATTCCTTATCCCACTTATTTATAGGCAGCATCAGGAATTTCTCCCCTATACCCCATGTATCGGGCAGCGTAGTGATAAATGAGCTATCGATCATGTACCATATCTCACGGTCATTCTGCATTTTCTCATCCAGTACACTATAAACAACAGCACCCGCCTCCCCTACTGTAAAGGAGCCAAACTCTGTATATATATCAGGGGTGTCAACCTTATTCTTCTTACATACTTTCTTTATGGTCGATACAATTTCATTGACCATGTAATTGTAATCATAATCAAAATTAAGAGAATGCTTTATGGGCAACCCACCACCTATGTTTATAGCGCTTAGCTCAGGGCAAACTTTTTTAAGCTGGCAATAGATATTGAGCACCTTATTCAGTTCACTCCAATAATATACATCGTCCTTTATGCCTTTGTTCATAAAGAAGTGCAACATCTTGAGGCGGAACTTATCATTGCCCTTTACCTTATCTACATAAAACTCTAATACATCCCGGCTACGAATACCGAGGCGCGATGTATAGAAATCGAACGTTGGCTCTTCTTCACTGGCGATGCGGATACCTATATTTACAGGGTCTTTTGCGCGAATAGATTTTTTATAATCGTCGAACTCGTTTTTGTTATCTATTACGGGTATAACGTTCTTAAAACCTTCGTTAATGAGTCTGGCTATGTTGCGTGTATATTGGCGCGTCTTAAAGCCATTGCAAATAATGTGAATATCCTTGGTGATCTTTCTGCGTTTATACAACTGCCAGATGATATCTATATCATAGGCGAAAGACGTTTCCAGATTTACACCGTGTTTCAGCGTTTCCTCAACGATAAAAGAGAAGTGTGAGCTCTTGGTGCAATAACAATAGACATACGTACCATCGTATTTATGCTTTTTAATGGCGTCGTTAAACATCTTTTTCGCCTTATTGATCTGCATACCTATCTTAGGCAGGAAGGTCAATTTAAAAGGCGTGCCATACTTGTCTATCATGGCTTGTATATCCACCCCATTAAATTCCAGGGTATTGTTATCGGTTACATCGAAGCCTTCCTGTGGGAAGTGGAAGGTCTGCTGTACGAGGTCGGTGTATGTATTGTTCATTTATTGTTTGAAAAAGCGAACAAAAAAATTGTTTATTAGCGTAAACAAAAGTAATTATTTACATCAATGAATGTACATTTCGTCGAAACAATAAAAAAATAATCTTACTGCACTTTCCGCTATGTTTGCATCCTGAAATAAAAGATGAAAAAAGCGTTGATACAAATGCACCTCGCGGTGCTGCTATGGGGATTTACCGGGGTGCTGGGCAGAGCAATATCACTGGATGCGCCCATACTGGTATGGTACCGTATGCTGTTCACTGCAGTATTCATGGCATTAATACTCACTTACCGCAAACAGTGGGTGAAAATAGAGCGCAAAGATATAGTGCAACTGGCATGGGTAGGCGGACTGATGGGACTACACTGGGTTGCGTTTTACGCGGCCATAAAATTTGCTAATATTTCCATAGCACTGGTGTGCCTTTCTACCGCCAGTATATTCACCTCGCTGCTAGACCCTATGGTAAACAAGGGCAAGTATGATATTAAGGAAATGCTGCTGGGCTCGTTGGCGCTTGTGGGCGTATATCTTATTTACCGGTATGAAGTATCGTACGGCATTGGTATCGCCTTTGGTATAATAGCAGCCATATTAAGTAGCGTATTTACCGTGCTGAACAAGCGTATTGCGAATAAATACCCCGCCCGCACAATGGTATTTTATGAGATGAGTACCGGGTGGATATTCATCTGCCTGCTGCTGCCGATACAGTTTGTTTATTTTCCGCATACCAGATTCCTGCCTAATGCGGCTAATATGCTGAGTGCCGACTGGATACACAACGACTGGCTGTGGATAGTAATCATGAGCCTTTGCTGCACGGTATGGGCACAGTCGCTGGCGCTTAATGCACTCAAAAAACTGACGTCGTTTACAGTAACCTTATCAGTAAATCTGGAACCTGTGTACGGTATATTGCTTGCCTTTCTGTTTTATAATGAGAATACCGAGATCATATTCAACAAAGGAACGGACAGCCTGAACTGGGGATTTATTGGCGGAATGGGATTGATATTGCTATCTGTATTATTACAAATGCTGCGGCTACTGAAGCCAAAGTTTGCACCTGCGGGATATGTAAAGGAGAAAGGCGGAATAGACTAAACACCGTCAAAGCCGGAAACCTATAGCGAAAAATGACTGTATGTTTTGCCATTCCTGATTTTTTGCATCTTCCACCTTATCTTTGTTATTATTGAATTTATAGAGATCATATATGCCGCAAATAGCTACCACATCAAAGTCCGCAAGATTATCGTTTGAAGAATTTAAGCAGGGAGTACTTGCCGACTATCGTATGGCGGTAGCCAGCCGCGAAGCGAGTCTGATTGGCCGACGCGAGGTACTGACAGGCAAGGCCAAATTCGGGATATTTGGTGATGGTAAGGAACTGGCACAGATAGCGGCAGCAAAATGCTTTATGCCGGGCGACATACGTAGTGGGTACTATCGTGACCAGACGCTGATGTTCTCCACAGGCATGAGTGATATACAGAAATTCTTTGCGCAACTATATGCCGACCCTGAACTGGAAAACGAACCATCGACAGGCGGCAGAATGATGAACGGGCACTACGGTACCCGCTGGCTCGATGAGCATGGCGACTGGAAAGACCTTACAAAAGAGCCACAGTCGAGCAGTGATATATCACCTACCGCAGGCCAAATGGTACGTGGATTAGGGTTGGCGTTCGCGTCAAAGCTGTTCCGTAATGTAGAGGAACTACAAAAGGGTTTTGAGAAATTCAGCAAGAAAGGAAATGAAGTTGTTTTTTGCACCATAGGCGATGCATCAACCTCAGAAGGGCTCTTTTGGGAAACGGTAAATGCAGCCGGAGTGCTGCGCGTGCCACTGGCAATATTTATATGGGACGATGGCTACGGCATATCTGTGCCGCGTAAGTACCAGACCACCAAAAACTCAATCAGTGATGCGCTGGCGGGTATGCAGTGGGATGAGAAAAAAGGCGGTATGAACATCTACACCGTAAAGGGATGGGACTATGCCGCACTGGTAGAGACCTTCCAAAAAGGAATAGCGCGCACGCGCGAAACACATATACCTGCTATATTTCATGTACAGGAAGTAACACAGCCGCAGGGCCACTCTACATCAGGCTCGCACGAGCGTTATAAGAATAAGGAAAGGCTTGAATTTGAAAAGGAATTTGACTGCCTTACAAAGATGCGCCAGTTCGTACTCGATAATAAGATAGCGGACGATGAGGAATTAAAAACGTTAGAAGAAGAGGCGAAGACAGAAGCACGTGAAGCAAAACAGCGTGCCTGGGAAAATTTCTTGTCACCGATAAAGACGCAGATACAGCAGGCAACCTCTCTTTGCAACCAGACAGTGTTTGAAGCAGGCAACAATGCGGAAGCTATCGCTAACATTGTACAGGAGCTGAACGCTATTAAGGAGCCTATACGCAAGGATGTGATGCAGGCTGCGAAGAAAGTACTGGCACTGTGCAGCGGTAATACCAGCGATGCGGTACGCAACCTGCGCAATTTTTACGAGTACACACTTGCTGATAATAAAGATAAATTCAATTCGCTCTTACATTCAGGCTCACGGCATAATGCAATGAAGGTGGCGGAAGTGCCGGCTGAATTTGAAGGCGAAGCACAAATACTGAACGGCTACGAAGTACTGAATAAATTCTTCGACCACACATTTGCTACTAATCCCGCTGTGTTTGCCTTCGGTGAAGACCTGGGTAAGATAGGTGATGTGAACCAAGGCTTTGCAGGACTACAGGATAAATTTGGTGACCAACGCATATTTGATGTAGGTATACGCGAGGCTACCATTGTGGGCCAGGGTATAGGTATGGCGATGCGCGGCCTACGCCCCATTGCTGAGATACAGTACTTAGATTATTTATTATACGGACTGCAGCCACTTAGTGATGATGTGGCTACCCTGCAATACCGTACCCGTGGCGGACAGAAATGCCCCCTAATAATACGTACCCGTGGCCATAGGCTGGAAGGTGTATGGCACAGCGGATCGCCGATGGGCATGATCATCAACTCTATAAGGGGTATATACCTCTGTGTGCCGCGCAACATGACGCAGGCGGCAGGTATGTATAACACCCTTTTACAAAGCGATGAACCGGGCATAGTAATAGAGTGTCTCAATGGTTACAGACTGAAAGAAAAATATCCATCCAATATTGGCACGTACACTGTACCATTCGGCATACCAGAAGTAATACGCGAAGGCAGTGATGTGACCATAGTATCGTACGGGTCTACCCTGCGCATTATAGATGATGCGATCAACAACTACCTGGAGCCACAAGGCATATCATGCGAGGTGATAGATGTGCGTACACTGCTGCCATTTGATGTGAACAGCATGATCGTGGAGTCGCTGAAAAAGACCAACCGCATTGTATTCGTTGACGAAGATGTGCCGGGTGGTGCTAGTGCATATATGTTCCAGCAGGTGATGGAAAAACAGAATGGTTTCCGCTGGCTCGATGTGGCGCCACGCACCATTACCGCGCAGGCTCACCGCCCCGCATACGCTACAGACGGTGATTACTTCTCAAAACCAAATGCAGAAGATATAGCAGCGGTGATAGAGGATATGATGAGAGAGTAGAATTTTAACCTTAACTAATATTACAAAGCCCCTTTCGGGGCTTTGTTTATTTTACTGTGGTGACAATGATATCATTGTGCTATTCAATTTCTTGTTATCACCTTGGTTCATAACTCAGCAACACTACGCCACTATTAAACGTCCTTGTACTGGTTAGCTTTAATTTCAGTTTGTTTTGCAAACCTTTGAATATGGAGGTACCCTCACCGATGGCTATAGGGTCAATCATTACGAGATATTCATCGATAAGATTATGGTCGGCAAATTGCGTGAGGATGTTACCACTGCCGAGGAGCGTCATATTATTACCATCCGCTCTTTTGAGCTGTTTCATTTTGGTGATGATGTCATCCTTTATGATGGTGGTATTTTGCCAGTCTGCCTTTTGCATGGTTCGGGAGAATACAATTTTGTTGGCATTGTTCATTCCGGTGGCAACTTCTGCATCCATGTCCATTGCCATCTGTGTAGGCCAGAAGCCAGCCATCATCTCATACGTAACACGCCCGAATAAAAGTGTGTTCTTTGTTTTCAGGCCTTCCTTAGAATACGCTGCCTCCTCTCCGCCATGCTGATGCCAGCTTATATCTTCGTACTGTCCTTTATAATAACCATCGAGTGAGATGAACGTGAATGATGTTAGCTGGCTCATGTATCTGCTGTTTTAGACCGCACAACAAATGTAGGCGGAACATGTAATAGTACAGCGGGAGATAATGACAGAATGAGGGTAAAATGCGACATTCGCCATTGTTGGTCGGGTGACCAGCAATGGCGAATGTTAGTTACCTTCTAATTATCCATCTTCACCTCTATCAGCTTAGGCCAGTTCTTTCCGGTAACGAATATCCGGTTACTGTCGGCATCATAGGCTATACCATTCAGCACTTCGGGCGTGCCTGGCTGGCCGGTGAAAGCAGATATGCCAGCACGTTGGCGCAATGCGGCGAGGTCGGCGCGACCAACCACGTGGCCGGTGGAAGTGTCTATCTTTAGTATCAGATCGGTCTGCCACTGATTAGCATAGATATAGCCATGTATCATTTCCAGCTCATTAATATCTTCTACAGGGCCGTGCTCATCTACAACACTCAGTTGCTTTGTTTCTTTAAATGTATTGGGATCTACGAAGTGCAGTACACTACCGCCATCATCATAGATAAGGCTGGTACCGTTACTGGTCATGCCCCACCCTTCTGTAGCATCGAAGGCGAATGTCTTTTCCTGTTTCAGTGTATTAAGATCGTATACAAATCCAGTCCCTTCGCGGTAAGTGAGCTGGTATACTTTACCATTAAGAATCGTAAGGCCCTCACCAAAATACTTCTTATCCATTTTAGTAGATAACAGCACCTTGCCAGTCTTCAGGTCTACCTTACGAATGTCTGATGTGCTATACTCGCCTGTGCTTTCGTACAGATAGCCATCTTTGTACTCCAGCCCCTCGGTAAAGGCTTTTGGGTCATGGGGATAAGTATTCACTATATCCCACGATATTATTTTGGGTACCTGTACCTCGTTAGTGTCTGCTGTAGCGGTAGTGGTTTCCTTTGTAGCATTGTCTTTGCAGGCAGCAAATAATAATATACCTGCTGCCAGCAGCCCACTACTGAACCTTTTCAGTTGTTTCATATCTTTTAAAGCCTATGGGTGATGTGGCACGTGGCGCCGCGGGTGGAGGTGGTATTTTTTCCTTTTCTTCGCCTTCTTCGGGGCGCTCAGCCATACCTGTGAAACTGCTATAAAATGCAGTGGCTATACCCTGTGCCACGATGTTATCGGTCGCGTCATCGGTCAATTGTGACAGGTCATCGATAACGGCTAGTAATACACTTTCGGGCGGCTTACCGTTTGTATCACTGTAGTGTGGCAGCAAGGTAACGATCAACTGACCTGTTATCACCGGGCTAAAAGTGATGTGAAAACCATTTTCTACATACTCCTTCTTTTCACCAAGTGGGTTCTGGAATTTCACGCCTATCGGCATATCGCTGCTGCGCAGGGTTATCGATGGCATGTCTGCCGATGTACCGTTCATCTCCTCGTCGAATGCATGTGCGGTGTCAACATAAAACATTTGCTTGTACAGGCCCTTCGTATTGAGCTCGGTGGCTATTTCTTTAAGGTGGTCGCAAAGGTGTGTGTGCATTTTCACCCATTCGTCCCTGCGGGCCTGTACATTTTTCAGGCCTTCCGCATACATATTAGCGGCCTGCAGTATGTCATTTATCATATAGTGTGCTTAATAAAAAGAGAGTGTTATACTTTCAAAGTAACGATGTTATTCCTGAATATCTTTACTGCTATCGCAATAAGTATCACCCCGAAAAATTTACGAATGACCGATATGCCCGACGGGCCCAATATGCGCTCGAGGAAATTGATGGAGCGCAGCGTAAGGAAAATGAATACAAGATTAATAAGGATAGCGATAAGTATATTATAAGACTGGTAAGCCGCTTTGAGCGACATTACTGTAGTAAGCGTACCAGAACCCGCTATAAGTGGAAAGGCAACCGGCACCAATGTACTCGATTTTGTTTCCTGGTCACTTTTAAAAAATTCCATACCTAGCACCATTTCCAACCCAAGTATAAATATTACAATGGAGCCTGCTATGGCGAATGACTGAATATCCAGTCCCATGAACTCCAGCATCTGCTGTCCTATAAAGAAGAACAACAACATCAGTCCGCCCGACACAAGCGTTGCCTGCGTGGCACTGATATCACCCATTTTCTTTTTAATGGATATGATAACAGGGATAGACCCCAGTACATCTATGACCGCGAATAAGGTGAACGTCACAGTAACAATCTGTGATATATCTTCTTTAGTTAGACTGAACCCTTTCATACGAACACTAAGATACTTACTTTTACGCCACAATTTATATACATGTCCCTAGCAAATTATAAACATACTGCAGCCGACCGCTTCATAAAATACGTACAGGTGGATACACAAAGTGATGCATCATCGCCCTCGCAACCATCGACCGAAAAGCAAAAAGATCTGAGCCACATACTCGTACAGGAACTGCTGGCAATGGGTATAAAAGATGTCGAGCTCGATGAGCATGGCTATGTATATGCCACTATACCTGCTACAACGGATAAAAAAGTACCTGTGCTCTGCTTCTGCTCGCATGTAGATACTGCTCCTGATTGCAGCGGCACCGGTGTAAAGCCCATACTACACATGCAGTGGGATGGCAAGGATATAGTGCTACCAGATGATCCTACCATCGTTGTAAGCACAAAGGACCATCCATATCTTAAAGAGCGCATAGGTGATGATATCATTACCGCATCGGGCACTACCCTGCTTGGCGCTGATGATAAAGCGGGTGTTGCTATCATTATGGATCTCGCCAATTACCTGATACATAATCCCGAAATAAAACACGGTAAGATTCGCATTCTATTCACCCCGGATGAAGAAATAGGCCGTGGTGTAGCTGCTGTTGATATGAAAAAACTAGGTGCCGACTTTGGATATACACTCGATGGCGGCGAACGCGGGCACCTGGAAGGAGAAACTTTCTCTGCCGATGCCGTAACGGTTATATTTAATGGCGTAAGCGCACACCCCGGCTATGCAAAGGGTAAAATGGTAAACGCAATAAAGGCTGCAAGTGCATTTGTAGCCATGCTGCCCAATAACGAATGGAGCCCGGAAACAACAGAAAAAATGGAAGGCTTTGTACATCCTACATCTATAGAGGGTGTATTAGAGAAAGCCACTGTATCTTTTATTGTAAGGGATTTTGATACAAAGCAGCTTGCAGTGCACGAGCAGCGCCTGCGCGCATTGGTTGATAAGACTGTCCATTTATTCCCGGGCCTCAGCAGCACATTTGTGATAAAAGAGCAGTACCGCAATATGAAGGAAATACTGGACCAGCATCCACAAGTGATGGACTATGCTGATGCGGCTTACCAGAAAGCCGGTATGCAGGTACAGCGCATGAGTATACGCGGTGGTACGGATGGCTCAAGGTTATCATTTATGGGTCTGCCGTGCCCTAATCTTTTCACAGGGGAAATGGGCATACATTCAAAACAGGAATATGTAAGTGTGCAGGATATGGAAAAAGCTGCGGAGATGTTAGTGCGTCTTGCAGAAATATGGGAAGAAAAAGCATAGCTATCAACGTATTGTGCTAATCAGGTACAGAATCTTATATTTGTAAAAAGGAATCGAAGCATGAATAAGAATTTCAGAGCGGTATTACTTACAATACTTACTTTATCCGCCTTTGTTATTGCATTGGTGGAACTCACAGGGGTAAGCCGGAATGCGATTTTTAATCCCAACAGGGGTAATGGCGGAGAAGGTACCTTTTATGATAAAAGCGGCCAGGTATACAAGGGCGAAATATACCCTGAACAAACAAAGAGCAGGGATGAAATGGTGAGTGAAATGCCCAAAACAACTATGCAGTTCTACGAAACGAAGTTCAGCTTCGGTTCTATAAGCGAAGGCGATGTGGTAAAACATAATTTCCGCTTTAAGAACACCGGTAAGAACCCGTTGATGATTGCTAAGGCCGATGTTACCTGCGGCTGTACCGTGCCTACCTTCTCTAAAGAAGCGATAGCACCCGGCAGCGATGGAGAAATAACTATTGAATATAATAGCCATGGACACACCGGCCATCAGCAAAAGAATATAATCATACATTCTAATGCCCAACCCGAAGCCGTATCTATAGGTTTTGACGCGGAGGTAAAATAATGAGTACCATTAGTATATCACCACTTACACGATTCAGGCAATACCTGTCGCTGATAAAATTCAGCCATACCATATTTGCATTGCCGTTCGCCCTTATAGGTTTTACACTGGGCGTCATGCACACTCATGCGTTTGCATGGCCGCTGCTTATAAAGATGCTGCTGTGTATGGTATTTGCACGTAGTGCGGCCATGTCCTTCAATCGTTATCTCGACCGTAATTTCGATGCGCTTAATCCCCGTACTGCGAAAAGAGAAGTACCTGCCGGTATCATCAGACCAACACAAGCGCTTACTTTCACCGTAATCAGCACAGTATTATTTATCGCTACAACGTGGTTCATTAATCCGCTATGCTTTTATTTGTCATTTGTAGCGGCCTTTGTGATACTGTTCTATAGTTATACCAAGCGCATCACTGCACTATGCCATTTGGTACTGGGCGTGGGTCTGTCATTATCCCCTATCGGCGCTTATATAGCAGTAACTAACCGGTTTGATATAGTACCGGTACTGTTCTCATTCTCTGTACTAACATGGGTATCAGGCTTCGATATTATATACGCGTTGCAGGATGAGGAGTTCGACCGATCTAATAAATTGCACTCCATACCTGCAGCGCTGGGTGTGCGCAATGCGTTGCGTGTGTCTACATTGCTACATATTTGCTCGGGGCTTATAATTATTGCAGCAGGCATAGCAGGCCATGGGCTTTTTAGCTGGGTGTACTGGATAGGAGCAGCCTTTTATATATCCATGCTTATCTATCAGCATTTGCTGGTAAAACCAAACGACCTTAGTAAAGTAGGAATAGCTTTTGCAAATACCAATGGTATAGCCAGCGTGGTCTTCGCAGCTTTTACAATTTTGTCGTTACTGATATAGCAGCTCAATAATAGTTAAAATGCGATTCCCTATCATTTATTGTGCATTCATTACTAACTTTAGTTTTTAACAGTATATTAGGTTTGGCAGATTAAACTTTTCGATGGTGTATGCCTTCTAAATAGCTGTCATTCACCATCGGTTACTATAAGAAAAATACCACCTCATAATATGAATATCGCCCTCATCGGTTATGGCAAAATGGGCCATGCAATAGAACAGATAGCTACCAAACGTGGACATACTATTGTTCATAAATTTACTGCTGCCGATAAGGATGCTATAAATACGAATAATCTAAAAAAAGCAGATGTAGCCATTGAGTTTACCCATCCTGAATCTGCAAGTGAAAATATAATGAAATGCGTAGCAGCAGGTGTACCGGTAATAAGCGGTACTACAGGCTGGAATAAGGACCTACCGGAAATAGAGCAGATGGTACAGAACGGTAATGGTACACTGCTGCATGCATCTAACTTCAGTATAGGTGTGAACATATTTTTTGAAATAAATAAGATGCTGGCTACGATTATGAATAGCCATCCTGACTATGATGTAGTGATACAGGAAACGCACCATACACAGAAAAAAGATGCCCCAAGCGGCACCGCCATAACCCTTGCAGAGCAGGTATTGCACGAAGTAAAAAGAAAACACAATTGGGCACTCAACGACCTTAACAATCCTAAATCATTGGCTATTTTTTCTCACCGGGTGGATAATATACCCGGCACACATAAGGTCTCTTACTCATCGCCTATAGATGATATAGAGATATCCCATACGGCCCACAACCGCGATGGTTTTGCACTGGGAGCAGTGCTTGCCGCAGAGTTCATAAAAGGAAAGAAAGGCATTTTTTCTATGAAGGATGTATTGGGGCTGAAATAAACTATAGTGTTTTCAACATCCACAAGTCGCAACCAAAATGGCCTGAACTCCCAGTGGCCCATCGAGGTATTTAAAACCGCACTGTTCATACAACCCTACAGCCATTTTAAGTTCGGGCATTGTTTCCAGGTACACTTCCTTAAAGCCAAATGTAGCGGCCTCGGCAAAACACCTTTCTATTAGCCTTTTGCCATTACCCTTTCCTCTTGCCCTGGGTAGCAGGTATAATTTCACTATTTCGCAACAACCTTCAGGTAACCCTTCTGTGGGATAGATACCGGCACCACCCATTATTTCTCCATCCATTTCCAACACCCAGTATGCGGATGACGGCTTTGAGAATAAGGAGTACAAGTCATCGGTAGTAGGATCGTAGTATACGGTGCCCGGTTTATTGGCATTAAATTCCGTAAGCACTGCTCTGATAATAGCCGCGATAGCTGTATTGTCTTCTTTTCGTAATGAACGGATGTGGATATCTTCCTGCATAGGCCGGTAATAATTGAGCTAAATTACGGTCTGCATTTATCATAACAACCATGAACATTCTTGCCATATCGGGTAGCCTGCGGGTAAACTCTTCAAATAATGCTATAATAAAAGTAGCCGCATCGATGGCGCCCGCGGGCGTAACCTTTAATATCTATCAAGGACTTGGCAGCTTGCCCCTTTTCAACGATAGCAACGATAAGCCTACCGAAGTAGCTGAATTAATAAACCTTATAAAAGAAGCCGATGGCGTACTTATCTGCACACCCGAATATGCCTTTGGCGTACCGGGCGTGCTAAAGAATGCGCTCGACTGGACCGTATCTTCAGGCGTTTTCGACCAAAAACCTGTAGCCGTAATAACAGGCGCTACAGGTGGGGATAAAGCACATGCCTCGCTGCTGCTGACGCTTACTGCCCTATCTACAATAATGACAGAAGATGCGAAACTGTTGATATCTTTCGTGCGATCTAAGATGAATGATAAAGGTGAAGTATCTGACACTAAAACACTGGAGGCTATAAACAGCGTGGTAACAGCGCTGATACGTAATATAGCAGACGCTGAAAACGCCCATACCTAAGGCATTTACATAAAAATTAAGAATGCGTTCATTAACACTACACAATCCATATTATTTTTTATACTTTTGCCCACTACACAATCAGATTTATGAAACGTAACCTACTCATACTCCTTGCGCTTGTTTTAGTTTTAGGTGCCTGTAAAAAAACCAAAAGCCCAACCCGCAGTCATGCACTGGTAAAGACACATACGCAACTACTGAGCAGCGGCGCTACGACCACTTACACATATACCTACGACGCTACATCGCGTGTTAGCGCCATCACATCATCAGACCTGACGAGCACTACATTCAGGTATAATTTCGACAGCATCATAGCCCGCCACAATAATACCGGTGGTATTGCTACTGATTCGATCATTTATATTACAAACAGTGATGGCCTTGTAGATACTGCTATTGTTAATGCCGGCAGCACTGCAACTTATCAGTCTTTCAGCTATGATAGAAATGGATATCCCGCAACGTTCAAACAATACAATAACCACAACGAGCTACAGAATACATATACCTATGGCACCAGTGCTGGAAACATAGTGTCTACTGTGGTTACAGATGCTATGAATACCACGCTATCTACTACAAACTATGTGTATGATTCATCACATCTGAACAGTATAGGCAGCACCAATATTGGCCAACCATACTTCGGTACACCAA